>ENA-UPAD01001515-UPAD01001515.1-bioreactor-metagenome-genome-assembly--contig:-NODE-1515-length-23537-cov-530.291926_pt1 | contig 23537 bp, 21 predicted proteins | sample MGYA00238179_ERZ772710 | MGnify/ENA primary metagenome ERZ772710 (study PRJEB29004, sample SAMN07631245) | bioreactor metagenome | isolation source: Switchgrass digestor | place: USA: Dartmouth...
TCGTCGATCAGGATGAAATCCGCATCTTTGCCCGGTTTTATCGAACCTTTCCGGTCGTCTATACCAAGCTCCTTCGCGGGATTGGCCGAAGCCATCCTGAAAACTTCATGGAGTTCTGCGCCGGTGTTTTTATAGAAATTGTACAATCCCCTGTTCAGCCTGAGAACGCTTCCGGCAAGGGTCCCGTCGGCCAGCCTTGCTTCGCTTTCTTTCACTGTCACAGGCTGGCCTCCCAGCGTGTAGTTTCCGTCAGGCATGCCGCCGGCTTCCATGCAGTCCGTGATGAGGGTTATCCTGTCAGCACCCTTGGCTTTCCTTATCATCTCAAAGAGTCCCGGGTGGACATGGACCATATCCGCGATAAGTTCGCAGTATACGCCGCTTGACAGTGCGGCGGCCGCTGCGCCGGGATTCCTGTGATGGATGCCCGACATGGCGTTGAACAAATGGGTCGTATGGGTGATCCCTGTCTCTATTCCTTCCACAGCTTCTTCATAAGTTGCAGCCGTATGGCCCATTGAGGCGATAATGCCATGTTCCCGCAGTTTTCTTATCAGTTCCTTTGCACCCGGCATTTCCGGCGCCAGAGTGACTATTTTTATCACGTCCCTGAACGGCTCGATCCATTTCCAGTCAGGCATCATGATATTATCTTCAGCCTGTGCACCTTTATATTTTGGACTTATAAACGGTCCTTCCATATGGGCTCCCAAAAGCTGAGCGCCGGGCATTCCAAGCCGGACGGCATTCCTTACCTGGTCCAGTGCGGCGGATACCGTTTTAAAGTCCATCGTCATGGTCGCAGCCAGGAACGACGTTACTCCGTTTTTTACGATCGTGCCGCTGATCGTTTTCAGAGCATCGATCGTTCCTTCCATGACGTCCCTGCCGCCGCTGCCATGTATATGGACATCGATAAGTCCCGGAGCAGCGATCAGGCCTTCTGCATCTATAATGTTGTCAGCCCGGGCATTTTCCGCATTGAACCGTTCCTCGGGCTCAAGCACGGTGAACCTGTCTTCCAGCCCAAGGACATAGCCCTTCAAAACCTGAGTTTCTGTTATGATATCCGCGCCTTTGATAACGACCATACCTGTCTCATTTGTCCCTTTTGATTTATAATATCCCATATTTTACAGCATCTTGCCGGCAGTCTGCTTTGTTGAGCTTTTACTGTGATCGATTTACTGTGATCGATCCGCCCGGCACATGACCTTCGTTCGCTCCGTTTATCGGCAAAACATTGCTGTATTGGGTAATATACATTATGTAAAGCATCCGTATATCACGGAATTGTTGCCAAATCCTGCTCATTTAATATTATACAGCGAAAAGAATGAATAATGAAGCCGCAGGGATGGCCTGACAAAGCTGTCCATACTTTTGTGATCTGTACCATTGTTTTTCCAGAGGCTTTTGTTTATTCTATAAGCAGACCGATACTGCAAACAGAATCTTTGCGATGAGGAGGAACCTGTCATGAGCATACACCCTGCATGGCTTGAAAATGCCATATTTTATCAGATATACCCCCAATCATTCTGCGACAGCAATGGCGACGGGATAGGGGACATTCCGGGCATCAACGGCAAGCTTGATTACATCCGGGAGTTGGGCTGCAACGCCGTCTGGATGAATCCCTGCTTCGAATCGCCGTTCCTTGACGCCGGCTATGATGTGTCGGACTATTACAAGGTTGCGCCCCGCTACGGTACCAATGACGACCTGGTCAGCCTGTTTGATGAAGCGCATAAGCACGGTATGCATATTATCCTCGATCTGGTGCCGGGACACACATCCTGGAAGCATCCATGGTTCAAGGCTTCAATGCAGGCGGCACGGAATGAATATACCGACCGCTACGTGTGGACAGACAGCGTCTGGGAGGCGCCGGCCGGCTATGGTTCACTGCGCGGCATCTCCGAAAGGGACGGTTCCTGCATGGTGAACTTCTTCACTCATCAGCCTGCTCTGAATTATGGATTCCTGAAACCCGAACGTCCATGGCAGCAATCCATGGACGCTGAAGGTCCCCGCAAGACGCTGCAGGCGATGATGGACGTGATGCGCTTCTGGCTGTCCCGTGGCTGCGACGGCTTCAGGGTGGACATGGCGGGTTCGTTGGTCAAGAATGATGCGGACGGTGAAGGGAATATCGCTTTGTGGCAGGAAGTACGCGCTTTCCTTGACCGGGAGTTCCCGGAAGCGGCGATAATCTCGGAATGGGGAGAGCCGGACAAGGCATTGAGGGGCGGTTTCCATATGGATTTCCTGCTGCATTTCGGCCCATCCCATTACAACGATCTGTTCCGCTGCGAAGAGCCGTATTTTTCAAGCCGGGGAAAAGGCGATGCGGCAGCCTTTGTCGGGAAATACCTGGAGTATTATAATAAATCCCAGCGGAAGGGACTGATCTGTATTCCTTCCGGCAACCACGATATGGACCGCCTGGCAAGGAAACTGCACGGCGATGAACCGAAGACCGCTTTTGCCTTCCTGCTGACAATGCCCGGCGCACCGTTCATCTACTATGGCGATGAGATCGGCATGCGTTATGTGGAGGGCCTGGCTTCCGTGGAAGGCGGATATGGACGTACCGGTTCCCGCTCTCCAATGCAGTGGGATGACAGTGTGAATGCCGGGTTTTCCATGGCACCGGCGGAAAAGCTGTATGTTCCGCTGGATCCGTCGGCTGACAGGCCTACTGCCGCTGCGCAGATGGCTGACCCTGCTTCGCTCCGGAGCGAGGTGAAACGGCTGATTGCCCTGCGCCAGGCGCACCCTGCGCTGCAGAATTACGGTGATATTGAGTTTGTCCATATTGGATACCCGCTGATGTACACCCGTTCCTCCGACGACGAAACCCTGCTCGTAATCATCAATCCATCTGCGGAGGAAAAACGCGTAATATACAGTCACCCTCTGGGTAACTGCATTTATCAGCTGAATGGCGACGCACTGCAGGAAGGAAACCGCATCATGGTTCCGGCACAGTCAGTTTCTGTTTTCGCGTAATGCGTGGAAATCCGTATATGCAAGCTTACTGCCTTCCCTGAAGGTGCAGAAAAACGGATAGCCGAAGGCCGGTACAAGGATATCAGAATGGAAGGGTGCATGACCGCACCTTGTAAAAATGCTATGGGCAATAAACCTGGTATTAGTGAAAACGGCCGTTGGAATCAACGGCCGTTCTAATATGCAGGATAGTGCAGGAACACACTTTTTCAGGATATGCCGGGACAGCGCAGCGATGTCCGTTCAGTGACAGAACTGTACTGCCGAAACTACAACTGCTCTTTCAGTGCCTGTCCCAATTCTTTTATTTTCTTAACCAGTTCCGCAGTATTGCTTATTGCTTCGTTCTGGACAGTTGTCATGGCGGGTACTTGCCGCATTCTCTTCCGATGCGGCTGCAAGCGTTTCAAGCTGTTCCCTCATATTGCTGAAACGGTCCGTGACTTTGTCCATCATTTCGTATTCCTGATAAAGTGCGATTACACAACAAGTGTAAACTGTAATAAACCTAATAATTTCCTAAGACGGACAATGCGTGTTCAATTGATACATACTTCATTTGTTTTCACGAAAAATTCATATTTGATAGCAAAAATTTAAAGTATACTTTGAATAATTGTTGAAAAAATTTAAATAAGAATTATAATACTAAAAAGGAGTTGGGAGTATGGCTATCACAAGCAAGGAAAGTATTTTAAAAGTGCTGACATACTATAATCCGTGGTGGAAAACCGGATTAGTGAACCCTAGAATGTCCAAGACTTATAAGAGATTTGCATTTTATGAGGCAATGAAACGACTGGAGCAGAGGGATCTGCGCCGTATCGTTGTACTGAGCGGTGCACGCCGGGTCGGCAAGACAACTATCCAGTATCAGATGATTGAGACTTTGCTCAGTCAGGATGTGGCGCCGCAGAAAATTGTCTACATTTCAATGGAGCATCCTATGCTCAAGCTCGCTAGTTTCAGCGAGGTTCTGGAGTGCTATCATGAATATGTCTATGCCGGTCAGGATTGCTATTATTTTCTGGATGAGGTCCAATATGCCCAGGATTGGGACAAATGGCTTAAAATATTATATGATACTCAACCTGAAACGCAGATAGTAGCCACAGGTTCAGCAAGTCCTGCTTTAATCAAAGGCAGTCAGGAAAGTGGTGCAGGCCGATGGACTATTATCCGGGTCCCGACCATGTCGTTTTATGAATATTGTGAACTGCTGGACCTGGATCGTCCGGAGCTTCCTCAAAACCTGAAGGTCACATCTTTGCTTTATAAAACGCAGCAGGAATGCATTCAGATAATGATGCAGCTTACCAAAGTACAGAATTATTTCAATCGTTACCTGCTGGTGGGAGGATTTCCAGAGCTGGCATTGTCGGACAACGACATCATGGCGCAACAGCTTATGCGCGAAGACGTAGTCGATAAAGTACTGAAGCGTGACATTCCGGCGTTGTACAACATCAGGTATGCTACTGAACTGGAGAGGATTTTCCTGTATCTGTGCAACACCTCCTCTGAGATAGTTTCAATTGAGGCAATTACAAAAGAGCTTAACGGTGTATCGAGACCGACAGTCGAAGACTATATAAAGTACCTGGAAAGTGCTAATCTTATTTATCAAAGCTGGCCGATAGACAGTTCAGGTAAAAAAGTACTAAAAGCCAGGCCCAAGATATATATAGCAGATGCTGCTATTCGGAATGCTGTTCTTATGAACGATTCGCTGCTTACTGATCCAACGGAGATGGGAAAGATTGTTGAAGCAGCGGTTTATAAACATGTTGCAGCATTTTATTATCAACAGACTGTATCTGTCGGATATTACCGCGGTGGCAGAAAAGGTAAGGAAATCGATATCGTAGTGGATTATCCCAATACGAGCAAGATCCTTATAGAAGTTAAATATCGTGAGAATGCAGCTATTTCCGATAACGATGCAGTTTCTGAACTGTGTGGGAGCGCATCGGCCGCAATTGTAGTTACTAAGAATGCCGATGATTTTGGAGTTCATAATATAAAGTCCGGGAAGGACATGTTGCAGATCCCGGCATTTGCATTCTTGTATCTGCTGGGGCATGCGGAGAAGAATGGCTATAAAGGGATCGAGTGATGGTTCAGAGTGAAGATTTTATATTGATTTCGCCTGTCTTGGACTAAAAAGGTAAGATTATCCAGAGAAAATCTAATTTAATGGAGGAGGATATACATAATGAAAGTCCTGATGATCAACGGAAGTCCCAGGAAGGGCAGCAACTGCGGCATAGCGCTGGGAGAAATGAAGAAGATATTCAAAGAGGCTGGCATTGAATGTACGGAGGTCGTAATAGGCAATGAGAACATAAGGGGCTGCATTGCCTGCCACTTTTGCAAAAGCACTGGGAGATGCGTGTTTGACGATGAAGTGAACAAGCTGGCCCCTCTGTTTGAAGAGGCAGACGGCCTTGTTATAGCAAGTCCGGTTTATTACGCATCCGCAAATTCGACCCTGACAGCATGCCTTGACAGGCTTTTTTACAGTACTTCCTTTGACAAGACCATGAAGGTCGGGGCGAGTGTCGTATGTGCCAGAAGAGGCGGTTGTTCATCAACTTTCGATCAGCTGAACAAATACTTCACGCTGTCAGGAATGCCGGTTGCGTCCAGCCAGTACTGGAATTCGATACATGGCCTTCTTCCCGGTGAAGCCGTACAGGACGAGGAAGGGATGCAGACCATGAGGACACTTGCCAGGAATATGGTGTTCCTTATGAAAAGCATCGAACTCGGGAAAAAGGAATTCGGACTGCCGGAAACAGAGGAGAGGGTTGCGACGCATTTCATAAGATAACATTATATGGCAGCATCAACGCTTCCAGAAGCGGATTTATGGCCTTCTCTCCTCAAATACAAATACTCCCTCTCCCCTATTATACAACTATGTCAAACCGATGAAAGATGAAATCATGGTGAGATATATCCAGCTTAGTTTTGGGATGATTGGCCTAAGTCCTGTTTTTTTCACGTATTTGGGCAAACAGCTCGCTTGAAAAAATGCACTATGATTATATAATCAAGAAGAAACTTTAATAAAAGGGAGGGAGAATGATGAAAATCAAAAGGCTTCTGGCACTAATGATCGCAGTTGTGATGGTAGTCACTATTGCAGGCTGTGGCGGGAATAACTCGGGAACGACAACGACGAATTCTTCCTCGACAGAGACTGATTCGTCAGAGTCGTCTTCGACGACGGACATGTCTTCAACGACAGATGCGTCTACGACGGACATGTCTTCGACGACAGACGCGTCTTCGACGACGGATACGTCTTCGACCACAGATACGTCTTCTTTGGCCGGATAATCAAATATGCTGTTTTTAGCCTTTAATAATCTGTTTGGAAATGCCTCTTCAGTCATTGAAGAGGCATTTCCTTATTAAATCATATATATACCGATCATCAGCAATGCAATGTTTATCTGAGCTTTACCAATTCCCCGAACTGCTCGGCAGTTCCGGAGACGGCTCCCATTCCTTCATCCATGATAGAGAAGTTATGATAAGCACTTACATTCCTAAAAACTCTGTGGTAGACTTGGTGAGGATATATGATAATGAAAAATGTCAATGGCAGTTACATGGGTTTGCCTATGGATTTGTTTGCAATTTTGCGACATAATTTCAGTTGATTGGGGTAAGGACGGGATGAAAACGATCGTGAAATTCGTAAAAAAAGAAGCGGTGTTGTGCATATCTTTGCTGCTGGCTCTCATATCCATGGCATTCGTGCCGCCGGATAAAGAATATATCAGATACATAGACTTTCACACGTTGGCTGTCCTGCTCTGCCTGATGGTCATTATGGCAGGGCTGCGGAGCCTGGGCATATTTACGGTCATTGGAGGCTGGCTGCTGGGAAAGACGCACAGTGTGCGGAGCCTGGCGATGGTAATGGTGCTGCTGTGTTTCGGGTTCAGCATGGTCATTACCAATGATGTCGCCCTCATTGTTTTTGTGCCGTTCGCCATCGATGTACTTGTGATGGCCGGCCTTGAGGATTGCCTGGTCCGGGTTATCGTTCTGCAGACCATTGCCGCCAACCTGGGCAGTATGCTTACGCCGATAGGCAATCCTCAGAACTTGTACCTGTACTCATTAAGCGGTATGGGCCTGGGCAGCTTTATTACCCTGATGCTGCCTTATACCCTCCTTTCATTTATCGGACTTCTGGCTGCCTGTGCAATACTGTTCCGGGGGAAGGGCATTGACGTGAAGGTGTGGTCAGGACATACGCTTGCTGCGTCTGAAAAACGGGAAACTGCCGTTTACCTGCTGCTGTTCCTGGCTGCAGTGGCAAGCGTTGCCCGTATAATTTCCGTATATGCCGCGGGAGCAGTGGTCCTGGCGGTAATATTCCTGATGGATCGGCGGATGCTGCTGAAAGCTGATTATGCCCTGCTGCTTACTTTCGTATTCTTATTTGTTTTTATCGGCAATATGAAGCGCATCCCGGAAATCAGCCTCTGGCTGCAGAGCGCTATAGACGGGCGCGAAATGATCGTATCAGTGGCTGCCAGCCAGGTTATCAGCAACGTTCCTGCGGCTATTCTTCTTTCCGGCTTTACCGATAATCTGCCGGCACTGATCGCAGGCACCAATCTGGGCGGCCTTGGAACGATCATTGCTTCGATGGCAAGCCTTATTTCATTCAAATTTTACGGCACGACCGCGGACAGGCGGAATGCGGCATACCTTGGGACATTCACACTGCTCAACCTGGTTTTCCTGGCCGCGTTGCTGCTTTTGTGGTATTTCATCCAATGATGCCTATGATGGCAGAACAAATATTGGATTGTTGCGTCAGTATATGTTGGATTCCGGTTTGTTGACTTTGGTTGATTGGCAACAATATAATATTAGTAAAATATGACAAATGTTGTGTGCATATTATTTCTATCTGTGATGACCGATGTAAATACCTGGTGGAGGAATAGATGTGCTTAGTGATTTCAGGAACGGGAGGAAAATGAGAACCGTCTTGCAGATTGCCTGTATCTTTTTGGTTTCGCTGGTCATGCTTTCCGCATGTTCTCACGTGAAAAGAGCGGATAATACCGGTAACGGGCATGTACCGGCAGAGCCGGCAGAGGGCTCGCGGCCGTCCGTCGGGGAGACTGAAGATAACGGTAAAGGACAGACAGAGACGGAAACGGGCGGCCTGGCTGAGGAGCAACCGGATCAGGCGGCGGAACACGATAACGTATCCGGGAATGGCAGCGCGGAAATCCCGGAGGAATCCAAACTTGATGACTTTTTGATATTGGATGAGTTTTTCAAAAATCATGATCTCGATGTCAGCTATGACGAAAAACAGGAATTTCATGAGAGAACCTATATGATCCGTGGGACATATGACATGAATGGAGATGGAGAAGAAGATGAAATTTCTCTCCTGATAAAAACCGACTACTCGGAGGGATCATATATCGAAGTCAATGGAAAAAAGCTGATGATTGGTTATGGCAATTTCTCCGGCGAGACCCGGCTGATCGATCTGGACAGCAGGGACAGCTGCACCGAAATTGCAGTATTTGATGACGGTCCCAGCGCTGATCCTGTTTTGCTGTTTTATCGCTATGACGGAGAGAAAGTCGATTTCATAGGGTCTATCGACAGGTATTCGCTGATGGACGGGAAGGGCAGATTCATTTCATCGTTCCATCTTGCAAGCAATTTCCAACCGCAGTTCTACTCGGCATGGGGAGAGTTCAGGGATGGCGAATATGTGACAACGAACCACGATGTAGAGCAATACATCGGAAAAACATATGAGATCGACGGCTCAGGGTATTTCGTACCTCTTGACAGAATGCCCGGGGATCTTGACGAATATTTGCAGTATACAACGTGGGACTGGGATTCCGTGCGGGAATTCAACGGAACGGAAGCGAAAATCCTGAATATCTATATAAGCGAGGATGACCGGACCTTGAACTGGTTTTACATAGAACTGCCCGATGGCGAAAGAGGCCTGCTGTATTTCTGGATAGGGGATTAAGTACCGGCAGGCGCAGTGATCCGGACACATCAGACACGGGGATGGTTCCGGTGTCTCAGGCGCAGGAACGGTTTCCGTGTTTTGATTTTCCATATACAGGGACGGTTCTCCTGTCTTGACGAAATCCCGAAAAAGGTTGAAAATATTCGAAGATCTTTTTGCCATTGATATCGGGTATATGACCGGTAAGCCGGTCAATGGAAAATGACAGGATAAAAACATGATAAGGAAGGGTTGGATATGGGACAGATAACGAGAGATGAGGCGCTTGCTTTGCTGAAGAAGTACAATAAGGATCCGTTTCATATACAGCATGCGCTGACGGTAGAGGCTGTTATGAAATGGTTCGCCAATGAACTGGGGTATGGAGATGAGGCAGAACACTGGGGGATCGTCGGATTGCTTCATGATATCGATTTTGAATTGTACCCGGACCAGCACTGCCTGAAAGCACCGGAACTGCTGCGGGAAGCCGGTGTGAGCGAAGATATCGTCCACAGCGTCGTTTCCCATGGATATGGGATCACTGTAGGATGCGGGGCGACTATCGATGTCGCGCCTGAGCATGAGATGGAAAAAGTGCTTTTTGCGGCAGACGAATTGACCGGGCTTATCTGGGCAGCCGCTCTCATGCGTCCTTCGAAAAGCGCAAAGGATATGGAACTGAAATCGCTCAAGAAAAAATACAAGAGCAAAGGCTTTGCCGCCGGCTGCTCGAGAGAAGTAATCGAGCGGGGAGCGGAACTGCTTGGATGGGAGCTTGACAGGCTCCTTGAAATGACACTTCAGGCCATGGCTGCCACTGAAGACATTGTCAGGCAGCAATTGGGCCAGGAGTGAGACAGGGAAGCAGCCGCAGGACCTTTCCATGTCTCTTGTTCCGTGTTCCGGCCACGCCTCAGACGTCGACTCCGAGGAACAGCCTGATCAGGTAGCCGATTATGAAGGAGATGACGGCTACTCCCAGGCTGATGCCGGCCATTTCAAAGAACCTCTGTTTGAATGGGAGATCCTTGGCTACTGATATGTAGAAATTGAAAACTATTATTATGAGTATGGCCGCGATAATCGTAAAAACAAGGCTTACAAGATAGTTTGCAAATATGAGGTAGGGCAGTACAAGGAATATAACGGTGAAAACATATGTCCCTCCGGTGTACAGCGATGATTTGAGAGCGCGGGAACTGTCCTGCTCCGCCCTGGCCGAAAGGTATTCCGAGGCTGCCATGGAGAGCGAGGCTGCCGCGCCTGTTATGAGGCCGGAAAGTGCTATCAGGCGCGTGTCCTTCAGTGCGAATGTGAGGCCTGCAAGTGTACCGGTGAGTTCCACCAGGGCGTCATTGAGCCCGAGGACCATCGACCCGATAAACTGCAGCCTTTCTTCCTCGATTATCCCGACCAGTTCTTTTTCGTGCTTGTCCTCGTCCCTTGATATCCTTTTGAAATCCTCGATACTGTTCCCAAGTTCGGCGTACAGTTTTTCCGCCCCTTTCTCCCCTTTCTCCATAAGCTTTATGCCGAAAGTTATGCCGAATATCATTGAGATAAAAGTATAGAAGTAAACTTTCAGGATATTCGGTTTCCTGTCCATACCGGTAAACGTTTTCAGTTCATCGTGGTGGCGGAGTTCATCCTTCGCGATTTGCTTCAGGATGCTGCTGTTGTGTTCGTCCTTTACCAGCGAAGATAACCTTGAGTAGATATGGTATTCCGTGATCTCGTTTTTCTGGGCCTTCTTGAGAGCTTTCATCGCAGCGGCGTCTATATTGTAACTCATTTTACACACTTCCTTCTATACCAATCCATACCGCTTTTTTATTATACAACTAAATTTCAGTCTCTAACAGACTTAATCGGAGCTGATGTTAGCGTATTTGACGATTCAAACGAAATCTAATATAATAAATTCTTAGTTTGCCACCTGTTATACAGACAAGCGGTGTTGCTGAGTTAAGTTTATCCATTAAGAATGTATATGTTAAAGCAGGGAACGAGTAATGTTTATCATATATTCAGTTGATGAACAGTACTCGTTTTTTATGGAAAGGACTGGTCCATATTATCAGGGAACTGGCGAAAAGCATACGGGAGTACAAAAAGCTGTCAATTATAACTCCAATACTCATTACATTTGAAGTAGTAATTGAATGTATAATACCGTTTATTACGGCAACATTGGTCAACCAGATCAAAGCCGGATGTGGTTTGGACACGATCGTCAGGTACGGGGTCATTCTTTTCATCATGGCATTATTGTCGCTGGCCTTCGGCGGTATCGGGGGAGTTACCAGCGCGACCGCAGCCTGCGGCTTTGCAAAGAACCTGCGGAAAGATATTTTCTACAGTATCCAGAACTACTCCTTTGAAAACATCGACAAGTTTATGACATCATCGCTGATAACCCGTATTACGACCGATGTCACGAATGTCCAGAATGCGTATATGATGCTGATAAGGGTTGCCATACGCTCGCCGCTGATGCTGATATTTGCATTCGTGATGGCCTTTGTGATGGGCGGACGCATGGCGTGGATATTCCTCGTTGTAGCCCCGATCCTCGCGATCGGCCTTGGTATCGTGATATACAAAACGTTTCCGCTGTTCAGGAAGGTATTCAGGAAATACGATGCGCTGAACAAGTCGATCCAGGAAAACATCAAGGGTATACGCGTGGTAAAATCCTTCGTCAGGGAAGATCATGAACAGAAGAAGTTCGAGGCGGCGGCCGAGGACGTCTGTACGGACTTTACCAGGGCAGAACGCATCCTGGCATTTAACGGGCCGATAATGCAGTTTTGCCTGTATGCGGTCATGGTTTTCGTTCTGTCCTATGGCTCCTATACGATCATCACCAGCAGGGGTCTTGACTTTGATATCGGGCAGTTTTCCGCGATAATGACATACAGTTTCATGATCCTGAGCAGCCTGATGATGCTTTCAATGATTTTCGTAATGCTCACTTTGTCTGCCGAATCCGCTAAACGTATCGTTGAAGTGCTGAACGAGAAAAGTACGCTGACAAATCCTGAGAATCCCGTATATACGGTCAGGGACGGCTCGATCTCATTTGAGAATGTCAGCTTCAGGTATTCCGAGAAAGCGGAGAGGATGGCCTTATCAGATATAAATCTGCAGATAAGGTCCGGCGAGACCATCGGGATCATCGGCGGAACGGGATCGTCAAAATCGACCCTCATCCAGCTGATACCGCGTTTGTATGATGCAACCGAAGGAGTTGTAAAAGTAGGGGGCATAGACGTAAGGGATTATGACCTGACCGCACTGAGAAACCAGGTCGCTGTTGTGCTGCAGAAAAACGTCGTGTTCTCCGGGACCATCAAGGAAAACCTCCGCTGGGGCAACAAGGATGCAACAGACGAAGAACTGGTCGAGGCTTGCAGACTTGCCTGCGCCGATGAATTCATCAACCAGTTCCCAAAGGGATATGACACCTATGTCGAGCAGGGCGGCGCCAACCTGTCAGGCGGACAGAAGCAAAGGCTCTGTATAGCGAGAGCGTTGCTCAAGAAGCCTAAAATATTGATACTGGACGATTCCACCAGCGCGGTGGATACGAAGACGGATGCCCGGATCCGAAAGGCTTTCCGTGAATATATACCGGAGACGACCAAGATAATCATAGCCCAGAGGACAGCTTCCGTTGAGGATGCGGACAGGATAATCGTCATGGACGGAGGCACGATCAACGGTATCGGGACCCACGAACAATTGCTGGCCGAAAATGAAATCTACCGGGAAATTTACTACTCACAGAACAAGGCAGGTAATCAAGGTGAAAACTGACAATATAAAAAGTAAAAATGCCAGGAAATCAATAATCATCCGCTTGCTGAAAACCGTATTCGAATTTTACCCGGTAATGATGCCGGTCGTCATCATATGTATCATATTCAATGCGGCAGTAAGCTCCATTCCTTCCGTGTTTATGCAGAAAATAATCGCCATTGTGGAAAAGAACTGGAAAACCGGCGACTGGAGCGCGGCGGGAGGGGAGATCCTTTACCTTGTCGCCATTCTGGCGGTGTTTTACGTATTATCTCTGGCGAGCGGCGTCGCATATAACCAGATGTTGGCGGTCATGACCCAGGGGACCCTGAAAAAATTCCGCGTTAAAATGTTCAACAAGATGCAGACGCTGCCGATCAAATATTTCGACACTCACAACCACGGCGATATCATGAGCCAATACACCAATGATATCGATGCGCTGCGGCAGATGATCTCACAAAGTTTTCCGCAGCTCCTGGTATCGGCTGTCTCGGTCATCACGATTTTCGGGATCATGATGTATTACTGCGTGTGGCTGACGATCGTCGTGACCATTGGCGTGACGGCAATGTACCTGATTACGAAAAAGGTCGGCGGCGGCTCCGCCAAATACTTTATCAGGCAGCAAAAAGCCATCGGCCGCCTCGAAGGCTTCGTGGAAGAAATGATGGTCGGGCAGAAAGTCATAAAGGTATTCTGCCACGAAGATGAAAGCAAAGCGGATTTTGACAGGATCAACGAATCGCTGTTCAGCGATTCGAGGGCGGCAAACCAGTATGCCAATATCCTTGGGCCGATCCTGAACAATATCGGCAATATTTTATATGTCATCGTTGCAATTACCGGAGGCGTCCTGTTGGTCACTGGCGTGCCGAATCTGAGCATTTCGGGCCTTGCCATGGGGATCGACATTGTCGTTCCATTCCTGAACATGACCAAGAAGTTCGCAGGAAGCATCAACCAGGTATCGCACCAGATAAATGCAGTCGTAATGGGTATTGCCGGAGCGCAGAGGATCTTCGGACTGATCGATGAAGAACCCGAGCAGGACAGCGGGTATGTCACCCTGGTAAATGTCCGCGAGGAAAACGGCCAGTTGGCCGAATGTGAAGAGAGAACAGGAATCTGGGCGTGGAAGCATCCCCACAGCAGCGACGGCTCCGTAACATATACGAAACTTGCCGGAGATGTGAGGTTATTCGAAGTCGATTTTGAATATGAACCCGGGAAAACCGTCCTGCACGATATCACCCTCTACGCGAAGCCGGGACAGAAGGTGGCTTTCGTCGGCGCTACCGGTGCGGGAAAGACGACGATCACGAATTTGCTGAACCGTTTCTACGATATTGCCGATGGAAAGATACGTTACGACGGCATCAACATCAACAAGATAAGGAAACCGGACCTTCGCCGTGCCATCGGCATGGTTCTGCAGGATACCAATCTTTTCACCGGTACTGTGATGGATAATATTCGTTACGGCAGGCTGGACGCAACGGATGAGGAGTGCATCGCGGCTGCGAAACTTGCAGGTGCGGATGATTTCATCCGCCGCCTGCCGGATGGCTACCAGACAATGATCACTGAGAACGGCGCGAACCTGTCCCAGGGACAGCGCCAGTTGATTTCTATCGCACGGGCGGCAGTCGCGGACCCTCCGGTCATGATCCTGGATGAAGCTACATCTTCGGTCGACACAAGAACGGAAGCTATTGTACAGCGCGGGATGGATGCTCTCATGAAAGGCAGGACGGTATTCGTGATCGCCCACCGGCTGTCCACGGTCAAGAACTCTGATGTTATCATAGTGCTGGATCACGGGCGTATCATCGAACGCGGCAGCCATGATGAGCTGATAGCTCAGAAGGGCCAGTATTATCAGCTGTATACCGGCGCATTTGAACTGGAGTGAGCAGTTCCATCATACGGCTGTTCACGCCATTTAAATGCTTTTCAGTGTAAAAGTCTTGACACTTCATGTTGTGTTTTGCAGCATTAATGTGTGAAAATGTTAAACGCATATGAACCGAATGCATCACAGTTTGCAGGAAGGATGGTTGACCATGGGCAGAAACAGGATAGGTATCAGGGGATCAGATTTCGTGGTTGGCGACCGGACCATTTTCCTGAACGGCGTAAATACTCCGTGGAATAACTGGAACGACATCGGCGGCGATTTCAACGAGTCTTTCTGGAAGACGCATTTTGCAGAGCTCCGGGAATGCGGCGTAAATGCTTGCCGTGTATGGATATCTTGCAACGGCAATGTGGGGTTCACGATCGATGACAAAGGATATGTGACAGCCGTTTCGGACAAATACTGGGAGGATCTTGATACTCTGCTCCGGATCGCAGAAGATAACGGGATCTATCTGATGGCGACGCTCATGAGCTTCGACCATTTTAAGGTCTCGACCCGTCTGAACAGTACGTACAGGAGATGGAGAGCCATGCTGGACAATGGAGACGCGATGGATTCCTACGTCAACAACTTCATAATTCCGTTATGCAGTGGGTTTCCCTGTTTCAGCTATATTACCTGATACAGATGGCTGCATGATTGTGTAGATGTTATATACCGGTATGAATGCAGGACCGCTTCCATCTGATATTGCAAGTATCCGGTGACCCGGCAGGACGCTTCTGCCGTGGCGGAAAGTTTTACAGTGAGGGGAAGGCTGCATGCTGAACGTTGGGATCCATATTTACGATGATGTTGAAGTTCTCGATTTTTGCGGTCCATATTCAACGGGAATCTTGTTATAACGGCGGGTATCCTGACCGGCATAAAAAGGGCTTTATACATCCTGAAAGAGGTTTGCGGCACAGAACTTATGGAAAAAATTAAAGAAAACTTATATTATTGAAAGGGGGACAGGGGATCATATAAGGTAACTGTCTCCCCGCCTAATAAACATTAAGGAGGCAAGTAACATGCAGGAAGTCTATGAGTTTCTCAAGAAATGCGGAGTGTATTACCTGGCTACGGTGGAAGGCGATCAGCCGAGGGTCAGGCCGTTTGGCACAGTGGATATTTTCGAAGGCAAACTTTACATCCAGACAGGTAAGGTGAAGAACGTATCAAAGCAGCTCCAGGCGAATCCGAAGGCGGAGATATGTGCCTGGGCCGATGGGAAGTGGCTGAGGATAACAGGCGAACTCATCAGGGATGACAGAATTGAGGCAAAAAAGCATATGCTTGACAATTATCCGGAGTTGAAACGTTTATATTCGCCTGAAGACGACAACACCGAGGTCCTTTACTTTAAGGATGCGACAGCCGTGTTCTATTCCTTTACCGAAGATCCGAAGGTGATAAAACTCTGACTGCAGGCTGCATGAGCCAGCCTGCGGTTTTGCTGTGACCGGGCGCAGGGAGGTGCGATTTTGGGCAAAGTCATCAGAATGCCGGTGTTTTGGATCATCATTTGTCTGGCGGCAGCCGCAGGGGCAGTTGCGGTTTGGTTTGCCGCAAGCTTCGGGACGCCTCATGACGAGAATGCCCATCGGCTGAAGTTCTCCGAAGCGGACAGGGCGGAAACAGAGACTTTAGACTTGAGCAGTGTGAATATTATTGAGGAAAAAACTATTGATCAGGATCTGAGCGCGTATATCTTTACTGACGATGAAGACGGTGAATATAAAGGCGCTGTCAGTACCGGCGGAAAGTCATATTATGTTGGCCTGGTGTCGATGGAGGGAACGCCTGGAGATCTGATGGGGATCAAAGAAGTCCAGGTGTTCGGAAAGAAAGCGGTAAAGTTTTATGGGATCCTGGGGGCAAACTATCCGCAGGCTTTATACTGGCTGACCGGAGAGAACCCGGAAGATTCGGTTATTCAAATAGACGGTAACACGACGGAAACCGATCTCGACAACGATACCGGCAATGAGATCGTAGCAACCGTCGGAACGATTCCCGAAACGAATATATATGTACTGAAAGATTCAGAAATATCGGTTTCTGACATTAATAGATCGCTGGGTGCAAAATCAGTTCGTCTAATGGATGAGAACAATAAGCTTTTCGAAGTTTATTTTGAGCCAAATAAACCTGAGCAATTTGTATATCAAGACGGATCCTTTGTGAAAAAGCGTTCGTCATAAGGTATTTTCACAGGGAAGCAATAAAATGGCTTTCATTTCATTAGTAAACTTCGTTCGACTACATTCTATAAGTGATCATTCTCTTTACGGAAGCATCTATCAGCGGTAAGGGAGCGGTCTTAAAACAGATACTGTAAAAGAGACGAATGGCTTTATCCGGACATACGGCATGAAATGCTGTCTGCATTACGCCGTGAAACAAATATGGTTTGAAACCTCTTGACAATGGAAATTGACAAATATAATATTATATTAAACCAATTAACCAACCGGTTAATTAAATTGCCGGAGGGATATGATGGAGAAAACGACCGGGAGCGAAGCCAGGGAAAGAATAATCAATGCCGCGATAGAGCTTTTTTCCAGGAAAGGCTATGACGCGACGACCGTAAACGATATAGCGGGCGCAGCTAATGTGAACAAAGCGCTCATATATTATTTTAAAAACAAGCAGGACATTTTGGATTTCATGGTCGATTCCATCCTTAACGATGCGGTGTCGGGCGCGCTTGACTATATCCAGACAAATATCGTTCAAATGGTCAGGGACGGCCACCTGGACATAAAGCCAGACCGTTTGCACTTCGCTAATGACGAAGCGATAAATGCATTTCTGCAGAACTCTTACAAATTCTATGAGCGGGTAATCGACTATGTTATTGCGAAAAAGGAGATCATCCGCATCCTGGTGCTCGAATCGCTCAAAAAGGGCAAACACCAGAATTCATTGTTCCGGTTCATGAAATTCATGAGCGGCAATGATGAGAATCCGTTTTTCAAAACGATATCCAGCGCGGACCAGGATTTTGTTTACTCGGAGGAAATGGTACTGTTCAAATTTTTCTTTTCAATTATACCTATTGTCAGTTTCGCTGCCTATTTTGACGACTATAAAGCCGTAAGCTCACTGAGCGACGCCGAACTTCGCAGATATTTCATGCGGGTTTATCACATAATCAACAAATCATTGATTTCAGGAAGTGATATCTTGCTGAGAAGCCACGGCCCTGACGCCTGATTTTTCAAAGTAAAATGATATTCAGAAGAACCTGTGCTTTATATTGCCTGTAATCTGATATGAGCAAATCTAACCGGACGGTTAGTTAAACTATTAACCGAATGGTTAGTTAAAATACTACAGACTTTCAAACAAAATCTATCTGGTATAAGGGGGATAAATGATGAATAAAATTAAGAAAGCTGCAGCGAATATGTTACTGGACTATATCATTTCAGACGATCCTCTGGCGAAACTGCCAAAGATATTCGACATTGCGGAAAAGCTGGACAGGGGGAATCTGCATACTGCGCAGATAGACGGTGTGCGCAAGGCTTTGCTGGACAGGAACAGCAACTGGTATACCTTCGTAAAGAAACTGTACGATGAGGTGGATAAAAAGTGCATACAGAAGTTTGTCGAGTGCTTCATGATCAACGCCCACCTTACAGGTTTTGAGCGTACGTGCGAAATAGAAGAAAAGTATGACTGCAATGTTCCGTGGGCCATCCTGATGGATCCTACCAGCGCATGCAATCTGCATTGCACAGGATGCTGGGCCGCACAATACGGGAACAAGAACAACCTGTCCTATGAGATGCTGGATTCCATCTGCCGGCAGGGTAAAGAACTGGGCATCTACTTCTACATATTCTCCGGCGGAGAACCTCTTGTACGCAAAAAGGACATCATCAGGCTGTGCAGTGAACACCAGGACTGCTACTTTTTTGCATTCACCAACGGCACGCTGGTGGATGACGAACTTTGTGAGGAGATGCTGCGCGTAGCCAACTTTGCTCTTGCATTTTCCATCGAAGGTGACGAGGAAGCCACTGATATGAGGCGGGGCAAAGGCACATACCGCAAAGTTATCGAAGCGATGGAACGCATGCGTAAACACAGGCTGGTGTTCGGATACTCCACCTGTTACCATCGCTATAATACTGACAGCGTCGGCTCTGATGAATTCGTCGATGACATGATCGCCCGCGGATGCCGTTTCTCCTGGAACTTCACCTACATGCCTGTCGGGAAGGATGCGCATACAGATCTCATAGCTACTCCGGAACAGCGTGCATATATGTATAAACGTATCCATGAGATCCGTGCAACGAAGCCCATTTTCGCAATGGATTTCTGGAATGACGGCGAGTACGCCGACGGATGCATAGCAGGCGGAAAACGGTATCTGCATATCAATGCGGCCGGGGATGTCGAGCCGTGCGCATTCATCCATTATTCCAACGTCAACATACACGACGTGTCGCTCCTGGATGCGCTCCGTTCTCCTATATTTATGGCTTACCGCAGGCGCCAGCCGTTCAACAGCAACATGCTGCGCCCGTGCCCGCTGCTTGACAATCCTGAGATGCTTAAAGAAATGGTCAAAGAATCGGGCGCAAAATCAACTGATATGAAAGCGCCTGAAGATGTCGAGGTGCTTTGCGGAAAAACCACTCCGGCTGCGAAAGCCTGGGCGGAAGTCGCCGACAGGCTGTGGGCTGAAAACCCGAAAAGCAGGAAAGCAGTGTCATTATAATATTCAGATGCCGGTACAAACAGCCGGCTGTTTTCCGCAGCCCTGTCCCCTCACAGGATGCAGAAACACAGCCGGCTGTTTTATACACTTTTATTTTTGCAGCAGGTTTATTAAAATTGATGTAAACATGACTTTGCTGAATAATAGAAGAAGGCTTATATGATGGATAACAGGGAAAAAGAACTCTTTGAAAAAGCTCCTGTGACAAAGGCGGTATTGTCGCTTGCCGTTCCGACGGTCATCAGCCAGTTGATCATGGTGTTATACAACATGGAGTAATGACGAGGAGATACTCTTTGAGCATAAAAGCAGGACATATGAAACGGACGGAATGAGGATAAGCGTCTGCGATCGTGTGATGAAGGTCGGTTACCTGATAAACGTGCCGGTCATGAAAGGACACTGCCAGACCAAAATGACCTGTGCACTTAAAAACATGAAGGGCTGCATACCCGATCCGGAGAAAAGACGGTTCCACACGATGGGTCTGCACAAACCCATAGCATACCTGAACAAAATTATAAAGCAGGATCTGATAATCGTAGACGGCATGAACGGAGACCTCAACTTTGAAGAAGGCGGCAACCCGGTCCGGATGAACAGGATATTCGCAGGGAAAGATCCGGTGCTGACGGATGCATATGCGGCGCATCTTATGGGCTTCGACATAAAGGAAATCCCTTATATCTCAATAGCTGAACGTATCGGCGTGGGCACAGCGGACCTGGAAAATGCAGATATAGTCGAATTGAACAGGGAAGTCCCGGACAGGGAAACCGGGACGACAGAATCGAAAAGGATCAGCGGATCGAGGGGGATGATGCCGGGAATAGTGCAGGGATCGATACCGGCAGGAAGAGTGAGACAGCTTGCGGCGTATATCGCCGAGGACTGCGCCTGCTCGGCATGTTACGGAAGCCTTATCCATGCTCTGGAAAGGCTGCGTGAGAAGGGCATGCTGAACAGGCTGGAGGAGAAACTGTATATCGGCCAGGGCTTCAGGGATAAACGCCTTAACGCGACAGGCATCGGTTCATGTACATCGGGATTCGACAAATGCGTCAGGGGATGCCCGCCAAAGGCGCGGGATATTGTAGAGTACCTGGAAGATCAGATGCAGTAAGGATTATAAGAAGGGAGCAGTGGCAACGTTATGCATTTGGGTGCGATTTATTTAGTGGTCAGCGATTTTGAAAAAACGGTCGGTTTCTATGAAAAACTGCTTGGAATTCCTGTAACACACAGGAATATGGACAGGTTTGCCTCATTTGATTTTGAAGGCCATAATATTTCGATAATGAACGGCCATTTCGATGCCGACCATCCTGACAAGGTCGTCCGTAAAGGCGAATATACCGAGGAGTTCGATGACCTGAAAAAAATCGCTCTTGCGCCGAATACGCGCAAGTTCGTTCTGAACTTCTGGACAGAAGATCTGCGTAAAGAACATGAAAGGATCAGGAGCCTGAAATTATCTGATGATTTGACGGGCATCAAATATATTTACAATGTCAGTCCCTATTACTATTTTCAGTTGACCGATCCGGACGGCAATGTGATCGAGGTGACGGGAGCCTACTCGCCTGAGGATGGGGAATTAGAAGATTGACAACAAGTGTCGCTTGACGATATCCTGGATCTGTTCGCTGATTATGATATAGAAACGGTCCGGCATGTTGACGACTGTTATTTTTCGGGAGGAAAACAGAAGAACAACACGCATTATTACATATCTGCAAATTTGCGGACAAAATAAAACAATAACTATTCTGTAAAATATCTTGACTCTGACATCGTGTCATCCTTTATCCTGTATTGTAAAGGGAGATGAGCGGATGGAGATGATGACCATCAGCGAAGTGTCCAGGGCATTCAACGTAACGCCGCGGATGCTGAGATACTATGAGAAAATCGGGCTTTTGCGCAGCACCCGGGTCGATGATTACGCATACCGCGTCTATGACAAAGATGCCATAAGACGTCTTGAATGCATCATCGTTTTGCGCAAGCTGCGTATTCCGCTTAAGGAAGCGGCGTCGGTCTTCAGCGCTCCTGAACGGGTGCGGCTGGCGGAGATTTTCCAGAAAAGCATTAATGAGTTGGATGATGAAATCACCGCACTCAATACTATCCGCGATGTGCTGAAGATCTTCCTGTCCCGGCTGAAGCATGGAAAGGAAGCTGTGCTGAGACTGGACCAGCTCTGTGATGCTGATGTCCTTAAAGCCATAGAACCTCTGACCCCTTCAAAATTCCAGTTTAAGGAGGTAAGGCCGATGGATAGCCTGAACAAGGCAAATGAAGCGTTAAATAAGCTGAAGAAGGTTCGGATCGTTATGCTGCCGCCATGTACTGTCGCATCATACCACTATATAGGAGAAAATCCGGAAGAAACAGCCGGCAACATAGTAGACAGGTTCGTCCGTGAGAGCAGGCTGTATGAACTGAAACCGGATTCAAGGATGTTTGGTTTCAACCACCCCAACCCGTCGCCGGAACGGCAACATCACGGATATGAGGTATGGGTGACGATACCGGATGACATGGAGGTGCCTGCGCCGCTCGTAAAAAAGAAATTCAAGGGCGGGATGTATGCCGCACACACCATTGCATTCCCTGATTTCTATGAGTGGGAGCTTTTGTGCAAATGGGTTGAGGAAAGCGACAAGTATGAAGCAGATTGGAGTAAAGAGGGCGACGAGATAATGGGAGGATGCCTGGAAGAACACCTGAACTGGGTATATTCATCCCACATGGGCTGGCCTGAGAATGGAATAGACGGCTATATCGATCTGCTTCTGCCTGTCAGGATGAAATAGAGCCGAACAGGTGATGTCTCAAGTGTGGTTCGATTGCTGTGTTATAAAGCAGTTCGTTCTGCCGTTTATAAAAGCAGGGTTGCTGCGTAGATGCTGCAACCCTGCTTTTCTCCATGATTGTTTTACCGGATAATCAGCTAATGAGTTTTCACATATTCGCCTATTTTCTTGTCCATGCTTCTTATATGGTTCGTGAGCCAGTTGATGACCATCCTGTTGGCGTTGATTATTACAAGTATGTTGCCTCCGCCTTCGTTGTAATTTTTCTTCAGTTTGGAGAGTTCATCGACAAAACTTGCGTGAGCTTTCTTCTGGGCGTCAAGTCCGGGGTAGCGGATTTCTTCCATGTAGGCTTCTTCATCCCTGAAATGCTGCTTCGTATACTCGTCCAGGAAATCGATCATCGTATTTATGTACTCTTTTGCCTTCTGCTGCTTTCCTGCTTCAAACAGTTCATTCGCCTTCTGGAACCAGATTTTGTGCTGGTCGTCGATATGCTTTACTCCTACCGACAGATCATGAGTCCATTCTACAGCCATATATATCCCCCTTCCGGAACATTGCTGTAATTTAAATTTTACCGGTTATCCGGGACATGTTCAATATATTTTCGAAAAATGGTGTATTGTGTCGAAACAGGTTATAAACTTCTGCTCTGGCTGTACTGGCAGGAGTGCCTCTTTTCCTGATCCGGCTTACAGCAGTCATGCCGGGGCGCTGTTATGCAGAACGGTTGAACGGCTGAATAGCTGAACGTATTATTGGAATTGACATCGGCAGAAAATAAATGTTATAATATTCAATCGTTAGCTAGTTAATAATTAGCATGGTAACGATTGACATGCCAGGAATGGTTTTATAACTGCATTACCAGGCGAAAGGCGGTGAGCAATCCGGAAAGATGGACGGCAATCAAGCAAATGAAATCAGCGACAAGAAATTGATCCATCAGTTGATCAACTTTGCTGTGAAGCACAGGAGGATCATGCAGAACTACCTGGATGAAACCGGCGTCTACCAGGCACAGCATCGCCTGCTGATGGAAATCGCACGCAATCCGAATTTTTCACAGAATGATATTGCCAGGACAATGGATGTATCTGCGGCGACAGTCGCAGTATCGCTAAAGAAGCTGGAAAAGGGAGGGTACATCTGCAGGGTAACGGATGAAGCCGATAACCGGCTCAACAAGATCACCATTACTGAAAAAGGAAACGCTGTTGTAGAACA
>ENA-UPAD01001517-UPAD01001517.1-bioreactor-metagenome-genome-assembly--contig:-NODE-1517-length-23489-cov-517.741188_pt1 | contig 23489 bp, 24 predicted proteins | sample MGYA00238179_ERZ772710 | MGnify/ENA primary metagenome ERZ772710 (study PRJEB29004, sample SAMN07631245) | bioreactor metagenome | isolation source: Switchgrass digestor | place: USA: Dartmouth...
AAAAATTTCTCAAAATTTTTATTATAAACTCTTGACTTTAATTAGCTGGTCTTTCGAAAGATTGATATGTTATTCCCCCCTGTACAGCTCATTGAGTTTTTCAGTAACTCTCGCTGCAAAATCAGGAGACATTGCCTGTATTATGCTTGCAGCATTCTTCCTGTTCATGGCCTGGAGGGTCTCGGCTATCATATCCAGCTTTGAGACGCCCATCTGTTCGAAAATAGCCGCTGCCGAATCTGCATCCATCTCGGCGTACACCTGTGCAAACTTCTTCACATTCTCGGCCGTCTGCCGTTCCACGATGACAGATTCGTATATGGCTGCGGCATTCTCCGGATCTATGGATTCGTAATAATCGGCGAATGCTTCTTTATCGCCGTTTACGATCGATTTTTCGACCTGTTTCTTCAGTTCTTCCAGTTCTTTCTCTTTTTCAGCAATGGCCGCTTCTCGTTTATTCAATTCCTCCAGCTTTGCGCTCGCTTCCTGCACGAGCTTGTCGTAATCATCCTTGTAGACGTTGAGTTCGTCGGCCCTCGCATTCGCCTGTGCCAACTGTTCTTTCAGTTTTTCAACTTCGTCTCTGAATTCGAGATATTTCTCACGTATCTCATCCTGGGTCATATATTTCGGATTGAGCGGATCAGGCGGTTCATGGAGCGCAAGCCTGAGAAAAGGGATCGACTTGATCGAGGAATAATACCTTTCTGTCACACCGCCTACATTGTTGTAGACTATAAAATAGAAAACAGCGCAAAAAGCTGCAATGATTATGATCACATCCAAAACGATCAGGAATATGGAAAGGGGTTTGCTCCTCTTTTTATTCTTACCATCTTTATTGACGGCGCTTTCTTCCGGTTTTGCCATGTTCAATCTCCCGTATTGCTATCGTTGTAATTGAAGCTTACGATTTCATCATTCGTTTTCTGTTCGAGCTTCTTCTGCTCCAGAAGGAAATCCTCGTACTGCCTGTCCTTCAGCTTTTCTAGGATCTTCCTGTCTTTCATGGCCTTTACAAGCTCTTCTCTAACTTTATCGACATATTTAGCGGCATTATTTACATTTTCTTTTTGGGATTTGATCCTGGAATTGAGTAAAGAAAGGTATCCGTTGAATTTTATCAACTCATGGACCGTCGCTTTTTTCGCCTTTTTATTAAATTCCCTGACAGTGTCCTCCAGCGCGTTTTCCAGTTCGGAAAGCTTGCGTTTTTCTGCTTCCAGCTTTCGCATTGCGGCCGCAAGTTCGTTTTTTATGCTGTCTTCCTTCTGTTTTCTCAGATTCAGGACTGACTGAAGCTTGAATATGAACTTTGCCATTATACTCTCCCGCGGGTTTTTTGGGGATGTGCGGATGATCACTGAAGGATCCCGTACATCATATCGATTATTTCGTCATAGTCAAAGCGTTCCTCCGTAGACTGCTGCACAAAGCCAAGTATTTTATCGATCAGGCTTATTGCATGATCGATTTTTTCATTGCTGCCTTTTACGTAGGCGCCTATATTTATAAGGTCTTCAGCGTCCCTGTAAACGGCAAGGGCTTTTTTGATCTCAGCGGCTGCCGCCTTATGATCGTCCGTTATAATATCGGGCATGACACGGCTGACGCTGGCAAGTACATCGATGGCAGGGTACTGGTTCCTGTTTGCCAGTGAACGTGAAAGCACTATATGTCCGTCAAGAATGCTCCTTGCAGTGTCTGTCACGGGCTCAGTCAGATCGTCACCGTCAACAAGGACGGTATAAAGCCCGGTGATCGAACCCTTTTCCGAATTTCCCGCCCTTTCGAGCAGCCTGGGCATTATCCCGTATACGGACGGCGTATAACCTCTCGACACCGGGGGTTCTCCCGTTGCAAGCCCTATTTCTCTCTGGGCCATTGCAAAACGGGTAAGCGAATCCATCATAAACAGCACATCTTTCCCCTGATCCCTGAAATACTCGGCGATGGCGGTGGCTATGAACGCACCCTTAAGCCTTATGAGAGCCGGCTGGTCAGATGTGGCCACGACAACGACGGAACGGGACAGACCTTCATCTCCCAGGTCCTTCTCGATGAATTCCCTCACTTCCCTGCCGCGCTCTCCGATCAGCGCGATCACATTCACGTCGGCCTTGGTGTTTCTTGCGATCATCCCCATGAGCGTGCTTTTGCCAACGCCGCTGCCAGCAAAAATACCCATACGCTGGCCTTTGCCGACAGTCAGAAGTCCGTCTATCGCTTTGATGCCAAGCGGAAGCGGATCGGTTATCCTTTTCCTGAATAAGGGGTGCGGCGGGTCGTTGTCTACCGGATAATATTTTTCAGGCCTGAAGGGGCCTTTGTCGTCAATGGGAAAACCGAGGCCATCCAGCACCCGGCCTGTAAGTTCCGTGCCGACGCCGGCCCTGAGAGTTGAATCAGAAGCGACAACCAGATTGCCGGGGCCTACGCCTGACATTTCTCCAAGGGGCATAAGCAGGACTTTATTATCTCTGAAGCCTACGACTTCCGTCTGTATTATCTTTTTCCCCTTTGAAGCGTACAGTTTGCAAAGACTGCCGATATCGACCTCGGGACCGTCCGATTCGATGGTGAGGCCTACGACTTTGGATACTCTTCCGAAATATTTCACAAAACTTGATTTGTCCAGCAGATCGTGATATCTCTGAAGTTTTATATTCACCGTACCACCCCGGGAATTATCTGCCCTCATATTCTTCTTTCAGCGCCTCTTCTATCTTTTCAAGGCGGGTTTCCGCCCCTGCGTCGATGCTTCCCAGCGGAGTCTCTACAATGCATTCGCCGGGTTTCATTGCAGCGTCCGGCCTGATCTCGGTGTCGTCGGCGCCCTCGGCAAGCTGTTCGAGTCTTTTCCTGTTTTCATTTAGGTAATCGCTGTCTTCCGGCGATACCCTGATGACAGCGCCTTTTTTCTCGGAGCATTCCGCCAGCGCACTTCTCACCAGTTGGAGTATCACATCCCTGTTCGTTTTGAGTTCGCCCGCAACCGCCTTGCGGGCTATCTTTAAGGCAAGCTCAAGTATATCTGCTTCCATGCCCGCCATGATCTTTTCATATTCCTCGGCCGCGTCCTGTTTTATCTTTTCTGCTTCTTCCAGTAAGGACCTGCTCTGTGCCGCCGCAGCATCCATCCCTTCGGCGTAGCCCCTCTGCCATGCTTCTTCTGCGATGGCCTTTGCATCCTCTTCGGCTTTTGCCCTTGCCTGTTCGATCAGGCGTTTGGCTTCAGCCTCCGCTTCTGCTATTATTTCCTCAGACTTTTTTTCTGCCTTTCTCAGTAATTCCTCGGGACTGATTGCGGAGGATTCCTCATCAGTGACGTCGTGTTCGCTGTCAGTATCGTTTACGAACTTTATCAGGTTGTCGGGCAGCCTGACCTGGTAAGGCCTGCCGTATGTGACCTGGTTGTTTTTGAACACCCTGTTATACAATTATTTCATCTCCTCCGCCCCTGGAAATGATGATCTCGCCGGCATCTTCAAGTTTCCTGATAATATTGACGATCTTCTGCTGAGCTTCCTCAACATCCTTGAGCCTGACAGGTCCCATATATTCGATGTCTTCCCTGATCATTTCGGCAAGCCTCTTTGACATGTTCGAATAGATGACTTTCTGTACTTCTTCCGTAGCTCCCTTCAGTGCGACGGCAAGCAGGTTGTTGTCCACTTCTCGCAGGAACCTCTGGATCGAACGGTTGTCCAGCGTAAGGATATCTTCGAATACGAACATCCTCTTCCTGATCTCCTCGGCCAGGTCGGTGTCTTCGATCTCCAGTGTTTCCATGATGTACTTTTCAGTACCTCTGTCAACCGTATTGAGTATGTTGACGATAGCCTGCACACCGCCTGCGGCAGTAAAGTCCTCGGTTACAAGCGACGAGAGGTTCTTTTCGAGTATCCTCTCGACTTCCTTTATTACCTCCGGAGAAGTCCTGTCCATCACAGCAATGCGCCTTGCGACATCAGCCTGCTTGTCCTGCGGCAGGGACGCAAGCACCACCGCTGCCTGCTGCGGTTTTAGGTACGCAAGTATAAGCGCTATCGTCTGCGGATGTTCTTTCTGGATAAAGTTCAGCAGTTGGGCCGGGTCAGCCTTCCTGACAAATTCGAATGGCCTCACCTGCAGTGATACCGTCAGCTTGTTGATAACATCGAGAGCTTTCTGTGTACCCAGCGCTTTCTCAAGTATCTCCTTGGCGTAGCTGATACCGCCCTCGGCGATATACTCCTGGGCAAGGCAGATCTGATAGAACTCCTCAAGGACCTTTTCCTTTTCCTCAGGAGTCACAGTCCTGATATTGGCGATTTCGAGAGTAAGCTGTTCTATCTCCTCTTCTTTCAGATGTTTGAATATCTCGGCCGACCTTTCAGGGCCCAGTGAAATGAGGAGCATCGCGGCCTTCTCCCGGCCGGTTCTTTCAGTTTTCATACCGGATACTCTTGCCATACAGAACGACCTCTCAAATCATTATCCATAATAACCCCTCGTCGATTGTGTTCTCCGTCTTAATATATCATCTGCTATATCATCCGCTGCTGCAGAAGCATTCAGGGCGGTTGCAGCATCCTGTGCCACAAAACTGCAGTATTGCCCGTTTTACCCCGGCTTTCCCTTACTTCCGGAGTCAGGTATCCCAGTCTTCGGAAAGCCAGTTTCTCAGCAACTGTGCAACCGCATCCGGCTTTTGCTTGACGAATTTTTCGATCTGTTTCTTGATTTCCGACCTTTCTTCCAGTTCTATCTCCGGCAAAGGTTCTTCCTCCTCGGGGACTACGAACCTCGGCCCGCTGGCGGCCTGGGCCACTGCAGGCTCCCCTGTCTCCTTTCTGCGCGGGATACCGAATATGAGCATCCCGATGATCAGGAGCAGCATCAGTGCAAAGAATCCGTAATCGTTTATCAGTTCCCTGATCTTGTCTGCCGTGGTTTTTTCAACTGTTTCCAGCGGCGCCAGCTTGAACTTGCTGATGGATATGTTGCGGGCAGGTATCCCCGTGGCTGTGCTCAGCGCAGTCCTTAGTTCACTTATAAACTCGTCGCTCAGTCGTGAATCATCGGTCACTTTCTGCCCGTACCACAATGACAGCGCCAGGCCCGATTCTTCAGGGATCATCTTGCCCGCAGCCTTTTCAGTTTCACTCAACACTTCGTCATATCCGTAGTTGATATCTTCCTGCCTGTTCGAATATTCAGATGCTCCCTCTTCACCTATCTGATAAGTTGTTACTCCTCCCGGATTTGAATCAAGTCCTGGTTCGCCGCCGCCTTCGGCGTTCTTGACGATCTCTTCGCTGATACTGCTGCTTATGACGGCTCCGCCGTCCATTCCCTCAGGATTCGTTATCCTCTTGATCTGTGACTTCTCCTTGTCGAAATCGAGCACTACATTGGCTACTACCCTCAACGTGTCAAAACTGTCGAACTGCCCGACGCTGAAGTAATCGAGCACTTTCTGCTGCAGTTCGAGTTCCTTCTTCCTTCTGAGCTCTTCCTGGCTGCTTACGGCGCCGATCGAATCATCTTCATAGTTAGCGTTCAGGATGTTGCTGTTGTTGTCGACCACTGTGACGTCCTTGGGATCGAGGTTCTCCACGCTTCGCGACACCAGCATCACTATTCCCCGGACCTGGGTCTGGGAAAGTTTTTCTCTTGGTCTTACCATCACATATGCGGTAGGTCTGGGCTGCTCATTGCTGGCATTGAGAAAAATTGACTTTTCAGGCACAGCAAGCGTTACCGCGGCTTCTTCGATATTGTCGAGCATTTCCAGCTTTGTTTCAAGATCTGAGATTTTCTGATGCATCCAGATCTGCTCCCTGTCCTGCTGCGTCGTTGTCAGCCCTATACTCGAAATGGCGTCTGCAAATGTAAAGCCTTCCTTGGGATAACCCGATTGTGCCAGCACTATCTGTGCCTTGTTGTTGTTCTTTTTATCGATGATGATGGAGGTGCCGTCATTGCCGGCCTCGTTCCAGATGCCGTACTCATTGAGGATGTTGATCATCTCTCCGATCTGTTTTTTGTCAGAGCTTGTAAAAAGCGTTATCTTCTGCGGCCTTGTGAGTATTATTATGGATATGGTTACGGCAATGACTACGATAGCTGAAGTGATATAGAAACGAGTCTTTTGGGATTTGTCCAGACTTTCCCAAAATTCTTTGAGTTGATCAAGGTACTTCTTTATGGATTCCGGCACAGTTTCACCACCCTGAAACAGTATTTATCATTTGTACATGATATATGGCATCATCTGTGTCTGCATTTTGCATATATATCTCTGTTCCTTCCGCTCTTAACAGACCAGTCGGCGGCATGAGCCGCAAGATGCCAAATGCCTGATGCGAGGATATCGATGTTTTATATCTGCATCCTCATTATCTCTGTATAGGCATCAAGCAGCTTGTTTCTTATCTGTAATGTGAACTGCAGTGCAATATTCGCCTTTTCACCGGCCAGGATTACCTGGTGTATATTGTCGGTCCGGCCTGCCGCAAAATCATCCGCCAGCCTGTCAGCCTCCAGCAGCAGGTCATTTGTATTGTAAAGCGCTTCCTTGAGATAGTCCGAAAATGGTACGGCACCTGCAGTATCACTTCTGCTTTCGGTTTCGAATATGGATCTTGATGGTGCAAGGGAATCAACCGTACCCACTTTGAAAGCCATGGTTTTCACCTTCCTTTAACTGTCTTTGGTATCTTTCAATCCGTTCGCAGCCATTTAGTCCGTTCATTATCTTCCGATCTCGAGCGCTTTCATCGCCATGCTCTTTGTCGTGTTCATTGCCGTTACGTTGGCTTCATAGGCTCTTGTCGCCGATATCATGTTGACCATTTCAGTCACGACATCTACATTGGGCATCAGCACATATCCGTTTTCATCCGCATCCGGATGTCCCGGATCGTATACTCTTTTGAACGGGCTCGTGTCCTCGGCTATCCTCGAGACCTTGACGCCCTTGCCGAGATACCTTGCCTTGCTGCTTTCGCTCAGATACTCGGAAAAAGGTATCCCGTCGGAACTTTCCTGGAAAACCACGACCCTACGCCTGTAAGGCGTACCGTCCTCGGTCCTTGTAGTATTCGCATTTGCGATATTCTGGGAGATTATATCCATGCGCAGTCTTTGTGCTGTAAGTGCAGATGCACCGATATCAAGAGCGCCAAAATAACTCATGTATTATCTCCTCCCCTCGTTTATCACGGTCCTTATCCTCTGATAGGAATCTGTCACACTTTGCACCAGCGTATAATAGCGGATATTGTTCTTGGCCATCTCCGCCATTTCCGCTTCTATGTCCACGTTGTTCCCGTCAAGACGCGTGCTCAGCTCGCTGTTGTCCCTGACGATCCTTATTTTTGTGTTTTCATTGCTTTTGCCGATGGGGATGTGCCTCCTGTCGGTCGTGTTTCCTTTGAATCCGCTTTTTTCAGATGCGCCCTGCAGATATTCCTCAAACGCGACAGATGATTTCTTGTAGCCTGGTGTATCCACGTTGGCAATGTTCTGTGCGATAACCTCATTGCGGATCCAGGCTGCATCAAGCGCTTTTTCGCGCAGTCTCAGATTGCTGGTCAGCTTATCGAACATTTGACCCGTCTCCTTTGTAAAAATAATGCATTCCAAAACCACCAGATATATATTATTTCGACATTATATATCCAATTCCTTTAGCGTTTTCCGGAACACATTCTCGCACAGATCTAATATATCTCTGATTCTTTAGAGTAAATTTTAGCATATCATAATATTATTTACAACTATATAATGTGCCTTTGCGTCGTTATTGTCAATATATTGTATCGATTTTTCATAAATTATGGAAAAATGGATTACTTAAACGGGTTTTTTGTCTCATGGTTATGAAAGACTGGATAATACATTCAGCAAAGGTTTGTTTCAAGCTAAAGTTTTTCTGACATTTTCAGTTTCTCTATCCGGTCCAGGGCGATTTCCGCCATTATCCGGTGCTTTTCATCCTTGTTCCTTATCCGCTGCTCTGGCTCCCTGATCAGTCCGAAGCTGGCATTCATGGGCTGGAGCCTGCCTACCGAATTGCCTGACACATAGGCTGCCAGTGAACCTATCGCCGTATTTTCGGGGAAAACGACCAAACTCTCCCCAAGGCATTGCCTTGCGGCATTTATGCCTGCAACAAGGCCTGAAGAAGCGGATTCGACATAGCCCTCCACGCCTGTGATCTGCCCGGCGAAGTACAGCTCAGGTCTCGATTTCATCCTGTAAGTTGAATCGATGAGTCCGGGCGAATCTATATAAATATTCCTGTGCATGACGCCATATCTGACGAATTCCGCATTTTCGAGCCCGGGTATCAGACGGAAAACTCTTTTCTGCTCCGGCCAGCGCAGATGAGTCTGAAATCCGACAATATTATAGAGTGTGCCTGCCTTGTTGTCCTGCCTTAACTGCACCACCGCGTAGGGCTCTTTCCCTGTGGCGGGATCGACTATGCCGACGGGCTTCAGCGGTCCGAACCGCAGGGTGTCCCGTCCATTTGCAGCCATGCTTTCCACCGGCATGCATCCGCTGAAGAGTATCATTTTTTCGAAATCCCTTATGGGTACCGTTTCCGCGTTGACAAGCTCGTTCCAGAACAACTCGTACTGTTCCCTGTCCATCGGACAGTTTATATAGTCGTCGGTGCCTTTCCCGTAGCGCGAAGCACGAAAAGCCTTTGTCATATCTATTGACTCATATGTGACTATCGGCGCTGCGGCATCATAAAAATAAAGGCTGTCCCTGCCCGTGACCTTCATTATATGCTCTGCAAAAACATCCGTAGTCAGCGGTCCGGTCGCAATGACAGTGATGCCGTCTTCCGGCAGGCTCGTGACTTCTTCATTGAACACCTTAACATATGGATGGCTTTTCACTGCCTCGGTAACAGACTTCGAGAAACCTTCCCTGTCGACTGCCAGAGCTCCTCCGGCCGGGAGCCTCGTTTCATCCGCGCATTTCATTATAAGGGAGTCGAGCCTTCTCATTTCTTCCTTGAGCAGTCCCACTGCGTTCGTCAGGTTGTCGGACCGCAGCGAGTTGCTGCAGACCAGCTCTGCAAAAAGATCCATTTTGTGTGCGGGCGTGAATTTCTTCGGCTTCATCTCGAAAAGCCTTACCTGCACTCCCCTTTTTGCCGCCTGCCATGCGGCTTCGCATCCTGCAAGTCCCGCGCCTATAACATTGATGTATCTTTCAGCCAAATGCGAGGCCCTCCTGTTTCAGAAACCAGTATCATTCTCTGGAATACTTGTTTTCCGCCCATATTGCGATATCTACTGCACCGTTGCCGTCAGCCTGTTCCGCCTGCATCATTCGTCACTGCTCTCAGCCTCTTCCGGCTGCTTTTTCCTGTCCGGACTTTTTGTGAATCCGCATTTTTCATTGCTGCATACAAGAGTCACTTTTCTGCCGGAGTACTTCTTTACCATGAAGTTTCCGCATTTGGGGCACATCTCGCCCGAAGGCATATCCCATGACATGAATTTGCATTCGGGATAGTTTTCACACCCGAGATAGCTCTTTTTTGTTTTCGTCTTTTTTATCAGTACCTTGCCGCCGCAGAGCGGGCAATTGACTCCGGCCTCTTCAAGTATCGGCTTTGCGTTCCTGCACTCGGGGAAACCCGGACAGGCCAGGAATTTACCGTAGCGTCCGGTTTTGATCACCATGTTCCTGCCGCATTTTTCACATATCACATCGGTCACTTCATCAGGAATGTCTATATTTTCAATCCTGGTTTCCGCATCTTTCAGCGTTTTGGCAAAGGGTTCGTAGAACTCCTTCATGAGTTCGACCCACTTCTTGGCGCCCTCCTCGACATCATCGAGTTTTTGCTCCAACTGGGCCGTAAACTGGATATCAACGATGTCTTTGAAGTTGTTTTTCATAAGCTCGTTGACTATCCTCCCCAATTCCGTCGGGACCAGGAACTTCTTATCCTTGACCACGTATCCCCTTGCAAGGATCGTCGTAATTATCGGCGCATATGTACTCGGTCTCCCGATGCCTTTTTCCTCAAGGGCTTTTACAAGCGTAGCCTCTGTATATCTCATAGGAGGCTGCGTTAAATGCTGCTTGTCTTCGATCTTTTTCAGCATCAGCATTTCATCCTGTTCCAGATCAGGTATGGATACTTCGTTTTCTTTGGTATCATCATCCCTGCCTTCGGTATAAACTGTAAGGTACCCGTCGAATCTCATTTTCGACCCGTTGGCTTTGAAAAGCAGGTCTCCTGCAAGTATATCAGCTGCAATGGTATCATAGGCAGCCGATGCCATCTGGCTTGCGATGAACCTGGACCATATCAGGCTGTACAGCTTGTACTGGTCATTGGTCAGCGACCCTTTGACGCTTGCGGGATCAAGTTCCACATATGTCGGTCTTATGGCTTCATGGGCATCCTGGGACGCCGAACGGTTTTTGTATACCCGCGGCTCATTCGGCAGGTATTTCTCCCCGTAGCTGGCATGTATATACTCTCTTGCCGCCTGCTGCGCTTCAGCCGATATCCTGGTTGAATCGGTACGGATATAAGTAACAAGACCGACTGAACCATGTCCTTTGACTTCAAGGCCTTCATACAGCTGCTGGGCTATCATCATCGTTTTCTTTGTCGGGAAACCCAGTTTCCTCGACGCTTCCTGCTGCAAAGTGCTTGTCGTGAACGGAGCAGGCGGAGTTTTCTTCTTTTCGCCGTATTTTACCTTATGGACGATATATTCCTTCCCTTCAAGTTGCTTAAGTATCTCCCTTACCTGTTCCTCATCCTTCAGTTCTATCTTCTGGTCCATTTTGCCGAAGAATTTTGCTTCGAATGTGCGGGAGGATTTCTTTTTATGAAGCAATGCCGTGATCGTCCAGTATTCTTCCGGTATGAAATTCTCTATCTCTTCCTCCCTGTCACATACCAGCCTTGCGGCGACCGACTGGACACGTCCCGCGCTCAGGCCTTTTCTCACCTTCCTCCACAGCAGGGGACTTATCTTGTAGCCTACTATCCTGTCCAGGACGCGCCTTGCCTGCTGGGCATTGACCAGGTCCATGTTTATTTTTCTTGGCTGTTTTATGGCATTTCGGACTGCGTTTTTTGTTATCTCATTGAACGTGACCCTACATTCCTCATTTTCGTCTATATTGAGCAACTGTGCGAGATGCCAGGATATGGCCTCTCCTTCACGGTCAGGGTCGGTAGCAAGTAGTATTTTTTTCGAGTTCCTTGCTTCTTTCCTCAGTTTGCTGATTATGTCGCCTTTGCCCCGGATGGTGATGTATTTTGGTTCAAAGTCATTTTCTATATCCACGCCCATCTGGCTTTTAGGCAAGTCCCTTACATGTCCTACCGATGCAACTATTTTATAATCCTTTCCCAGGAATTTGCTTATGGTATTGGCCTTTGCAGGCGACTCAACTATTACAAGGTTGTTTGCCATCATGTCCTCCTGAAGGTTGTTTATGATAACTTTAAAGCTTATCGTTCTATATTGATTAAATTCAACTCATATATTACCACATTTTACGCTTGTGTCTACAGTAATGATAATCATTTTATTCAACGAGCCTGTAATATTTGCCCGGCAATTGTTCCACGAAACCGCTCAGTTCCAGCATCAACAGGATCGAAGATGCCATCTGGACACTGATCCCGCAGTCCCTGCATATGACGTCCAGATGGACAGGACCGTTGAGCAGCCGCTGAGCTATAGTTTTTTCATCTCTGTTCAGTTTCATTACAGCAAGTTTTTTAGCGCTGCTATATGTATTTTTAGAATCATGTCTTATATTCAATTCATCAAGTATGTCGCCCACTCCTGTTACGATCTTCGCGCCGTCGCGGATCAGCCTGTTGGTGCCTGCGCTGTTGTAAGAGTTTATATTGCCCGGCACTGCAAAAACGTCTCTTCCCTGATCCAGGGCATATTCTGCGGTAATAAGGGAGCCGCTTTTTTCACCGGCTTCGACTATGGTCACTCCAAGCGATATACCGCTTATTATGCGGTTTCTCGCAGGAAAATTGTACCGTGCGGGTTCCGTACCCGGAAGATATTCCGATATTACGGCGCCATGCCGTATTATTTCCTCCATAAGTCCACGGTTTTCAGGCGGGTATGCAATATCGATACCGCACCCCAGCACCGCTATCGTCCTGCCTCCTGCTTCCAGTGCTCCTTTGTGCGCCTGCGAGTCGATCCCCCTGGCCATGCCGCTGACAACCGTGACTCCGTGCCTGGCCAGATCCCCCGCTAAACGTTTTGCCATGTCGAGACCGTACCATGTCGCCCTCCTGGAACCGACCACGGCCATACAGGTCTCATCCGGTTCCGGTTTGCCCCTGCAGTAAAGGACCAGCGGCGGGTCAGCGATGTGCTTGAGCAGTTCGGGATATGTCCTGTCGTATATTGTTATTACATCGGCATCGCACTTTTTGACGGATTCGAATGCCCTTTCGGTTTCCTTCCTTGCCGTTTTGTCAATAAGATGCGTGATCAGTTTTTTAGAGCAGAGCCCGGAAGCAGCCAAATCAGCTTCACCGGCTTCCCAGACCAGAGCGGGGTCCCTGAAATATTGCAGAAGCTGATATTTCTTCCCGGGACTTGCATTGACCATGGAACTCAGCCAAATCCAGTATTTCAGATTGCTCATTGCCTCATCCCCCACGTCCTGCTGTAGGATTTTATCCATTAAGTCGATTTTCATACTGCTGCTGATACCGACCGGTTTGAGTTCAGCAACTGCGTTCATATATTCCATGCTTTTCTGTCAAGGCTCCTGTACTGTATCGCCTCTGTCAGATGTACAGGTTTGATATCTTCGCTCATGTCCATATCGGCGATGGTCCTGGCCACTTTGAGTATCCTGCTGTGGGCCCGTGCGCTCATTCCGAGCCTGTCGAACACATCCCGAAGGATACTTCTGCATTTTTTATCGAGCCTGCAGAATTTTGCAAACATTGCAGGCTGAAGCTGGGAGTTTGAGTAAATGTTCAGCCCTTTATACCTATCAAGCTGGATTTTTCTGGTCCTTTCCACTCTTTCCCTGATGGCAAGCGAACTCTCGACGTTTTTATCGCTTTCCAGTTCCGCATATTTGACAGGCGAAACCTCTATGTGGATATCCAGCCTGTCAAGCAGTGGCCCGGATAACCTGCTGAGATATTGCTGTATCTGTTTGGGCGTGCATGTGCACTTTCCGGGCTGATCCAGGAAATACCCGCACCTGCATGGATTTGCCGCACATATCAGTGTGGTCCTTGCCGGATAGGTGAGGCTCGCGTTCACACGGGAAATGGTAATGACACCGTCCTCCAGCGGCTGTCTCAGGGCCTCCAGGGCTTTCTTGCTGAACTCGGGAAGTTCGTCAAGGAACAATACGCCGTAATGAGCGAGGCTTATTTCGCCGGGTTTTGGAATGGAACCGCCCCCTACAAGTCCCGTATCCGAGATACTGTGGTGCGGGCTCCTGAACGGTCTCGTGTTCACAAGGGATACTCCAGGGGGTAGTATTCCCGCTATACTATGTATTTTCGTTACTTCCAGCGCTTCCTCAAAAGTCATCGACGGCAGTATAGTCGGAAGCCTCCTTGCCAGCATCGTTTTGCCGCATCCGGGAGCTCCAAGCATAAGGCAGTTGTGTGCTCCCGACGCAGCCACTTCCAGTGCCCTCTTTACATTCTCCTGTCCCTTCACATCGGCAAAGTCGACTGTATCAGAATAAACCGGCACGACTTCGCCTCCGGTATCCTCAAAGTATTTTATCTCTATCTCTCCGTTAATAATTGCCGCAGTTTCCCTGAGATCCTTCACGGGTACGATATGGAGTTCTTTTACGACCGAAGCTTCCCTTGCGTTCGCTTCAGGAAGGAATAAAAAACGGAAACCGTTCCGGTGTGCGCAGACAGCCATGGGCAGGACTCCTTTTACAGGCTTTATACCCCCGTCAAGGGCAAGCTCTCCGATAAACATCGATTTACTGGCGGCAGACTGGTCAATGTAACCCGATGATGTCAGGATGCCCATGGCAATGGCAAGATCGAATGATGAACCTTCTTTCTTTATGTTCGCGGGGGCCATGTTCAGCGTGATCTTTTTCAGCGGGAACTCGTATCCTGAGTTCTTCACGGCAGACCGGACACGCTCCCGTGCTTCCCGTACGGCCGTGTCCCCAAGCCCGACTATTTCGAACGCAGGCAGACCGTTGCTGATATCTGTCTCTATTTCGACTATATATCCGTCGATCCCCAAAACACCGCAGCTTATGATCTTTGAGTACATATTACTACCCATAGCTAGAATTAGTTTCTATGTTATACAGTAATTTCCATCACAATATTACTATATCCGCATGATTTTGTACATACCCAAATTATCATCTGACACTTTTTTATACATGATGAAACATCACGACCGCTATAAGACAATATACAGGCTGAATTCGCAGAGAAGTTGCAAAGAATGTAAAGAATCCGATAGTATCGGAAATACATCCCCGGATCGGGAAAATCAAATCATATAATACCTGATAAGGCAAAAGAAATGATGCAGATTGATACGAAAGCAACTCGAAAAATAATCAGGCAACAAAAGTTTCAAATATGGCACAGCAGCCTGCCGATCTGCGGATTCTGTCGGCGTTGCCGTTGTATGGCTTTGAGTTGGCCTGCTCGCTAATTATTCTTATTTCCCGGCAGGTTCTCAGTCTCATGTATATTTCCCAGCGGGTTCCGCATCCCGTGAACATTTCCCGGTTGCTTATTTATGGTCGTCCTGTCCGTTTTCTTCCTGCTGTTCGTTTTCCTGAAGCTTCTCATTTTCTTTCAGCAGTTTATGTAACTCTTCCATGAATGTGTTTATGTCCTTGAACTGCCTGTAGACTGAAGCGAACCTGACATATGCGACTTCGTCGATATCCTTAAGCCTTGCCATGACCATTTCGCCGATCTCTTTTGTGGTTATCTCCCTCTTGAGAGAATTCAGTATCTGGAGTTCGATCTCATCAGCCAGTTTTTCAAGAGTGTCCACCGAGACCGGCCTCTTCTCACAGGCTCTCAGCAGTCCGTTGATGAGCTTTTCACGGTCAAACGGCTGCCTTGTCTTGTCCTTTTTGATTACCATCAGCGGTATGCTCTCCACTTTTTCATAAGTGGTAAACCGCCTCATGCACCTGTTGCATTCCCTCCGCCTCCTGATAGCCGAATACTCGTCAGTAGGCCTCGAATCGATGACCTTGTCCTCAAGATACCCGCAATAAGGACATTTCATAGCTTACCTCCCGTACGCTTCCACTGCGTGATTTTATCATTTGCACCTTTAACTAATTTTATCGGCATTCTAAAAAAATCCTTTAGCGGAGTTGGACCAATTAATGGGGACAGTTCTGCAGAAATCAAAGTTGGGGACAGTTCTGCAAAACCGCATAGAAGTATAAAGTACTTTAGCTCCGGTCCTTCGCTGCTGAATTCGAAATCAGTCAAGGTATCTCCTTATGTATCTTTCATCCAGATCGACCAATATTATGTCTTCTCCTATTTTCACGATCTTGTCCCATGGGATGACAAACTCGTTGTCTTTACCGAAAAAGCCCAGCAGTCTGCCGACTCCCGGCAGTATTATCGCCTCGACCTTTCCCTGCTCCAGGTCGATTTCCACATCAGATACAAATCCCAGCCTTCTCCCGTCAGAAACATTTATTACTTCTTTCTGCCTGAAGTCTGAAGAACGATTCATAGGACCCCCACCAATCTTTACTATCGTTCCGTCAACTAAATGGACTGAAGTACGGTTTCATATAAATTATATGTCCGCTGCCGCTCAATTATCATAATGGGACATTGGCAGGGGACAGTTCTCGATTTAACCCAGGGACACCCGGAGACAGTTCTAATTTTCTGATCAAGGAGAAGTTCCAATTTCCATTCCAGGGCCGGTTCTCCATCCCGGGAAGAGTTCTCTGACCTCGGGGACAGTCCTCCATTCCGAAGGCACTTTTCCGTTTTTCTCTTTGCTGTGCCCTATATGCGTAAGCACTGTTTGCACATTTATGCTTTCCGTTATGTTGTCATGTCGTTTTATCTTCATATCTGCATTCTGATACTCATATTCCTCATTCACATGAGTATTTCGCAGTTCATGTTCCGCTTAGTCATATATGTTTTCTCATATGCATAAGCGCAGTTTTCTCCAGCCTTGATACCTGGGCCTGTGATATTCCGATTTCCTCCGCTACCTCCATCTGTGTCCTGCCCTCGAAGAAACGAAGGTTCAGTATCAGTTTTTCCCTGTCGTTCAGTTTCCTCATCGCTTCCTTCAGCGAAATGCCTTCAAGCCAGTTTTCATCGATATTTTTTTCATCTTTGACCTGATCCATTACATATATGGCGTCACCGCCATCATGGTACACAGACTCAAATAGCGAAATAGGATCCTGGATGGCATCGAGCGCAAAAACGACCTCTTCTTTGGGAAGCTTCAACTCTTCAGCGATTTCAGAAATCGTAGGTTCCTTGGAATTCTTGTTCGTCAGCCTTTCTTTTGCCTGAAGTGCTTTATACGCGATGTCCCTTAAAGATCTGCTGACCCTGATCGAATTGTTATCTCTCAGGTATCTCCGGATTTCGCCTATTATCATCGGAACTGCATAGGTAGAGAATTTCACATTCTGGGATACGTCAAAATTGTCAATTGCTTTTATGAGGCCTATGCAGCCCACCTGGAACAAATCATCCACATACTCGCCTCTGTTGTTGAATCTCTGGATTACGCTCAAAACGAGCCTGAGATTCCCGTTGATGAATTCCTCACGGGCAGAAGCATCGCCCTTGTGCATTCTTTCAAAGAGAGCTTTCTTTTGCTCATTGGATAAAACCGGCAGTTTTGAAGTGTTAACTCCGCAGATTTCAACTTTGTTGACCATCATGTAAAACCTCCCGGCACTTTTTGTACAGTAACATTATTGCCCGGGAGGTCTTTTTTATACTGAAACTTCTTCACAAAATATTCGCTAAAGGCCTTGACAACAGCGGGTTTGGTGGTTACACCATCCTGTTGATCTCTTTCTTCAGACGACTTATTATCCTCTTCTCCAGACGAGAGATATAGGACTGGGAAATACCAAGCATGTCGGCAACTTCCTTTTGTGTTTTTTCAACTCCGTTCGTCAGCCCGAACCTCAATTCCATGATTTTCTTTTCACGGCTCGACAGTTTTTTCATGGCCGTATTCAACAGTTCTCTGTCGATCTCATCTTCGAGGCTCCTGTAAATGATATCGCTTTCAGTTCCCAGTATATCCGAAAGCAGAAGTTCATTTCCGTCCCAGTCCACATTGAGGGGTTCATCGATCGAGATTTCCGTTTTGACCCTGTTGTTTCTCCTCAGGTACATCAGTATTTCATTTTCAATGCATCTCGATGCGTAAGTGGCCAGTTTTATATTCTTTGACGGGTTAAAAGTATTTATTGCTTTAATAAGGCCAATCGTTCCGATGGAAACAAGATCCTCGACTCCAACGCCGGTATTCTCGAACTTTCGGGCTATGTATACGACAAGCCTGAGATTGCGCTCTATCAGCACGCTTTTTACTCCGTAATCCTGTTCTTCCAGCCTTGCGAGCAGATACGTTTCCTCGTCGACTGTAAGGGGCGGCGGCAATGCCTCGCTGCCTCCTATATAATATATTGGAAGCCCGATCCTTCTTCTGATCCTCGCAAGCAACTCCCAGTAATGAATTCTTAAGATCAGCCTGACTTTGTTGAATACTTTCATCTGCAATCTCCTTTCGTTGCTATATCTATATAAGCTCAGGATTCATCAGAGCTCTGTACTGCTCATTTGCCGACAGCGTTCTGTTGTAAATGCCGACGATAACATCCCGGATATCTTTCTTGCCTTCGTCAGCACCTATCTCTATGTAATCCGGCCTGAACCCGATCATCATGCCGTTTTCCCTGCCAAGCGACTTAAACGGGATCAGCCTGAACCTGGTGAACCAGTTGGAAGACGAGATCGTTGAAGTGACCGAATTCAGATCGTTTTCATTGTTTTGCTCAAAAATGCTTTTGATATCATCAGGAAGCAGGTCCTTTATCGCGGAAAATTCCACGACAACTACAGGCAGTTTTGTAAGCGGATCGTGCAGGGAGTTGCCTGTGTCCACCAGCGCGGGCAACTCGATGGACTTGTTCCCCATTGCGATGCTTATATTGACCAGCAGTTTTTCTTTGATAAATTTGCTTTGCAATGCATCCCGGATCACATGGAAAATAATCAATGCGACTGCGACTGCCAGCAGCAGTTCTGACCATTTTGCATCAATAAAAGACAGCGGTGTGATAAGAACGCCGTTTCTTATGATCCCCCAGTCTTTGCTGAAGAACATAAGCGCAAAAGCGGCTCCTGCGAAAATGAACGTCGTTGCATAAAACAGCGCCAGCGTTTTCAGGAAAACCGAAAGCTTTCTGAAACTGAACGTTATGGCAACCATCCCGACGGACAGCAGAAATTTTGACAGCAGTGTGGCATACACTTTCGTATCCGGCAGCAGTATCATAAGCACAAGATAAGCAGCGCCTGCTACAGAGCCGAGAAAAAGCCTGAGGCTGCTCGTTCTGTTCTTTGAGAATCTGGATGTAACTAAAAGTATCAAGTAATTGATGACTATATTCTCCAGGATGACTATATCCAGATAAATCTCCACAGTATTACCTCACAAGCTGAAATGCCAGACATCCCCTATTTTACATATATTCATATGTCCGGGCATTTATGTATAACAACATACTTAAATTATATTTGATCAAACATGATTTTTATGTCACAAACACCTGTAGAAATAAGGTTTTTTCAAGGGAAGTTTCAGGAGATAAAGGAAGAGGGACAGTTCTGCAGAAGTTAAAGGAAGAGGGACAGTTCTGCAGAAGTTAACAATGGAGACAGTTCTGCGAGTTAATGCTAAGGGATGGTCCTTTGAATATTCACTAAGAGCATTTATCCAAAATTCATCAGAGCAGTTACTTTATATGATCCGTTAGCTGCTGAACATTCATCTTGCAAACATGGTTTTCACGGAAAGAATTCTTCATCAGTAAAAAACACGAATTTGAAAGGCCGCATCTGTCAGCAAATTCTGAAGAACTGTCCCTCATTCGAAGAACTGTCCCCCATTTCGAAGAACTGTCCCCTGGCTGGCGCTGTGTCCCGGCAAGCGCAAAAAACCCCGGGCAGATTGCCCAGGGTTTTTGTTCGTTGTCAGGTTTATCTGAATCTGTTTTTCCTCAGGAAAGTCGGTATCTCAAGCTCATCTTCGGAGATATCGCTGGCCGTCTGACGTCTTGGAACAGTCTGTTCCTGCTTTGCCGGAGATTTTTCCGCTATCTTGTCTATTTTCTTCATTGACGGGCTCTTGTCAAAGCCGGTGGCTATAACGGTAATGAGTATTTCATCCTTGAGGTTCTCATCGATGACCGCACCAACGATAATGTTGGCATCAGGGTCAGCAGATTTCTGAACAAGTTCTGCAGCCATATTGACTTCGAAGAGTCCAAGATCCGGTCCGCCGGTGATATTGATAATAACGCCGCGGGCGCCGTCAATCGTCGTTTCAAGCAGGGGGCTCTGGATTGCCTGTTTTGCAGCTTCTTCGGCTCTGCCGTCGCCTGAAGCTCTGCCGATACCCATGTGTGCAAGCCCGGTATTATACATTATTGTCTTAACGTCTGCAAAATCGAGGTTTATCAAACCAGGTACCGCTATAAGATCCGATATTCCCTGTACACCCTGACGCAGTACGTCGTCGGCCATTTTGAACGCCTCGATAATCGACGTTTTCTTTTCTGCAACCTGAAGCAATCTGTCGTTAGGTATCGTAACAAGGGTATCCACAACACCCTTGAGGTTCTCTATGCCCTGTTCCGCATACTGCATTCTCTTGCGGCCTTCAAACATAAAAGGTTTGGTTACCACACCTACTGTGAGTATCCCCATCTCTTTTGCTATCTGAGCTACTATAGGTGCAGCGCCGGTACCGGTTCCGCCGCCCATGCCTGCTGTTACGAAGACCATGTCGGCTCCCTTAATGGCCTGGGCGATCTCATCTTTGCTTTCATTTGCAGCTTTCTCTCCGATTTCAGGATTGGCGCCTGCTCCGAGTCCTTTTGTCAGTTTGTCTCCAATCTGTATTTTTGTGTTTGCTTTGGAAAGAAAAAGGGCCTGCTTATCTGTATTTATCGCTATGAACTCAACGCCTCTGAGACCGGCAGTTATCATCCTGTTTACGGCATTGTTGCCTCCGCCGCCGACACCGATGACTTTTATCTGGGCAAACTGTTCCATATCAATATCAAACTCCAGCAAAATCGAATCCCCCTTTTGTCATTGGTTTGGCACAAATAAATAATATCCTATTCCATTCATTAAAGCAAGATGAGTTTAGCAAAAAGTTCAAACAAAGGAGCATTGATGAATCAAAACATTTTTTTGATAAAATTCAATATCTTTTCAAAAACCGATTCATCCTTTTTCTGCTTCTCCTGTTTCCTGAGCCTGATCTCGCTCGCCCTGCTGCCGCCCTTCCTGACACTGGCGACATACCTGATCATGCCTGCAGATGCTATGAATTCCGGTTTCAAAACCCCGGGTATCTGTCCTGCCTGCACAACTCTTACCGGAAGATCGAACACTTCCTGCGCCAGCTGCTTGCAGCCATCGACATAAGATATCCCGGCGCCGGTCATAATGACGCCGCCCTCCCTTGGAATGTTTATTCCGGCCTTGTCCAGCAGGCCTTTGCATAACGAGAATATCTCATACACGCGGGCTTCGATGATTTCTACAACTTCCGAAACTTTCACGTTCTTTTTCCTGTTTTCATTTATATCAAGTACGGATATTTCCTGGTCATTCTTTATCAGCGAAGTCAGCGCAAGCTCAAACTGACGCTTTATCTTTTCGGCTTCCGTATTCGATATCCTGAGACCTATGGCAATGTCATTCGTTATATGGTCGCCGCCGACAGGTATCGAGTCATAAAAAACAAGCCGTTTGCCCTGAAATACCGAAACGTCGGTTATGCTTCCCCCGACATCCAGCAGCACGGCTCCTATGTCCCGTTCATCCGGCGTCAGACATATCTCTGCCGAAGCAAACGCTTCTGCGACGATACCATCCAGCTTTACATCTGCCCGTTCCATACTTTTTATAATATTCTGGACCGATGTGATTTTCCCGACAAGCATGTCCGCATCGACTTCAAGCCTGGTGCCTACCATTCCCACCGGATCGGTTATCTCATCGTATCCGTCAATTATGAACTGCCTCGGGATAACATCTATAAGCTGTCTGTCTTCCGGGATATCGATATCCCTGACATCCCGGAGTATATCATCCAGATCGTCCCTGGTTATTTCCCTTCCGTTTATGCTCATCCAGCTTTTATTGTTCACGATATTGACATGCATGCCGTGTATATTGACATAAGCTGAATCGACACGCATGTTTGCATCTGTTTCGGCTTCTTCGACAGCTTTCCTGATACTTGCAGCGGTACTGTCTATATCAACGATGACGCCTTTTTTAAGCCCGCTGCAAGGCGCCATACCTCTGCCTGCGATCTCTATCTGTGAATATTTGTTGACTTTTCCGATAAGTGCACAAACATTCGACGTCCCGATGTCAATACTTACGATCCAATCACTCACGGAAATGACCCCCTGTAAACTACCCTACAAACTATATATTATCTTTTTTATCCGACTTGTTCAACATATATCTGCGAATAACTGCAAAATTCAAGAAAATTCTGTTGCCAAATGCGAAAATTGCCGCAAGGTACAGCTGCAGCCCCATCTGATCGCCTATATACGCCAATATCGCCGCAAGGATCGCATTGCCGAAAAATCCCGAGAGAAAGACCTTCATATCGAATTTTCCCTGCAAAGACGATGCGACTCCGCCGAATACGGAGTCCAGTGCGGCAAGTATGGCCACAGCAAGATAAATGGAATACTGCTGGGGTATGTTTACAGGTATCAGGAAAACACCGATCAGTATTCCGATGATCATTCCCAATATTGGCAACATAAGCACCTAACCTCCGCTCTCAGGAGTAAATACCGGATCTTTCCCAACGGAGAAGTCCAGCGTACCCCTTTCAGTTTTTTTGATGTTCCTGGTGAATATGCTTGCTGCTGCGTTGATTTTGTAATGAAGCTCATCAGCCTTGCCAAGATTGACGACGATGCGAGCCTGCAGTGAAAGCCGAATGTTCGAAAGGTCGCTTGTATCAACGTAATCAACCATCGGCAGCAATTTATCATCATTCACGGCATCTATCTCTTTTATTGTATCAAATACTTTGAATGCTGATAAGAGCATTTCTTCAGGAATATCCAATTTTTTACCCGGATTTGCCGAACCTGGTTCAGCGGTCCTTATCACAGGAAGGCCGCTTTCATCCGTTTCCGCATCGAAGACGGGATCTATTTCCAGAAGGTATCCTTCTTTATCTATCAGAAGCTGGATTCCTTTAATATCGATTATGGCGGCAGGTTCACGCTCCGTTATATCGATCCTGACCGTTCCCGGGATAATATACCTGACTTTCGCGCTCTTAACATACGGGCAACTGTCGATTATGGCCTGCTCGGCGTCGCCTATGCGGAAAAGGCCGGGCTTTGATTTGCTGGAAAACAGCACCCTGAATCCGTTGCGGCCCGTCACGATGCCCGAAGCAGTTGACAGTTCCGCAGTGCTGTACCTGGTCGAACCGGCCACTCGAATATCCTTTATATTAAAAAAAGGAGAAAGAGAAGCATATATTACTGTAAAAACAAATAATGCGGTAACAAGGATCGATTTTACTGCCCGCCATATTCTCTGCTTTCTTCTTTTTCTCCTGTTTATCACGTATGCAGGTTCCTGCATGGGTTTTATCCTGCGCAGCTTCATATTTATCCTCCTGACGTTAGTGGTCCTGAGAGGATTTTATCAAGTTGTACTGTCTGTCTCAGTCTACTCTTTTGATCATCGCTCCGACTTGCCGCAATTTCTCTTCGATTCTTTCGTATCCCCTGTCAATATGCCGGATATCCGATACCACTGTCTCCCCCTCGGCCGCAAGCCCGGCCAGGACCAGTGCTGCTCCGCCTCTGAGGTCTCTTGCCCATACATTTGCTCCGACCAGCTTCCTGACTCCCTTTATGACCGCTATACGCCCCTCCAGCTTGATATTGGCGCCCATCCTCAGCAGTTCGTCAACATGTTTGTACCTGTTTTCAAAAACAGTTTCAACAACTATGCTGGTACCTCTGGCTATCGTCAGCATCGCCACCAGCTGTGCCTGCATATCTGTCGGAAAACCCGGGTATGGAAGCGTTCTTACGATATCTACTGCACGCAGCCTGGCAGGACCGGCAACGTGTACCATACCGTCTTTGACGCGGATCCTGCATCCGCTTTCCCTGAGGACAGAAAT
>ENA-UPAD01001528-UPAD01001528.1-bioreactor-metagenome-genome-assembly--contig:-NODE-1528-length-23223-cov-37.115590_pt1 | contig 23223 bp, 23 predicted proteins | sample MGYA00238179_ERZ772710 | MGnify/ENA primary metagenome ERZ772710 (study PRJEB29004, sample SAMN07631245) | bioreactor metagenome | isolation source: Switchgrass digestor | place: USA: Dartmouth...
CGGCGATACACGCAAGGATGTCGTCGGTGTTGCACTTGATATCTTTATAAAGACAATGTCAACAGTCGCTAATACGCTGGTCAACATTTTCCGAAACTTTACACTCATCCGATAACATTTCGGTGGGATGAATTATTTCCGCTGTTTTTATACAAAATTAAACTGAATTTCGACTCTTTCGCCGCCGCAGTCTGCCTGATACTGGCAGATTGCGGCGGCTGTTTTGTTCTTACATGTGAGTTACAAGGGATTAACAGTAATATCCTGGGATCTTATTTGCTTTGACAATTAACACAACTGTAAAAACACTGTTAATTTTGCTTGTGTTGACATGCTTTATAATTATTATACTACAGGTGGTAAATAGGTAGATTGGTTCATGATTTTGTTGCGTGAGATAAATCTATCATTTACCATTTGACTCTGCCGTTGCGTAATAGTTTATATTATTCTTATATTGTGAAAAAGGAGAATGATTTTATGTATGAGTTAACTAAAATTAGGGATGTATCAATAAAGTACAATATATCTGCCCGTACGCTCCGCTATTATGAAGATATGGGCCTAATCACTAGCATCCGAAGCGATGATTATGCATACAGGTTGTATGATGACGCTGCCCTGAAACGATTGGAACAAATTATAATCCTGAGAAAATTAAATATTGGCATTAAGGATATTCAACGTATATTTAAATCATCCAGTTCCGATGTTGTTTTAGAAGTGCTCAGTAAAAAGGTTAGTGATATTGATGAAGATATTTCTCTTTTACATGAACTGAAAGAAATCGTGCTGGAATTTATACGTCAAATCGAGCAAGCAGATTTTAATAAGGACTCGGATGTAAAACTTCTTTATGAAAAAGCAAAGGAGATAAAAACGCAACTTGTGAATGCAAATTATAATGGCAATCCTTCAATAGTAAATCGTTTCCTGGAGGTTACTGAGAAGCTGGACAAAAAGGTGCCGGATATCATGATCATCAGAATACAGGAGTTCAGAGCGGTAACATCAGGGCTTTTGACATTTGAAGGACTTTTTAGCGGTGATTTTGAGTCATGGCAGGAAGCACACAACCATTTATTTAGACCGGTTATTTTTGACTGCCCTGATTTTTTATGCGGAAAAGACGGAAAGGTTGAATGGATTTGGGCAATCAAAGATGAGGTTTCAGAAGCAGATACTTATCCATATGAAATTATTAATCATCCCGGAGGTTTATATGCAGTCGCTGTTAGTGTAGATGGTGACAGCGAAAGCCATGATAAGGTAATGAAAAAGATAGAGCAGTGGCTTGAAAATACAAACTTTACAATTGACAGCGAACGTGAATTTATGGGACATATGATTTACGTGGACAGTGAAATTAAAGAAGGACTCGGCTACCATCAAATGAATCTCTATACACCAATAAAATTAAGAAAATAATAAGGTAACTTATGATTAAACATCCGGTATTGAATAGTATAATTTGTATTTGAATTGGCAGTAATTATATAGTATCATAGCTTTATTATACATAACCGAAGGTAATTAAAAGCAGATGGTTTTCTACATTAAACTGTTGCACTTAAAATGATAATATGAATCAACATGTGACATTATGTCGAGTGAACGGTATGCAAATAATAAAGTGAAAAGAAAGGAAAACGCATGTTTATATACAAAAGGTGTACAGAAGTAGACACAGATGTTATATATGAAGCTTTTATTGCTGGTTTTTCAGATTATATTATTAAGATCAATATGTCAAAAGATAAATTCCAAAAACATTTTTTTGGACCAGAGAGTAATAGCCTTGAATATTCAGTGGTAGCTTTTGATGATCGTAAACCGGTAGGGCTTATCCTGGGCGGCATTAAGGTCTATGAAGGTTTGAAAACGCTTCGATGCGGAGCGCTTTGCGTCATTCCGGGTTACAGGGGAACTGAAGTCAGCCACAAACTGTTTGATCTTCACAGAGAAATAGCTCTGGAAAACAATTGCAGCCAGATGTTTTTGGAGGTCATCGCAGGCAATGAAAGGGCAATAAATTTTTACAGAAAAAAAGGTTACGAAAAAGTGTATGATCTAGTTTATTATTCCCACAGTAATCCGTCTGAAATCAATACTGATTTACCGTCTGGATTTACAGTCCAAAGAACCGACATCGACGCTTTGCGTAGTTTTAGATGTGAAATCCGGGATATACATATTAACTGGCAAAATGATTTTGATTATACCAGTTACTTTGATGAGCAGATATATTATGGGGTATTTAAGGATGCGAATATGGTAGGAGGGTTAAGCATCCATCCTGCAGGGAGAATTAATTTCCTGTGGGTTGATCCCGGATTTAGGAATAAAGGTATTGGGAGAGGGATTATTAGTCATGCGGTCAGGGAGCTTAATCTCAAAAAACTGGCAATAAGCTTTCCCGGTAACGCATCTCTTACGGGTTTTGTAGAACGCCTGGGCTTTATGAAAGACCCTATTACACAGTACGAAATGTATTTGCCAATATAAATATGCTTCATGATAAATTGAGTATAAGTTAATGTGAGACATTGAACGGTGGTTCGGGACAGTATTATTGGTACTCTTTTATCGTTAGTAGTTTATATCGTTTATTATCGGAAAACAGCTATTGAGTAATTAAATTCGAACCAGTACGAACGCGATTTTTATATTGATTTGATACGGTACCGGCTCTTTAAAAGATTTCGGTGCCGTATCTTTTTTATTTTGCAGAATTTCTTTAATAAGGCGTTTTCTTAACTTGTCGCAAAATCAGAAACCTGTTAAGATATATGGTAAAATATTACTGTTGTGATACCAGGAATTATGGAAATATGTTGGAGGATGAAAAAAGTTAATGGATATTACATTCCAAGTGTCAGTCCCGGTCATTGATCTTTTCGCTCACCTGTTTAGCTTGGGGTGATATTATTAGTAGTTCTTATTTTTGAATATATTGGGTATTGTATAGTATTCATAAAATTAGTATAATCACCTATATTTAACTTTGTGCTTACTATGTTGCTAGGGTTTAAGGCTTAATTCCGATACTTTTATAAAGGAAGGTGCCTAAATTGAATACTATATGGTCAACATACATACAATCAATTGATACTCTGTATTTGTCACGGACACTTAGATTTTCAGACTTGTTTAAAGAAAAATATCAAAAAGCGTTTAAAATTGATGATAAACATAAACTTAAAATTCTTGAAATAGGATGCGGCCGGGCACATTATCCCAGGCACTGTATCGTTGGTATCCAAACGCTGAAATTGTTGGAATAGATAGAGATAGTAATTTCATTAACTTTGCTTTAAATCAGGCTCCCCAAATTGTATTCAGGGAAGATGATGCAACCGGCTTGTCATTTCAGGATAAAACATTTGATGTTACCATATCCTATACCGTACAAGAACATATTGAACCAGCGAAATTTTTCGGAGAGCAGTACAGAGTATTGAAAGATGACGGAGTATGCATTGTTTTATCTGCAAGGAGAGGAATAAATGTTCTTGCTCCCTGCATTTCGGAACAAACGGAATTCGAAAAAGAAATCTGGAACAGAACTGAAAATATTACGAAGAAGTAAATAAAAAGTATAATGTATGTGCTTATCCGTTAAGTGAATCAGAATTGCCGTTAACTATGGAACAATATGGATTTAATAATGTTACTACCGATTACATAGCTATAAATTTGACTCCCGACAATCCTATATACTCCAGGCAAATGGCTTATGATATGATTAATGCCAATCGCAAAACAGCACTTGACTGGGCAGAATTGTTGCTGGATATTGCTCCAGATATTGTGACAGTTAATGAGGTTAACGAACTAAAAAGAATTATTAATAAAAAGTTCGATAAAAGGATTGAACTGTATGACAAAGGTATTAAGCAATGGGATACGACAGTAGCATTAACTATGGTTTTGCGTGGAACAAAATGATTGGCGGTGAAGATATGACAGGCAGTTACACTGTTCTTTGAGGAAAAAAACTTCTTTAAAAAATACCGGGTTTGGCCTGCAGTAGAGCAAATCCAAGAGATAATAAGGCCTTATAGGGTATATCAAAAGAGGAGAAAAGATGAGGTTTATTTTTGCATCTGACCTTCACGGCAATAAATCGCTTTACAACGATTTGGAGAGATTGATATTTTTGGAAAAACCAGATCTCCTTATTATTGGAGGAGATTTATTTGCATATTCTCCTCATGCAGAACCACAAATAGAATTCGCAAAAGAGTATTTAGAACAATTTATAAAAAGAATTGGTATTCCCGTGTATATTGTCCCGGGAAATTGTGATAAGCCTGTCTCAATAAATTATCTGAAGAGAATGCAGGTTAACGGATTACTTAATATCCTTAATCTTTCAGGAACAAAGATAAATGATATTGAATTCCTTGGTTATCATTATACCCAGCCTGGACCGTATAAAATTAAAGACTGGGAAAGAAGAGATTTGGAAGATGACAGTATTGTTTTTGAGGGTACTTGTCTTCTTTCTGATGGTAACGACAAACTAAATGTGGTTCCCAATGACTTTTTAAATTATTTGGCCAGTATTGAGGAAGATTTAAGTATACTAAACAATAAAAGATCAATATGGGTGATACATACTCCGCCATTTGGGGGTATTTTAGACAAAAACTATGCTAACGTATGCGGTGGTAGTAAAGCAGTTCGTAAATCAATAGAGAGAGTACAACCAATTTTAACCTTACATGGGCATATTCATGAAGCTCCGCGCATGTCAGGCAGATGGTACGAGCAAATTGGAAATACCATTTCTGTAAATCCAGGCAGTGGGGATTCCCTTTATGCAGTTATCTGTGAAATTGATGAGGAAGGAAAAATTATATCTGTTGTTCATACATTATATGGTAATTTACAGTTAAAGTAAGGAATAGGCTTTGTTAATTATTCCTCAAGCTCCATTAAAAAATCCATATAATTAAAAAATTAATGTAACCTTTTCTGGCTTCACGGGATGTTGTTAGTGAAAGGCAGAGGAGTGTGATATACATATGATATCCCCGGCAAATACAGACGACAGCTTCATGCATATTTATCAAACGTTCAGGAATACTGTATTCGGTATCGCGTTCAACTATACAAAAAGCAGTGCTGATGCCTGTGATATTGTACAGAATGTTTTCATTAAGTACATTTCCAGCAAAAATGCTTTCAACGGTGATGAACATATTAAGGCATGGTTAATCCGGGTTACGATCAATGAATGCAAAAAACATATGATTTCATCCTGGGTAAGTCGGACTGTTTCCCTTGAAGACCAGGCATTACCCTATGAATATAACCAGGAAGAACTGGAACTTTTCGAGGCAGTCATGTCAATGCCGTTGAAATACCGTATTCCGATTCATCTGCATTATTACGAAGGATATTCTATTTCCGAGATAGCCTCTCTCCTCGGCGCCAGAGAGAGTACTGTCAAGGTCCGTCTGCTAAGAGCAAGAAAAATGTTAAAGCTTAAACTGAAGGAGGTTTTTGAAGATGAACATCAGGGAAACTTACAAAAGAACGTTCAACAAATACTATAATTTCCAAATCAACGATGAGGAGATCCTGCGGAAAATCGATCAAAAATGCAACAGACTGAGAAAGCATCTCAGATACAGGTGGGCCGCTGTTACATTAGCTTCGGTTCTTCTTGTGGTAGGTACGACGTATGTCGGTGCTTCAGTCGGATTGTTTCAGTTATCCGGTATTTTCAGGACCAAGGTAAATGATCCGGTCAGCGCTGACCTTATGGACGCAGGGATTGTGCAGGAGCTTAATATTGTTGGCGAGCATGATGATTTCACATTGAAACTCGTAGCTTTTACAGGAGATATGGAAACCCACAAAGTACTGTTTGAGATGATACCCAAGAAAGACCTTGGTGACTATGAAGTCGGAATTGTCGGGCAGACCGTTTCTCCGGAAATAATGAAAAGGGATGATTGGATTTGGACATATGGGACGAGTGAAGCACTGGGAACAAAGGTGACATCTGATGATGGCAAAAATGTGTATTATTTCAGTTACGAGCTTCCCCCACACTGGGTGAAGGAAACCAATGAAGATGTAGTGATGCGTATTTCAAAAATCAAGCTGTATGACAAAAATATTACACCGAAATTGCCGCTGAAAATAGGCCAGAAGGTTGATGAGAGCCAGTTAGTCGGAGTGATCAGCTGTGAGCTGTTATACAGGTTTACACCTGACAGATCAATGCTGCAGGAACCTGTGATCATAGCTGTAAATCAATCCATCACAAAGGAGATTTTTGATGATTTCGGTATACCATATGACTACAAGGACAGGGAGTTTTATAAAGGTGAAATCACAGCTCCTGCGAAAACCCGGGAACTCAGGATTGATAATATAACTCTTTCCAACTACAAGGCAGAAATTAATGCAACAATCATGGATAAAGACATTACAAGCTTTGATGCATCCAACACATGGCGCCAATGTATTGTACCCATGTTTGTTACAAGTCATTTCTGGAATGGGGTAGATGACAGTTCTTCATATAATACAGTATTAGTCGACAACACAGAGCGTTTCCGCTTGTTTGCCGATGGTGTTGAAATACCTTTACTTGAAGAATCTCTAAATTATCTTCCCGGTAAAGGTGAAGATGGATATTATAAATGCTCGTTCCGATATAAAGGATTCGATTACGAGAATGTGAAAAGTATAGAGCTCCATTTTGGAGAGAAGGTTTTTGTCATCAAATAAGAAATATTTTGATACGAAGGGATGATCTTAATCATCCCTTTTTTTGTGCGAAATTTTAGCGAAACGCATTACTGTCATTCATGGATTTCCGGGAGAACGGATATCAAGAGAAGACTTACCAGCAAGCCAATGTTTGATGCGGTTATACATCTCAATGGGCTGTTTTACGCCTTCTGACAATTCCTCCATGGGGCACCTGCCGTCTCGGTTCCTGTTGGCTATGAACGGCACAAGGCGGTTATACTCGTAGTATATATTGCAATCTTCAAGAATTTTTTTCGCTTCAGTGCTCATCACATCGGCATATACTGATGTGATGCCGCATAACACAACAAGAAAGGCTGCAGCCCTTCCAATTACCTTGTCGGCCAAAACGGCATTTCTGAAATTCGCGCTTTTGGTTTCATAATATTGTATAAGTGGTTTTACCCCACTGTCAAAAGAGGTCATTATTACTCTGTCTTCATGAACTATGACGCAGGAATAATTGTGAAGAACCAGTTCGTTTTTTGCTACCTCAATTGCTCTCAAGCCGTATTCTCCTTTCCGCCAGGTAAACCACGGCAGGAATCAAAACAATTTGAATAACCAATCCGGGTATTCCGGCCACGACCGCCCCAAGAACACTTATTGACGGAGGAAGGTTCATTTTCAGCAAATATACCGCCGTCAGGATAGCGGCGCCGTATAAAAGGCGGCCGAAAATCATACTGATTATCAAAGAAACATAAATATTCAGCTTAAGCTTTCTGAACAAAAAGCCCGCGGCAAACCCGTAACCTCCCAATTCAATGACCATAAAATACAGCATCGGGGGCATTGGCATGGATGTTAAAAGGAAACTAAGCAATGGTGAAAGTATTCCGGTTATGACACCGATTACCGGTCCTGCAAAGAAACCTGCAAGCAAAACTGGAATATGCATCGGTAAGAACGTTCTGCCGGCTGAGGGACCGCCGATTAAATGGAATACCTGCGGCAACAGGACGGCGAGGGCTAAAAATAAGCCTCCTGACGCAATTTTTCTCGTTGTTAACTTCTGTCGCATATTAACTCCCCTTATAATATAAACAAAAATGATTAAATAAAAAGCTGCTAAAAGCGGAATTACCAGCTTTCGCAGCCGTTATATTGCCTTCGTGGCAAATATTTTTTCATTATTAACATATTTAAACATGGCCTGCCTGGCCCAAAACTTATATTAGCATATTTTTAGAATTATCGCAATAAAAAATAATGGCAAATCGTAAATACGTGTTCACACATAAGAACTGCTGAAATTTGCGCCTGCACCGGTTTTTTTGGCAAAGTGCCACTCCTGCTTCGGACAGGTATCATGCTTGCTAACGGCCGGGATATACAGAAACCTATAATTCTTTTATATATATCATATGATAGTGCATTTGATGGTATAACCATTCTGAATATGTTATGGTTTGATAATATCTTGCATTAGTTAATCCTTTCGATAAATCCATGAAATTAATCTGTTTAGTCAGTTATGGAAGAAAACAACATTGCTATGTGTTATTTTTAAATATTTCGTCATGGAGTTGACTAAAACATGACATACTGTTGTCATATATAAAATGATATTATTAACATGGTCGGATACAGAAAGCAATAAATATATGTTTTAGCCGGCTAAAAAACTTGGTGTTTGTGCTTGTTTATATATTAAGAAATGAAAGGATGATGAAAATGAAAAAGGAATTTACTGCAAAACCTGATAAAATAACTGAATCATGGCCGGGAGAGCTTACTCATTTTTCATGGCAGGATTTTGTCACTGCCATTCCCTCACCCTTGTTCTTAGTAACTACATATAAATCCAATGGCAAAGAAAACGCCTGTTTGCAATCCTGGTCAACTTTTGTCGGTGACAGCGGTGAATTTATCTGTATTATCGGTTCAGTGTCAAAGAGCGGACATTTATATCAGAGTTTGAAGGAAACGAAATGTTGCGTGTTAAATTTCCCATCTTACGATATTTATGATAAATGCTTGCAAACAATTAAAAATAACGGCTTTGACGATGACGAAATCACCTTGTCAGGGCTGACTGCCGAAAAAGCGAGGACTGTAAATGCACCCCGTATTGCAGAGTGCTTTCTTAATATTGAATGCGAGTTTTTATGGGAACATGAGCATTTTGAAGGCAGCTCCGATGTGACAGTGGCCCTGAGAGCTACTCATATATGCATGGATAGTGACCATTATGATGAAAACAAGCTCGGCAGATATGGAAAAACAGGATATATATATAATATACACAGCCCGCGAAACCCGGAAACCGGCGAACTGACGCCGGACTGTGTTGGTGTTATTGAATTGTATAAATGACATTAACAGGCCTTGGATAAATTCCCTGAAAAAAGGCAGAATAACGTACACAGGCACCTTATTATAAACCTGATAGTTTTTCGGGGTGAGGGTTCATAATTGAAAATTTTCCGGAAGAGCTTTTCAACGGGTGACTTTATTCCGCTGTTTTCATGCGGGATAAAGTCACCCGCAAATTCCGGAATTTCATTTATCGTTTTATTCTTCTATAACTCCAACAACAGCGTTATTCTGCTTAACTTTATTAATAGTGTCATGCATTTTCTCAAAAAGTCTCTTTGTAGTTTAGTCCGCCTTCTGGTATTTTACTTATACCAATACGCATTCTGAGAGGAATATCTTTACCGTCATATGTAACATGACTGTCATTCAAAGCAGTGATTTTCTGGGCCAGGGCTTCCGCATCGGTTACAGAATTAGACCCCGTTAAAACAACAAATTCATCAGGCCCTATGCGGAACATCGGAAAGCTGACGGTGATATTCCCCAGAATTTGATGAATGCTCTTGAAAATGCTTCCAGCGATGTGTATCTGTAGGACAATGCAATATAAAGGCAAGAAAATTATAACAAAAACTTGACTGGTATAATTCCCTGGAATAGGTTATAAATAAAATTGGCAAAAATGCAAATAAGATTACATAAAAAGATAGGAAAAGAATATTTTCTTTTCCTATCTTTAAATATTCCGCTTAATCGAATATTTTACAAAGTTATGCATCGGTGCAATTCAAAGGTTTGCTTTAGGTATGCGCCGGATTTACGATTTTGAGAATACAAACCAGTCAACATTCACAGGGCCTGAGAATACAAGAACAATATCATTTACACCAGTAATATTACTGATGGCAGCAGATACCTCCTGATAAGTATCAAAGCTTCCTGTGGATCCAACGTAAATTGTTCCAAGTAATGTACCTGATGTATTTCCCAATCTTACCTGAATGGTAGTGGCAATCTGGGTAGCTACTCTTGCTTTTACGGATGTTGCACCATCACCAAAATCAATATTCTTATAGGTAGTAGAATAACCGTTTTCAATATAACCAATGGCACTGCCGCCACCTGGCAAGCTGAAGACCTGAAGATTGGGTCCGTAACTGCTGTCAAAATCTTCAGCCTGAATGTTGGAATATGCGTCTTTTACCGGCCTGAAATCCCTTGACAGTGTTTCACACACTTCGCACGCGGATAAACTTGCACGCAAGTTTACAGGAAAAGACTCAGTCATTCCGGTTTCAAACAATATACTTATTGATTTATCATCATATTATAAGGATAGCCTGGCAACAAAAATTGAGTTATTAAAGAAAGCTATAAATCTGAAACGGCTTGTCAGTTTCCATTATTATTACAAAAAGGGAGAGGCGGACAAACTGATTGAACCGTATTTAATTGTGTTTAAATGGTCCAGCTGGTACATATTCGGTTATTGCACCGAACGGCAGGATTTTCGTATGTACAAGCTGAACCGTCTTTGGAATTTGCAGATTACTGAAACAGAGTTTATTCCCCGTGAGATTCCGGAGCAAAGCACCAACTTTGATAGTCATATTTCCGATGACTATATGATAACGGTTGTTTTCGACCGTAGTGAAAAATACCGGCTTATTGAGGAATATGGTATAGGATGCTTTACCGAAACGGAAGACGGGCGCTTGATATTTAGGCGTGGATTTACCGACATTGATGTTATGATAAGCTGGCTGCTCAGTTTCGGTGATAAGGTTGAGGTTATCGAACCAATGGAAATACGGGATCGGATAAGGAATATCTCCGAAAATATGCTTAATAAATACAAATAAATATGACACATGGTGCAGTTGTGTTATCAGTGGTTTTTTAAAATAATCAAAAGTTAATGATTAGGATAATGATGTTGAGGTTGGTGTAAATAGGTGCTTGCTATATAGTGAAAGAAAGGAAGATGAAAATTATAACAAGATTTCAGGGTATGAATATTTCCTCAAAAGACCCTAAACAACTTGCTCTCTTTTATCGGGATGTTCCGGGTCTTAAAATTTTAAACGAAGGCTCAAATTATGAATTCTTCTCTGTCAGAATTCCATAAATCGAACGTTTGCAACATTATAGAGCTAATGATATTATTTATTTGAATGCTTAACTGCTGTGAAACCTGCTATAAATCAAGCATTTTATTATGCAGAATCCGGCGGAAAAGAAAGAGTTTAAACAGAAAGCAGAACACACAGCGTTTTTTGATATGTTCCTTTTTGGTTGTATATGCAAATGTTCAGAACAAGCGCAGTATTTTCAATGGTTTATTATTGAAATGAAAGGTAAAGGGATAATTGTTACTGAAGCGCTTGATTGATTTAAACAGCTTTGAGAAGGGGAAAAATATGAAAAAATCCAATGTAGTGCTGGTTGTTTGCAAAAACTATGATGAGGAAAAAGTATATGAATCGCTTAGGGATGCGGTCGCGGCTCTTGGCGGTATTGGTAATTTTGTAAGCCCCGAGGAGAATATCCTTGTTAAGCCAAACCTGCTCTATCCGTCAAAAAAGGAAAAGTGTATAACAACCAATCCCGTTGTTATAAAGGCAGTACTGCGCCTTCTCAGTGAAGCAGGCTGCACTCGTGTGAAGGTCGGCGATTCTCCTGCCACCGGAAGCTGCAGGCAGGCAATGAATCAGCTCGGTTTAACTGAAGATCAGCTTTACGGCGCACAAATTGCCGACATGTCCCGTGAAGTATTTGTCAAGTACCCGGAGGGAAAGGCGGCGAAAGACTTCTGGCTCTGCGAGGAGGTTGTACAGGCTGATGCCATTATCGGGGTATGCAAGATGAAAACCCATGCCTTTCTGAAAATAACGGGTGCGGTAAAAAATATGTATGGTTTGGTTTGCGGCACAAGAAAAGCCCAAGGGCATGTGAAATACCCTAGCGCATTAAAATTCTCCGAAATGTTGGTTGATATACATAATCTGGTAAAACCACGCCTTCATGTTATGGATGCGATTATTGCCATGGAAGGAAACGGCCCGGGCTCCGGAACTCCGACGGAAATGGGGTTGATTATCGTTTCAGCGGATCCTGTTGCAATTGATACTGTCTTTGCCAGACTTGTAGATCTGGATCCTGTTCTTGTTCCTACAAATACTCTGGGAATGGTTGCAGGAATTGGAACCTGCAAAGAGAGCGAAATAGCGCTGAAGCTTGTTGATAACGGAGTTCTTAGAGATATAAGTTTTGACGAAATGTTCGCACGCTTCGGGAAGAAGGATTTCGACGTGTCCCGTGAAAAGGACAGGTTTAACGTACTCAGCTTGTTGTCTAGGTTTACCGGCAGATTTACGAGAAGGCCGTACATTGATGCAGAGAAGTGTGTGAAATGCGGCTTGTGCGTGAATCACTGCCCTGTGAAGGGCCGTGCTGTAACGTTCAAAAAAGGAAAAGACAATATTCCTGTTTACGACTACAAAAAATGCATTCGCTGTTTCTGTTGCCAGGAAATTTGTCCACAGCATGCCATAAAAGTAAAGTAATATTAAGTTTTCAGCAATTGGTGAAACGAAAACATGCTTTCATTAATAGATGAGAATTTAGATATGGATATTAATATTAATAAGCGTATTAGCCATGGCTTGATCCTCTACTTTGGCATTGCTCTTGAAGAAGATTGGCGCACATATATCAAACTTAAAATGCGATATATTATTCAGGATTTTATTAATCATTCATTATGCTGAAATGTTTTGACTAAGATATACTCTATATTCAGATGTCTCATCAATGTGAGGTCAAAGAGTCCCTAATTAGTTTTCTTTTGATAGTAATGCTGAAAAACAAAGCCTGAAGCATGAAAAATTAACAGTAAAGATCTTGAATGTTACAATTATACCTATAATTAGTTTTACTTGTATTATTTTTGAAAATAATACGCTTGTTAATCGAAACCTACTTTCAGTTACCGGGGGAGTATATGGGTATGGATATTGAAATACGTAAACTGACACCGGATCTTGCAGAAGAATATGCTAATTTCTTTGATATAACACCTCATTCCGAAATACCGGATTGTGATGACTTCAAATGTTATTGCGTATGGTGGTGCAGTGAAGACCAGGATGTAAATAATATTGAGTATTTGTCAACAAGGGAAAAAATAAGGAATTATGCTCTAAAGAAAATAAAAGAAAATAGAATCCAGGGTTATCTTGCTTATCACAATGGCAGGGTAGTGGGATGGTGTAATGCAAATTCAAAAGCCGATTGCCTGAAGTGCTTCTGTTGGCGCAGGTTTATGAAAAATGTACCTGTCGAGGAACTCGCAAAGGGTATTCGTGTGAAATCTGTATTTTGTTTTTTGGTTTCTCCGGAGTATAGAAGGAAAGGAATTACGGGGTTACTGCTGGAACGCGTCTGCCAGGATGCGGCTAATGACGGTTTTGATTTTATTGAGGCGTATCCGTTGAAAAAATACGTCAATAAGGCTAAAGATTTTATGGGTCCTGTCGGATTGTTCGGAAATTACGGTTTTACTGTTCATGGAGAAACAGAAGACAGGCTGGTTATGAGAAAGTGGTTAAAATGAAAGCTACTTGCATGGATTAATAAATCGTGATGGTTGGAGAAATTTGGTGTATAATAACACTATTCAGGAAAACTCATATAAAAAGTTTTTATTGTTTAGTCATATTGTCCTTGGAGGAGAACTGTAATGAATGTATGTATTGCCGAAGTAAAAGAACCAAACAAAAATCCCGGTTCGCTGAGGAAATTCTGAGGCGTTTGCCGGAATGGTTTGGTAATGAGAAAGCCTTGATTGAATATGTAAATGGCGTAGCATCCCTGCCGTTTTGGGCCGCACTGAATAGTGATGGTAAGTGCATTGGTTTTATTTCGATAAAGGTACATTATGGTAATACGGGTGATATATATGTCTTAGGAGTATTGCCTGAGCATCACAGGAAAGGTATAGGGAAAAGTCTTTGCTGTTTTACACCGCTTTTAAAGCACCCCGGTCATATTGCTGCGGGTGAAGTTATACTGCTCTTCAAAAGTGGCTTTACAGCGAAATAAACTTAATTATACTGGGGAACAATGTAAATTCAACAGAATATTTGATATAATGGAATCGGAACTCTATAAAGGGGGCATATGATGAAGATAAAGAGTTTTCTTTTTATTTTTATTCTGATGCTCCTTTTTGGCATGATAAGTGCCGAAGCTGATCAATCGATAGCACCTGTTCCTTTTGAGATCCAATCAAATGACGGTAGCAGGGTTTTCTGTTTCAATCCTTACCCTGATAAGGGCAGTGAACGGGCTGTTGTTTATGATAATTCAGACCCGCCAATTGTTATATATACTGTAAAGGGCTTAATACCATGGGCATATAAATTTAATTTTTATTTTTCAGAGGACTTCAGAATTTTGTGTTTTTCTATCCTGTAGGCTTTAATATTGCATTTGAGTTTTATGTAAACGGGGAATTACAGAAGATTTATTATATTGAGGATTTTATTAAAGATACCAGTTTGATTCCCAAATCTTCTTCAAAAGCCATGTGGCTTGCTACTGGAGAGCAGAAAATAACTCAGAACGGGAATATATTGACGTTCAGAACCACGGTCTGCAGATTTGCATATATTTTGATGTAATATTTTACCTATGTTAGAATTTAATTTAAAAAATTGAACAAGGTAAGCTTTTGAGTCCTAAAATTTTTTTAATCACTGTGCAGGAAGGTGTGAAAGCATCATATACACGTGTCAAATAAGAAAAGCTTCCTGTTCAAGCTTCATGTTTTTTTCAAGCATTAGCCTTATAACTTCTTTGAATTCGCTGTAATTTTCATTTTCCAGTAACATTTTTAGTTTTTCAGCATACTTTGAATCAAATTTTTTTCCGTATTTGATCCTCCTCTCAAATGCTTCCCTGTCCATTAAATAAGGTTTTAAAGACGGGATAATGCTTGATTTAAGTCTTTGGAAAATCATAAAACCGCCCAGATCAATATCGCCCCAATGGAAGAATTCAATTCCGTATGGATGAGCCGCCTCGTAAAGTTTCTTAAAAAATACTCCTTTTACCGGGCTGTAAAAACCACTATGAAATACAATCATCAATGTCTCGTCACTATTTTCATTAAGCATATGTATATAATTTGCCTTGTTTTCGATAAAAAGGATTTTACGGACACTACCCATTCCGGTAATGGTTAAATTCCTTACTGTATCGGCGTTTAGTGAAACACCGTATATAAACGGTGAAAAATCTATTTCTTTTCCACCTAGTTTACATACAATTCCGCCCTTGAAATCAACCTGTTCTGGCGACTGGAGTATCCCGACCTGGGCCAGTATATCATCATCCGATATTTCTTCAGGAAGGTCATGGTTCAGGTAATATCTTCTTATTATTCCTGCAAGCCTTTTTTTGACTTTCTTTTCAAAATACTTTGAATCATTGAAACACCGGAGACTGAACACCCTTTCAAGGCATTGACCGCCATCAAGCGTTCTGAGATAATCCAGTGCTTTTAAAACAGCCATTGCTTGTTCTTCATCGACGGGAAGCAAACCTGCTGTTGATGACTTTTCCTTTATAGCCTTTTCTGCATCTGCCAAAAATGACAGTATCCAACTATCCTCAGTTTTTCCTTTAAGATCCGTAATCCTCTCAAGCAATGAATCAAGAACAGCCCGTTTGGCCTTTCTGCCTATTTCGGCATAGCAGTCTTCAACCCTTGAGACATTCAGCCATACCTTTTCAATAATATTTCCTTCTTCATATCTTGCCCATTCAAAACCGACCAGGCCATTATCAGCCAGGTCTTTAATTACACTGTTAAATGTCTCCCTCACTAAAGGCTTTTCTATGTCATACTCGGGCATATCACCTCTCGTCATTTTAAGCATTATCCTTCTCCTGGAATTCTCATTATTGAAGGACTTACTCTTTTCATAACGATCAAGAAGCCTGTCCAACACAAGTTTTTTATACTCCATCCAAGCTTTCCTCCATAATCTTCTTGGGTTCGAATGCCTTAATTATCGATATATTCTTTTCCCTGATAACGCAAAGAGTCCTGTCAACCAAAGGAGCAATGTCGCCTATCTTTTCAGGAGGAGCCGAGAGGATGCACTGAAAGCCGAAATTTCTCAAGAGCCGGACGCTTTCCCGTATTCTCTCGCTGTCCATCTTGCTGAAGGCTTCATCGAACACGATAAGCCTCACGCGGTTGTAAGCCGGATCATTAATTTTATACATTTGGGCAAAAGATGCAAGCACAGAAATATAGAAAGGCGTCTGTGTTTCTCCGCCTGATTTCTTCCTGAGCGTTCTGGAAAGCCTCTGGGTGTTTTCATCTTCATCAGTGACAATCAGGTCAAAACTGAGGTATGTTCTGTAGTCGGTAAACCTCTTTATGTTTTTCTCAAGTTCTGCCCGTGCATCCGCGCTGAGTTCTGAATCAACATCGGTTATCTGCCTGAAAAGTTCGTCTATGGCATCGCGATGCTTGTCCCTGAAAGCCTGAGAGGCTATATTATAGCCTTCCATCAACATCTCGTCGGTAATCATGTCATAGTACTTTTTATACTCAGGCTTGGGCGAACAAGTAAACCTGTAACGTTCGTTACCCCATCTGCTTTCCTTAAGGGCATTGTTAAGTTCATTGATTTGAGATTTTAAGGTATCTATATTGGCTTTAAGCTTCGCAAGAAAATCATCTTCAAACTGTTGGAATGCTTTTTCTTTGGCATCCCTGATCTGGTTCCTGTACTCAGGAAGCCTGATGTTTTTCAGTTCATCCAGTTCCCTGTCATAGGATGAATTATCTTCCTGCTTGATATCATATGACATCTTATATTCCCTGTTATAGTCAGACCTGGCCTTTTCCAAGTCATCCCTCTTCTTGGCGGTCTGGTTCCTGGTTCTTTCAACCTGTGAACTGAAATTCCGGATTATCTCATTTGCTGATTTCCTGTTCTCCAGTTCCCGCAAAAACCTGGGCTCTCCTTTTTCGTTAACCCAGGCTGTATCGTATCCGGACAGAATGGCTCTTGCTTCTACTTCTTGTTCCCCGGTATAAGGCAGTTTTTCCCGGATGATTGTATTTCTTGCATTTTCTGCAGCGGCAATGGAGCTTATGCAATGCTTTTCTTCTTCTTCAAACCTGGTTATCCTGTCTTCGCATTCCCTGATTTTTTGATCAAGGGTGAAAAGCCAGGTAAGGTCAAGTTTTCCCAATTCATCAATGATTTCATTCAGCTTGTTTTTCAGAGCTGGCAGTTTCCTGGTTTCTTGGATTACCTTAAGGTACTGCTCATACTCGTTGGGGTTAATAACAGTTATGCCCGATGCTTTTGACAGAATGTCAACCAGGTTTTTGCAATACTGAAGTTCCTTCTTTTGTTTTTCTATAGCCCTTTTTACGGTGTCTTTCTGTTCTTCCAGCGCTCTTCTTCCTATAAACGGATACTTCCACCTATCGGGGTTGAGTTGCCTTGCAACATAGCCCTGGTACAGCATGCAGGAGTCGGTTATGGCCCTCTCATGGTTTCGCAATTCCTCAACTTTGTCGCATTTGATTACTCTTCCCATAACATAATCAATAAACATCCTGGCATAGACGTTCTCCGTAATGACTTCCTCTGCAAGGCTTCCTTTCTGTGCCTGGGGTCTGATTCTCTCGAGCTTGCCTGTATCAATAAGACCCCAGTCATAAAAACCCTTGCTGAATTTCAGCCTGTCATATACCTTTAAGGCATCAATAAAGTATTGAGGTTCCACAAGCAAATAATATTTCTGGGTGTGCAGATATGCCTCCACCGCATTTCGCCAGCGCATATCCCGTATGTCGAGAAGATCGGCCAGGATATGCACCGGGATATCTTTTCGGTACTTCCCGGCAAGTTCTTTCCTGATCTCATCCCGCAGTTCGATAAGTTTAGGGTCATATGATTTTATCCCTTTTTCCAGATCGGCAAGGGTTCCTTCCAGCCTTTTCAGTTCCAGCCCAATTTCGGTTTTTTTCCTGTTTGCGGAATACATCAGCATTACGGATGAGTTTTTGAACCCGGTCAAATCTTCGATTATACCGTTGAATTTTTCTGCTGTCAGCGTGTCAAGTCTTTCTCGGTCAATGTCCAGCAGGCTTAAGGCATGAGCCTGTGCCAACGCTGCGTATTTTTTCACATCCTGTATTTCATTGATAAACGAATCCTTTATTTCGCTTTCGTGAAGGCTTTGAAGCTCTGAACAGCCTTTTGCGGACTCCTTCCATTCAAGGGCATATTTACGAAGCTTCTGAACGATCGCGTCAGCCTCGTCGTTCAGCTTTTTTATCATTTGAGAAAGTTCTTCTTTCTGTGACTCCAGCCGCTCCATTTTCGTATAAATGTCGGACCTTTGTTTTGCAGCGATGAGTTCGTCTCTTTTTTTCCTTTCATTCACAAGCTTCACGACGATATCCGCCTGCTTTTGGGAATAGTCAGCTATTTCCTTTTCCAGCCTGTCCAGCTCTTCATTAAGAGCTTTTTTCTCCTCGAGTATAATCTGTAGCCTTGCCCTGTCTATCAGGTAGCTCTGTATTTGCAGCCTTTGTTTTTCTTCCAAGTAAGATCTGTACATATCGGCAATATTCTGAAGCGCTGATACCCGTTTTTCAAGGAGATCGGCCTCAAGCTCCATGCGTTTGTACTGTCTTATATTTTCCTGCATCAGTGATATATCCACCGGATTTTTCACATCGCATACATAATCGGTTATAAATGTCTCAATGTCAGTGATGGGAGTGAATGAAACGGCTTTTTTGAAGAGGTCGAAGTACTTGTTTTTCAGACCGCCGAGCTTTCCTTTCAGGATTTCCTGGTACCCTCTGTCTGAATCGGGAAACTCATATTTTCCCTTTTTGTAATGCTTATTTACGTACGTTCTTAATCCCATGTATGTCATAGGAACATTATTGACGATAAAATGATTTTCAGGCAGTTCGGAATCCAGCACGAAAAACCGGTGTTCATCGGAGCCGTCCTCATAGCATTCAAATACAATGCCCAGCGTAAAGCTGGATTTTCTTACATCGTCATAAAATTCGCATGCGATATAGCTGGTAAAACGTCCCTCTCTCAGGTATCTGAAACCGGCGTCTCCGTCGTCTCCAAGCTCGCCTCGTAAATATCCTTTCAGGCTCCTGGCGGATTTTTCATTGGCGGCCTTATTGAAAAAACTCCTTCCGTTTGCATCTCCAAGCATAACGACCTGTATTGCATCAATCATCGTTGTTTTGCCTGCCGCATTCTTCCCGGTAAGGAAGTTGATTTTATCGAATTCCACGAGTTCATAATTGAACAGATGCCAATGTATTAACAGAAGCTTTTTGAGCAGCTTCATGTCTCTTCGCCTTCCCCTCTAATAATTTCGGATGAAGTTTCATTTTCCTGGCTGTCCTCATCCTGTGTATATTCGCCGCTTTCAACGAGCTCATAAATCCTGCTTATTCTCTCATTGGATACCACAAAAAGCACAGAAGGCAGGATCAGGATTTTGGTATCTGCATTTTCCCATGAACCCGATATTTTCTGGAGCAGGTTGTGGTTTGACAAAAGCCTTAAAGAATCTGAAATGTCGCGATCCGAAGGCTTCTTTTTTATAAGGTTCAGATTGATCATTTTGTGAATTATTTGTCCTGTGGTGGTTATAACCTCATTTCTTAAAGAAATATGCTCCCGTTCTTCCTCGTATATCAGTCTGACTGTATACAGGATGAAAGTGGTGAACTTGTCCAGCTTAAGCCTGTTGTATTCATATACGTTTTCGATTGAGATTACACCATACTGGTTGTCCTTGCGCAAATCCCAGCCGGAAAAGGAAAAATACTCGGAGAACAGTTCAAAATTTCTCTCGATGAACCTGTACTCAGGGCTTATTTTCATCATTTCTTCCCTGCTGTCATAATAGTCCCTTATTATGAACGTCTTCGTAAGCAGCATGTTCGCAAGACGTTTGAATTCTTCCTTTTCGGAGTTTGTCAGTTTATCATAGGCTTCAGTCCACATTAGCTTTTTCTCTCCTTATAAACCTCATATGAGGTATGGTATATCCGTCGCAACGGTCATACCCGTCTCCAAATTCCACCCGGTAGAAAACACCTTTTTCGTCTTTTTTCAAAGTCGCCAAGACAAGCATAACAAATTCATCATCGTTGGTAATTCTGATTTCAGAACTGTTCAGAACATCTTTGCCCTTCATAAGCTCATTCATAAATGCCATTATTTTCTGATGACTATACTGTTTTCTTGCTTTTTTAATAAAATCCTCAAAGGCTTTGTTAACGATATTCCCGTCTGTCATCTCAAGGGAAAGAGGTCTTCCTTCTTTTCGTCCCATCCTGTTTGGTTTTACATACAGTGATTTTTCATCTATATATCCCTGCTTAAACAGGCTTACATTGTCAGCCAGTATTTCCGCCCACCTTTCCTGATTTGAAGCAGCTGCAGAGAGTATACCCACAAGCTTGCCTTTTATACTCCTGTCGGTAGTGAGAAAATACCGCATTTTCTCCATCGATGCCCGGGTGTAAGCTGTCCTCTTCCTGTCGATTTCAGCAAGCATTTCGTCCAGGCTTTCATAAATATCGCTTATTTGATTTATTCTTCGTATGATATCATCCATTGCATCATCCACGGTATTATACTTGCCGCGCTGGACGGCCTGCTCAGCCATTTTTTGCCTTATTCCGAAATCCGAAAGCCAGTCGGACAGGATTTTCATTAACGGAACCTTGTACCGGGGAACGGAGTCCATGGTTTTCAGTGGATGATATATGCGATCCATGATAAGTTCCTTGTACTCATCGAAATGGCCTTTAAGGATATCATTTACGGTTAAGTAATCATTGAGGGCCTGATGATATCTTCTTATATTATTATGCAGCGTTTTCAGTTCATCCACAAGCTTCAGGGTATTTTCATGGGCTGTCAGCAGAGCGTTGTACATGAAATCGTCCCTTTCCGCGTCGGCTGTGCGCAGTGCGGAATAGGTGGAATAAACGTATGAATTGTATTCGTGTACTGCATTGTCAGTAAATGAATATAACAGGTCCAGGAGTTTTATTGTATAATCGGGTAAAGTAATAATCTCCTCAAATGAATCCATCTGGTACTCAACTTCAATCCATTTTGTAGCCATGAGTCTCCTGAGAATAAGATGTGCAGTGGCAGAGGCTCCTTGCCCACCTTTTACTTCTTCTTCCGCTTCTTCAAATTCCATTTTTTCCGCTTCCAAATCAAGACTTAATAATGCTTCATCAAGGTTTGCAATGAGCATTGCCACAAGATCACTCTTGCTTATGGTCATATGCTGCTTGAATGCCTTGCGCAGAACAAACAAGGCTTCAGCATACAATGCCTTGTTCTTTGAAACAAGTACGGAAAAAAGATTGGGAGGTAATATGTCAAATAGCTTCACTTGTCAATTCCTTCTAGCATATATAACTAAAGATTATTAATACAATATTACCTTAATGATATTTAAGCATATAAAAGTTTATTATTCAACACTTGCATAATGTTTATTGACATATACTACATTCATGTAGTAAAATAAATCCACTACATGAATGTAGTGAATCTTCTGCAAACCTATGTCAATGAAGGAAGGGTGTACACTATGGCTAATTTTCAAAAGCTTTCGGAAACAGAAATGGAAGTAATGCAGATTATCTGGGCATCCGACCATCCAATAACATCCGGTGAACTGCTTGACATTTTTGCACGGAACAAAGGCAAGAAGTGGAAAGGACAAACCATTGCAACCTTTCTGGCAAGGCTGGTCGAAAAGGGCGTCCTGACTTCCGTTAAACAAGGCAGGGCGAACATATATAAGCCTCGTGTCTCACCGGAAGAATATCGGAGGCAGGAGGCTAAGAGCCTGCTTGAAACGTTATATGAGGGTTCGGTAAAAAATTTTCTGACAGCACTTTATGATGGCAAAGAACTAACGAAAGATGAAATTACCGAACTAAAACAATGGTTTGCGGAAAAGGCAGGTGAGAAAATTGAGTAGCTTGTTTTCAAGTCTCATTTCGATGTCTATCGCGGGAAGTGTGGTTATCGGGTTGATGCTGATACTTCGACCTGTAACTGCGAAAATCTTTCCTGCCAAGTGGCAATACGGAGTTGGGAAAATGGCAATAGCATTTTTACTCTTGCCTGTTCCCTTTTTTGCCAGAAAACTACCTTCAGTTCTACCTGTCATGAACAGCTACACCGACGAGCTACTTATTATCCGGAAAACACTACTTACACCATCAGCAAATAGCTTTGTGGATACAATGGATATTCTGATGGAGAGATATTTGACGGATAAATTGATGGAATCCTTTTTGCTTATTTGGTTTGTGGGTGCTATGGTATTTGCCGGGTGGAATTTCTATTGCTACCATAGATTTACCAAGCAGCTTCGGACAGACAGCTTTCACTTACCGGATGATACTACCGAAGTCCTTCTCTCATCATGTAAAGCAGCGTTAGGCATTCACAGCGAGGTAAAACTTATGCTGAACCCCAAAATCACAAGCCCTATGCTTGTGGGATTGTGCCGTCCCATGATAATGCTGCCAACTTCCAGCATATCGGGAGTTGACTTGAAGCTGGTCTTGACACATGAACTAATGCACCTGAAACGTAAGGATCTATGGGTAAAAATGCTTGCCATGCTTGCAGGGACGATACATTGGTTTAATCCTTTGGTGCATGTTCTCTGCAAAGATATAAGCACATGGGGTGAGTTGGCTTGTGATGAAGCATTGGCAGCGGATATGTCCCATGAAGAAAGAAGACTTTATGGTGAGGCCATTTTGAACGCGCTTGATAAGCATTCCGTTAAGAACTCGGCGTATTGTTCTTCTTTATGTGAGAGCAAAAAGCACATCAAAAGGAGGTTAACCATGTTGTTAAATATAAGAAAAATGAAAAAGCATATTGCGGTTTTTGCTGTAGCAGCAATAGTAGCAATCGCAAGTATTGGAACGGCTATATCTGCGTTTGCTGTGGGGAATATTCATAACACTGATCGTATAAAATTCATTGACGTTTTGACAGCAGAAAATGGAGAAGTTTCAAAGAGTAAAACAGAAGATATCATAAATCTTTATGA
>ENA-UPAD01001544-UPAD01001544.1-bioreactor-metagenome-genome-assembly--contig:-NODE-1544-length-23034-cov-15.141695_pt1 | contig 23034 bp, 18 predicted proteins | sample MGYA00238179_ERZ772710 | MGnify/ENA primary metagenome ERZ772710 (study PRJEB29004, sample SAMN07631245) | bioreactor metagenome | isolation source: Switchgrass digestor | place: USA: Dartmouth...
AGGCTCATCTTTATCTTAAAATCATGATTCAAGTCAAAAAAATAGTGTTTCATACAGCATACAGTTTTCGCGGAAGTTTTCTGATAGACTAAGAGCAAGGGAGTTCATTCTCCAAATAGCAATGTTTTAGGAGGAATATTCAATGAAAAAAAGACTTACGGGTATCTTGCTTACCATGTGCATGGTGCTGACTCTGCTGCCAACGGCAGTGTTTGCGGCCGACACCGCCACACCAAGCGGCACGAAATTTGTGATTAATGGCAAGTCCGTGTCGGTTACAGCGGCATACGTCATTAACGACACGAATTATCTGCAGCTTCGCGCAATCGCATCAATGCTGAACGGCACTTCCGCACAGTTTGATGTAAGCTGGGATGGCCAATATGCCGTAATTGAGCCGGGAAAGCCATACAGCGGCACGACTACCGGGACCAAGCTCAAAAAAACCACCGACGTCAGGAAGAGCGATACAAAATTCAAAATGAACGGTAAAGTCTTTACCTTTTCAGATGCCAGACTGATTGACGGCGGTACTAATTACATTCAACTGCGTGAGTTCGCACAGAAGCTTACCGGCACTGCTTCACAATTTAATGTGTACTGGGATAGTGCGGCAGGACAGGCAGTCATCCAGCCCGGTGTGGCTTACACCGGAAATCCGCCCCAAAGTGGAAGTACCGCACCACAAGCAAAAGGGGGGATCAAAAGGACAATCAACATGGATAATCTGCTTATACTTGAACTTTCGAATACATATGCCTATACCCGTACTTTTGGATACGACGTGGAAGGAGCAGGTTATGTCCATTATATCGTCGTTCCGGAAGGCGCAACGGTAAAATGTACGAAATATGTACCTGAATATGACAACCCCTACATGTTATATAGTGTTGCACCTTATGATGTTATCCATTTTGAAACTGGATCCATGTGGCCGGAAATAACATACTCTATTCCATATGATGACTTTGAAAATGTAAGGCTTGCAGAAGGCGATTCTGTTACGTTCGTCAATGGCCATGAGTATTTTTTCCAGATTGCTTCTACTGATAAGACAATTACATCAAAATACGGCAAGGTCAGTGCTGTTTTTTATACTTTATATGTATACGTAGTCCCCACCGACATAGCGGCTATTGTTGGTGGTTCTACCCCCAAAATGGCGAATGAGAGGCAGACTCTCCAGGAATTCTATCTTCCGCCCGGAGCCAGCTCTGTTCCGGTCACATACATCGCGAACCCGGATGCGGTGATGTTACCCTTTGATGGATGGTACCAACTTTACAATGACAATGGATTGGATTCATTGAACCTGACAATAGAGTCCAATGGAAACGCGCAGCTCAATAATCAATTGGCTCCGGTAATCTTTTATTTCCAAAAGACAGGAAAGAATCAGGCCACCCTGCAAATGGCTGATGGACGGTATTTGGGAATAGACGGTCCCGCGGCAGATGGTGCAAAGGTAAAAATGGTGAAAAATCCATATATCTGGAATGTGTATTTTGAAAATAACGGCGGTTTTAACGGCAGATACAGTCTGCGTCCGTCCACGAATACCGGACTGGCACTCACGGCTTCCGGAACTTTCAAGAATGGAATGCCTGTCGTTCTGTCCGCGCAGAAAAGCATGGACGCTTCCCAGAATGCTGAGTTCGCATTTTACCCGAATGACGTACCGCAATCGGTAGCCTTTGCTTACGCCGGTAGTGAACCGGAAGACGGAGGTATTTACTACATCAAGTCTTCGAAAGACCCACACTACGCTATCCAGGGGCTTCCTCCGGAAAGCATCTACCTTCCTGATCTCTTGAGAAAACAAATCGGTGCAAATCTCCATGTTTATCAGAACTATGGCGAAACCCATCAAAGGTTCAGGATTACCAGAGCGAAAGAGAATCAATATGCCATTCAGAATGTTGAATCGGGCAAATGGTGGACAAGTGCCGGAACAAAAGGATCAGTACTTACACAAACCGACGCCGGAACCATCGGGAATGAGCATCTGTTTACATTTATCAGACAGCAGGACGGAACCTACCGGATCATGGACAGCAATGGGTTTTATGTAGGCATTTCAAATGCCGATGTAGATGATTTTACAAACGTCATTCTGTGGACAGAGGCATCAGATGGAAGCCAGACATATTTATTTGAAAAAATAAATTAAATAAGAAAAGCATAATTTGTTTATTGAGTATTAAAGAGCTTGCTCAGGTGCAATGAGCCGGCTCTTTTTGATATAATAAATAAAGTTTTTAAATGTTTAATTTGCGGTTAACTGAAGATGCCTTGCAAGGTTGCAGGGAAAGTAGAACGACCAGTGTACTTTCTCTATCGGGAAGGCAGTTTCATGATCTGGATAACAACAGAAAATTCTGTTCACAAAAAAAGTTTCCCTACGGTTAATTTAATCACCCTATATTAACCACAAATCCATTGAGCCATGATTTGATTGGACGGTATAATAACAATGGGTGATGAAGATGAAAGAAATAAATATTGCCAGAACCATCGTTAAAAAGCGACATGAAAAGGGACTTACGCAGGAGGACATTGCAAATTACATTGGAGTGTCGAAGGCTTCGGTTTCTAAATGGGAAACCGGTCAGAGTTATCCTGACATTACTTTTCTGCCGCAGCTTGCGACTCTTTTTAATATAAGCATTGATGAGCTCATGGGTTATGAACCGCAAATGAGTAAAGAGGATATCCGTAAACTGTACGTGAAATTGTCTGCTGATTTTGCGTCCAAACCTTTTGATGAAGTATTGGATTCTTGCCGTGTAATTGCTAAAAAATATTTCTCCTGCTTTCCCCTGTTATTCCACATTGGAACACTGCTTGTAAACAACAGCATGGAAGCGGGAGACAAGGAAAAAACCCTTTCTGTGCTTTCGGAAGCCAAAGAGCTGTTTGTTCGGGTAAAAACAGAAAGCGAAGATGCGGAGCTTGTGCAACTGGCATTAAATATGGAGGCATGTTGCGCTTTGATGATGGGGAATCCAAACGAAGTAATTGAGCTGCTGGAGGGAACAAGTCATAAGATCCTTTCTTCCGAAGCGCTGCTTGCATCAGCCTATCAAATGATTGGCAAATCAAAAGACGCCAAATTAATCTTGCAGGTTGCCATCTATCAGCATATGGGTTATCTTTTTGGTGCATTAACAGATTATCTCATGCTTTGTACAGACAATCCTGAACAGTTTGATATAACACTGAAGCGTGCAAATGACATTGCGGAAGCTTTTGATTTAAAAAAACTTCATCCGTCGTTGCTCATGAAGCTCTACATCGTTGCCGCCCAGGGATGCACGATGCTTGGAAAAACAGAACGAGCCCTGGAAATCCTTGAAAAATACGCAGAGCTTGTCACCAGTAATATCTATCCATTGCAGTTGAAAGGAGACGAATATTTTTATTTGATAGATCAGTGGATTGAAGAGTTTGATTTAGGAAATACACTTCCCAGGAGTGAGAAAATTATTCGTAAGAGTATGGCCGACGGAGTCATCAATAACCCTGCGTTTACAATTCTGGCTGATGAAATCCGGTTTAAGAGGATTGTGGAAAAATTAAAAAATAACTGTGAGGAGCGGTACTCACCATGAAAGATATGAGATCAAAGCATAGTTAATGGAGGAGTGAATCATGGATTTGGATATGTTGAAAGAATATTTGCCGTTTCTTATTCCGTTGGTGATCGCGCAGTTTGCACTTGCTATTACTGCACTTATACATGTGTTGCGCCACCCCCGTTACCGTTTCGGAAATAAAATAATGTGGATTTTTGTCGTTATGTTCATACAATTTATCGGGCCGGCTTTGTACTTTGCTTTTGGCAGAGGTGAGGAATAGATGGGTGTCTTGGAAATCAAACAGCTTTATAAGCGTTTTGGGCACCACGAGGTGTTGAAGGGATTGGATATGGATGTCCCCGAGCATTCTATATTTGGTTTTGTCGGGCAGAACGGCGCAGGTAAAACAACAACAATGAAAATTATCCTTGGGTTATTGAAGCCGGATAGCGGTTCTGTAACCGTATGCGGAGAAAAAGTTACGTATGGCGAATCCAAAACCAACCGTTACATAGGCTTTCTTCCCGATGTTCCGGAGTTTTATGGGTACATGAATCCAATGGAATATTTAAAGCTGTGTGGTGAGATAACCGGCCTTACGAAGGCCCAGATCAAATCAAAGAGCGAGGAATTACTGGAACTTGTGGGACTAAAAGACCAAAAAAAGAAAATTGGCGGGTTTTCCAGGGGCATGAAACAACGCCTTGGCATCGCACAGGCCTTGTTGAATGATCCAAAGCTCCTAATCTGTGATGAACCTACATCGGCGCTTGATCCAATCGGCAGGAAGGAAATACTCGATATTTTGTATGCAGCAAAAGGGAAGACGACCATAGTATTTTCGACCCATATACTTTCAGATGTTGAGAAGATATGCGACCGTATTGCGGTATTGCATGAAGGAAAGCTTGCGCTTTGCGGTACACTTTCCGAAATAAAGCAGCGTCACAGACTCCACGGTTTTATCCTTGAGTTCGAGAGTGAAAAAGAAGCTTCGTGTTTCGAGAGTGCGGAAGATCTGAAGCAACCGTCAATCAGGTTGTCACGTAATGGAAGCACCGTAAAGGTGCTTCTGCCCGATGGCGATATGGACGGGTATTTCCTGTTGGGTTTGTTGTCGCAAAAACGCATTGTTCCGTTGAAATTCGCAGTGATGGAACCGACTTTGGAAAGTTTGTTTTTGGAGGTGGTTCGATGAAAGGCTATATGGCATTTTTGAAAAAAGAGTTCTTTGAATACACAAAAACCTATAAACTATTCATTATGCTGATGGTTTTTGCAGTTTTCGGAATCACCAATCCCCTTATAGCAAAATTGATTCCTGAAATTCTTGGAAGCCTTATAACCGACGGTGTTATCATAACATTACCGGAGCCGACGGCCTATGACGCCTGGACACAGTTTTTCAAAAATGCGACGCAAATGGGATTGATCGTAATGGTGATCCTATTCAGCGGTGTTTTATCTTCCGAACTGTCAAAAGGAACCCTTATCAATCTTCTGACAAAAGGATTATCCAGAACGGCGGTCATTCTTTCAAAATTCACCTGCATGGCCCTGGTATGGACCATGAGTATTGCCTTGTGCTTCGTGCTGACCTATGGTTATACGGTGTATCTTTTCCCTAAGGATGAAACAACCAATCTGCTTTTTTCTGTATTTTGCCTATGGCTGTTCGGCTTGTTTTTACTGGCAGCGTTATTGTTTTCAGCTGCATTGACAAGAAGCAATTATGGATGCCTGCTCATAATAGGTTTCATCGTGGTTATCTGTATGATTATGAACATCATACCCGCATTGCATAGGTACAACCCCATTTCCTTATCTACGAATAATATGGGATTAATCATGAATTCCATAGAGGTGTCTTCTCTTTATGGCACTATCATGATTTCCTGTCTGCTTTCATTGATTTTTGTGTCTCTTTCGGTAGTGGTATTTCAAAAAAAGCAACTGTAAAGCGGCAGCATCCATAGAAGTACACAGACATCAATTCCATCAACCCAAGTCATGTCAAACCCTAAGATTGATGTCAAAATATAAGAATTGCTTATACGCTTTCACTTCCCTTTTCCGGCACTTTTCCGCGATAAAATCTTGTCCGGGCCCCTCACTCTCATTAATCGTTTCATCCCGGTGATGGCCGTAAAAGGTTCTTTTGCATAAGATTAAAAATATTTCATAATGCCTGTTGCATTTGATTTATAATGCTCTTATCCTTTGTTTTAAGGATATCCATATAACAGTATTAATGGAGTGAAGAATATGATTTAAATGAAAACAGAATTTGAACAGTTGCATAGCCGGCTTAATCTCACTAGATTTTTACATGATTGCACATAAAACTAACAACTTTAAAAATAAACTGCACCCCATATGTTAGACAAATATTGATATAATGTCTAGCATGTGGTTGACTTAATGCCTAAAGGCAAACCAGACAAACGGTAGGGATTTGGATTGACAAAGGACTTATTAATAGCATTGATCAAAAAGTTCTGGAATTGTTCCCAGACTATCGAAAGCGAGGAGAATGATAAAAAGGCGCTCTATGGTTCACAGAATTAATAGGTAATAAGATAGGGCAAATAAATATAAAAGGTGAAATTTCTGAGTATCCACTTCTTACAGCTAATGCGAAACCTCATGCAATAATATCAGGCAAAGATGGTGATCTCTGGTTCACAGAGTGGGGGAAAAATCAGATTGGAAGGCTTTCACCATTAGGAAAGATTGTAGAGTATCCTATTCCTACACCAAGTTCAGAACCACATGGTCTTGCTTTTGGACCAGATGGGGCTATCTGGTTTGCTGAGGAGGTAAATAAAATAGGTCGTTTAATTTATTGAAATTATATAGTTTTAGGTTTTAATTGCTGGCAATGAGTACGCTCTTAACGAATTGAGAAATATCATCATTGAATATAGCAACCTAACATTGTTTGCAGAAATTAACAATAGTAAATACAATGCATTAATTATTAAGAAGAATATTTAATAAAATTTGGTCGATCCATGTTGAGTCAATGGTACGAATTTAAGGAGGAAACAATGAAACGAAAACGCCTTGATCGTGATATATGGTGGGAATTCAATAATATTAAATACCCACGGTATTATCAAATGCGTGTTGATGTTGAGGGGTTTCATGGATTAGTTTGTTTAATACAATTATATGACGTATTTGATTGGCAATACCAATATTGGGATTTACCCAAATCGGGGAAGACAGCGATAATTGGTAACGATATGACTTGGCTGCAACTAATTCCTGACGGTAAAAGCATGTGATAACCGCTATGTATTTGCCCGATAATGTCGAAATAAAATATACTATAGGTGATGATATTACTTTCATGATGACAGAAAATGAATTATCATTTGCGGAAAAGCACCATGAAAGATATGAAGTAGCATTGGTTACTAATATAGATGATGAAAGTGCTAGGAAGATACATAGACTTCAAAGATTGTTTGCATATCAAGATGGTGAAAATCGCTATAATAATTGTAAATTTACATTATTTTCTACTGATTACACAGTTCGTTGCATTGTCAAATAATTTACTTAAGTTAGAATTTTTGTTTAGAGTAGCAACCATTGAGCGTAAATTTGATATCTTGTAATTTTTTAAATGTAGTGATAAATTATATGCAACTTATTCTTTTTGCCTCCCCCACAATTCAGAATGGAGTGAGATAAATGAAAAGAAGGCTGTTATCCATCCTTTTGATCCTGGCTCTTTGCTCGGGGCTTACCCCGGTGATGGCCTATGCCACAAACTCCTTCTCCGACGTGCCCGAAACGCATTGGGCCTACGAGGCGATCACGGAGATGGCGGACGCCGGAGTCATCAACGGCGTGGGCGGAGGGAAGTTTGCGCCTGGCACCAGGGTTTCCGCCGCTATGTTCCTCACGCTGGTGGGACGGGTGGCCTTCCCGGATGTGAAGGTAGGTCCCGGAGACACCTGGTTTGGACCATATGTGGACGCCGCCCATAGCGCGGGATGGCTCACCAACACCCAAATCGACGTCGATAATATCAATGCCGACATTACTCGTTACGACATGGCCGTTATCCTCGCGAAGGCAGGAGATAAACTGGGCCTTCCGTCTGCCGCCGCAGACACCGGTGAGATAGCCGACTATGCCGCTATCCCCGAAAGCTACAAGTCCGCTGTAGCGACTGTCTACGCCCAGCGCCTTATCACCGGAAAGGACGGCGGCAGGTTCGCCGGGAATGATTATATGACCCGCGCCGAGGCCGCAACCGTTATTTGGCGTCTTACCAGGCAGTTGAAAGCGGCGGTAATCAGGACGCCTGCGGAAGCCGTTTCGGAAATGACCTGGGGCATGAATCTAGGTGATCTTTACATAGCTGATATCAGCCGCCCGCAGGGAAGCATGACCGGATATTACGATACTGTTCCTTTCGGCCTTGCAGTGTGGTTCTGGAACAGCGACTTCGCGATGTGGGAGAGCATAGAAGCGAAGAGCAAAACAACGAAATTGAGCTTTCCATTTCCCAAGTTCAACAAAGACGAGCCCCTTGATGAATGGGTCGGCGGACTCTTTGTAATGGGTATTCTGACCCGCATACCGGATCAAAAAGTTAATATATCGCTTTCAGACAGCAAAATCGTACTACACAGCGGCGAGAGCATCCCACTGAGCTTCATAAACAGCACGTACGACATTAAAGCTGCAGACGGCCCGGACATCAACGGCTATTGGAGATATATATTCGATATTGACAAAAGCAAGCTGCCCGAGCCGGGTGAAAGACTCAATGGTGCGAGATTTGAGACTACGATTACTATAATCGACGCTCCTTTTACGTCAGAAAAAGCCAGAGCGGACTTTTTCTACCAGTATGAGCGGGTGAAAATCGACAAAAAAGTTCTGACCGACCTGTTTTTGAAGCAGGGTGTGAATGTTATTCGCCTGCCTGTCACCTGGACGCCCTTTGTAAATAATGAGACCTTTGAAATTGATAAAGCATGGCTTGAGGCGGTCAAAAGCGAGGTAGACTATATCCTCAGCAAGGACGTGTATTGTATTGTCGATATGCACAACGATTACATGATGCGTTCATATGTCGGCGACCACTGGGAGACACTGTGGATGAATGATGAGTACAAGGATTATGTGGACAGAAGGTTCACGGCAATATGGACGCAGATCGCGGAGTATTTCAAAGACTACCCGCAAAAGCTGATTTTTGAGTCATTAAATGAGCCAACGATGGAATGGTACGAAGGGTGTCCTGATGATTATTCGGACTTTATGGCAAATCAGGCAAACAGGGTCAACGAACTGAATGCACTGTTTGTTAACACCGTCCGGAAAACCGGCGGGAGAAACGTAAATCGCCTTCTTTGCCTGGCTGTGGCGGATTACAATCAATATCACCAGCTTTCCCGAATGGTTTTGCCTTATGACGAATATTTGATTGCCGAGGTGCACTGCTACACCGCCATGGAAGCCGACCCGGCCAAAGGAGATGCGTCGAACTTTGACTATAAAGAGGAAACCGACGCATTGTTTGAGGCAATAAGCGCTTTCACCAAACGGACGGGGGTTCCCATCATCATAGGAGAGGTGGGCGTTTCTCATCGGCTAAGCGAAACTACCTTGCTTCCGAGAGTTAAGTATTTCTTTAAGCAGGCGAAGGAGCACGGGGTTCCCTGCCTGTGGTGGGAGGACTTCTTTTACGCCGAAGACAACAGTCAGTACTGGCTGTATGACAAAGCGAAGCAGGAGTGGGGCCGCCCTCAAATCCTCCAGGCCATCAAGGAAGCAGTTGAAAATGCCGGCTCAATGCAATAGACAAACTATGTAATGAAGGGACAAGGGGTCTCCTTGTCCCTCGTTGTCTCAGATTTAAAATTTACCTTAAGCGACGGGTTTTCCAAAATGAGCATAAACACATTGATATATTTAACAGAACTGATACTATAAAAAATGATATGACATCAATTCCATCAACTCGATCCACGTTGAGTGTGTCGCCTTAATGTCACGCCTGTAAACCTTGATTTTACTGGGTTTCTGGAATTACATCCAAGTTGCTTACTCAACCCAAATAGACAAAATGTGTATACGGGAACATGTTACTGGCATAATAAAAGTGACCATCTGGGGGTGCGGACATTTTTCTGGACTTTTCATGCTATTAAACCAATACTACGTCTATAGTCAACGGGACTCATAGCGTAAGCGCTTATATTAAATCGCAGTATTTAAATCTTTCATCCCTGAGAGTCTTTTCACCGACTGAAAAATCAATTTTCTTCTTAAAGATAGGTCCGTCAAACACAAAAGAATGAAACTCCCCATTCCCTCCGCATGGATCAATGTTTTCCGGCAATTTTGCTATTAAATCCTTATCATAATACTCTCCTGCAAAATCCCCACTCAGGACCTTTGTATCAACACAGGTAATAATTGCTTTAAAACCCAGATTTATAAAAGTGTTTGCAATTTCTCCGGTATCTCTCCCCCATAAAGGAAAAACGGCTTCCATTCCGACCTTCTCTAAATTTTTCTCCCTGTATTTCCTTATGTCTTCTAAAAAAATGTCTCCAAATGCCACCTTTGTAAATCCAAGTTCTCTATATTTATTCATAGCCTCTTCCATTTTTCTCTGATACTCCTCATTTGTACACTCAGGAGTTATATACACTTTATCAAGACGGCATTCCATAGAATCCGCCTGCTTTTCAAGCAAGGCTTCCCTGACCCCATGCATACCTATCCTCTCATATTTACCTGTAACCGTTGTTAATAAAGTAATATCATAAATTCCCTGCTTTATTAATTCGTAAAGCACCAATGAGCTATCCTTGCCACTACTCCATGAAAGTACTATTTTCTCCATCATTTCACCAACTCCTGCTGATACGTTTGTAATACATTTGTATAATGAATATTGTGTCATAACTGCCGGTATATCTCAAAAGTAAAATAGTAAGTATGCATAACTTTGCAAACGAATTCCAGTGCGTACCTTGGCGTGTGAGGTCGGACATAGTTGTTGATTTTGGATGTGGATATGGAGAATACACAATAGCAATCGCATTAAGCTTGAAAAATGAAGGGACAGTTTTTGTATTTTCATGTTGTAAATAGTATTTGAAAATTAGTTCCTTTGTATTTACAGTCGAGCAGGTTCATTATATAATATCGTTAAATGATATTATTATACGATATTATAAGGAGAATGTTTATGCCAAGGAAAGCAATGGTAATTTTGACTGAAGCAATGTTCTATGTGCTTATGGCATTACAGGGCCGAGAAATGTGTGGGATAGATATTGCTGAGTTCATAGATAAGCACACAAACGGGCGAGTTCAGATTGGCCCGGCAACTTTATATACGATCCTTGGCAAGTTCGAGAAAGAGAAGTATATCAAGGAGACAAATGTTGAAGGCCGAAAAAGAACCTATGTAATAACCGAAAAAGGCAGAGACGCATATAATGCAGAGCTGCTTCGCCTTAGACAATGTATCGTGGATTCCGATAACGTTCAATCAGAATTGGAGAGACAGGTATGAAAAAACAATATAAAATCGGACAGCATATATATCGCATTCCGCCTTGTCCAGCGTATGACATTTCGGGAATGGAAAACTGGCTTTCGGATTTAGCGGAAGAAGGATTGGTTTTGATGCAGGACGGATTTTTTGCCGGTATTGCAACCTTTGAATATAGGGAACCCCAACAGGTAAAATACCGTCTGGAGGCCTCCCAAAAGAAAACCGGTATGTGGTCGGATGACGGTGGTGAACCCGATCCTGAACAGGTTGAACTTTGCAAAAAGTATTCATGGGAATATGTAGCGAAGCGCAAAGACTTTTATATTTATCGCAGCTTTGACCCGTCTGCAAGAGAGTTGAATACCGACCCGGAGGTTCAGGCTCTTGCGCTGAACGCAGTGAAGAAGAGGCAAGGAAACGCACTGTTTACATCAGTTTTCTTTCTGCTTATATATCCCGTTCTGCTCACACGTGGCTGCCTTTTGCTTACAACCATCAGCATGGGAACATGGTGGATGTCTCTTGTGCTTTTGTTGGCGGCTCTGATGCTCGTTGACGGTGTACGGGCATTCATTCACTTGAAAAAGATACAGAAGTCCTTAACGTATAACGGTTGCTACAATCCTGAGCCTGATTGGCGAAAGAATGCGGCACCGTATTTCATCCGTAAGATAATCAAGACAGTGCTCACAGTATTACTTGTATTTGCATTTCTTCAGAATTGGGGAATATCTATCACAAACGAAAAGAAAATTCCGATAGAGGAGTATAACGGTACAGTTCCTTTTGCAACGATTCAGGATTTTGCCGGTGAAGGCAATTCGGAATATATGCTGACAAAGATGGGATTGAACATGGGCATCAACACGATAGAGGATAAATTCGATTGGATCGCACCACGCTGCACTGAATATAACGAACACGCATCAGTTAAAAATTCTGATGGTAAAATCATCGCAGGAGGCTTGCATATTGATTATTGTGAGTTGCGAAATCCGAAGCTTGCGAAAATCCTTGCGAAAGAGTTTTATCGTCTTGATAAGATGAAGGGGGTTGAACTGACAGATATTCCGGGTCTGAAAGCGGATTATGTGATTGCTTATATCGACAACCTTCATTTTCCGACAGTTGTCATACAGAAGGATAACATTGTTGTCAAAGCATACTTCTTTCAGACCTCGGCAAATTATACGATGCCTATTGAAGAATGGGCGGAGATAATTTGCGATAGTTTGGGGAATAGCAAATCTTAATTTGTTGGTCAGACATGATACAAACATGCAGATTCATGTATAAAATGCTTCCATACAAATGATAGGGTAATAATGAGTACATTAATTACCCTATTCGTATTACGTTGATTATGCATTATAAAAGCAAATTTCTGAAAATACATACATATAATGGTTAAAACCTTTTGTTAACGCATAAATAATATTATATAATGGGTTCGAAATAACTCTCATAAATGTTATGAACTAATTTCTGGCTCTGCCGCCATTGCTTTTACAGAAAAGGATGGAAGTGCCCTTGAACAGGAGACTATTGGCCGATCTGTTCTCCGGACGATTCTCTGGTTACTTTTCTTTTTGCTGATGCAGGTTAAAGATGGAATTAATGGATTTACAGTTCAGTTCATTATTGCTTTACAGTCTTTACATATGTTATTTTTATATAGAATATTAAGGGAAACAAAGCAAGATTTTGATTTTTAGTGAGGGAGTTCGACATTGATGAAAAAAAGGATTTTTTACAATAGAGTTATAAGGGCAATAATTTATGTTGTCTTGCTTGAAGCCATAATTTTTTATCCAGTTCTTTTTGGCTTTCTTGGAATACCAATAAAGCATAGGTTTGTCGAAGAATATAAATTTAAAGTAGTAGAACCATCTGAGATAAAACTTGCAGTTATACTTCCATCCGATGGGCCTTATCAGGAAATAAGTGATATTGTTTATGATTGGGATGGCTCTACAGAATTAATCGATTATGGTACTGCGCAGGTTTTGCGAATTTCTGGAGATGTTGAAAACAGCGTAAGAATTAAAGTAAAGTTTACAGCGAAAATGAAAACAGGTAGAATAAATTGGGATGAGAAGATATTAGAAAACCACATACAAGCCGAAAATGACATAGAATCAACTGATAATTTAATTATGAATAAAGCAAATTCAATAACAGGTGGAAAGTCAACAAAGGATGTAAGAGAAATATACAATTTTGTTAATGATCATATTAAATGGCCAACCGGAGACAGAATTAGCTACGGTGAAATTAAGCAGTCTGCTCTGATGGCTCTGGAAACCGGAGAAGGAGTATGCGGTGAGTTTGCCAATTTAATGACGGCATTGTGCAGAGCTAAGGAGATACCGGCTAAAAGCATTTCAGGACTAAATATACCTTTTTTACCTATATCTAAAAAATCAAACTGGAGCCACCAAGCCGGAGCCCATGCCTGGGTAGAGTTTTACTCTGATGGAAAATGGCATTTTGCAGATCCATCACGGGGAGGAAGCAGAAATTTTAATAATGTGGACGGACTTCATTTATCCTATGGAGAGAAAGAGCACATAAAAATGGTTTTCGATGAAAGTGTTGAATGGGCAGGTACTGATTTTAACATAATTGGCGCTATGAATAATCCATTGCAGTTTGTGGCAGCAACGTCAAGTGAAAATACTGCCATATCGCCTGTAGGGTATATTGATATCAAAAACAGGTACATATTGATTATTATAGTGGTGATCCTTATTGCTGCTATTGAGGGCATGATAAAAAAATCGAAAAATCAAAGGTCTTTTGTTGAAAAAGCTGTTTGAGAGCATAGTATAAGCTTAGTTTATTAGTTTGTATACTTCTTCACTAAGTCCGATGAATAAATGAATATAGCAAAGTTATGAATAAAAGATAATTTTTTTTATGTGGTCATAGTATTTGTTAACGGCGAAATTAGTACGAAATAGTTTACGATTGTGAACAGAATAATATTTATCATATAAGGAGGTGCTATATGATAGGGGTTCCCAAACATAAAGTTCTTTTAGTAGAGCATGACGAAAAATGGGCAGAGGAGTTTGAGAGAACAAAACAGACTCTTGTAAATATTCACGGTGACAATGTTGTCGATATTCAACATGTGGGCAGTACTGCTATAAAAGGTATTATGGCTAAACCTATATTAGATATTGCGATAGTTTTTAAATCTCTATCAGACTCTGTTTTCATAATAATGAAGGATAACGGATATGAGTATTTTGGAGAAGTAGTGTCCGGGAAGCATCTTTTTGTTTTAAGAGGCGAGGGCGAGGTTTCTTTACAGCATATTCATTGTTATGAAGAAAAAAACCTGGAGCATTTTTTTGACCAAATAAAGTTTAGGGATTTTATACGTTCTCATCCGGAATATGCAAAAGAATATGAATTATTAAAACAAGAGCTTTTCAAGATATATTTCAACGACAGAAAAAAATATACAGAAGGTAAGCAGGCGTTTTTTAATAAAATAAAACAGCTCGTAGAAGAAAACTTCAATAAATTTTAATTAACGTATAGGTTACAGGCGAGCAGGTTTATTATATAATATCGTTAAATGATATTATTATACGATATTATAAGGAGAATATTTATGCCAAGGATGTTTGAAAGATTTTTGTAAACATAACAATATAAAATCTGATGAATGTCTTGCCGTAGGAGACGGTTCGACAGACACTCCGGTTTTTCAATATAGCGAAAAGTCTATTGCTATTAACAGTTCGCCAAAAGTTCAACAGAGTGTAACGTACGCTGTTGACACTGATGATTTAATGGACATTCTACAATACATAATTGGTAAATAGTTTAAATAATGCTTTCTTCGCAGTTTTCTTATCATGAGAACTGAAGGTCATGGCATCGAAGGATATAGATATTTGAAAGTGTTAATTCTACCGAATCTGAAGGCACAGAGGATAAAGTTTTATGGTTTATGTGGGAACATGCGGAAGATATGTATTCAAGCTGGGCATTTTTCAGCTATTTTTTAAAAATCCGATTGACATGTTTCCGCGGACAGATGGTTCCTAAAGTAGCCCGCAGACATCAATTCAATCAACTCAAGCCATGTGGGGTGTGTTGTTGCGATGTGCGCTATGGTTTACCATGGCAAAAATTGCAGGTCGGCTTAAGCCTGAAAAATGTTTATTTAGTGTGTTTTGTCTGTCTTAATTCTGGGTATCTTAATGATATATCAAAAAATTCCAGGGCAAGTCGCTGATTTAGTATTTATTTATTCGGAACTGTAAAACTCCAGTTTGACGTGAACCAATTATTAAACAAACGAGGTCAGTTTGAATATAAAGAAGGAGGCCGTCCATATGGAACGAAAAATCAGTCAACAGGTCAGAGGTTATAGAACTAAGGACGGAGCCGGAGTAAGTTTGGTCAGAGTATTGGGGAACCAAACTGTTCATGTATTTGACCCGATTTTACTGCTCGATTCATTTGACAGCACAAATCCGGATGATTATAAAGCGGGATTCCCCATGCATCCTCACAGAGGTATCGAGACAATCAGTTACGTGTATCGTGGCTTTATGACCCATAAGGATAGCTTGGGTAATGAAGATACCATTGGTGACGGAGAAGTGCAATGGATGACAGCAGGCTCTGGAATTATGCATGAAGAAAAATTGCCGGCTGCAGAGCGCTTGCTCGGTGTACAACTCTGGCTGAATCTTCCCGCAAAGGACAAACTGGCTTCTCCGGCTTATCACAGTATCAAAAACTCAGACATCGAGGAATTTTATTTTCATTGGGGTAAGCTAAGACTATTGGCCGGCGAGTTTGAAGGAAGAAAAGGCTATGAGGGCAAATATCTTCCTCTTAACTATTACGATTTGCATATAAGCCCGAAACAGGCTGTTATAATTAATACGGAAATTGAGAGCTCTGTCATGGTGTTTACTCTTCTGGGAGAGACTTATATAGGAGGTGAGCTGGTAAAGGAAAAGACAGCAGTAAAGCTTTCCTCCGGCGATCAGGTTGAGATAAAAGCCGCGGATAAAAAATCACAGGTTTTATTCATCAGCTCAAGGCGACTGGGGGAACCGGTGGCTTGGGGAGGTCCTATTGTAATGAACACTAAGGAAGAGTTGAATAAAGCTTTTGATGATTTGAAAAAAGGCACATTCTTAAAAGAAAAGATCTCTTATTGAGGACAGATACAGGGTAGAGAACATCGAGTTGAAATAAAAAAATAACAGCCTTTGTGGACTCTCTGCACGAAGAATACTATAACTGTTGATTGATGGTGGGGGTAAAACAATAATAACCAAAAATGCTTGAGACTGACCAGCATTTAATGGTCTTAATTAAGGATACTCACGGGTTTGAAAGTATGGGACAAGCATTTTTTGAGGGTATTTAATATAGATGTAAAATTAGGTTGAGAATGTCTTCAGGCAATCCGGCCAACCTGGTTTCAGGCGCATACGGGGGCAAAACCACCCGTAAAATATAAATTGTGAGGAGAATGATTTATGAGGAGCTTTACAACACTAGAACTGCAATATGCACACAGGTTCTATGGATTCAAAGGCGAAGCACAGTACTTGCACGGACATACGGGAATACTGACGATCGAAGTTGAGGACGACGTCAACATGGGAGTCAATATGGTATTTCCATGTAATGAAATCAGGAAAATTGCCTGGGATGTTTTACAAAACTTCGACCATGCTTTGATTTTAAGGGAAGATGATCCCTTGCTCCCTGCGATTCTTGGTGTTTACGAATCACAAGGCATCAAAAATGGTACACCGACCAATAAGCAAAAAGGTCCGGCTTTCAAGACGGAGCTTGCAACAGCATACCCGGAATGTCGTTTGGTTGTCACGAAGGAAACAATGACCGTTGAGGGTATGATCAAAATCGTTTACGAATTACTTAAGGACAAGCTGAACATCGTGAAGATCACATTTACAAGCGGGGTAAATGGTGCTACAGAAGAATACGAACCCAGAAAGACTATTGATCGGTGCCCGTTATGCGGTATTGCATTAGGTGAAAATGGCGTATGCCCTAAATGCGGATACAGGAAATAATTGACCAGGTAGTTCGGGACAGAAAAGCAAGGGGGGCATGTTCCTCGTATGTAAAGGAATGCGGAAACTGTCCCCCGGTAAACAAGAAGAAGGTTCTTTTGTCCAATAAAATTGCCGATAATAATATAAATACTATTTTGGCAGGAGGTAAGGAGATATGATAAATTCAGTCAATTTTTCGGGTGTGGAAAAACCAGTGAATGTAAATGAGAAAAAGGCTTCGAGACAGGAAAATAAGATGGAAACCACTGCCGGACAAGAAGCTTATATTGTTGATATTGGGAGTAAATCAGAAAAGAAAGCAACCTATAGCAACCCAGGAGTTGTGAAGCCTGATATCAAGAAAATAGAGCAATTGAAAAAGGAAGCAGAAGAAGCTTTAAGACCATTAAGACAAATGGTAGAAGAATTATTAAAGAAGCAGGGAATGTCTTTCAAGGTTGCAAATCTTAGGCCATATGAAGGCAACATGGTTGAAATTGATGACGAGACAAGGGCAGAAGCTCAAAGACTTATTTCTGACGACGGGGAATATGGCATTGAGAATACTGCCAACAGGCTTTTTGAATTTGCCAAAGCCGTGTCAGGTAATGATAAAACAAAAATTGATGAGTTAAAATCAGCTATTATGCAAGGATATAAGGCAGCAGAAAAAGTTTTTGGCGGAGAATTGCCTGAAATATGTAAAAAGACACTTGAGCGTACAATGGAAAAACTGGATCAATGGGCGGCGTCAGAAGAATAATAATCATTACGTGGTTTAAGGCATCTATCTATCAGTAGGTGCTTTTTTTTATAAATTTCTTCCAGTTCAACTCTTGATTTATACATCGCCAACCGATCCCAAGGAGGCAGCCATACGAAACAAGGGACTTGTTGCAGGTTCTGTTTTTTTCCATCATCGCTGAAGAGTGCCGAATGGTACAGCGGTAAGGTTAGCCCTCATCTGGAAGAAAAGCTCATAAAGCTTAACGACCTTTACAAGAAGTTTATGTGCGGAGAAGTGGGACATGAGAAAGAGGCTTCTGATGAACTGGGCATGCTGGAAACCGAAACCAGCTATGAAAGGTTTCGGCGGAACCGGGAACGATGGAAGGAGACCACGAAGTAAGGTGCTGCGGATACCTTTTTTGCCGTTGCTTTTATTTTTTTTGTTTCTTTGCTATTATAATTGTAATAATATACCTCGGAAGGTAATTATTAGATCAATGGCAGAACAGACCACGGATAAATTGATCATATCTCAGGCAGGTACGGGCTCATGGCAATAGAAATATGAGGGAATATGAAATGGGGAAAAACATGAATATTATCAGGATTTTGTTAAAGATTATAATATGGTTCTTAATAGCAGAGTTCGGATGCAATTTTATTATGCAAACAATAAGTTATTCTTTTTATAAAAACGCAAAAAAGATTACGGATATTTCCTGCACTCCGCAGTTCATTCAGTTTAACGATAAATTAACCGGCTATGGCAATAACCTTGATTCGAAAAATAACGACAAGGTAATATTGTTTTTTGGCGGTTCCAATTATATTGCATACAATTCTGTTGGTAAATATTCCTCTAAATTTGATTACCCGTTTATTTCAGTAGATTATTACGGGTCCCAGGACAGCGGCGGTAAAATGGATTTAAAAACGATGAAGCAATCCGCGGAAGAACTGTATGAATGGGCAAGGAATCACTATCCCGATAGCAAGATCATAGTAATTGGACATAGTTACGGAGCGGGAATCGCAACATATCTGGCAAGTGTCAGGGAATGTCACATTTTGGTTATCGCTGCAGGGTACAGAGACATTTCGGATTTATATAATAAAATCATTCCTATATTCTGGGGACCATTAAAGGTATTTATTTCAAATAACATACGAACTGCAGAATATGCCGAAAATGTAGAATGTCCGGCTTATATTATCGGATCTGCTGGTGATAAGGTTTTAAGTTTTTCTTTACAGGAAAAGCTTTCATGCAGTTTTAAAAATCCCATATTAAAAATATTCGATGATATTGCTCATGAAGATTATTTTAGCTCGGACAATGTAGTTAATTATATAAACCGGGTAATAGAAACAGAATAATGATAAAAAGCTGTTAATATTCTGCGTAAAGATATAATAAAAATGCCCTGCAGACATCAGTTCCGTCGACCCGGACCATGTGGAGACTGTTTTTTCCCGGAAACTCAGAATGTAGGAGCATATGCAAACAAGAAAAAAGAAATTTGGAGGGGTGACCAAAAAGTCAGAATTAAAGCAGACAACAGGTATTATACTCTTGGGATGCCCAGGCACTGGTGCTCGATAAGCTTAAAGAAGGATGGAAAGACGAGATATTTATAGATTCCTTTTACATGGAAGAATGTTTAAAGAAACTTTGTTTGTCAAATTAATATTTCAGGTAAAAGGAAGCATATTGGCAACTGTTACAGGAGAATGAGAAACGAAGTTTACATAGGATTGCCAGTTACATTAATATGAAAAATTAAGAAACTGCCAGCACTTATATGATTGTTTTACAGATTTCAGCTAAGAAACCTTGAATATTAAATAATCTGAGGTGTTAAAATGAAATCTACTACCGCGGAATATTCCGTTGTTAAAAAAGAAAACGCATTCGAAATCCATATACGCAAACTGAACTTCGACGTTTCCCGTTACTTCCCGGATTTTAGGATCCACGATCCCATAACCGACGAAGTCCTGGATCGACTTATCGTGGAAGCAGGAGTGACCGAATTCCCGATCCTGAAAAAAGAAATAGGGAAAAACGAGCTGGTACTGACTGCGGGAGTATTCGAAGAAAAATTGATGAACGCCTTTATCGAAGCATTTCTTTCCTCCCTCGGGAAGTTCTACGAGAAGAATGAAACACATATTACAAGGATGTTCGGCAGCTTTGTATTTATTAAAAGGGAAAACGGAGAGCTAACACGCAGGGTGCCGTGAAGCGCATGACCGGCCTTTTCCTTACATGCCCCTCGCGCGAGATCGTCGATACGGCCGTTAAAGCAAGAATTATACACGTATTTCCGCATACCGCGGTAATAGACCAGCTTGAAGGAATAAAACTCGCCATAGCACTGGGTTATAAGCGTATAGCCGTTTCGGTCGCGTGGCTGGATAATACCCTCCTCAATGAAATATCAAAGCTGGAAAAAGACGGTGTAACAATTTACAAGTTCGGGCTTTGCTCCACTGGGATAGACGAAAAGACCGCTGAAGCCATGGAGAAAAACGCCGACCTTATCTGGTCCTGCGCTTCAAAGGTGATAAGGTCGAAAATCGAACCTAACGCCATAGCGCAGGTTGGAGTGAAGATACCGGTCCATATCATGACCGAAAAAGGCTGGCGACTTGTTAAAAACCATCTCAGGCTCACCAACCTCGACCGCACGGGAAGAATCGTTTCCTATGACAACATAGTCTGCAATAAGGGTCCCGAAAAGCCCGTTATCTTTAACAACGGAAACGAGTTTTGCGTAACGACCGCGAAACAGATAAAGGATTGTACCGATTGCCCGCACCCCTGTGTATAATAACACTCAAGATCGGTATTCCATTCAAAACGATAAGCATCGCGAGATTTGCGTAAATGATTCGCACTTTGGAGGGTTTCCTTCCGCTTTCCCTTATCGTCGGAAGGTGTGAAATGAACATAAAATGGATTCAGGCTGGCCTTCAGTTATATTATGGTGATATAATTTCAATTGCGAGTATCGGAAGTTATTGCCATCTTTCATTCATAAATAATGACAGCTATGTACAAATTTGATAGAATAACATATGATATCAGATTATGGCAGAAAAAAATGATTCAGGAAAGTTCAAGAGGCTGAAAACCGGTAACATACCGGAACTGAAACCACATTAAATTAGAATGCGTAAGGCAGTATGTAATCGTATCTGGAGGTATGCATTATGGCTCGCATTTTTTTAGGAAAGTTCAGTGTCAAGTATCCGGAGCAGATTGAGAAGAAGTTTTATTCAGCCGGCGCCAAGGGGAGCGTCTGGTATGGAGATGTTAAGGTTGGCGATTATGTATTTCCAGCATATAATGGTAAAGTTATAGGGCTTTGGAGGGCAAAAGAATACACTCAAATGAAAAATACCGTAAATCCCCATGATGATGGGGTTTTACTTTTCGAGGAGATAAAGAAATATGAAGATGTCAGTGTAACTAATGATTTTACATCTCGTAAACAAGGTTACAAAGAGTGTCAAGAACCTGGGCTTTATACCGATTATAACAAGAGAAGGTTGTCCGGAGCCTGAAGACATTGACTTCAAAACTGGTGCAATAAACATATATGTTGCGTTTGACAAAGCTGATGTGGAGTACAAAAATGGTGACATCAGAGTACTTATTTCCGATAAAGATGAGTTAAAAATCCAACAAGTCCAACGGTTTAATGAAGGACAGTTTAAGCTTTACAATGAACTTAATACTTTATACGAAGACCGCAATAAACCAGATGAAAGGTATACGATCCATCAATTAAAAGACTTTGCTGTTCAGGATAGTGCATCGAAGAAATATAAATTCCTCGTCGAACTGATTGAGCATCTTGATAAATTCGGCTATTACAAAGTATCAGATGCAATTAAACTTTATGATAATCTGCTTGTAGGCAGGAAACGTTCTTCCGGTACAACTGACGAAGATACTGAGACAATAACTCAGGTAGGTCCGGATGATGAGGAAACTGAAGAATCAAATGATGAGTACAGTGAGCTTGCAAGATTGCTTAACTTTAATCCTAATCTGATATTATACGGTCCTCCTGGCACAGGAAAGACCTATGCCACAGAAAAAATCATAGATGCGTTTGAAAAGATCTATTACAATAAGAACAGCGGTTACCGCAAAGCAAAGGAGGAAAACAGGGTACGCAATATCACTTTTCATCAATCATATTCATATGAAGAGTTTATTGAAGGTATCAGACCGGTACTCGGTGAAGGCGGAGAAAGCATTGCTTACACACTGGAAAACGGCATCTTTAAAGAATTTTGTTTAAACGCTGAAAAGGAATTGATCAAGAGGAAGGAAAACGCTGCATATGTTGAGCAAATAAGTTCGGACAGTACTATATGGAAGATATCGCTGGGTGAAAAGAAGTCGGATGTAGTTTATAATGAGTGCCTGCAAAAGAATGAAATAGCAATTGATGGGATTAATGATACTGATCTCAGCGATGCCGATTATGATGATATAATCGGGTTACTCGTCAATGAGAGCAAGTATGGTGAAAAACCGATACAAAATGAGAACACCATATACTCATTTGTGCATGATATGAAAGCAGGGGATGTCGTATTGGTTTACAACAGCCCTGAGACTATACGGCAAATAGGAATAGTTAATTCAGAGTATTTTCATATAAATGCAGCTAAATATGCACACCGCAGGAAAGTGGTTTGGCTCAAAAATCTTAATTACCCAATAAATATTAAAAAGTATAACAATAACACTATACTGACTTTAAAAACTGTTTATAGATTATCAAGAATTACAGTATCTGATGTAGTAGATATGATAGAAAAGAGTTCACCAAATCGGCAGAATCAGGAGGAAAAACACCAAATAAAGCCTTATTATATGGTTATCGATGAAATCAACAGAGGCAACATTTCAAAAATTTTCGGCGAGCTAATTACATTAATAGAGCAGGACAAGCGCGGGAAAGATGCTATTCTGCCATATTCAAAGAAACCGTTCAGGGTGCCTGCCAATCTCTACATTATCGGGACGATGAATACAGCGGACCGCTCAATTGCGGCTATTGATACTGCATTGAGAAGAAGATTTACCTTTGTTGAAATA
>ENA-UPAD01001550-UPAD01001550.1-bioreactor-metagenome-genome-assembly--contig:-NODE-1550-length-22968-cov-29.063501_pt1 | contig 22968 bp, 28 predicted proteins | sample MGYA00238179_ERZ772710 | MGnify/ENA primary metagenome ERZ772710 (study PRJEB29004, sample SAMN07631245) | bioreactor metagenome | isolation source: Switchgrass digestor | place: USA: Dartmouth...
TCCAATTTTTTTTAGATTGATAATACTGCCCCAAATCTAAAAAATCTTCCCATCCGCACCCAGATGCACTACTTGGATTTATACATGCTTGTCCATTACGCGTCCTTGTGCAGAATGTATTCCCACTACCCCAAAAATCTATAAATCTACTCCAATTTTTTTTAGATTGATAATACTGCCCCAAATCTAAAAAATCTTCCCATCCACACCCAGATGCACTCGCCGTCCCCTGCTGAGAACAGGTTGCAACTTGTTTGCAGTTATTATTACAGGTTGCAGCATCCATATATATTTGCCCTGATACAGGACACTGATAATTGGTATAGGGCACCTGTGTTGAAGAACATGTCCCAATGTTTGTTGGAGCTTCACACTTCTGAGTCTGTCCATTGTATGTATATCCCGCTGGACAACCGGGCTGTATAAATTGAGGATTACACTCAGTTTGCCCCTGTGGACAGATATAGCCCTGAGGGGTCTGAGTGCATGCGAATATCTCATTCTGCTGTATATCTCCATCTCCGTTAAAATCAACAGCACAGGAATTTGCGGGCATTGTCCATGTATCCCCCGAATCTCCTCCCCCTGTTGTCTGTACTGCTTCACACTGTTTTGTTGTCTTGTTATAAACATATAATCCCGAACATACGGGCATTAAAACGCATTTATTTGTCTCATAGTTGAAGGTATAAAACTGGGGACATGAATGTTTTTCATCTAATGGATTGGCAATGCAGTACCCAGAAGTGGAATCATACACACCAGGGGGGTATACACACATGGGAGTTGCCGCATACGTCTTTCTTGCTTCAATGAGAGGAAAAATCATGTTAATCAGTACATACAGTGACAAGCTGAATATTGTTGTTATTTTTATGCTTTTAGGGGATATCAAATTAAACCTCCATTAAGGAAGAGTCACGTAGTTGTTATTTGTGCATACCATATCCTGACTTGCCTGCCTTAATACCGCCATAGTGGACGTTGAAAGATTAAAATCATTGGAACATTTACAACCTTCAACAACTGTTTCTCCCTCCTTAGTAGGGCATGTATCTTCTATGCAGGCTCTGTAAAAATAAATATTCTGATCAGGGTTTAACTGCTGGGTGGATACAGGACCTCTTTCTCCAACGCTTATCCCGGTTGCTGTTCTTACTTTACATGCTTTCTCACATGAGTTGGGATCAGCTGCCCCTCTGTATGTTATTTTTTGATTTGATATATTTTTCCACGCACCAGTTTTGTCTTTTATCATGTCACTGTAGTAAATCTGTCCTTGTTGTTCAATATTGGTTGTGTTTGTTACCTGTTGCATTCTTGTTTTTGCATCGGTTAAATCCACCTGATACTGAGAACACAGATATGTTCTTTCAATATTCCAGAAATCTCTACAAAATGTAAGATTACAGTTAAATCCTGCATTTGATGCTGATATTTGTTTACATGTGCTTACAGGCTGCATACCTGTGCCTGCTCCGTGAGATATTGTAAGAACCCCTTCTCTTTTTTCATTCCACCTGGTACAATTACTGTCATTTTCATATTGATCACAGGTATTGGTTACTGTTTCAGTAATGTTGGATTCATTGCAGTCAAAGCAATTGTATGTGTTTATCGTAAAACTTGCATAAAAATTTGCCTCATAAAGAGGACGGCTCCCTCCTGAACTACCATAACATTCTCCTCCTCCTATACGCTGCCCAGTATTGGATGTGTCTGTTATGGAATCAACGCTTCCTGTGAAGTGAAGCACATTTTGTATATAAAGGGTAAAAACATTTCTTAAATGATCATTTGAAGGGAAAACTCCAGGATCCCCACTTATCTTATAACAGGTATCCCATACCCCCCACCAGGACTGTGAAAAAGGATCCCACATATCAATCCTTTGCATGAAAGACTCACAGGTACTACAGTCATCCCCCTGATCTCCATCCCAACCCCAGAGAAATCTTCCTTTAGTAAGTACAGATTCACTCCCGGTGTTTGCCAGTATGCATCTTCCTGATGACTGATATTCCAGATCTTTAGATGTACCTGCAATTGCTTTTAGAGTTTCTGCGGATTTAAAGTATACGTCCCTTTTTATAAAACATGTTTTTTGATCGCTCATCATCTGTGTGTTTTGATAGCTTGTCTGTAACATGCTATACATGCTGGTAGGGTTGGATGCCTGAGACATTGTAACATCTGTTAAGGTTGATTTTATTGCAGTATCTCCTGCTGGACCTGGAGTATATAGACTTTCAGGATAAATTAATCCTGTCCCCCCTCCAGCAGTTGAACATCCTTTTGTTGTCATTCCATAAAACTTAACAACTTCCCCCTGAGATACCGTATTTGAAATTGTATATCTGGCATCAGCCTGCTGTATTCCTGACACAATGGCAGAGCCCGCCTGATTTGCAATATAATCAAAGTTGTTTAACGTAACATTTGTTCCGCAGTCTGCTCTAACACACATACATCCTGAAAGTTCTCCGTAGCTTATAGACACAAGGGTTAGATTGCCATTTGAAAGTCTTGTCTGGTAGTAAGAACATCCCCCTGATTGCCCTGTTATTCCACACATTTCAGAAACAGGATCGCAATAATACTCAAGCACAGTTCCTCCTGGAGGCAAAGTGCCGGGACTGCATGCAATAAATCCGTTAGAGCATACAGCGGTGATGTTTTTAAGTTGAATGCTCTTATCCTGAATGCCGTCAAGGTTACTGTCCCACTGAGCCATAACGGTTATGTCCCCAGCACTTTCTCTTTGAACCATAACTGTGAGAAATTCCTTCGAGGATGGGCATACAATCTGAGCATTCCCACTCTTTGAGTCATCAAAGGTATTAAGAGGAGTGTTACTGTTCATGAGAGGATTTATGAGCCTCTCTCTTAATGCCTCCTGAGACTTTGTTTTATTTACAAAATCCCTTCCTATTGTTTTGCCGAGATCTGTAGCTGTATCATAGTCATCTGCAGAACAATTAAAAAAAAATATGGTAGACAATAGTAACGTTAAAACACTTACTATTATAGTTGGTAACAATATTCGAGGAAGTATTCTATTGTTTCTTATCAAACAGATCTTTTTTAATGTCATCTATGCATAACTCCCGTAATGGATTTGTAATTCTTTGAAATTGAGATATATCTTCTGATGTAAAACTGTTTATGAAATTTTTTGTGCGTTCTTCGTTGATATTTTTACAGTAATCAGCAATTAAAAAAGACATTCTTGTTCTATCTAGTAAAAGTTCTCCTTTGCCTCTAAAAAATAATGCAGCTTTTTTGGCAATAAAATTCCTTGTATCTAAATCAACCTGTTGTAATAATAAAAGCTTTTTTTGTAAATCAGGATTACAAATCCCCTGTGGACTTTGAGTTCTTTTCTGTTCTTCTATTTGCTTATTGAGTTCTTCCTGATATTTTTGTTGATATGTAAAAAAATCATCTAAACACTTAACTGCCTTAGCATTATATTTTTCTAATAAAAAATTATGTATTTGGTCTATATTAATGATTATAATAGAACATCTATTTTGGTTACTAATTTCTTCTGCTTGAATATTTGCACTGAGAATGACAAAAAAAGCAAAAAATAATATAATCAAATTTTTAGTTTTAAACATATTTGCCCCCCATTGACTTTAATTCTTTAATGAAATCATCTATTTTTTCTTTCAAAAAAGCATCTATTTCATCAGAGGGGATATTTAAAGAATTATCTATTTGTTGTGGTTGACAATCACAGGAAAACACCTTTCTCTGAACATAATTGGAAACTATACTGAAAAAGGGTTCAACAATAGTTTGAATGGTAAAGTTTTTCAACCATGCATTAAAAATTTCAAAAAATATTTCCTTATTGGTAAAAACAAAATTAACTTTTTTTAATTTTAATCTGCTGGATAAAGCCAGTGCATAAAGCCCGAACTCCTTTGATGTGATTTCAAAGGTTAAAATTGCATCAGGATTTTTTTTTACCTGTTGAATTAAAGAAAACAAATCATCACTGCTTAATGGTTGTGTGAATTTTGTATTTTCAATTGTTTGTTGCATGAGTGCCTCCTTTTTGTAAACTTAACTCTATCATTTTGGAAAAAAAATCTTTACAATTAGTTCTCTGCATTAAATTTATTTGTCTTAAAGCAAAACACCCTGAATTACATATCGCGTGATATTCACAATCAATGCATTCCTCTTCAAGGGTTAATTGTTTAAAAATAAACATTTGTCTAGCTTTTGATTCTAATATATCTCCTATTGGCATTTTATATATGTTGCCAAATATATAGCCGTTAGGAGATAATGCTGGACATGCCCCTACTGTTCCATCAGGGTTTATAACTATATGAGATAAACTGCAAAAACCACCAAAACAACCGCTCCTAATATTTTGTATATTTTTAAAATTATTTATTTGTTTAATACAAAAAATATCTTCCCCTTGCATTCCCCAAGAATCAATAAAAGATATTAAAAAATTAATATAATCAGTATAATCAATTACTAAATCTGCCCTATGGGGAATATCTACATAAGATATAAAAGAAATTTTATGAGGAGCATATTTTTTAATAAAATTTACCCAGTAAAAAACTCCTTTTAAAAAATTTTTTTTATGTAAAATGCAACCCATTGAAACAAAATATTTACTTCTTACTTGAAAATATTTTTCTTCCCAAACTTTTAAAAAAGCAGCAAATCCACCATTACTAAACTGCCTTGTGAAATCAAAAGAAGTTCCTAGAGAGCCTTTAAACATATTTTCTATTAGTTCATCCCATGAAGAATTATAAAGCGTGAGATTTGTTTGTACCCCAAAATAAAATTTGCCATTCCATTTATCATAAATTTTTTTATAATAATCAACCCCCATTAATAATGGTTCCCCCCCATGAAACTGAATTAATACTTTTTCATTTTTAAAATAATTTTTTATTTGAGTTAATATAAAATTCACCTCTTCTATGGACATCTTTTTTTCATTACGCCTTTTTTCTTCTGGAACATAACAATGACTGCATTTTAAATTGCAATACTCTGTTGGTTTTAAGTAAACTGTAAACATTTCCCCTCCTTTTTAATGGCATCAAAAAGCATTTTATAGGATTCACACCACTTTGTTTTTCCATTTATTCTCTGAAGCTTACATCCTCCTCCACAGATATTGCACTCCTGGCATTCAGAAGAAACAGCTAAATCAGTCATGGCTGCTTCCATGTATTTATCTAATAAAAATTTTTGCTGTAGTGCATTACCAAAATAATATTCCATCTTTTTTTCTTGAAAAGCTTCCCCGCAATTCCAGACACTTCCATCTGGGAAAATTGCCATAATCCTCCCCACACAAACTCCGCCATAAGGACATCTTTGTAAATTATTATTACATTCAAAATCATAAGCTGGAATAAAACTCATTCCTTTATCTCTGTATATCTGCCATTCTTTGTAAGCCACACGAAGAGCATGCCCATATTCTTTTGGTGTTATCCCCAAATCATTGTATATATTTACGGCATTTCCTCTACGAGCAAGAGGATTTAATTTAATATTAAGCCCTAAATAAAAGGCTTCCTGTATTATTTCTTTTGTTTTTGTGTGGTTTTGCTTACTTAGTACAGTAATTATATAAAGATTGTTTCCTGTTTTATCCTGATAGAGTTTAACTTTATCAAGCCAGTACTCTTTGTATTTTTTAGGGCTACCGTTTATATTTCTAAAGGTGGAATAAAAGTCAAAAGAGGAACTTATTCTTATTTTGAATTCATTCAGAAAATCACAGAATTTTTCATCCAATAGCAATAAATTACTTTGAAAGGAATATTCTTTCTCAATTTTCGACAAAAATTTATCTTTCTCAACCAGGGATATGAATTTTTTATAATAATCAACACCCATTAATAATGGTTCTCCTCCATGAAATATAAAAGTAATTGCTCCTCCAAGATCAAAAGGAAAGGTTTCTAAAACCCTTCTGATACTTGTACATAAATCCTCAGGCGAAATTTTATAATTCAGTTTTTTTGTGCCAAGCCCGCAATGCTGACAGTTCACATTGCAGTCCATTGTGGGATGTAAAAGCAAGGTTAACATTTATAAATCAACCGCCAAAGGAGCAATCGTCATAACATTGATTGCCATAACATTGATTGCTATAACAACAAGGGCTAGCATCTGAGTTTGTTGGTGAAAACAGATCTATCCCATATAAAACAGCCACAATCGCTCCTATGCAGGCAAAAGAAATTTTCGCATTTTTAGCCATTTTCATAATTTTAGGAATGTTCTCAATTAAGCCAATTGTTACTTCATTTTTTAAATCCTGAATCTGTTCTTTCATGTTTTTCTCCTTTTGTTTTTGTTGATGTTTATATATTACTTCTTATTATTTCGCCTTTTAACCATCTCATCTATTGCCTCCTCATAGGTCATTCCATTTGAAACCATTGCCTCTATCTCAGCAATTTCTGTTGGGTTTGATGTGTAAAGGTAGTAAGAGTAAGGATCAACCATTAAGCGAGCAACTCCAATACCGTAAGCATCAGAGTGTATAAATATCTCTGAGTATTTCGGAGCATTGTACTTAATTGTCCTTAATATGTTCATTGCAAAATCATCATAATTAATTACTTTTTCATCTTTTGCTTTTTCAAAATCAGAAGATTCAAGAAAGAACTTGTAAGCAGAGTTTACGTTTATGACATTTCCAACACGCCCAAACTGCTTTAGGTCAAGAATTGACTGTGTGATTATTCCAAAAGACCCCTTATACTTTCTTGCACGTCTATAGCCTGTTTCAATAACAACCTGAAGCTGGGCTGTGTCCTGCAAAAACTGCCATGCTTCATCAACTATAACCATTCGGGGTACTTCTCTTGTTGAGTGATACAGATCCATTGTTACAAGGTTTAAAATCTGAAGCACCACTACACTGAATAAATCAGGCAGGGATTTTAAATGCTCAAGCTCAAGCACTACAAAGTTATCGTTTGCTATATCGATTGTGCTTTTCCCTGAAAACCACTTGCCATAACTTCCATCAGATGTAAATTTTGCAAGGTTAAACGCAAGATGGCTTGCTATAAGTTTGAAATCCTGCTGACATTTTTCATCATTACAGAAAAATGCCTCATCATCATAGTATTTTGGAAATACTTTTAACCACTCAAAAACTAAATCAACACTTCCTTCTTCTCCATAATTTTTTACAACCCACTCAACAGCACTTCTTATTAAGTTTGCCGCTGACTCCTGATAGATTACCTCAGGCATCTGTCCTGTAGATGATACAACCATCTGCCTTATAATCTCTGTTATAACAGGGATGTCATACTCTGGCTCTTTTATGTTTGAAAACGGATTTAGGCTTATGTTTGAATCAGGAGAAAACTCTAAATATTTTCCGTTAAATATCTTTGCAAGTTTCTTGTAACTTCCTCCTATGTCAACTATTCTTATTTTGGTGCCCGCTCCATAGTAGTTTGCAACTATGTAGTTAACCAGAAATGATTTTCCCTTCCCGGTTGGAGCTGCAATATACCAGTTGTAGCTGGAAGAAGCTTGACTGAGTATATCAACCCCCACTATCTGCCCTTTTCTTCCAGTAAAAAGAAGTGCAGGCTTTCCTGCTCCACCAAAGTCTGTCTGAACTGGAAGCAGTGCTGGCAGGCTGTCAAGTGGAACTACAAAATCCCTGTCAAGTATGTTAAGGGACATCTTCTCACAATATGCTGAAAAAGGAAGACTGTAACACAAAAGGGGCATAAGTAAATACTTGTCTTCCTGCATAACCGCTCCTGTTGACTCCCACAGCTTTATGGCTCTGTAGACCGCTGTTCTTGTTGCTTCTTTATCATGAGAGAACAGCCACATTATAGGAATAATTCTGAAAAACTTATCCCCCTTTTCAACCTTGTCAACTGACCATATAAACTCCTCCTGCTTTCTCTTAAGTGCAGGAATAAAGGAGCCAAATGCCTGTTGCTGTATAACCAGATTAGCTTTGGTGTGCAGCTTGCTTCTTAAATTTTCAACAAAAATGTTCAGTGTCAGTATAAAAGGCGTGTTTATCTGTGATACATCTCCTGCCACTCCTTCGTAGCTTCCAGTAATAAGGTTTGTCCAGAAAGCATTTATATCCTGCGGAAGTGTTTTTGGGGTTATGCATCTAAAGTAGATGGTATTTTCCTGCTGTCCATATCCTGATTTAATTTCGATAAACCCGCTTGATGGATCTGTTTTTATTGTTGTATCAGCATATATAACCTGCTTTGACAAAAGAGTGGTTTTTGTCCATTCTGTGTCATTCTCTGCTACTCTTGCATTAAGTATTCTTCTTAAAAACTGAAGAAGCTCAGAGGGTCCGCATAAAACAGGATTTAACATCACTGCCTGAAGAACTTCTCTTACGTTTGTGACAATTTCTCTTATAAGCTCAGATGAAGTATCTTTAGCAGGCATCTTGATTGTTATAAAACTTCTAAAGTTTCGTAAACCTTCAAATACTTTTTGCTCGTAAAACTTTCTTAACTCGTGATAACCCTTTTTTACAAAATCAGGTGCATACTGCTTTTCATTTTCATAAAAATCAAGAAATGCCTTAATGTCAGGATCAGCATAAAGAATAAACTGTATAACACTTCCTTCTGGATACCCTATTCTGAACAGTCCTTCAAGCACCTTTAAATCGTGAGCTCCAAAAACAAGCACAGGAGTGCACTCAAACATAACTCCTATAGTGTCATCTTTATTGTAAAAAACCCCTGTCGCTTCATCGTATGCAAGGGGAGCAAGAAAATCACTGAATTTATCCCTTCTTATGTTTGAACGAAGTTTTTCTACAGGCAGGGAGCTTTTCTCTTCTTCTGTTTTTACAAGTCCAAAAATCTCTAACATCTATACCTCCTTATTTTTCTTTCTTCTTCCACAGAGGAGATGGGACAGTTGGATCAAGACTTGTCCCTTTTTGAAAATCATAGGCTCCATATGTTTCAGGGGATTCTCCTCTTAAAAGCCTTATTGCTCTTTGTGTTCTTTTATATATGTCATCTAATGCAGTAACTCCAGATGCAATTGGAAGATGCTTTCCAGAGCTTCTTTCAACTAAAATTATTGTTGGAGTGGTTTCAATTCCAAACTGGGCTGCAACCTGAGGTTGTCTTGCTATATCAACAACCTTTACTGCAATTCCATCCAGCACTGCTTTTTTGAGAATTTGTAGCTGTGCATCACAGTATTTACATCCTTCCTGTACAAAAACTACATATCCAAAATCCTGAGCATTTGTCTGTGCATACTGTCTTACTTCTTCCTTTATCATCTCTGCTTTCTGGGTAATTCCAGGACCAACTATTGGAACATCCCTTTCTGTTGTAAGCTCGGGATATTTCTGCCACACAAAACCTGATATATTGGCAAATAATAAAGCCTTCTTTCGGGCTACATCCTGTATGTTGTAGAATTCATACACAGACTCCTCAGTGGGCTTTTGAACAGCTTTTTTAAGATAGTAGTCATAGAGTTTTGCAAACTCATCAGGATGCATGTAGAGAAGCTCCTCGTATGTGTATTCTTTAAGAGGTTTATAGCTTTGTTGCTCCTGTTTTTGCTCTGTTTTGGGTTGTTTTGTAGAAGCTTCTTTTTTCTGCTCTTCGGGTTTTTCTTTCTTAAAATCTTTATACCACCACCAGCCTGGTTTTTGGGATTTATCATAAAACGTAGATTTGCTTTCTGCATTTGCATTCGATGAAGTATCTGTCTGCTTTATGCTACTCTCCTGCCCAAATACAGGAAAACAAAGCAGTAAAATAAGTGCTGTTATAAAAAAAGCTCTTACCATACCGGAACAGACACCGCCACTATGTCTTCTTTTTTAATTAAACCAATGTATCTAGAGTCATAACTGTCAGGATTATGTCCAACCGCAAAGTAACAGCCATCAGGGATTATAATTTCACACGCTTCCTGGTTTCTGTTAATACAGGGAGTATAGTTTTCCACTTCTTTCCCTGTTTTTGACTTATCTTTTGCTTTTCCTATAAATTGCCCATCACAGAAATACTTCTTATCCTTTGTAACCGTAAGCTTCATTCCGGGAGTGCAGACAACCTGCTTTGTTATCGTAGCTCCCTTTGCAAATGGATCTGAAGGTGAGGTTGCAATACTTATGTAGTCATTTAAAAGAGGATCTCTGCTTACTTTCCACAACACATGATGGTTTATGCTTCCCCCATAGCTTATAACTATAAAAGAAGGAATTATGCTTCCTATAAATGCTAAAATTCCAAATGTAATGATAAAATAAGCAAGCCTTTTTTTACTTGAGGTTACTTTACTTATGCCTCTTCTTATTAAAGCTATTTGTTTTAATAGGTATCTCTTCACTGCCCTGCTCCTATTTCAAGTTTTTCAACTCTATCTCTTCCTATAACCACATCCCCCATGATGATTACTTTTCTTTTTGGGGTGTTGTTTACCATTACTTCAATCATATCTATCCTTTTTTTTAGCTCAGCATCATCTATTTTTTTGGCAAGATAGAGGTCTCTTAACTGTTCTATGTATCCCTTTATGTCAAAAACCACTACTTTTTGTGCAAAAAAGCGGTCATAGGCAAACACAACTGCGGAGGATACAACCAGAGAAATTATTATGTTTAAAAGTAGCCTCTTCATTTAGTTTTTTCTCCTTACTGCCCTTCAACTATTTGTTTTATTCGTTGAGCTCCAAAGTATGCCTTTCCATCCACATAAAAAAGAGGAGTGCCTCTGATTCCTACTTTCCTTGCAAACTCCATGTTTTCATCAATAATGGGTTTAGCTTTTTTAATGCATTCTTCAGGGAGGTATATTTCTTGTCTGTCAAGAACCCCGCTCATTACTTCATTTAAAGCTTTAGCAGGATCGGGACTGCATATTACATACATGGATTTTTTGTCTGCCCCCTGATGAAAAGGAATAAAAATGTTGTAAACTGTCACTTTATCGCTAAATTCTTTAAGTTGTTGGTGTGCCTGTCTACAGAATGGACAGTCTGGATCAGTAAATGCATAAATCACTTTTTTACCTGTACCAAACTTTACAGCATTTTGAGCAGGTGTATTTTTAAGTTTTGCTAACAAAAGATCTTCTCTTTTCTGTCCTGTAAGGGATACTCCCTGTGTTGTCCATATCTCTCCAAATATGATATAGCCTTCTTTGGGCTTTGCTCCTGGATGTACATACATTATCTGGCCGTTTTCTCCTACAATTTCATAAACTCCAGGAATTGGTGATTTTGATACTTCTTCGGCCTTCATGTTGGGAAATGTCTGTGTAATCCAGTTTTTTACACTTGCCATTTCATCTGTTTTTGCCTTTGGTTTTGGTTTCTCCCCTGCATAAACAAATGAAACTGCCAGTAAAACAACCATGCTGATTAATAAAAATACAGTTTGTTTTTTCATGATTTTTTCTCCTTTATGCATGTGAATTTTTTCTTCTTAAATATTACCTTTTTAAAAATAAGGCAGAAGAAAACCTCTTCTGCCTCTGTTGACAAGCTTATTTTTTGTTATGCCTTTGCACTATCTATTTTAATGGCGGGGACAAAGTTTGCTGAAGTTTTTCTTTATTTTGCTGTGAGCTACCTCAGGCTAAAGCACTGAGGCTTCCTGTTTCAACGAGGAGTCTTGCCCTGACATGCGGAATACTGTTTAGGTATTCAAACATTGACAGAGTAGAGGACTCCTCTCCACAGGCTTTTCTCTCTGCGTATTGCAGAGCAGCTTCCCTACGCTCCGTAGGTAGCTGATTTAATCCCTCAAGAAGAATGCTTATGGACGCTTTTAGATCCCTGTGCATTCTTAAACCACAATTGATACAAGAATAAATCTCTTCATCCAGTTGTATCTGGTTTTCTGTTCCACAAAAACACCGGCGTGTGGACGGAAACTCTCTTTTTAAAGCTATAGGTGTGGATATTCTTTCTTTGAGAATATTCTTGATTTCACCTAAGGCTGTTTCAAAAGTTTTCCTTCCCCACCATGTTTGCCATAATTTTATGCTGTCATTCTGATAACACACTATAGAGTAGTTATTTTTAATGCAGGATACTATTTTGTTTTTAATGTCGTCTTTAATGCGGTTTAATCTGCAAAATTCTTTTTGTACCTTTACTCTGGCTTTATATCGATTGTTTGAATTTTTCTGTTTTTTGCTTAATTTCTGATACAGTTTTTTGAGTTTCTTTGTTATTGGCACTCTGTACTGTATGCTTATTCCATTAGATAGTGTTAACTGATTTCTTACACCAAAATCAATACCAACTGCTTTATCTTCTGTTTGTTGATTTTTGTCTGGCAGACAGTATGTTACTACCCTTAAATAATAATCTCTACATTCCTGTATCAGATAAGCGTTGGCAAATTCTACTCCTTCTGGTATTTGCTTTAACCCTCTTACTCTGAGTTTTTTGCCAATATTCTGGATACAGATGTGATTTTTACCACATAAACTGTAGGTTACTTTAAACTGCTTAAGAGGAATAGCTCTTATAAATTTTTTAAACTTTAACATTCCAACTTTATGTCCGTTTTTCTTTTTAATTGACAGTGCTTTTATGTCTTTTTTTAAATTCTCTAATAACGCCTGCTTCATTTGAGAGGACAGTACCTGTATTTTTCTCTCTTCAAATCCTTCACCTTTTTTAACTAAAACTGTTTTTGTTTTATAATCAACATCAAATACTCCTTGAGCTATTGCATGGTTAACAAACCACTTTGATTCAAGAAATAACAAGTTAAGCTGTTTTGCTACTTTTTTATTTAGATGAGACTTGTCTATTTTAAGAAGATAGGATTTGCAGCACATTAAACTATGACGATTTTTAGTTTCCACCCGCCTGGTAATTCTCTGGTTTATCTTAACTTTGTGCGACTAAGCCCCCTTCCGTGAGGGATGGGAGGAGTCGCATCCTCCTTTCTCAATTTGCCCCTGGAATATTTTCCAAAAAGACTTTTTCTGATAAAACACATATAAGCCTGTTATCAGGGTTTGCAATGCCTTTAATAAAAGGATTTTCAAGAAAAGCATGTATAGCAAGAGTTTTATCAATTTGCTCTTGTTCAAGCAAAACCATTCCTGCCACTTCATCAACCAGCACGCCGACATTATGCCCTTTGTTTATAATGATCATTTTTTTGCATTCTTCAGTGCCGCAAACATCGAGTCGTTTTTTTAGATCAATTACCATGAGAGCTTGATTTCTGAACTTTGTTATTCCTCTTATGTGTTCTGGCATATCAGGAATTGGTACTATGCTATCAGGAGCAGATGCAATCTCCTGTACGTATTCCACGGGGACTGCAAATAAGCCCCCCTCTAAAGAAAAGCACAAATACTTTTCAGGCAATTTGTTCCTCCTGTTGCTGTTGATCCTTCTGGAATACATCAATAATTTTGATTTTCCCGTTATTTAGATGTTTTTCTAAAAAATTTTCAAACTTCTCGCTTAATGGATAATTTCCTGATATGTTAATTGCTCCACCTGCTTCGTAAGGACAGTTATAAAGCAGTTTTTTGTATTCAGCTTTAATCTCAGGAGAAACTTCAATTCTAAGATAAACCCGCTGTCCTTTATCGTATCTAAATACAAGAAGTGATGCCTTCATATCCCAAACAGACACTTCAAACATGTAATCTTTCAACAAAGAAACAGCAGAAGTGGCTGCCTTGCATTTTTTGGGATGAAGATACTGATACTTTTCTTCCATAAGAATACCACAGTATTTACAATAATACCTACCCTCTTTTATTTCCAAAAAAGGATGATACCAATACTTAACCATACATAAACCTCCATCAATTATTAATTGTTATTTTTGAACTGTTCTGTAATCCACTTGAATGTAATCTTTTATAGCGTTATAAATCTTCCATGCATATTTCATTCTCTTAGGATTGGATGCAGCATTATAGCAGCCAATAGCTTTCCAGGTATTTCCATGCTGTTTAATGCACTGGCTTAACACCCACGCTCCTACATGAATGTTGTAGCAGGGATCCCATATTTTTTTCACATCATAAAGACCGAACTTTTTTAAAGTGGGTATCCATGCGGAATTAATCTGCATTATTCCTATATCATATGAGCCATTTTTGTTTTTGTTTACAGCATAAGGATTAAAATTACTTTCCACTTTTGCTATCCCCCATAAAACCAGAGGATTTACCTGATAGTATTCAGATGCTTTAATCATGCACTGCTCAACTGTACTGCTAAAATTAGAAGCTTCAACTTCACTATTTTCAGCAAGACCCACTTGAACAAAACAACATACTATAGTCAGGACAATAAGCAAAATGGTTTTTATCACTATATCACCTCCATTAAATCTTCAAGGCTTCGAACAACTATTACTTCGTGTTTATTTTTTCTCAGTTTTTCAATGAAATCTTTCTGCAAATCTGAAAGCTTGCCTTTTTTGCTTTTACATTCTATACAGAGAACTCTGCCTTCTGGCAAAAAAGCTATTAAGTCAGGGGAGCCAGGACTTCCTGTTTTTATAGCCCTTGATTTGCCATTTTCATCTTTAATAAACAGCAGTCCAGTGTTGTTTCTTATCACCTGAGCTCCCCTAATGGCCAAATAATCCATACAGGCTCTAATTAAAGAAGACTCTTCTTTATAATTGGTCTTTTTCCTGAAAGATTTTTTGGTATATTTCCCTGAGACCTTGATTTTCTTTGTCTCTTCCTTCGTTAGAAATACCAATGATTTTACCTCCAGGCGTAATTATTTGATCAACCACAAAAGTGTTCTTTATGTTGTGAATTGTGATTAGGTATTTTCCGTCTTTTTCTTCTATGATTGCATGACTCACGATGGCCTCCTTCAAACTTTGCTTTGCATTTGTTTTCAATGTTTTTTAAAATTCTACACACAACACATATTTTTTCAACGTCGTGTGTTTTAAGGCCACATATCCTGCATTTAAAAACCTTTGGAGCAGGATATTTACTTTTTCCCAGAGAAAACATTGTCACCTTTGACACCACCACCTCCAGTTAAAACTTCAGTTATAGATTTGTTTAGCTCCTGGATTTTCTCAAAAACAGAGGTAAATATTTTTGCCATTTTATCAAGGGAATCAATATCTCCATTGCTTGCATACTCTATTTTCTTTCTTCCAAGGACTTTAAGAGCTGTCATAATCTCTGCTCCTTGCTCTGTTTTTCTTAAAAACACTCTTGTATTCCTTCTGCTTATGAGAACTCTTTTTTGGTCTAATGGATCATTAAGTTCCATCCATCTTTTAGGGTCGAAATCAAAGAGACTTGGTACCACCGATTTAACCTGGTCCCAAAGACTTTCTGACAGAGCTTCAGCTTCTTTCATTTTCTCTTTAACTACCCCTACAGGGATACGTCCTGTTTCTCTTATTAAATTGTTAAGATTTCTGTCCAATTCCATAACCGCATAAATCATCTTTATCGGGATTACACCATTACTGGCAAGAATGACAATACTGTATGGATTTTCAATTAAACTCATTTTCCTTTCGAAAAATCTTTCATCTCTGTTTAAATCTTTTTGCTGAGACTGTTCTTTTTGTGCCTGAATTTCTTCACTCATAAAAAACCTCCTTTTTTAAAAATGGTTATTTGACTTCAATGTCAATATTACTTCCTGTAAGCTCTTCAATAAGTTTTTTTGTTGTTATGAGATTTTTACCTTTCTCTCCAACTATTAACCCAATATATCCATTCTGCGAATAAACAGAAGCCTGCCCAAGAGAGGAAAAGTAGATTACACGGGAAATTTTGTCTTCATATACCAGAAGAGATGCAATTAGCTTTTCTATATCTTCATAGTATTTGACAAATACAAACTGTCCTTCAGGAAAATATTTCTTAAGCTCGCCAGCATTTTTTACATAAGGCTCAAAAATCTCATGCAAATCTTTATTGTTGTATGGTTCATCTGTTTTAATAAGAACCTTAAAAAAATTTTTTACTCTTGCTATTTTTTTGATTTGAAGATTATGTTTTGTAAGAGGCTCGTTCAGGAAGTATTCAAACATCTTTCTTATATACTGAGGAGACTTCTGGCTTACAGTTACTCTTGCCCCTTTGATTTGAAAAATAGCTGCCCAGCCAGTCTCGCCAATCTTATAATCCTTCACTGCATACTTCTTTGGTAGTTGTGCAAATAACTCCGTGCTTGCAAGGTTAATAAGATAACAGTCATGATCTGGAAGTTTTTTAACCACAATAAAGGGAAATAAATAGCCAATTTTTATAGGCACTTGCATTTCTTATTTATTACTGAAAGCTCCACCAATATTAAATGGAATATACGTCAGAAATATGTAAAACTATGTCACGACATAGTTTTTGCTTAAAAGAATTTTTCTAAAAGAAAAATTAAAAATTTAATTTTTTTATTTATTAATTTATTAATAAATTATTTTTTTAAAAAAAATTAAAAATTTCACTCCATAACTGATATATAAATAATCAGACCACATTAACTCATTGATTTTTAAGAAAAAAATGACCCAAAACTTTCCGTCAGGTGAAGTGGATAGGGGGGAGGCATCCATTATTAACTCATTGATTTTTAAGAAAAAAAAGGCAAAAAACTTTCCGTCAGGTGAAGTGAAAAAACACACAATGTCACCATTGGGTAACATTTAACGAAATAATGAGAGGGATGGTATCCGTTTTTATAGGGAGTAGTGTTTCACAAAAAATGCTGTTATTTTTGAAAAAGGAGTTAAACTGGGAAGAAAAATACTTTATTTTGGTTAAAAATTACTTTTGAGAGGAATCCTTTTTGTTGTAATTCTGTGCATGCTGGGGAGATTTGTTTTTTTATATAGGAGGGATACTGCATTTCTTTAATTTGGAGTTTTTGAATTAAGGTTGTATAGTTCATTTCCACCTGGTTTTTGTTGTTTAAGGCAAAAATAAAGCTTAGTATTTTATAGAGTCCTTTTGCAATTGAAGAGTTAAGGTTTGTATAGAAGTCAAAATCTATGGCAGTGAAATAATCCGTGTTAATGTTATCAAGCACCATTTTATTTAACCATATAAAGTTACCCTTTTCTACAATATCGTTTTCAGAGGATTCTCCCTTAAAGAGCACTCTATCAAAAAGATTAAACATGTCTGTAACAAATCTCTTTTTATTGTTGTCATAGAAGGTTTCTTCAGAGATAAGAGTGAGGGATTTTAATCGTTTTATACTTTGTTTAATGCTATGAATGTTTTTCCCGTCAGGATAGATTTTTAGCATTTTGGCAATATCTTTTAAATAACCTATATTAATTGGATTTTTAACTGGTTTACTTTTTTGAGATGCAATCTCAAGGATGCACATAAGAACATCTTCATCAAAAGGCCCTGGCAGTCCAAATTCCATACAGGATAGCACCGTCCATCGTTGTTGTTTGTGTTTTTTAGGCATAATACATTCAATTTTACCGGGATTATGAATTAGCTCTTTATTTCTGGTACATATAGGGAAATAAAGCAGATTGGATTCAATTCTAGAAACTGTTTTTCTTGTTGACTGCTGATTTATATGCCTACGATATATACTTAAAACAGTTTGTTCAACTTCTTTGTCTTTCATCGGAGGGTCATTTTTTTGGTTCCACAGAAAGGCCATTTCCATACACTCCTCACAGGAAAGTCCATCATTTACCCAGCTTCCAACAAGCCTTGCAAGGCTTGTGTTTCTGTTTCCCTCTGATACTCCCTTATAAATCGGTCTAAGATCTGTTTGTTGTTTATTTTCAGAGGTTTTTTTTAAAAAATACTCGGGAAAATCAGCAAAAGACATTTCCTCTGGAGTATACCCTGAAATCCACATATATTTGTGGCCATTGAAATGTATTGAAGGAGGAAGTACCACATAACCACCATCTGCTCTTATGTCTATATGGGTGGCAGGATCAACTGCATTTTGTAGATGTCCACCAGGGTGTTTGTAGTAAGCATGAAGCCCCCGTGCTGTTTTTACAAGTGGAGTGTTTAACAATCCTTTTTGTTTTGCCCAATTTACAGCTTCCTCTGAATCAAAATCAACAACTACAATTCCTGAAATTGATCCCGTAACAACTGCTATGTTTGCTTTTGGGTATCTGGTAAACCACAAAGAAACTTCCTTTTCTGTGGGGTGCCTGTGCTGAAATTCTGTCCACTTAACAAGAGGCCCCTTTGATAATCCTTCATCTCCGTTACTGTAATGTTTTCCCCTAATTGGAATTATACTGAAACCCAGTTTGAGGTATTTAAAAGCATAGGATAAAACTTCACTTTCCTGATTTTGAGATTCTACTTCTGTTCCAGATAGAGCGATATGCATTCAATTAACTCCTGTCTGATATTTTGTTGTTTTATAAGCCACTGAAGATACTGTCTGTCTGTTTTTGCCACTTCAAAAAGAGGCCTGCCTTTGTGTTTTCCAAAAGGCATTAAGATTTCTTCTTTATGAGAGTTTAGATAATCCTGGTATGCCTTCTTGCTCATTTCATCTGCAAGAAAGTTTTTTCCCCTTGGAACCCAATAAAATTTAATAGAAACAAATTTTTTTGCAAAAGCCTCTGCCTGCCTGTAAAGAGGAATTATATTTGAACTTCTCACTGCATACTGCCCATTCATCTGCCGTATAACTAATTGTGAATCTCCCTTAACAACTAAATTAAGGAAGTTTTTCTCAAGGCAAAACTCCAATGCTTTGATTAATGCAGTATACTCTGCATAATTATTTGTTGCCTGAGGAGTATAAGGAGCACAGGCTATCCCACAATCCTTGTGGTCAATCTGATCTCCTTTAAAAATAACCACCCCCCATGTGGCTACGCCTCCAGGATTAAATGGTTCGCAAGCTCCATCAAAATAAGCTATGATTGGAAAATTATTTTTTTCTGTCATAGAGTTGTATTACTGAAAGCTACCCAGAAAGCTCATATGCTTTAGCCTGAGGTAGCTCACCCATAAAAGTGTTTTGCTAGAAAGTAATACATAAATAGATTAATTCTAGTAGAACTCGAACCTTTCTCTTCTGTAATGGATGAGAAAGGGTCTTTTTTATTTCCCCAAAATTACACATTTTTTCCCTGAACCATCTTTGATGGTCAAGGAGAATCATAAAAAAATAAAAAATAGGAGGGAAAAAGATGGAAGATTTGTATTTACAAAACGTACAAATATTAAATTTAGAGAAAATATCTAAACTTCTTGAGGTCCCCCCTCAAGAAGTTTATAGTTTATTTAAAGAGGGAGACACCTTTGTTTTAAGAGGGTTATCCCTCCAGGTGATAAGGAAAACAACCAGAGAGTTAGTTTGCAAAACGGTGAATTAATTTTTTTAGGAGAATTAATTTAATTTAAAGGCAGAGCTTTTGTCTCTGCCTTTTTTTTGTTTTTCCAGATGGGATTGTTCAGAGGGATAAGAAGTGAACCTTATTTTTTGGTTATTGCATAACAAGTTCTGTCAGATATACATTTTTGATGTTTTCTTCTCCAACTATTCCCGAAACAATCTGTTTTGTCCCATCTGTGACATACTCACGGGAATCAATTCCCGTGCATCTTTGTTAGATGCCAGAGTTTCCTGTTTCTTTGAGAGGGCTTGCTTTATCGAAAAAGTCGATACAGTAGAGGCCCTTCTCTCCACAGGCGTCAATTCGGGCGTGTCCCGCCCTATTTGTTCAATGTTTACAGCAGCGTTTATGTCCCGATCATGCACGGTCTTGCAGTTTGGGCATTCCCATATTCTTTGTGAAAGCTTCAGCTCCCTGTTGATAAAGCCACAAACAGAGCATTTTTTACTTGACGGTGCAAACGTATCAATTACTTTGACCGTCCTGCCATACCAATTGGCCTTGTATTGCAGTTGCCGTGCTAGTTCAGCCCACCCAGAATCCGAGATGGCTTTGGCTAAATGTCGGTTTTTTGTCATATTCCTCACACGCAGTCCCTCTATGCTCACTTCTTGGTTTTCGATAATGAGCCTATGAGACAGCTTGTGCAGAAAATCCTGACGCTGGTTTTTAATTTTCTCATGCAGGAGGGCAACCTGCAATCGAGCCCTTTGTCGATTTTTAGAGCCTTTCTTTCGACGACTGAGCTGTCGTTGTTTCCGAGCTAGACGTCTTTCTATTTTATAAAACCACCTGGGATGATTGATTTTTTCGCCCGAGCTCAAAACAGCAATATCATTCAAGCCAAGGTCTACACCAACTGTATTTGTGGTTGGGGGCAGCATCACAGGCTCACATTCGCAAACAATCGAAACATAGTATTTCCCAGAGGTTTCTTTAATAATGGTCAGCGTCTTGGCTTTACCAAGTGGTGGCCTGTGCATCCTCACCCGGATACCGCTCTTCAATTTCGGAATTTTCAGCCAATTATTCAATACCAGGAAATGCTGTGGAACCGTGAAGGACTGTCTGCCCTGCTTTTTGTGAAACCGAGGATATTCGGCCAGTTTTTTGAAAAACATTTTGTATGCCTTTTCGAGATTCTGAAGAGAACACTGCAATGACTGGCTGTTGATTTCTTTCAACCAGGGGTTGTCAGCCTTCAGTTTAGGCAGCATTGCCTGACTTTGCATCCAGCCTATACTTTCTCGTCGCTCTTTCCACGCAGACGACCTCAGAGCAAGAAAATGGTTATATACAAACCGACAACTTCCAAAATGCCGCTCAAGAAACTTTTTCTGCTCTACATCAGGATATATGCGGTATCTGTACGTTTTTAGTATCATACCTTTATATTATCCCCCGCAGTCCCTTTTATAGTATGGCTTTCATCTCGGCATTAAAATACCGAGAATTCCCGCCACCTTTTTCTTAAAACCACTGCCATACAAAAATTGACAGCAAAAAAAGTGAAATACTTAAAAAATACTCTGCAATTGAACCTGTTTTCATGAGTCCTATGCAGAAAACTCTCTTAGAAGGATTAAGGAGAGGAACTGGCGCTGAAAGAGCATCTTCCAGTATATGAAGTATAGCTCCTATTACAGCAAAAAATGCTCCATAACCAGCAAAAAAAAGCATTGTTTGAGAATTAATTTTGTGAAATACAGACAGAGCTTTAAATGAATTTTCAGAGAGAATACTTACCTTGAAGCTTATAAACATTACTGCCCAGAGAGCAATCGCTATCAGGACATATCCCAATAGCCAATGGCTTATTTTTCTATGGTTTTTCTTCCAGGAGGAGGAGGAATAGTTGTGCCCCTCAACAGCATCAGGAATTACAGAGCCAAAAGCTGAAATTAAAGAAGCAACAAAACTGCGGGTTACAATAAATACTACTGCAAAAGTTGTAATTCTATGATTAACCCACTTCACGAAAAACTTTCTCCTTTTTGGTTTTTGCAACTCCTCTCTGAGATAGAATCCATGTTTTTACATCTTGCATTTTAAAATAGTATTTCCCATTTAAAATTTCATAAGGAATTTTGCCCTGCTTTATGATTCTTGTAAAAACATATCGATAGGGTAGATTAAGCATCAAAGCAAGCCTATCTATCCCTACAATAACTTCTTCCTGCGGGCCCATGAGTTCCTCTGGCACCGTTGCATTATTTAATGCCTTGCTTTCAACCCACTGTTTTATGTCCTCATAGTAGTAGTAAATATATCTCCGTCCAATTTTTACGAACGGCAATTTGGCATAAAGAAGCGTGCTTGGATTAATGTCCAGCAAAGTACAAACATCAGTTTCACTATGCAGCAGTTTTCTCAATGAAGTCCTCCTTCCACCGCTTTATTGCATCAGGGTTAAATCTGATAAAATGCCCTATTTTTACATACGGTAGAGCCTTTGTTTTGATATACCAGTTAAGAAGGGTTCTGCTTTTAAACCCAAGAAGTTCCATCGCTTCTTTGTTTGTAATTAAAAGCTTTTCGTTTGGAATTAACTTTTTTGCTGTCTTATCTGGCATTGCTCCACCCACCTCCTTAAATCATCAATGTTAAAAATATAGTTCTGTCCTGTGAGCCTTATGTGAGGGATTTTCTCCCTCTTTAAAGCTCTCTTAAGCTGTCCTACACTTAAAGAAAGTAATTTTGCAGCTTTATCAATATTTACAATCATGTATATTTATTACCTTTGGCTTTAATTATCCTCGCCGAGAAGCCCCCTTCCGTGAAGGAGAAGATGAAAAGCGATTCCCCCCTGATGAAATCTACCGCAGGAACTGCGGGAAGTAACGCCTGGGGGGAGGTTTGGATACAGACCTCTACGAACCAGGAAGCCTTGCCCGTAAGGGCGGGGTAGTTCACCTATCCTTTGCCTCTTTTGTTCAAAAAAATTTCAGCGAAAGAAAAAAGGGGGTCTTTGGGTTGTTAACTGAAAAAAAGCAAAAACTTCCAAAAAGCTCCAAAATCGAATAATCCATTTTTATCTGAAAGATAAAAATCTCTTTGTCTTTGTCTTTTTCGTACGATTGTGGTACATAACCATTGTTGAGTTAGCAATCGTATGAAAAGAAATTTTCATGCAAGCTTCTTCTTTGATAGAAGAAGTTTTTTATTTTTTTTTGTGCGTCTTAACAACTATAAAAAGAATCTACCATATGGTAGATTGTTTTTATAGTTGTTAGTCTTTTTCTTTATTCTTTGCTTATTTATAAATAATTATAAATAAATAAAAAAAAATAAATAAATAAATATTATATATATTCCTTACGCCAATATAAAAAAATTTTTATATGTATGCATAATGCAGAAAATATAAGGGTTTTTTATCCCAAGCAAGCGATTTTTATAACAAGACATTTTTATATTTTTTATTGGTCTGAAGGTTGAAATATTTTGATTTTTCAAAAGAGGAGTTCATTCAAATAGCATTTTTGAGGCTTGAACATATAAAAAATTTTTTAAACCACAGGTAAAAAGTGCTAAATAACCTGTGCACAGGTAAAAAGTGCTAAATAACCTGTGCACAGATAAAAAGTGCTAAATAACCT
>ENA-UPAD01001560-UPAD01001560.1-bioreactor-metagenome-genome-assembly--contig:-NODE-1560-length-22864-cov-6.376343_pt1 | contig 22864 bp, 15 predicted proteins | sample MGYA00238179_ERZ772710 | MGnify/ENA primary metagenome ERZ772710 (study PRJEB29004, sample SAMN07631245) | bioreactor metagenome | isolation source: Switchgrass digestor | place: USA: Dartmouth...
AAATATATTCCTCAATAGCTCAGTCGGTAGAGCATGCGGCTGTTAACCGCAGGGTCGTAGGTTCGAGTCCTACTTGAGGAGCCAAAAGAAAAAGTTGTCTCAAAACAAATAAATTGTTTAGAGACAACTTTTTTTAGCCTTTTTTATTATTTAATATTTATTAATAAGTTTTTTATTATTTAAAAAAGGACAGTTCCACATTCGGCGTATCTTATGATGCGCTTTTTGTGTTTTTTTGACAAAAAAGAGGCCATCTCAAAGTTAATTTTGAGACAGCCCCGTCACATTCCCCTGTCACATCCTCATGTCACACCAGTCACAACAGTTAGTTTATTTCAGATGTTCGATATACAAATTTGACATTTCCATCGGTACTGTCACTTATTCCGGCAAAGGACTTATAATTCTTTGATACATTCACAATTGCTTTCAGCCGTTCCAAAAGGTTTTCGGTGTCATCAAAGATATCCAGCAGTTTTTGAATACCTTTTTCATTGAATTGTGAGAGCCCGTCTGAAAGTTGCATTGATCCGTTTTTCAACTGTGTAATACCGCCGATAAGCGCCGGTGTACCGTTTTTCATTGTCAGTATTCCGTCGTAAAGCGAGCAGACACCATTGTATAATGTATTTGTTCCGTTTTTCAGTTCCTTTGCTCCGCCTTTCAATTGAGCAGCACCGTTTGCTGCTTGTGAAACACCGCTGGTGTAATTCATAAGGCCGAGATAGAATTTACAATAGTTATCAAGTGAATCTTTGAGTGCAATAACTGATTTTGCACCTTGTGAGGCAGTGGCAAGTTTCGACTGCACTTCTTCGCCGGTCATGGCTTCCTCGATAGCTTTCTGAACCTGCAATTCCGTATTTTCCTCAATCAGCGACTGAATATCATTGTCCTTCATCTTTGAATCTGTTTTTTCCGTTATGATACTCTTAATTTGTTCTGTTTTCATCTGTTCGTCGACTTTCTGTGAAATGATTGCGTTAACTTCTTTGCTGTTCATCTGTGCTTCAACGTTTGATGAAACTATGGCTGCAATTTCATCACTTGCCATTTTTTCGCTGGTGGCGGAATTGATGGCATTTTGCACAGCATCATTCACAAGACCAGCCGAGACGGCGGCATCATAGCTCGCTTTATCCATTCCGGTTGTAGCAAAAATTACTTGCGTTTCAACTTTCTCGAGAATGGCTGTTGTAACCTGTGCCGATACCTGTTCTTTCACTGCTTCTGTAACCTGTGCTTTAACTCTTTCCATGACTGCGGATGTTACATCTGATTCTACTTTCTTACGCACGGTAGCGGTAACCTGTGATTTGATATAATCCCTTTTTGCCTCAACGGCAGTTGTAACCTGTTCAAGGGCCTGATTATATATTTTTGTATCGTCAAGTGAATCAATAACTTCGCTCAACACGGAAGCATAGTTTTCAACAGTCAATGCAGACACTGAAATACCTGCTGCTTTTAACTGAGTCTCGGCAGTGGAAAGCAGAGCTTCAAAAACCTTTTTTGCAGCACCATTTAAATCATCATTATTTTCTGACAGCGTTCCGAGGCCCTCCGAAAGCGCTGCTACTCCGTCAGACAGTTTTGCTGCACCCTCATCAAGGGAATATGCTCCATCTTTCAATTTTGCTACACCGTCTGCAAGTTGATTGATTCCATTAACCAGTTCCGTTGATTTGTCAAGAAGTTTGCAAAGGCCGCCGTAAAGCGAAGAAGAACCATCAAGCAGCTTTGACATGGCATCGTCCAGTTCGGCCATTGAATCTGTTAAATCCGATACCGAATCAATTTTTTCCGTATCAATTTTATTAAATAATGTGTTGGTCGCTACAGTAACAGTAATCCCCAGGGAAAAATCAGTGACATCAGCTGTTATTTCCACATAAGACGGTATTTCCAGTTCTTCCTTATCAATGGCAAGGTTCTCCTGGAATCCCGGCAAGGCCAGGCCGATGACGGCAGTTTTATCACCATCGTTAATAATTTTTCCGTTTGAAACTTCAATATTGGTAAAGTTGTTATTATCGAGAACTATTCCTGTCAGCATTACAAAGGGAACATAGATTTTTTCATCATTGCCGTTTATTTTCATAATTTCATATTGGTTATTGCTATAGTCAAAGCGAATGGTTACTTTGCCGCTCTTTCCGGCAATTTCATCCGGAGATACTGATTTGCCGTCAAGTCTATATGAAACCGAAAGACTTACCGGCAATTCTTTTTCGATGGTACCCTGATAATAAATGTCATTTCCCTGGGCATCCCAAACGCGGGTGTTGTTGCCGCCAAGCGTATATCCTTCGGTACCTTTGATATTTTCGGTATTTTCCAGCTCGGTTACATCATTGATTTTCTCACTTGATAGTATGTTTTTTATCCAGTCACTGACAATGATTTTTTGTACCGTACCATCCGAATTTGCAATGACATATACAGTCTCGTCCTTGATAGCCCTACTTTTTTCGGAGACATCTTCCGATGGCTTCTCTGTGATACTCTCTACCGCTTTATCATCTTTATCTGAATTTGAGGCAAATGAATAAACTGAACCGCTGGAAAGGATTGCAGCACATATACAAAGAGAGATGATTTTTATAATCTTACTTTTCATTAGCTATTAACCTCCAATTTATATTGATTTTTGTCATTCCAAGAGTTGTTTTGCAAATTATCTTATCGCAAAGAAGTAAGAATGCCGGCAGAATGAAGATAACCATCAGCACGCTGACGACGGCACCTCGTGCTAAAAGCATGCACATGGAACTTATTATGTCAATATCGGAATAAACAGCAACGCCGAAAGTTGCGGCAAACAGGCCCATACCCGATACAATTATGGATGGAACCGATGTTGAAAGCGCTGTTTTTACGGATGTTATTTTGTTGTTTCCATCAATTCGTTCGGACTTGTATCTTGTTGTCATTAAAATTGCATAGTCTACTGTAGCACCCAGTTGAATAGTACTGATGCAAATAGGGGCGATAAATGGCAAACTCTGGCCAAAGTAATGTGGTAGTCCAAGATTGATGAATATTGCCAGTTCAATTATGGCAATCAGTATAAACGGAATGGAAATGCTTCCTGTAACCAATGTAATTATAACGAATATTGCAAAAACCGAAACGGCTGTAACAACCTTGAAATCATTATCGGTAGTTTCAATCATATTTTTCATACAGGGAGCTTCACCTATGAGCAGTCCACCTTCGTCATATTTTTTCATTATGGCGTAAAGTTCATCAATCTGCTTGTTTACGCTGTCGCTGGCAACTTTATATTCTGAATTTATAAGCATAAGCTTCCATTTATCACTTTGAAGTTTTGATATAACCGAGTCAGGCAGGATTTCCTCGGGTATACGGGAACCGACAATGGATTCCAGACTCAGTACATATTTTACACCATCCACCTGTTTCATTTCTTTAATCATGGAACGGACGTCTTTTGAGGGGACGGAAGTATTAATCAGTAGCATATGTGTAGAACCGATACCAAAATTTTCCTGAAGTTTGGAGTTGGCAATCACGTAATCAATATCTTTTGGCAAACATTCACCCATATCATAATAGACTTCATTGTTTGTTTTTCTGTAACCATAATATGCAGGTGGAACAAGAAGCACAAAAATCACAAGAAATAGCGGGGATATCTTTACTATGCCTTTTACCAGTTTTTCCAGGTTTGGAATCAGAGGCCGGTGTTTTGTTTTTTGCAGCGCTTTGTCGAGTGTGAGAATAAGGGCAGGAAGCACTGTTACACAACCGATGACACCGAGTAATACTCCCTTTGCCATTACTATGCCGAGATCACGCCCCATTGTAAAGGACATAAAGCAAAGTGCTATAAAGCCTGCGATGGTGGTGGCTGAACTTCCCACCACACTTAACAGTGTTTCTTTTATTGCAATTGCCATTGCTTCTTTTTTATCGGAGTAGTTTATACACTGTTCGTTGTAGCTATGCCATAGAAAAATGGAGTAATCCATTGTAACTGCAAGCTGCAAAACCGCAGAAAGGGCTTTTGTTATGTATGATATTTCACCCATGAAGAAATTGCTTCCGAGATTGAATATAATCATCATACCAATGGAAGCAAGAAACACTACAGGAACAAGCCAACTGTCAAGGAGCAGGAACATTGCTATGCATGCAAGGATTACAGCTATGGCAACATAGATTGGCTCTTCGCGCTCGCACAAATCCTTCAGGTCGGTTACAAGTGCCGACAAACCTGACACAAAACATTGTTTGCCGCATATCGACCGAATCTGTCTTATTGCATCCATGGTAACATCGGCAGATGTTGCCGAATCAAAGAATACAGCCATCATTGTTGCATTTTCAGTATTAAAAGCGGAATAGAGTTTATCCGGCAGTATTTCCATTGGAATTAACAAATCGGCAAAAGAATCGTACCAAATAACTGTCTCTACATGTTCTACTTCCGAGATTTTTGCTTTCAAAGCTGCAACGTCCCTGTTTGGCATATTCTCCACAATAATGAAGGAAAAAGCGCCTTTGCCAAAATCCTTCATCAGTTCATTCTGGCCGATGACCGTTTCCATATCATCCGGCAGGTAGTCCAGCATATCATAATTAACCCTTGTGCCAATATATCCAAATATGGACGGAACCATTAAAATCAGTGTCAATATCAGGATTGGCACGCGAAATTTTACTACTGCTTTTGCAAATTTCATGAGTTTTTATCCTCCGTTTCAAAATAGTCATCATCAATAAAGTCTGGATATTGATGTTTTACAATTTTTACCGTAGTAATTGCTACAAACAAATTAAGAATTCCTTCCGCCACAAGCGTTACACCAAGAAGAATTGTCAGAACCCTGGCACTTTCCGATGGCTTGAAAACAAGAACAAGCGAAATAATTGCGGCAACAATTGCCAGGATAAAGATTCCATACCATCTGCTGATCCCAAACTTTCGGGAATCAAAAGCGATCTGAATTTTGAAAAGACTGTCCGCGAGCAAGGCTATTCCCATTGCAACGAACATCAGATCGATTACATCGGACGGTCTCAGAATAAGTATTAGTCCAAGAACAAAAACAACTATTCCCAGTTGCAGGTCATATTGAAAGGCTAAACGGAACAAATCTTTTGAAAAATAGCCCACGAGCTTAATGCAACCAAACAAAATCATAGCTGCTCCCAATGTCCTTCCGATTATATGCATGGATATCTCAGGCAGGGTTATGAATAATATGCCTAATGAACAAAGAACAACCGATACAGTGATGTAGCCGATTTTTGCTATCCACATTGGTGTAACGGAACGCAGCTTCATTTACACCCCTCCTTTTGTGTTACTGGCGGAATTATATGACGAGCTATAATTGACATCAACAGACAGAAAATTGTCCATGACCGAAAAACAGACATATACAAAGACTGTGACCAAAAATTAAACACCGGCGGAAGTTTGCCTGAAATTTAGACATATTACCGCCGGTGTTAATAATTAATATTATAATTAAGACTAGAGTTATTTACTTTTTGATACATCTGCGGATGGTTTCTTCAATCATTCCTTTTTGCAATTCGCAAATCCGGTGAATTTTTTGGTGAACATCCTCTTTCATCCCGTTTCTGAGCCAGTCAATAACCATACCGAAGCACTGTGCCTTATAAAACATAGTTATGATATCACGGTCTTCATCTGAAATGGGCTTATCTGCAAAGACGGTGTTGCAAAATGAAACAACAACATAATCACAGACCTTCCAGAGATACTGTTCAAAAATATCACGGTTTACCGATTTGAAAATATGCAGTATGGCACGGCGGTGTTTTTCTGCGAAATCAATTGCTGCATTAAAACCCATTTCAAGTGAATCGAGGGTCTTATATTTATCAATAATACGGTTTGCCTCTTCTGTGACAATTTCTTCGATCAGTGAGGGAATATCGTGAAAGTGGTAATAGAACGAATTTCGGTTAATACCGCATTTTTCAACAATGTCTTTGACCGTAATTTGTGAAAGGGGACGGTCGTTGAGTAATTCAATAAATGTATCCTTGATTGCTTTTTTTGTAAAATTCGTCATTATCTCACCTCCTGGTGGCAAATGGTAGTGTCAAAGTTTAAGACATAATTTTAACCTACACCTTGATTTTACCAGCGTTTATTTAATTTAGGGTATTACTCCTCATTATTGAGCATTTTAGATCAACCGGCAAGCCTTAAACTCCTGTAAGCAGAATGAAAGCTTCCACAGTGCCTAAATCGATGACCTGACATGGATGTGGGGCTCCCCATGACTATCTTGACTTCGTTCCTCTTTTCAGAAAACCTTTCGAGCCTCCTGCAGTAGACTTATTTGGTATTTATCAAATAAATAAATCCAATGTACTCACATCCTATTAAAACTTTTATGTATTTTTAATGTAGCATAAAAAGCGGGATGGTGACAAGGGCGTGGCAGGGGGACAGGGCAATGACAGAAGGACGGGGGTGTGACATGGGGACAGGAGGCTGTCCCAAAACAGATAAACAAGAAGCGAGTTTCCCATAAGAGAAATGAGCAGACGAAACAATAAACTACCTGAATACAGAAGAAAAGCCATTTACAAAAAATACAAACAATACAAAAATTAAATTTGCTTTTTGGCAAAGTATTGGTTGTATTAGATATTATTTATTTAAAAAACCGTTAAAATTGACATAATAGCTTGTTTTCTATATGAATATTTGATAAATTGATAGTTAGCATAAAATTAAGCGGAAAATATAAATAAAATGGAACCAGGGGTGCATATGAAAAGCAAAAAGACATCTATAATTATTGTTATTGTTACTATATTGGTGCTGGGTACGTCGATTTTAGCCATTAATCTTGGAAAAAGTAAGGACAATAAACTTAATGACAACAATAACAATACAAACATTCAGGAACAACTGAAAAATGGTGATAATGGAACTGAAGGCACTGAAAAATCCGGAGATAACCCTGGAGAAGGAAATCTCAATGAGGGTGATAATGAAAAAAATAATAATTTAGAAGGCAACGAACAGGTGAATAATGGAAACAATGACAATGAAAGTAGTGGTTCAAATAGTAGTGGAAAGAGAAAGGTAGAGCCGGTGAAAGTTAAGGCTTTATATCTCTCAGGTCCTTCAGCCGGTAAAAGCCAAATGATTGACAAAGTAATAGAACTTGCAAAAACTACCGAGCTTAATGCCGTTGTAATTGATATAAAGGAAGCCGGAGTTGTAAATTATAAATCAGAGGTACCCGAAGTCAAGGACAATGGACTTTATGTTGAGTACTATGATCCTGTAAGCCTGATACAAAAACTCCATGATAATAATATATACGTTATTGGCAGGATAGTATGCTTTTTAGATAACGGATTAGGTACAAAACGCGCAGACCTGGCAATCAAGCAGACAAATGGTGCTCCATGGAAGGAAGGAAAGCTTGGAGTCTGGGTAAACCCATATAACGAAGAAGTAAGAAGATATAATATTGATATAGCAAAAGAGGCAGTTGAAAAGGGATTTGATGAGATTCAATTTGATTATGTAAGATTTCCATCTGGTACTGGAAAAAAGGTTGACTACGGAAGTGATGTTCCTCCAAAGTCAGAGATAATTGGTGAATTTTTAAGAACTGCTAAAAAAGAGCTGCATGATGAAAGAGGAGTATTTGTTTCAGCGGATGTATTCGGCATAATATGTCTTGATAAAAATACAAAAGATTCAATTGGACAGGATCTCGAAAGTGTGGGTCTTGACATAGATTACATATGTCCTATGGTGTATCCTTCGCATTATGCCAATGCCTCAACGAATCATTATACAGGCAATGGAGTAGGACAGAACATTAACGGCATTTTATTTACAGCTCCCGATCTTGAGCCGTACAAGGTTATATATAATACACTATTGGTGGCAAAAGACAGGCTCTCGAAAGTTAACGGCTACAATGCTAAAGTCAGGCCTTATTTACAGAGCTTTACAGCAAGTTATCTGCCGAAAGGATATTTTAAGAACTATGGAGCTGAAGAAATAAGGCAGCAAATAAAGGCAGTATATGATGCCGGATATGAAGAATGGATTCTATGGAATAGTGGAAACATATATCCTGATGGTGCTTTTGAGAAAAAGTAGTTTAAAGAATCTTTTCAATAATAAGAATAAGCTAATAAGGATAAGTTGACTTAACTTGTTACGCTGGAATTTCGACAGCAATTGTTCCGGGTTTAAGAGCTAATATGGTCATCAGAAGGGCAAATCAGTTCGCTTGTGTTAAATAAATACTTCAACTGGCTCTAAAGCTCTCCACAATGTTGTCTCATTACCTGGCGCAACAAGTAAAATTAAAGAAAAAGTAATAGTGGGGGTTTTTTATGCACAAAAGATTAATCTATCGTATAGCATTGCTAGTAGTAATAATAATGGTAACCGGCATGCTCTTTACTGGATGCGGGCAAAAACAGGCAAATCCCGGTATTCCAGAGCCTACTAAAGATGAGAATACTGAAGGTATAAACAATGAAAATGGCAATTCCGGTGAAGGACAGACAGGCAATGCTGAAGAAAGTGGGAAAGATAGTGTAAATAATGGCGGTACAAAAACAGAAGAAAACGGAACAGAAGGAAGTGGCACGAATCAGGGTAGTGAAGAGGGAGATAACGCAGGCACAGACTCAGCAAATGGAAGCAATAACAATAGCTCTGGTTCAAAAAAGAAAGATATAGAAGTAAAGGCTTTGTATCTTACAGGTTGGACTGCAGGCAATAAAGAAAGACTTGACCACTACATTGAGCTTGCCAACACAACTGAAATAAACTCCTATGTCATCGATATCAAGGATGATGACGGATTAGTCGGTTATGAGACTAATATTGCTGCAGTGAAAGAAATTGGTGGATGGACAAAGAAGTATGATGTAGATTACGTGATTAATAAGCTTCATGAAAACAACATTCATGTTATCGGACGTATAGTATGTTTCAAAGACCCTTACCTCTCGTCAAAAAGGCCTGACCTTGCTATAAAGGATACAAGAGGCGGCTTGTGGAAGGAAAAGAACAGCGATGGCAAAATGATTACATGGCTAAATCCTTTTAATAAAGAATCATGGCCTTACCTGATAGAAATTGCCAAGGAAGCCGTCCAAAAAGGGTTTGATGAGATTCAGTTTGACTATGTAAGATTTCCAAGCGGGGACAAGACGGTTATGGATTTTGGTACAACAGATAAGAAAAAATATGAAGCTATAAATGAATTTCTGGCATATGCAAGGAAGGAAATGCCTGATGTTGTATTGTCTGCAGACATTTTTGGCATAGTTTGCGAAGGACAAGGAGACAATGAAGATATAGGGCAGTATCTGGAGCTTATAGGAAAAGATATTGACTATATATCACCCATGCTGTACCCATCCCACTATGCTTTAGGTCAGACGGTGAACGGTATTAAATTTCCCAAGCCTGACCTTGAGCCTTACGCAGTTGTTTACAACAGCCTTGCAAAGACAAAGAACAGGCTGTCCAAAGTTGATAAATATTCAGCAGATGTGAGGCCTTACCTCCAGGACTTTACAGCTACGTGGATTGGCAAAGGTAATTACATTGAATACGGTCCGGAACAGGTGAGACAGCAAATAAAGGCTGTTTATGATGCAGGCTATAAAGAATGGATACTCTGGTCTGCCAGAAACAAATACAGCGAAGATGGGCTACTTAAGGAATAAAGGCAATATGTAAATTTTTTACTTTGCTTATTAATATAACTAATTAAAATATAACTTGGCTCATTAATATTCAGGTTATCGGTATATAATTATATCGGTATATAATTAATAGCGTTAAAATATATAAATAAACTTGTTGTGCTGGTATTTTGATAGCAGGTTTTCCGGGCTTAAGAGCTATTAATAACTAACTCTTAAGCTCTCCACAATGCCATTTCATTATCCGGCACAATAGGTTAAATCAGTTACGTATAGTTTACTTCCAATAGACAAGTATAAAGGTCTGAAGCGAATCGGGCCTTTTAACAACTCTTTTTTTATACAATCTTATTTTTTATCTGAACATTTTCAAAATATATTCAAATAGCATGTCCGAATATAGAACCAGTTCCTGGAACACAAATAGGTCTTAATACCTATAAAAAATAGCCATATTTATATTGACTTGTAATATATAAATGATACAATATACTGTGCTAGGAAAATTATACTATACTAAATGTAGTAATTGACAATGAAATAATTTTACAAAATCCAATTACATTTATACCAGGAAATATCTTACTGGATAAATAACTAAACGAATAACCTAGTGAGCAATTTAATGAATAAACTGATGAATAACTTAAGAAAAATGCGCCTTTTTAATTTTGGCGACTTAAACACTAAGGGGGCTGCCTTATGAATTTAACCGAAAATGCAATCAAAGTTCTCGAAAAGAGGTACCTGAGAAAAGATGAAAATGGTAAATTACTTGAAGACCCGGAAGGTATGTTCAGAAGAGTTGCAAAAGCTATTGCTGCTGCCGATGCCGGGTACGTTTCTCCTTCCGAGCTTGAGAAAATAGAACAAGATTTTTTTGATATGATGACTAATCTCGAGTTTTTACCAAATTCACCAACTCTCATGAATGCAGGGAGACCGCTTGGACAGCTTAGCGCATGCTTTGTACTTCCTGTTGAGGACACGATGGAGGGTATCTTTGAGACAATAAAAAATGCTGCTCTTATACATAAAAGCGGTGGAGGTACTGGTTTTAGTTTTTCAAGACTCAGACAAAAGGGTGCATCTGTTAACTCAACAGGTGGGGTAGCAAGCGGACCTATAAGTTTTATGAAAGTATTTAATGCAGCTACCGAAGCCGTTAAACAGGGTGGAACCAGGAGAGGGGCCAATATGGGAATCCTGAGGGTAGACCACCCCGATATCAGAGAATTTATTACCTGTAAGCAGGATAATTCCGATATTACAAATTTTAATATTAGTGTTGCGATAACGGAAGAATTTATGGAAGCTGTTGAAAAAGGTGAAATGTATGATCTTATTGATCCAAGGAATGGTAAGCCTGTTGGCAAGGAGAACGCGAAGGAAATTTTCGATATTATTGTGAATAATGCCTGGAATAACGGTGAACCGGGGATAATCTTTATTGACAGAATGAATAAAGCTAATGTTGTTCCCGAAGTTGGAGTTATAGAAAGTACCAACCCATGCGGTGAACAGCCGCTTCTGCCTTATGAATCCTGCAATCTTGGCTCAATCAACCTTAGCATTATGGTTAAGGAGTCTGGAGGAAAGCTTACGGTTGACTTTGACCGTCTTAGGGATACTGTCAGAAAAGCAGTGCATTTCCTTGATAATGTAATTGACGTTAACAAGTATCCCCTTCCGGAAATAGATAAGATGACAAAGGGAACGCGTAAAATAGGCCTTGGAGTAATGGGATGGGCTGATTTGCTGTGCAAGCTCAATATACCGTATAATTCTCAAAAAGCCCTGGACCTTGCTGAGAAAGTCATGCAATTTATTCAGGATGAATCCAGAAAGAAATCTGCTGAAATAGCTGAAAAGAAGGGTGTATTCCCTCTTTATGATAAGAGTATATACAAAAATCTTGGAATAAAAGTAAGGAATGCCACAACAACGACTATTGCTCCTACTGGTACTTTAAGCATTATTGCAGGGGTATCCAGCGGGATTGAGCCTTTATTCGCAATTTCTTACATAAGAAATGTCATGGACAATGAGGAACTGGTGGAAGTTAATCCCGTATTCGAACAGATAGCAAAGGAAGAAGGGTTTTATTCTGAAGACCTGATGAGAAGAATAGCAAAGAAGGGATCCATCAGTAATTTTGCAGAAATACCTAAAGCAGTGCGGTCTGTCTTTGTTACTGCCCATGATGTATCTCCGGAATATCATGTAAAGATGCAGGCTGCATTCCAAAAATATACCGATAACGCAGTGTCAAAGACTGTAAATCTCCCACACGATGCTACCAGAGAAGATGTAAGGCAGGTTTATACGCTGGCATATAAAACTAATTGCAAGGGAGTAACCATATATCGCGATGGAAGTAGAGAAAGTCAGGTTTTAAATATTGGTAAAGTGAAATGTAAGGAAGCGGCAAAAGATGAGCAGATGGTACATGAACCAGATGAAAAGACTACACACATTTACCCAAGAGTTAGGCCTGAAATAACCACCGGATTTACGGAGAAAGTAAGAATCGGGTGTGGTAATCTCTATATTACGGTTAATTACGATGAACAGGGAATTTGTGAAGTATTTACTAATCTTGGCCGTGGCGGTGGCTGCCCGTCCCAGTCTGAAGCTACAAGCAGGCTTGTGTCAATAGCGCTTCGGTCCGGTATGGATGTAAAATCAATTGTTGAACAGCTCAAAGGAATACGATGCGCCACCACAATAAGGCAGAGGGGACTAAAAGTAATGTCCTGCCCGGATGCTATCGGCAGAGTTATTGAGAAAGTAATGAAACTGCAAAATGGCAACAGCAGGGATGATGAGCTTGCAATTTTAAACAGTCTAGCTGAAATTGAGGATGAGGTAGGTTCAACTTTAAATAACAGTGAAAAATTCTGCCCCGAGTGCGGCAAACCTGTTGAACATGAGGGTGGATGTATAGTGTGCAAGAATTGCGGATACTCTAAATGCGGCTGATTCCTCAATACGCCTCAAATAATAACAGATGTGTAACGATATGAGACAATGGAATCTCAAACCTCCTAAAAAACAGGATAGCAACAATGCTATCCTGTTTTTTTTGGTGCTAATATCCCTATTATTAGGAGTGACATTTTCCTACTATTTGCTGTAGCATCCCATAATGTTTGGTGTGATGTCCGGTATTACCTGAGCTCCCTTCGAAGCCTAAGTATATTTGTGTCTTTGTCTATCAATACGTATTCAATGCCTGCCATCTCTGCCCAGTCTATTAATTGTTCAGAGGTTACAGCATATGAGAATACGGTATGATGAGCACCACCAGCATATATCCAGGCTTCTGCTGCAGTAGCAAGAGAAGGTTGAGGTTTCCAGAGCACTCTTGCAACAGGGAGCTTGGGCATTGCTTTATCAGGTCTGACTGCTTCCACTTCATTTATTATTAGACGGAAGCGGTCTCCCATATCAATAAGGGAGGCACAAACTGCGGGACCGGATTTGCCGTCAAATACCAGTCTTGCCGGATCAGCTTTTCCTCCGATGGACAGAGGATGAACTTCAATTCTGGGCTTTGTTGCAGCAATAGTGGGACACACTTCAAGCATATGCGCACCAAGTATCATCTCATTGCCAGGTTCCAGGTGATAAGTGTAGTCTTCCATAAATGAAGTTTCTTTACCGTCGGCCATTATCTTAACAATATGTAACATTGCAGCAGTTTTCCAGTCACCTTCGGCGCCAAACCCATATCCAGCTTCCATCAGCCTCTGTACGGCAAGACCCGGAAGTTGTTTCAAACCATGTAAGTTCTCAAATGTAGTTGTGAAAGCACCAAAACCGCCTTCATCAAGGAATGCTTTTATACCAAGTTCTATACGGGCTTGTTCACGAACAGCATCACGGGCAGCGCCGGGAACTTGGGCATCTTCTGAGATATCATATAGAGATTCATATAAATCCATAAGTCTGTCAACTTCTGAATCAGATACATTATTCATACGTTCAACAAGGTCTCCTACTCCATACCCTTCAATTGACCATCCGAATTTTATCTGAGCTTCAACTTTGTCGCCTTCCGTTACGGCAACATTTCTCATATTGTCTCCAAATCTTGCGACTTTCAAATTGCTTCCGGATACATAAGCAGCAGCGGTTCTCATCCAGTTGCCTATCCTCCGGCGTACTTCCTGATCCTCCCAATATCCTGCTATTACTTTTCGTGGGATGCGCATACGTGTTACCATAAAACCATATTCACGGTCTCCATGTGCTGATTGGTTAAGATTCATGAAATCCATGTCTATGCTGTCCCATGGAATGCAGCGGTTAAACTGTGTATGCAGGTGGAGTAAGGGTTTGCGAAGCTCCGAAAGACCGGAAATCCACATTTTTGCGGGGGAGAAAGTGTGCATCCAGGTAATTATTCCAGCGCAGTTGTCATCTGAATTGGCTTCGCAAAGTAGCTTTCTTATAGCATCGGCTGTTGTTACAACAGGTTTGAATACCACTTTATACGGTATAGCAGGGTCACTGTTCAGCCCATCGGATATTATCCTGGAGTGATTGTCAACTTCTCTGAGTGTCTCCTCACCATATAGATGCTGGCTGCCTGTAACAAACCAAAATTCATAGGTCTTCTTATGCATAAGATCAACTCCTTCCTAACAGTTATAGATGTATGCACAAGTTATCTTATATAAATATAGTAATAGTTTTAGTTTTAAAATGCAATGTATTTTAGAAAAACTTTTAAAAGAAATTTATAGAGAGATTTTAGAAAGATTCAGGGAGAATTAGAGAAAAAAGAGAGCTAGATGGAACTATAAAGTGTTGGAAAGAGATAAAAGAGCTGGAAAAGCTAAAGGGGCTAATAAAAGCCAAAATTAAGTTCTTAGCTGAATTCTTAATTAAATTCTTAGAAATACTCTTAGATAAGTTCTTTAGCAAGTTCCTATGCAAGTTCATAGATAAGTTCTTAGTGAAGTTTATAAATATTTGATTCATAGTAATGTCTTGTAATGATTGAAAATAATATTTGAGGAGAGTTTGGCACGGTTATTGAAAAAAGTATAATATTAGTGTATTATAATTATGATGTATGCACAAGTCAACTTTGTTAATAGTTGAAATAGGAGTAAATAATGCATAACGAGGAAAGTCAAGCAAAATACTTAAAGCTAAAGGAATACATAAAAAATGAGATACTGATGGGAAGACTAAAGCCGGGAGATCAGATACCTTCGGAGAATGCTCTTGCTCAAATGCTGTCCATGAGCCGTAATACGGTTAGAAAAGCCATATCCATCCTTGTAAATGAAGGCTATCTCTATACTGAACATGGACGGGGAACGTATTGCAGAGACAGGAATATAAATAGAAAAACTTCAAGAAATATAGGGGTGATTACTACATATATTTCTGAATACATATTTCCCAAAGTAATCCAGGGTATCGACAGTGTGCTTGCGCAGAACAAATATAGTATAATATTAAAGAATACCGGCAATGATGTTGAAAAAGAAGCTGCATATATTGAAGAATTGTTGGACAAAGATGTGGAAGGCCTAATAATAGAACCTACAAAAAGTGCTTTGTTTTCATGTAATCTGAAGTATTATGAAGCTCTTGACAGAAATAACATCCCATATGTATTTATTCATGGCTATTATCAACAGCTTGAGAATAGGTCTCAGATAATTCTGGATGATGAAGATGGCATGTACTGTGCTGTGAATTACCTTGCGGAGCTCGGACACAGGAATATAGTAGGTATATTTAAAGCTGATGATATTCAGGGTGTTAACAGGCACAAGGGTTACGCAAGAGCATTAGCTAAGCATGACATACCATATGACCCGGGTTATGTTATATGGTTTCATACTGAAGACAGGCTGACAAAGCCAAGTTATGCTGTAAAATCAATGATAAGCGCAGGTAAGCCGGTTGACGCTATTTCATGCTATAATGACCAAATAGCGTTCAATATATATGAATTGCTTCGAGATTTGGGGAAGAGCGTACCGGAGGATATATCAATAACAGGTTTTGATGACTCATACCTGTCAGTTAATTGTCCTGTTAAGTTAACTACTGTCAGACATCCGAAAGAAGAACTCGGAGAAATCGCAGCGAAGGTTTTGCTGGATATGGTCGCTGACAATGATTACTTGAGCAACCCGGTGAAAAAAATAATTAAGCCTGAACTGATAATACGGGATTCGTGCGCAAAAAGATAATAAACAGCTGTCAAGTGGGCAAGTATAACCCATGGAAGCAATCTATCCAACAATAATATAACTGAAAGAGGTGTTTTATGTCTATGAGCAAAAAGTATTCAATTGGTGTAGATTTTGGTACTCAGTCCGGTAGAGCCGTTCTGGTGGAGGTAGATACCGGAAAAGAGGTAGCGTCGGCAGTAAAGGAATATACCCACGGAGTAATGGATGAATATCTTTGTGATGGCAAGACAAAGCTTGAGCCAGACTGGGCTTTGGAACATCCTGGGGACTATCTGGAAGTGTTGGAGGTCACAATACCTGCTGTATTAAAGGAATCAGGTGTAAGTCCAGAGGACGTAATAGGTTTGGGAATTGACTTTACAGCATGTACCATGCTTCCTATTGACAGGGAAGGAAACCCGCTGTGTTTTCAAGACAGGTTTAAATCCAATCCACACAGCTATGTAAAGCTGTGGAAGCACCATGCCGCCCAGGATGAGGCAAATAAACTGAATGAGATAGCCAGAGAGCGTAATGAAGATTTCTTAAATCTTTACGGTGGAAAAATTTCTTCAGAGTGGCTCATACCTAAGATTTGGCAGATACTTGATGAAGCTCCCGAGATTTACGAAGAAGCATATAAATTTATCGAAGCTGCTGACTGGATAATACTGCAGTTAACGGGAGAAGAGAAGAGAAACAGCTGTACTGCAGGATATAAGGCAATGTGGAATAAACGGAAAGGTTACCCGTCAAAAGAGTTTTTTAAAGCACTGGATCCAAGGCTTGAAAACGTTGTAGAAGAAAAACTCAATACAGATATTTATCCTCTTGGAAGCAAAGCAGGTGAAATAACAGAAAAAGCGGCAAAACTTACGGGACTCAAACCTGGAACTGCTGTTGCAGTTGCAAACGTTGATGCTCATGTAGCCGTTCCCGCAGTAGGTATTACAGAACCGGGAAAAATGCTGATGATTATGGGTACATCAACGTGTCATATGCTTTTGGGCACTGAGGAGAAAATTGTGCCAGGCATGTGCGGAGTGGTTGAAGACGGTATTGTTGAAGGCTTTTTCGGATTTGAAGCCGGTCAATCCTGCGTAGGAGACCATTTTGAATGGTTCATTGAAAACTGTTTGCCAGCCGCATATTATAAAGAAGCACAAGAAAGGAATATGAATATCCATAAGCTTTTGAGAGAAAAGGCGTCCGCTCTTAAGGTGGGCGAGAGCGGCCTTGTGGCTCTTGATTGGTGGAATGGGAATCGTTCTGTCCTAGTAGATGCAGATCTGACTGGCGTAATTGTGGGTTGTACGCTGCTTACTAAACCTGAAGAAATATATCGGGCATTGATAGAGGCAACTGCTTATGGCACAAGGATGATTATAGAGACCTTCCAGAATAACGGAGTGCCTATAACTGAATTGTATGCCGCAGGAGGTATTGCTGAAAAAGACGAATTAATGATGCAGATATATTCCGATGTCACAAATATGGAAATTAGAATTTCCGCATCTGCACAGACACCGGCGCTTGGAGCGGCAATGTTTGGAGCTGTTGCAGCAGGCAAGGACAGAGGAGGTTACGATACCATAATTGATGCTGCAAAGGTGATGGCGAAAGTTAAGGAGAAATACTATAAGCCAATACCTGAAAATGTAGCTGTATATAATAAGCTATACGAAGAATATAAAATACTCCATGACTACTTCGGACGTGGAGGAAATGATGTGATGAAGAGGTTGAAAGAAATCAGAAAGTCAACAAGGGGGTAACGTAAAGAAATGCTTGAGAAACTGAAGGAAGAGGTATGGAGGGCTAACCTGGACCTCCCCAGGTATGGACTTGTTACTTTTACATGGGGGAATGTAAGCGCAATAGACAGGAAGGAAGGGCTTATCGTTATAAAGCCCAGCGGAGTAGCTTATGAAGAGCTTAAGCCTGAGCATATGGTAGTTGTAGATTTGGACGGAAATGTGGTGGAGGGAGATTTTAACCCCTCTTCCGATACACCGACACATTTAGTACTTTATAACTCTTTCAAAGAAATAGGAGGGGTTGTGCATACCCATTCAAGCTGGGCAACGGCATTTGCACAGGCAGGAAGGCCTATTCCCTGTTTTGGAACTACCCATGCAGATTATTTCTATGGTGAAATACCCTGCACCAGAAAGATGAGAGCTGAGGAAATTAAAGGTGAGTATGAAAAAGAGACGGGAAACGTAATAGTAGAGACATTTAAAGATATAAACCCAATGGAAGTTCCAGCTGTTCTTGTAAACATGCATGGACCGTTTACCTGGGGGAAGGATGCCCATGATGCTGTGCATAGATCTGTAGTTCTTGAAGAAGTGGCAAAGATGGCATTTACAACTATAACACTAACACCGGACATTAAACAAATAGATCAGGTACTTCTGGATAAGCACTTCTTAAGGAAGCATGGGCCAAATGCATACTATGGTCAGAGATAAACAAATTGCACTGCAGCAGGCGTTAACACATAGTCATAACCATACCAAATAAGAATCATAACCATACCAAATAAGAATTGCCCGGGTTGCCGGGCAATTCTTATTTCCAAATCCAATCCCTTAGATTACCAAATCTAAACCCAAGAAATAGTATATAATAATTATTAGTATAAGAATTTTTCTTTATGTATAACTTCTTTATGTAAAGATAATGAAATTAAACAATCGAGGTGGTATTATGCAGAAACTTCCCAGAGGCTTCTATGAACAGGATGCTGTTACAGTTGCCAGGAATCTCCTCGGCAAATATCTTGTACATAATATTGAAGGGGAAGAGCTTGCAGGAAAAATAGTTGAGGCTGAAGCATACATGGGGCCGGAAGATAAAGCAGCCCACTCCTATAATTATAGAAGGACTCAAAGGACAGAGATTATGTATGGTCCTGCTGGTTATGCATATATTTTCAGAATATATGGGATGTATAACTGTATAAATGTTGTAACTGCTGAGAAAGACAAGCCTCAGGCGGTTCTCATCAGGGCATTGGAACCTGTATCGGGACTTGATAAAATCTCAATTAAAAGATATGGAAAGAAATATAGTGAATTAAAAAAAGGCCAGATAATAAACCTTACCAATGGCCCGGGTAAACTGTGTATTGCTCTGGGAATAAACATGTCCAACTATGGAGATGACTTCTGCGGGGACAGGCTTTATATAACAGAAGGCAGTACTGATGATAAGTTTGATATTGTTTCATCAAAAAGAATAAACATAGATTATGCAGAAGAAGCTGCGGATTATCTGTGGAGGTTTTACATAAAAGGCAATCCCTTTGTCTCAAAACCACATATATGAAAATGAACAGGAAGAGCCATTATCTCTTGACAATCAGTCCGATTAACGATATTTTATAAGATATGGTTGTAAAAGGGGATCAGACAGGTTTTATAAATATTAAAATAAATGATATAAACATTAAAACTGGTAATATAAACATATTATTATTGGGTAAGGAAAAATTATCAGTTGCTAATTATCAGTTACTATATATAAAACGCTATAAATAAAATGGTTAATACACAGAGTGAGGATAGAATGTATGAAAACTGACACATTTTATGTTGATTTTATAAAAAAAATACTCATCGGCTTTGTGGTAGGAATTGCTTGTATAACTCCGGGACTCAGCGCAGGTGTAATCGCTGCGGCAGCAGGACTATATGAACCTGCAATTCATGCAATTGTCAGTATAAGAAAGGAATTTAAAAAAAGTGTTATTTATCTAATGCCTCTGGGAATCGGAGCCGTAATAGGAATACTGTTGTTCAGCAAGGTCATGAAAGAATTGATGATAAATGCGGAATTCATAGTTCTGTACATATTCTTGGGTTTGGTGGCGGGTAGCATACCATCCCTGGTTAAAGAGGCAAACAGCAATGGTTTCCGTAAAAAATACTTATGGGCTTTGGCTATTGCTTTTGTTTTTGTGCTTTGTGTTGAACGAAATGTAACATGGTTGCCAAATCAAACAAATGAAGCACAAATTAACCTGGTCACTACAGTTCTATGCGGTGCTGTTCTTGCTTTTGGTACAATTGTGCCAGGGATAAGTTCTTCTTTTATATTGATGCGTCTTGGCATGTATGAAACTTTATTGGCTGCTTTAGCGGATATTAACATAAAAATTCTTGCAATGGCCGGAATTGGGTTTGTTGTAACCGCTTTAGCAATAATCAAGCTTGTAGATATTTTGTTTTCCAAGTTCCGGGGTTTTGCGTATTATGCTGTCATGGGCTTTTTAATAGGATCAATGGTTATGATCTTTCCAGGCTTTAGAACAGGTTTTGACCTGGTAATTGATATCTTTTTATTCCTTGCCAGTGCAGGTGTCAGTTTTATTACAATGCGTTTGAAAAAATAGAGAGTAAAATCTGGTTTATAGCTTTGTGTGCTATAATAGTAAATTCTGCCTTATTCATTTTTAATTTTGTTAACTAAGGAAGTATGCAAGGTAAAGGTGGGTTGGTATGAACATACTTGTTACGTTGAATTCAAACTATATCTTACCATTAAAAGTTATGCTTTGGTCACTGTTTTTTAACAATCAATATCAGAACTTTAACATTTATTTAATGCATTCTTCCATTTCCAGTGAAGAAATTGACGATTTGCAGCAGTTTATTGCTGAAAACGGACATGAACTATTTGAGGTAAAAATAAATGAAAAATACTTTGAAAATGCACCTGTGCTTATGCACTATACAAAAGAGATGTATTATCGATTGCTCGCATATAAATTTCTCCCTGCCAGTCTGGACAGGATTTTGTATCTGGATCCTGACATTCTTGTTATAAATCCTATTGATGAACTCTACAATACTGATATAGACGACTATCTTTATGCAGCCGCCTACCATGATATTCCTGTAAAGGAAATTAATAGAATCAGGCTGCGCGCCTACGATATGGAAGCATACTTTAATTCCGGTGTTCTTCTGATGAATTTGCACCTTCAAAGAGAAAGAATAAATGAAGAGGAAATTTATACTTTTGTTGAAAAAAACAAAAACCGGCTGATTATGCCGGATCAGGATATATTAAATGCACTTTACTGTAAGGAAATAAAAAAGCTCAGTGAAATTAAATACAATTATGATGTAAGATATTATTATTACAATAAAATTCTTAGCAATGGAGAAGTAGGCATGGATTATATTATGTGCAATACTTCTATACTTCATTTTTGTGGGAAGAAGAAACCATGGCAAAAAAATTACAGTGGGAAGTTTTATTCTTTGTATAAGCATTATGAAATACTTGCACTTCAGAGAAGACTTAAGGCGTAAAAGCGTAAAGAATGCAAAGAAGGCTTAAGATGTGAAAATATATAAGAGGCGGTTCTCAATAGAAATACACTTTCGCTTTCAGAGAACCGCCTCACTTTTTCTGTCCTGTATATTTGTCCCATATATCAAAACAGTAGCGTCATTTTATCATTGGCAATGAAATGCCACTTCAAAACTGAATTAATCATTCCTTCTTGCTTTAATAAATTCCTCAACTTCCTTTAAAGTAGGAATTGATGGTATTGCTCCTTTATTCATGGTGCTGATACCTGCCACTGTATTTGCAAATGAAACTATTTCATCAATATCTGATGCTGTGAGAAGTTCAATTTCCACATCATTTTCAATAACTTTATAAAGTACGCTTCCAAGGAAAGAATCTCCTGCGCCGGTAGTGTCTACGACCTTTACGTCTATAGCAGGTTGGTGTCCAGTGTATTCACCTCTTCTATAGAAACAGCCATTCGGACCAAGAGTGACAAAAACAAGCTTTACTCCATATTTATCCCGTATGTAAGCCGAACCGGCAGCTAAATCATTAATTCCTGTCAGGAAATACAGTTCTTCTTCTGAAATTTTGAGTATATCCGCATATTCAAGGCCTTTAAGCATCATTTCCTTTGCTTCTTCAAGATTATCCCATAAAGGAGGCCTTAGATTTGGATCATAGGATATTATCAGATTATTTTTTCTTGCAACATCTAAAGCTTTTAATGTAGCTGACCTGGCGGGCTCATGTGTCATGGAAATTGAGCTGAAGTGAAAGACTCTTGAGCTCTTTATAAGGTCATAGTCTACTTCGTCTTCCTTTAACATCATATCAGCACCGGGTCTTCTGTAGAAACTGAAGCTCCTGTCACCTGTTTCATCAAGGTGTACGAAGGCAAGTGTTGTATTTACATCATCTGAAAATACCAGACCCTTGGCATCAATATTGAGATTTACCAGAACATCTTTCAGGAAGTAACCAAATTGGTCTTTACCAACTTTTCCGATAAAAGCTGTTTTCTTGCCTAATTTTGCTAAAGCTGCTAGGACATTCGCAGTGCCTCCACCGGGATTTTGCTCATAGAGGTTATTACCGTTTGCAGACTTACCGGATGGAGTAAAGTCAATAAGAAATTCACCTAATGCAACAACATCGTACATAAATGACACCACTTTCATTTAAATTTAAATAACTTGCTGTGCTAGATAATGAGATAGCATTGTGGAGAGCTTTGGAATTCCCTCTGTACTCCCCGTGTTAAAGAAAGTATCCTTTAACACAAGCGAATTGATTTGCCCCGTAACGAGCTTATTAGCTCTTGAGCTCGGAACTCCTGCTATCGAAATACTAGCATAACAAGATAATTTAATACTAGAGTTTTTTATTTATACTGTCAAGTTTGATTAATATATCAAAAAATATTCATGATGCGTTTTCATTTAATCCGGTTCAATATATCAGCAATCAATTAATACCATTAATTTCTATATGTTACTATAATTTTTAAGCATTAATTATGAAGACAAATATACCTTTGACATAAGGAAATAAAGAAGGTTAGTGGCTTAGCAAAATTATAAATGTGAGGTCAATTGAAAAAGTAAATTCCGGTTTGCAAAAGTAAATTCCACAGTATTTGC
>ENA-UPAD01001572-UPAD01001572.1-bioreactor-metagenome-genome-assembly--contig:-NODE-1572-length-22642-cov-181.717227_pt1 | contig 22642 bp, 31 predicted proteins | sample MGYA00238179_ERZ772710 | MGnify/ENA primary metagenome ERZ772710 (study PRJEB29004, sample SAMN07631245) | bioreactor metagenome | isolation source: Switchgrass digestor | place: USA: Dartmouth...
TGCTCTGCGCAAGATAATGAGGTATCTTTAGCTCATTTTCCTTCTGTGCTTTGCGATAGTAAAAACCCGTGGCTGTCGCCAGCTCTGCAAAGACAGAGGGGATCAGGTAGGCCAGAGGGGAGAGATCTCCGGTCCTCCAAATCATGACACATGAAAAAACGGCCACTGAAATAGTGCCGATTGAAACACAGATGAAAATTATCTTTGAGAATTCCAGTTTCTTTTTCCTGGATTTTTTATGCTTCCTGCCCATACTGTCCGCCTCCTTATGCTACAGATGAGCTTCTTTGCCTTCAAGTCTGTCGATACGGTGATGTGCCTGCTTGGCCGACTGTTCCACGGCTGTGATACGGGAGATGATTTCCAGGTGTCTTTCATCCTGTTTTTCCTGTTTGCGCTTGATGTCGTCGATTCCGGCTTTTATGTAGCCGATTTCCGTCAGGATTGTCCCGCTTTCTCTACCTTCATTCTCACTATCAACCCGATGGTTTCTTTTGTAAGTGGCATATCCGAACGCTATGGCACATACTGTGCCTAAAATGCCAAGTACTGTTGATAATATTGTTATTTCGCTCATATATCGTCCTCCTCAAATCGAAATAAAAATGCGGCCCTGTATTTACAAGGCCGCATTTGTATGCTTGCATTACTCTATTTCGATATTAGCTTCCTCAAGAAGTGCCCGCACAGCATCTCGCCATTTGGCCGGTACCCTTTCGAGTGTCCATAGAGGAGGATCATGAGCAATAAGATTAAAATATATTAACGCCATCAACCTTCACCTCCCAAAACAGCCTCAGCAAGCTCGGCAATAGCCAATTGGATCGCAATATTATTTTCTGTTTGAGCTTCAGCTAATTCTGCAATAGCAAGCCGAATCTGCGTAAGCTCATCTATAGGTTCAATATCTCGCTTTTTAGCTTCGGCTATATAATAATCATACCGCTCAAGAATATCATTATACAGATCGGCTGAATTCGGTAATTCCAGATGATACTCGTCGTATTCATACCCTCTAATTGTCAGGCCGTCTATTGTTTCCTCAAACGGTACAACATGCTCAAAAAACCTGGCAAGGACATAACCGGGTTTCTTGGGCTGTTCTTCCAAAGTGAATGCATTATGCGGCGCGTTGTCGCCTCTTACTCTCACTTCGAACAACCTCCTTTAAGTTTTTTATGCCGATTGGATCTAAATATTTTGACCGTATTTTATAACTATTACAATGTTTGAGCTGCCCAGCTCGGCTTAGCAGACTTGCAGCTTGTTTAAATGATATTTTTTTACCAGTTGCAAGCTGTTTCTGGATCCTTCGGCACTGCCTTGTGAATCGAAGAAAATTCCGCTTTCTCATAATTGTATGCTGGCGTGAAAATCGGTAACCGACAAAATCAAGCATACGGCTATTGAGTGGCCATACTTGCCAATTTTCCTTCATTTGCAAACCAAGTTTTTCTTCCATGAACTTTGCTATTAGTTGTCGTGCCTTATGTAATTTCTTTTTGTTCGGGCCGAATATCACGATATCATCCATGTATCGAACCATATATTTTACACCAGGCAAAGTCAGAATATAATGGTCAAGTGTTTCCAGGTAATAATTTGCAAACCATTGGCAAATATAGAAGCCGATAGCGATGCCATGAGAACAGGTTTCCAAAATCTCATAAATGAGTTTTAAGAACTTCTTGTCCTTAATTTTTCGTGCAAGAGCCCAAATAAGTTTCTTAATATTAACGCTTGGATAGAATTTTTTAATGTCTATTTTTAAAACATATTTAGTGCCCTTGACGTCCCTTCTGATGATTCGCTTAACATATTTCTGAGCATAGGCAGTACCACGCCCTGGGATTGATGCGCATGACCAATGATACATACCGCGTGAAAGAATCGGCTGCGATACCATAACAATCATCTGATGCATAATCCCGTCAGGGAAGAACGGGACAACTTCTATTGTTCTCACCTTCTGACTGCAGAAATCGTATTTCTCCTTAAGCTTGGGTTTTGTTGGCACAAAAGTACCGTTCACGACAAGCTCATACATTTTTTCAACGTATTTTTCTTTGTTGGCAAGAACAATAGCCACATCCCTTCGATTGCGCTTATTTTTTGCTCCGGAGTCAATAGCACGGCGGATAAGATCCTTGTCACACAATTTTTCATACAGGAACCCTACTCTTTTTGGCATGCAATTCCTCCTTGTTTGCCTCCAGGGTCTTTCGAGAGTGAACCTACTAAACCCTGCCCTGAGCGGCAATATTTTCACCGAGCGGTGTGGATCATCCCACGCAAGTAGTTGGTGCAAAATAACAAGGTGGCGCGCGCCGATGTACGAGTTCGCGTTCGACGAGTCGTTGTTCGCGTCGAAGTAGAACAGACCGGTTTTCATTCCTGGGGGCTATGCCCCCAGACCCCCATCAGGGGAGAAAAAGGAGGCGCGCGCCGATGCTCGAGAGCGCGCTCGACGAGGCGATGTACGCGTCGAAGTAGAACAGACCGGCATTCCCAGCATCCGACCAACTACCGCCGACAGACAGGACACGCCAGCCGGTCGCCGAGTACACGTAATCAGGTATATAAGTTGTTTCTGAACCTCCGTTTAATGTCGGTAAAAAGGCAAATGGGAAAGTAGGTGATAGAGTAAGGCCCTTAATCCATCCACTCTCGCAAATAGTCACTCCGGCCGATGTGTAATTTGTTGATGTATCGTCGGCAAAGTTTGCCGGATTGAGACAAATATAAGCCCGACGTTCATTGAAATTAATACCATCAACCCAATCACGGACATTATCCCACAAGTTTTCCATCCAGCGGTACTGGACAGCTGTCTTCCCATCAGTTCCAGCAGCCCGGCCAGTGTGGTAAGTCATGCTGTCAGTGCCTCCAGTATTGATGGCAGCGGAGTTACTACTGTCCGTATACCCTTTGCCTATTTTAGCCTGGCTATCCCAATCGGCAAACTCAACAAGATAGAGCAACCAAACTGCGCACCAAGCGGCATAATCGTATTGCCACCATGGACCGCCTTTGTTCGCTGAACCTGCCCTTGCGTCCGCTCGTTTTATATTAACAAGAGGAGCTAATCCAGACTTTGATACATATCCAGCCCCAGTATTATATTTGCCGATGTAAATATAATCTCTGACAACTCCATCTCCGCGATCAAATGCAGGATGCACAGCGAAACCTGGCGCTTCATTGTCTGCAATATAAAAGCGCATCTTTGAGTTTGCCGTATCCTGTTCGATTTTGTACCAAAATTTCGGTATACGGACTACGGTATCATAGCTGGTACGTGAAAAACTGCTCGACCCTCGCCTATGACTTATGGCATTATTGATTACATTGAACTCGTCTATTTCTGACCATGGATATAAGGCATCAAAGGGGCTTGAGCCTGCTCCTCCTCCGACTGCTGGGACTGGATCCGGGAATCCAGCTGAGGCGGCAATACGCGTAAGTGCTGTGGATTGATTTGCATAATTCCATTCGACTCCATAAATGTTCACGACTCGTGGCTTAGCCGTTACCTGCTGACTTGGATCAGTATTAAAGTTCCTATCAAAATCAAATGTAAATGCCCTGTAATAATATGTTGTACCATTTATCAATCCGGTATCGGTATAAGTATTTGCGCCGCCGGAATAGATCAGTGTACCATCACTTGGTCCCGTGGGGTATCCATCTGTTTTTCTCATAATGCGTACACCGGCAAAATCTGTATCAACCGGATTAACCCAAGTAAGTTTTACAGCTGAATCTTGCTCCTCAGCACTAAAATTAGTAATAGGTGGTGGAGGAGTCTTGTCTTTGCTTTTGCCGCCTGCTAAGCCATGTAATATTAAATCATTAAGCACTTATAATCACCTCGCTTACCACTTCATCGTCGGAATAAGTAATAGAATACTGTATTGTTTGAACCAAATTTTCTTCTTCGTCATAAAACTTAACAGTTCTTGTTGTATAAGGACTTGTGCCGTTTAGTTGTGAGGTTTTAAAAAGTGTTCCGTCAGCTCGTTTAAATTCTATTAGCGTAAAAATACCATCATCATCTGGATTTTTTCTTTCTATAGAAACAGCTTCCCTATGTGGCGTATTATCATTCTTATGCGACGCAAGATTATTGGCTATTTTTGTAACTTCTTGGTCGGTATAGTTATTTGCATTTGTTATCGCAGCCGTACCTACATTATCTGCATAAGCTTTAGCATTTGTTTCTGCAGCATCAGCCTTCGCCTGAGCACCGGCGGGCGTTTCTTTGGCGTTCCAAGTTTCTCTCTCTTCCTGGGTAACGTGTGCTATGGTATTTCCCGTATGTTCAAGAAAATCCCCCATTGAAACAAATATCAAGGACTGATCAATGATTGCGGAGATATTAGATGCGTTACCCACCAGAATAACCACATCAATGCTCTTTTCAATGAGATCCGCGCCACCATCTGCAGGTATGTATTCAGCCTGATCACCAGCATTTCCATAGCAATAAAGGATTTCGCCGAGGTCAGGATCCTCGGCAAACACCCCAATCTCCCGCCAATAGAAGCCGGTTGTTAGCCCGCTATTGGAAAGTGTACCTCCTACTACTGCTTTACCTCCGGAGAGAGTTTTTAACTTTGTTATATCCAGCGTTTTTACCGTATGAATTAAGTCTGTCAACTCAGAAATGGCTTGTCCGCCAACCTGACCATCTCCAACTCGAATACTCGTGAATTTGAGCTGTACTCCCGCCTGGGCTTTTGCTTGCAGCGCACGCCCCCTATTTGTCAATATCAGTCCACCAAATGCACTCATTTATACCACCTGCCTTATCTCTAAAAAATCACCAGTGTGGACAACACCGGCATAGTATAATGGCATTTCTCCAGATAGAGAAATTACTATCTGCTCAAGGTGCGACCTCATATTTTTAACGGCATTTAAAGCCTTTAAAAACAATCCGGCCTGTTCTTTGGTCACTGAAGCATTGCTTGTAATTACTTTGAATCTATATGGTTCGCCGCCATATTCAAACCATTCCTGAACTATACCGTCACCAAAATAGGCACTTATCACTTGTTCTACAGCCCATTTAGTACCGAGCTTTGCATGTATCAGATCAGATTTCTTGAGAATTTCGCGTTTAGCTTCGATTGAAGCATCCTTACTATACCAGGTAGCATCAAGTTCCCACGCTAATTCATCTAGTTCTGCTTCGCTCATGTGATCAATCTGATCCCAGGTTCTCAGTAGCATTATCCTTGCCGCCAGAGCCCGTACCAGTGCATTTACTCCGTTTGCAAGACCCTGAACTGCATTATCAGATCTCATGAACGCCGGCAATAATGCCATAATATCGACATCAGATAACTTCATGAATCGATCACCTCATGAGTCAATGTCAAGTTGCCGCTGAATTTGGCAACCTCATCATCATCAATTTCTGTAAACTGAGGTTTCACAATCTCTACTCTGATGGCTCCAACAAGGCCATCTTTCCAGGAAGGAGCAAGTATATACTTGCGTAATTGATCCGGGTTAATATCTCTACCGAGTGCCCCTGATTGCCAAGCAATGTACCTATCAATTGCCCCACCTTCGCCCTCTATGGTCTGAATAGCCCGGCTTTCGTCCTCAGCCGTCGTATAGTACTTTAGCTCTATATCAAACTGCACCTGTTCAGGAGCTTGAACAATAACATGATCCGTGAGCGGCCTGACATCCGGAGCAGCAACTGCTTGCTCAACCTTAGATAGTATGTCTGCCGGCGGAATTTCTCCCCCTACCAGGATAGGAACGAGCCTTACAACTCCCGGCTCCGGACTTGATATATGTACATCTGCTATTCGGGGATCTGCAGACAACGCAAAATATCTGTACGCACCTTCAGGCCCAGCCACTGAAAAACGCGATGGAGCAAGACGGATCCTCTCACGGAATTTGGCATCCCCTTCTTCGGTGTATGGTTCTCCATCGTCTCCGCCATATGTCATCACGGTATTCTCCACAGTGGAGATATATGGGATAAGATCAACCAAGGTTGATATGCTACCTGGAGCATACCCATTATAACGAGACCCACCTTCTATACTTGAGGCTGGCACATCGACATATGATGTCCCGGCTTGTAATACAGCCGTCTCATCTGTCGCAAAATAAGCGCTTTCATCTGCAGTTGCCACTTTCGTACTCTTGGGAATCAAAATATTACTCGATAACGGCGAAGCAACAGCAAACCTCAAAGAGGTTTTTGCCGGGAGCGCCGGTGCTCGCGATGCACCAACACGCTCACCAATTGCATCCAATACAGTGCCCCGGGCATACCGCAGGAGGCGTTGGCGAGCCGCATCGTTTATGGTGTTATATAAAGATACAAATACCGCAACAAGAGCCTCGCCAAATATCCTTCTCTCATCACCGGGGTATAGCGGTTGACCCACACTTTGCTCTAAGGAAGCTATGATCTGGTCATATATAGCGGCTGCATCTGTTTCGCTGAAATAGATTTCATTACTCATAATGCTTCTCCTTTCAGCCGGTTATATTTGATATCTGAGTATTTATAGCAAACCTTCCTTCTTCGGGAAGCAAAGCATCAATGGAAATCTCGCTGAAATTCACTCTGGGCTCATAGGTAGTAAGCAACCACTCAATCTCAGCGCGGATCTCTGGATTTGCCAATGTACAAGGTTGATCGATCAGACTTGCATTTAGGCCTTTTATTCGGTCATATGGCACTTCTCCCCGTGAAATAAGTAGCAGATTGGCAGCGCATTGCTGTGGCGTACCATTCCCGTATGCTTTCATATAATCACCTCGAAAGTTGGGTATTTGTAGGCTTTTTGGCGGCCTTATCCGCTGATGTAGCCCCTATATTTTTTGCTGACGAAATGCCTAAAGCATTATAAGTCGCTATCCCCGGGGAGGACTTTGCCAAGTTTGATGATGACTTTGAAGATGCTCCCGTGTACTCTACCAGTGTTAAGGATATCTTTGCCCGTCTTATCCTGCCCAGGTCATCAGTGCTGATATCTGACACGTCCACATTAGTAAGCTGCATTTTCTCCGGACCAAACCTCTTCCCGCCTAAAAAAAATGGGCCGGTTGTGCCCACAAGCGATTTCCATGATTCTATTTCTTCATATACATTTACACCTACCGCATCACTCAAAATTGATTCAAACTTAATTTGCTGCGGTTCTTTTCCTCCCTTATCATTAAGCTTAAATGAGGTAGACAAGCCTTCTAAATTTATGACTTTTTGCGGAGAGACCTCCCATTTTTTGTTAAGGAATTGGGCAATAATGGCCATTTAATCCACCTCACATCCTCTGAAGCACAATTCCGGTTCCATCGTCAAACAAGACAAAGGCAACGACATCTCCAACTGATAATTCCAAACCGGTTTTTATTAATGGCGTAACTGCGTTTTCTTTTCCAAGAGGTAGAATTCTGACACCTCCTGGCTGCACTGCTACAACTGTGCCTTTCTGGACCATAGTTATCCCACCTAAATTTTTCTGAAAAATATCTTGCTTTTCCGTTTGATATAGTCGTGCCTGATATGATATATGAAAACCGGACCATCCCAGTTTGAGTAACCGTTTGTTCTCAGATTAACTACGCTGCAGGCTGCAAGTTCTGGAATCAGATCACTCCAGATGACCCCTACTTTCCCCGACTTTGTGCATTCCCATTCAAACCTGGTATCTGGCTTAAGGATGAGCTCATAAGCTGGATCTTGCTTTTCAATATATGACATTGAATAAAAAATGAGCATGCCATTAAAAACCAGAAACTTACATCCTGCAAGATCGCAGATTTTCTGTAAGAAAGAAAAATCATCTTCCTGCTGCATGAGATAAGGAAAAGTCTGGTCCAACGCTCCATACTGCTGGAATATAAACCCATATCTCTCCGCTATTTCTTTGCCGATCTGGAAGAGGCGGACCTGCTCCCATGATTTGCTTCTTGCATCGGCATAATTCGTCGGCACAGCCAGTGCTGTCAGAATATATTTGCCGTTCTCCGGTTCAATGTTGTGAATGAACATCTTACCGGTTCGAGCAGGTCCTTCTTCCACTGCAACAATATTATCTGTTGCAGGTTTCCAAGCATCCCATACCCGGTCAATGTCATCAAACTTTATTACCAAGGAGTCACTCCGGCCGTCTGAATACATGTCATGATAACAGGCATCAATTGAGACATCGTTTGTGATATCCTTCCCCTCAAAAAGTAGCTTCATGAGGACCGCCTCCAAGGTGGTAATGTCTCTGGCAACTCGATATTCTCTATAATTGGGATCCTGAGCCTAACTCCAGAGTCAAAGATGATTACATCACAGTAATCCGGATTAGCCTGGATTATGGTACTGGCCAGCTTTTCCTCACTATATGCAGCCAGGGCCAAGCTGTCAAATGTATCCCCCTGCTGAGTGGTGTAATCAATGTATCCGACTATACGCTGCACCATAGCACCCCACCTCCCGTTTCCGTAACCATTTTTCAAGGTAATCGAAGAACTCTGGTTCGTGCTCCTTGATTTTCTTTATGATTTCGTCCTCATCCACATCGCCATATACCTCAATACGTGGTGAGAATACAATCCCACCAAAGTCATAAACGACATATGAGGTACTTCCGGCAAGTGAGCTCAAAATTCCATCATCTACCCCAAGCATTCGGCCCGCCTTCGCCCAATATGCGAGGTTTTGAGCACGGTAAGCAGGGTTAAAACTGATTACCGCCTCGGTGGGATACCTGGGATCTTCACCAACAATAGATAATCCATCAGTAAAGCCACCTGTTGCATAACCTGGTATCTCTGCCACCTCAACCTTTGCATCGCCGGTTATTAAGCTAACAACCCAACCAAGTCCCTGGGCTACCCATTCCACCACTTTTGCGATAAAACCAACAATCGAGCCTAAAACATCAGCGATCGGTTGTAGGGCAGGAGCTATTGCGCCAAAAAGCTGGATAAGCGGAGGGAGTATAACCTCCAATAAGCTTGTCAGCGCAGGCAAAAGAGGCATTACCACATCGTTAAGCAAAGATAGAAACATCTCCAACAGTGGAGTTACAATTGGGAGCAACTGCGCAATCAGTTCTGATATTATCGGCAGTATGGCTGATGCAATTTCTGTTATCATCGGCAAGATTGCAGTTAATATGCTCATTACAGGCGGCAAGATAGCTTCAACAATCTGCATTAACGGTGGCAATAATGCCATCGCCAAGTCAAGCAATGGCGGGAGTAACTGCATAACCAGCGTGCTTAAAATAGGTAGCAACGACTCTCCAAGGCCTATTATCATAGGTAGCAATTCCTCGAGCAAATCTGCTGCTCCTGCCAGAAACTCTTCGACAAAGGGCATCGCTGACTCTACGGCATCCTCTATTAGAGGGATGAATTTGAGCATAAGTTTTTGCAGCGTAGGCATAAACTTATTGAGCCCATCAAAAACCGTATTGGCAATAGGTTTAAGCGCTACCTCAAGTTCCTGTCTCATCACTTGCAGCCGTTCTGCAAAGTCATACGTATCTTCAGCTGCCCCGGCTATCGTTTCATCATTGGCAAGCAATTCAGCCGTAAAGTCTCCCACTGCTAAAGTGCCATTACGGATAGCACTGGCTATTGTTGAGCCTGCTCTTGCACCAAAAATTTCATTGGCAATAGCGGTGGCCTTAGCCGCATCCCCGGCGTTTAGAATCTGCTCATAGTACATTGCTAAGCCTTCAGATGCAGATATGCCTTCCTTGGCCAGGGCGCCCACGCTCTTCTTCATGGCGGCAAGGACTTCATCGGTATTGACGCCCGCCTTTTCAAACTGACCAATCAGCGCTGTTGCAGTTTCAAAGCTATAGCCCATCTCTTGTAGCTGAGGTGCAAATCTCTGGGTCTTGTTAAGCAAATCTGAGAATCCTATGCCCGTTGCCTGGCTGACCTTAAAGGCATGGTCCATAGCAGCGGACATATCCTCTGTGCTAAGTTTCCAAGCCTGGAAGGCCTGTGAGGATTCCTCAATGACATTCCCGAGGTCTTCCCCAAGCATATCACTAACCTGGATGGCTTGCTTTGATATCTCCTGGAGCTCAGTCCCAGTAAGTCCAAGACGAGTGTTATAATCCGCTATTGCTTTGGCCGCATCATCCATGGATGTGGGTATGCTCTTATACACTGCATCAAAATCTTCCAGGAGTGAATCCAAAGCTTCTCCGGTTGCTCCGGTACCAATACGAATGGCATCAGCAGCGCTATCAAACCGGGAACCGAGCTCTTTCAAATATTTGCCTGCTTCTACGACAGCTTTGCCAGTAACAACAGCAACTCCACTTATTGCAGCACCGACTGCCACGGCTTTCCAATTGATGCCCTCAAGCTTCTTTGTTGCTTCATCTATCACCTTGCCGAGGGATGGATCAATTGAACCGGCAAAATCAACAACAGCCGAAAGTATTCTATTTTTTGCCAACTTCAATTACCTCCTTCGATGTTTGGGCTTATACTTGACCGAATGAAAAGGAACAGGCATCTTGCGCATACGATGTTCTTGTTCCTTTAGGTCCTCTACTGCCTCGCCTACCTCGGCAAGGAAATCGATCAATCTCTTTTGCTCCAAATATGAGACCGGAGTATTAAAAATCCTGGCATAATCCCTCATTGCTCTTCTGAGCTGGCGGCCTCTGAGGGTTCCTCCAATCTCGAAATAATAAAATTTCTTCCGATCTTCATGACCTCCAGGACATCCCTGCCCTTAAGTCTCTCAAGGTCTGACATATCAATGTCAGGGTTCACCGCAACTATTGCCGCAAAGCCAAGGTAAAGATGAAAACCGTAGTCCAATTCAACAGCTCCGGCCCTGTTTCCGGCTTTTGAAGCGATTGCCGATAATTTGCGACTCTCAGCCTCAGTAAAAAGCACCGCAGTGATCTCCTGTGCATCATAGGTCAAAACATCGCGTTGCTGTCCATTGATGATGATAGGGTTTTCAAGCTTAAGCTCTTTCTTCATATCAGAAAATCACTCCTTCAAAATGTAGGCCGTTCCCTAAAAGGAAACGGCCTTATTTTTACAAAAGACTGTTGATAGGAGAATAATAATCCGTGCCGAGAATACGGCAGATCTGGCTCAGCCTATCAATAAGCCACAGTTCTTCTCCACCCACGAACAGCTGATACCTGGTAACCTCGGCCGTTATCTCATTTTCTGATGCAGAGCCGGGTTCCAAACTAATACCAGGGATGGTCTTGGGTATCGCCTTGACAAATGCCTTGCACCCCTCAGGCTTTGTGGTGCCGTCTGATTTTACGACATTCTGGACAAACCTGAACTCAAAGTTCATGCTTTGCATTCTGACCATGCGTCCAAGACCAAGGTCAATGCCTATCTTTGTGATAGCCAGCTCCATAGACTCAAACTGACCGGGTGTAGGCAGCGACATGGTACCCATTGCACGGTAATCGGCAGTTGTGGGGGTCACTGAGGGGAGGGTAATGGTAACATCTCTTGCAACAAGCTGGCCATCTACATAAACTGTATTGGCCACTATAGGACCTTTTAAGTCAATGTAACTCATTTACGCATTCCCTCCTTCACCAAAATAGACACTGAACCCGGCATTCGTATACGACACGTAGGCTGTCGCACTCTTCAGCGGAGGTGTGGGTGTCACTGCGATGTCCCATCTGAAGTCACCATTCATCATATCATCGGTGCTGTTCTCACTCTCCAAGAACAACACCCTGGGTGTACCGATTAATGCACCGATAGCCACCAAAGCGTCAAGCTTTTCTTGCTCACGATTGAGGATAGTATCCTTCATCTGACGATCCATAGGCTTATCAATGGCTGTACTCCATTCGCGCTGGAATGAGTTGGTTATGTGCATAAGCATCCGCATGGATGTGTCGAAAATCGCCCGGGGATCAACATCGGCACCATAGGCATATGCGGCCGTATGGTCTCCCCACAGCACCCAGTTACCTCCCCAGAAGACTGCTGTAGATATGCCTTTCTGGGTAAGCTCATTGGCAGTCTGCTGGTCATAGCCCATGTTTTTACTTTCAGCACCGAAATAGAGCTTGGTAATGCCAATCATCTTGTTCCCGGGTGTCTCCATAGGCACCGAGTCATGGGAATTGTCAGCCCTGAGCATCTCCACAACCGCCAACGTGGATAGATGATATATCTCACCAGCATTGTTCATGCCTTTGGGCCAATATACTTTAGACCTCTCGCTGCTGTATGCATGGGCATTTTTCCAGTCGATCGCTTTTTCAATGGTATCCACGGCTGTGCCCCCATCACGGATGGGAAGATCCGCAACCACAAAGGCATCCCAATGACCATTGATTTTCTGACTTGCTGAAATCAGCGCATTATAGACAGCAGGAATCTCACTCCAACCAGGAGCAGCCAGGATATTGGGTATCGCATTATGCTCCTGGTATAACAGAGTAAGTGCTGCGAGACCTTTATACACACCATCTTCTATCCCGCCGATAATGTCTGCCGCCTCAGCCTTTGAAACGTCAATCTCATAGTACGAAGCGGTTATGTTACCGGTCAGAGGTTCATCAGGGTTGGCTGATGTAATCACAACAGAACCCTTTGCGAAGTCGTATGAGACATTAAAATCAACCCCTTCGGTCATTTCGGCAAGCAGCAGGGTATCCAAGATTATTTTGTCACTCTTAAACTCTGCCCGGCCTCCGGAGAATGTGAGAGTCCTCGTTGTTGGCTCATTGGTCTTCATTGTATCAGGGTCAAGAACATTGATCACATAAATGGGACCGATATTACCAATTGGGTTGTTAAAGTGTGCGGCAAAAGCTTCACACAGGGAGAAAGCATCCCAATCTGTGGAATATCCCAGTTTTCTCTGGGCATCCATCAGATTAGAAACCTTAACAGGTTTATTGATGATTCCCGCATCTTTATAACCACGCACGAGGTTAACCGGAGCAAGCCCAATATATACAGGGACTGTGCCGGCCTGCACAGCGCTTTGAGCCACGGTCGCTCCTATATGGCCGTATGCACCGTATAAATACTCGTTAGGCAATTTTCTCACCTCACATAAAAGATAGCGGCCAATAGCCGCCTCACAAAAATTCTTGGTATTCATTTGAACATCTTATAACGCCGCACTCCAGAGCGAAGCTTACCCAGGCAAACCAGTACGGGTAAAAATCAGGAATAGCGTCTTGATCAGCCACCGGACCGTATTTAATTCCCTCTTCTTTTATTACCCGTAAGCCTGAAATGTTGTCAGCATTACCAATCTCTCGAAGTGCTGTGTCAACAAAATTCCAAGCATCCTTCCATCCGTCACAATAGCGTCGGAAGTATTCTTTTGCTTCATCCGTATCCCACTGCTTATATGTACCATCCCCAAGTGGTTGAAAAATGTCCTTGCCATGATTACCAGGATTCCATGCGGCAAAGCAAAATCTGACACGCATGAGCCCTTTTCTTGCCAGGACTTGCTCCTCCCCTTCAATCAGCTGAATACACAGAGAAGGTATTGGAGCAAGAATATCTGGAGGCATGCGGTCCTTGGAGGGTACATAAAGCACAAATGCCGCGGGATGCACCAGAGTATGCTGATATGATGCATCCACCCTATCATCATCGGGGAGCTTTAGCTGGACCTTCTGGCAAATTGTCTCTTCAGCCCATTGCCGGATCCGCTCAAGGTTATCAACTATTGACACCAATATCCCTCCCTTATGTCACACGGGTTTGCTGGAGCGTGATCTTGGCTATCCCTGCGTCCACACTCCAATCAACAATGATGTATTCCCTACCATCGACATTGAGGGATGCTCCCGGTGATTTCCTCGGAGGCAAGTCAGAAGGGGTGGCATATATGATCATTTCAGCATCGATCACACCAAGAGAGGCATCGCCTTCTTTATAGACATCGTCTGTCAGGACGCATAAAACCTCCCTGCCTTCGATTTGATGCATCTCGCCGAATTCGCAAGGATTGAGAAAAACGGAACGAATGTCTTTTTCAAGTTGTTCCCTGAACGAGCTTTTCACTTCAGCCACCCCGCTTGGTCTTTTTCTTTGATGTGGGCTCTGGTTTCTCGGTTGTGTTGCTCTTGACATACTCAGCAACACCCTTTTGCACCAGTTTAGCTTCTTTCTCTGGGGATAAAGAGAAGGGAGGATCCTTTGAGGTTTTAGGGATGATACGGTCACCATCAACGTGACCATATATACCTTTGATGATCCTGATCATTGGTCAATTCCCCCTACTTTTTAATGAGCTCATCCGGATTGAATTCTACATTGACAATATCGTTTTCAGCTTCAGTTGCTTTCTTTTTTCGTTTCCCTTTGAGTGCCAGTTCCGAGACATTTATCTGTTCGGCATCTGATTCAGCCTCCTGCACAGCATGAGTCAGCTGCACCTCCTGGGTCGATAATATTTCAGGGATTCCTTCGGCAACTCCCAGGGAAATAAGACGGGACTCCTCCACTTGGGGGAGCCCCGTAATAATATCACCTTTCACATACTTCCGGATACCGTCATTGAGAATACCTTGGGTTACTCTGACCGCCATGTGGCACCTCCTTAGTACACTACAGCCACGAACCAGTCATCGACATCCTCCGGTACGGGCAAAGGCCTGGAACTCAGTCTGACCATCTTGACATCATTGTTTACATCAGCCCATACCTTTGGCACGCGGGTACCCTCGATAGTTACAAACTCTCCGTTGTTCTCCATCTGAGTAATGGCTCCATAGAGCCTTCTGCCCATACCGGTCCTAGCAAGTATGAGGGTTTTCTCAGGCATCATCGGCTGCTCAACGCCATCATCATCCAGGTACCAGTCATCATAGCTGTAGATCTCAAGACCGAGAGCCGTAATCTTTCCGATGAAGGTGACTGCATCGTTTTTGATAGTGGGCTCAATATTGCCAACAACGATGCTCTTCTTATCGAAGAGCGACTGAACTGCGGGATTCTTGATAAATAGCGTTGCCACATCGGATGCCATAACGCAGACATTCGGTGCACGTCCTGAGGACTGGATAACGGCCAGTCTCCATCTTTGCAGATCCCCGAAAATATCAGCTGTATCGGTGTCCCATTTTGCTTCGTTAAGCAATGTCTCTTTGTTTGTAAAATTGAAATCAACGGTCTCATCAATGGTCTTTTTCGATGTATCATCCACATAACCCTTCATGGTGACTCTGCCATTGATGAGAATCTCACGGCACATCCATTCTTCGCGGCGGGTTATGTATTCATCCAGCTCGGCGAGATCCTTGCCCAGCAGCTCAGCAGCTCTTTGCTCAGGAGTACGACGGCTATATACAGCTTCACCCATGGCCCTTGCTGATATGTCATCCCTGGTCAGAAGCCTCTGAGGAGCTATACGAGGCGGCTTGTATGTTTTTGTCACATAACCCTGACGATCCATGGTTACGCCGCCCACTCTGGGAGCAACGAAAGGTGCCATCTTTCTCTTGCCTTTTTTGAAGTCGACATCAATATTTTCTGTGATTTCAGTGTCGACATTCGGGAAGAAAGTGTCCCTGAAAAAAGTTCTGACCGGCATCATTTTCTCGATGGCGGCCAGCATTACTCTCGTTTCATAGATGTTGATCTCATTTCCCATCTTACATTACCTCCTCTTAGTACGGAATATTGTCTTTGAGGAAAATCCCATATTGCCTGAGACTGTCCTCATGGTCAGCAGCAGTGTTGTCCTCTGCAAAGATTAGAGCATTACGATTAAAAAGTCCGGATACATAGCACTGAGCAACCACATCGGCGTCCGTAGCATCAACATCATCGGCGAGAATGTACTTCGCCACCTGAGAACCATCTTCGGCGCTCTTGGACGCCAAAACTGCTTTACCTGTGGCAGTCACTTCACCGAGAACACTGCCTCTTTTGAGCACACCGCTTCTTGCGATCGTCACGCCCTTCAGCAGGATAGGTACATCCCCACCGGCAACAAGATTATCCGGTGTATAATCTCCAATCTGACTGTACAGACTCATTATTTTCCCCTCCTCTTATTTGCACCGGCAGCGATCTGGTCGGCCGCCTTGTTTTCAACATCCTTCTTCTGATCGACAGCTTGCTGTGCTGTGGGAATTCCCTTCACATCATTGACACCAGAGCTCTGGGCATCATTTTTGATATCTGCCAGGTATTGAGCACCCTTCTTGCTGTCTGCCTGCAAAGCTTCAAAAGCCAATTCCTTTGCATCCTTCGGCTCTTCAAACTTTGCTTTGTTGACCAAATCAGGACTGATATTGGCGGATATTTTCTCAATATCCTGAATCCTCGCCCTTTCCTGTTTTCTGCCTTCCTCCCTGGCCGCGTCTTCAATCTGCTTCACCAGATCCGGATAGGCATTCCTAAGTTCATCAACAGTTTTGCACATAGGATCATCACCTTCCTTGTCATTTGCTTTATTTGCATCAGGCTGCGGCTTGGGAGCTACGGCCTGGGCTGCACCATTTTTGAGATGCTGTTCGAAGAATTTCTTGAAGGAATCATTGGCTGCATTTTGAATAGCAAGGACTCTCCTGAGACTGAAATTTATAATATTCTCAGGCTCTGCATCATCTGGCTTGCTTTGGTCAGTATAAAGCATGCCGGTCGCGAAACCTTCTTTGATGGCCGTCCTTGCACTCATGTAGGTCTCTTCATCCATCATGGAAGATATCTTTGCCCTCGATCTGCCTGTGGCCAACTGATATGCATTGACGAGCGTTTCCTTCACTTCATCCAGGACATCAGCTGCCTTTCGAAGATCGGATGCATAACCATACACCTCAGTCAAAGGATTATGGATCATGAAAATGGACATAGGAGACATGAGCCTTTCATCGCCGGCCATGAATGGAATGGTTGCAGCACTCATTGCCTTACCGTCAACTTTTGCAATGACCTTGGCACCAGTCTTCTTGTGCTCCATCAATGCATTGTAGATACCAGCGGCTGCAAATACACTTCCACCATAACTGTCAATCCAAACGGTGATGTTTTTGCCCTTATACTGGCTTAGTTCATCACGAAAGGCGTTTGGAGTAGTTGTCTTGATACCAAACCACTCGTAAAGCCAAGCATCATCATCGTCAACAATGTCCCCTTCGATCCGGAGTTCGATCTCTTCGTCTTGGCCTTCCACGGCGTTCTTCACAATAAATTTCCAAAACCTAGCCATTCAATCTATTCCCTCCTTATATTTACTTAGGTTCAGACTGTTCTTCGCTCGACATTCTGGCCATACGCAACAATGAATTCTCGCGGATAATCTGCTCGATATTCTTATCCCAGTCTCCACCAGTCAGCTCAATGGTCTCTCTTTCGCGCGTGGAGAAACCTTCAGATACACGCTTGATTGCAGCTTCGACTTCCTTTGTTGGATCTATCTGCCCAGGAGCCGGACCATTCCAGTCTGCTTTGCACCATGCCTTGCGTTTGGCTGGGTCATTGAAAAAGCCAGGGGCATTTATCCGGCCTCTGGCAACTGCCTCTGATAACCACAGTTCATAGACAGGCTGGCAAAAGTCATTGGCGAACCAGGTACGACGCATGCGGAAAGCTTTCCATGCTTCCAAAAGCGCAGCACGACTTGCTGAGTAGCTCGCCGTGAATGATTTGGTCAGAAGCTCATACGGCACTTCCAGTGCTGCTCCAACATATTTGGCCATGGCGGTTACAAAAGCATCAAAGCCACTTGTCGGTCGTGAAGGATCCGCGAACTTGACATCCTCACCAGGCTCAAGAATGTTAATTGTTCCAGCACCCAGCTCATATGAGTTCGCCGATGGATCCTGATCAATTCTTTGAGTTGGGTCAATAGTCTGATTGAAGAGCGGAGCATCGTCATTGTCACTCTTTGTAACAATAAAAGCAGTAAAAAAGGCCTGAATGACTGCTGCTGTCAATTCAGCCTCTGCATATCTGCTTATTTGCTTCAGGCTTTCAATCACCGGCGCCAAGTACGGAACCCCGCGGTATTGCTCGCAACGTTCCTGTTCCATGAGATGCAGAATATTCGGAGCACCGGTATTCTCTCCGAATGCTTCAACTCTCACCCATTGCTTTGAATCTGGATGGACAGTGGCTAAAGTGCTGTTGGGATACTGATTACAAATCCAGTACGCTACAACCGCACCACTTTCGTCTATTTCCACCCCGTTCAGGATCCGATTACCATTTTGTTCATTCCGTGCAACACCCAGAGTAATTCCAAAGCTATTGGGATTGCAGACGCGATCGGCCTCAATTAGATGAATTCGCAATCCGTATGGCATCCAGCCAGTAGGATCAACATGTTTGATCAGTGCGAACCCATCACCATTAAGCAGCCATGACATGAGTGCGACCTGCTGGAGCTCATAGAAGTTGTTCAATCGGAGAGCATCGCACCAGATCGAATCTGCCCACACACCAAACTCTCGCTCGGTATTGATCTCCCAGGCATTTGCCTGCTCGGGGGTCATGCCAAGAAACTCATAGTCAATCTGAGCCTTCAGTCTTAGTCCGGAGCCTACGACATTGGTTCTATTCGTTTTGACTGCCGACGTGGCTAGGGGAGCACCCATATAAAGGTCCCTGGACCTTTGCCGCAAGGTATCAAGATTAAGGTCAATATCCTCAAACGGGCTTTTACTGTTGGCCGTCCATCCTCTCAATGACTTCTTGACACGGCTGGCACCGCTTTCAGAATATCCAGTATTTCTCACCCGTATCTGGCGGATGGCCTCAGTCTGCATTCTGCTGATTTCTCTTCGAAGGCCGGCACTGGGATTCAAAAAACCAATTACTTTGTCTATGAAGTTCATATCACCTCACCTCACAAATCCCTTGGAATGATCCTGAAGGCTCTACGATGCCCGCCTCCGGATGCAACGGTTTCAAGCTCTCTAACCTGTTTCTCCAGCTCTTTAATAGTATTTCTGATCTCGGACAGGTTGGCCCTTGTGAGAGACCTGGAGCCAATTGTATACGACTGGCCAGACAAGACAGCCAGTTCAGCTTCGTAATAAGCATTTAATCTTTCCCGGGCTTTGGACAGGCGGTCATTTACCATAACAATCACCAACCTCTTTTATAAATCGCTTCTTTTGATACAGCCACCACGTCTGCGTGGGCCTTGGGTCGCAGGTTTTGACGCTCCAGATGTTTCATTGAGCCGTTGCTCAAGCATCTCAAAATTAGGATTGAGAACGCGCATAGCTGCCATCGCATAATTCCGGAGATCAAGAGGTTCATTACGCACATGTTCAGATACGGTTTCCCAATATACCCGTTTCACACCTTTGTACTTCCTGATAACCTTTCGCTCCGATATCAGACCTTTAAAATAGTCCCGATCATAGCCTCTTGACTCATCGTCTGGGAAATGGCAGTACCCATCTCCTATTGCCCGCATTTTCAACCTGCTCATGATAGTTGTCTTCCCGGCATCTACACCCAAAATAATAAGGACGGCTCTTTCTTTCTCCGTCCTTGAAACCTTGTGTATAAACGGTATCCCTGGACCGCCCATGCCTTTAACGGCAAACACGCGCCTATGCTCATTTCTTTTGCAATATCTATATACTTCCGAGGTATAGTGACCACCGGAGTCCACCGCGGTGCATGCCACTATTAAACCCTTCCCATCTTGGAAGTTCCATACTTGTGAAAGCTTACCGTCAAGACTTTCCCATGTACTTTGCTGATCAGGCTTGCCAAGGATAATCCCGTATTCAATGCCCCAGCTCTGTTCGCCTTTACCCCAGCCAACTATCTCATACTCAAGACGGTCATCCTGTACGTCGACAGCAGCCGTCAGCAACAATACTCCATCCGGGAGCTCGGCAGGATAGGTTTCCCGACGCTCTAATAGGAAGTCTTCGTTCTCAATCTCGCCTTTTTCTTCCCAGGATTCACCAAAGAGTGTATTAACTACAACTTTAAGCTTTTCCGGATCATGTTTTGCCTCAAGCCATTCCTTTATGATCTTATCCCATGTGTACCAAGGTGAATAAAAAGCATTGAGATGGAATGACCTAATGCCTTTGACTTCCGGACGCTGGGCAATGTATTGACCAGGCTGGGACTTCCATGTTTGCTCATCGAGTTTTTCCAAGCAAGCTGGGCATTGAAACTTCACATCCCAAACCTCTGCATTAGAGTCAGAGATCCATTTATGCTGAAATTTCATACCGTAGAAATTCAAGTATACATACTCTCCGCAGTGTGGGCATTCCACTCGCCACTCTTCCATGGTGCCGCGCTCATAATCATCTTCAATACGAGATTGACCCTTTATTGTTGGTGTTGAGACTTTAACCTTTTTGCGGTTCCAGAATGTGACTGCTCGCTTCTCTGCTAATGCAATGGGATCACCTTCACTGCCGGCGGAAGCTGGAAATCGATCAACTTCATCAAAAAGGAGTATCCTAACAGGTCGAGATGCAAGATCTGATGGAGCATTGGCACCGGCTATGACAATGTAGCCACCTGGAAACTGCTTATGTAACGTTGAGTTTGCTCCATCCCGGGCTTTGGGGTCGCTTACTCTTTCGGCCAACACTTCTGTATCTCGGATCATTGGTGCCAATCTATCCCGGGACCAGTCTTTAGCCACAGGATCTTTGTTGGGGACTACAACCATAATGCTTGAAGGATCCTGATGTATATGATAACCGATGATATTCAGCAAAATTTCTGTTTTGCCAACCTGTGAACTGGTCATGACCACAATTTCTTCAACATCTGGATCCGTAACGGCGTCCATAACTCCGCGTTGATATGGTGCCCGATCGGTGTTCCATTGGCCCGGCTCTGCTGAGGACTCCGGAGAAAGTCTTCTATATTTATCAGCCCACTGGCTTACCGTAAGTTTTGGTGGAGGCGCCCATATTTTTGCAATCTTCCTGAATAATGCGACTGTTTTCTGTTCAATCATTTTCCGGTTCCCCTTGAACAACCGAATCATTGATGAACAGTTGTGGATCATATTCGCTGAGTTCCAGCAGCGCCTCCTCAATATGTTTACTCAATATAGCCTGTATCTTGGCTATATTGTCATATCCAATGACAAATGGCGCTACCTTTGCAGGTAACGCCAGCAGTTTTGTTTTTGCTCGGGATATCATATCGGTCATGACGTGTTCAACATCAGATCCAAGGTGGACTTCTCCACGCATAATCTGTAGCTGCAACTCCGCTTTTTCTCTCTTGGCTCTTTCATGTAAAGCTTTTTCTATATCAAAATTGATTTTTGCTTCTTTACTGCTTGCCTGAGCATTGGCTGCCTGGCGAAGATACTCACAGTATTTGCGAGTGCATTCAATCAGATCATACTTTCCCCGAGCTACTTCCGAAATTACTCCCTCTTCACGAAGCTGACGTACACGTCTATCAGTTATACCCCAGATATTACCTAAGGTAACACTATTAACAATTGTAACGCTCAGTTTATCAGGTTTTGCGGCCATTTTTATCACCCATGCTTTTTACATTTTCTTCACCTCTAAAAGCCTTGATAAAAGGCAATTTCCAGGAAGGAAGTTTCTATGATTTTTTAGGCCAAACTTTTGATTCTTAGGGCCTCGCTAGCACCACAGCCGATCAACCGCTGGAAGAACCTACCATTTATTTCCTTCCGAGTTCCCTCTTCAAGTGATGCTCGAGCCTCGAAGATAGGCCTTCTTCTATCTTCTGCTGAATCAGCTGGGATACGTTCTCATTGGTTATCATCTGCGGAATAGATACGGTAGTAAACTTTTTCAAATCATTGCGATCACGACTCATACGCTGAAACGGTATATATTGGACCTTATCAGCGGTCTTGGCGCCTGTATGCATCAGTATGTTATGGGACCTCTCACTGAATGGGCCCCCTGGTGTACGGGTGTTGTAATAGCGACCGATAACCTTCTGCCTGCCCTTAAATACCTGCATCTTCAGAGTATAGCTTCTCCCCGGTGGCGGAGACTTAGGCTTCATACCAAAGTGTACGGGCGTAAGCAGCCGGCCTGAAAACTCGATCTGTACGTTATCAACGAGCACCCCAGAAACTTTTATTTTCCCTACGCTCTGCGCGTTCTTTTTAGCGCCCATGACTTCAGTTTTTTTAATGTTATATACTGACGTAACGGCCGAAGCTATCCAGCCCGGTGCCCTGCTTTTGAAATCGCTTACGGTCCTCTTAATGACTGTCTCGCTCCCTTTATGTATTGCCTTAATCTTTTCCTCAAGTACTTTATAGTTCTTCAGGCTGACTGTTAAGACACCCATAGGTTACCCCGCCTTATAGCAATAAAAAAGAGCCCGAAGGCTCTATTAATCAACTTTTTGTTTAAAAATAAATGCATTGCACTGCGTCTTAGTTTCTCCTTCTTCACCTTTGATTTGAGGCAAAACGCTAATCAATTCCCACTTCTCTGCTCCTAGCTTGTTGAGTACCAATTCAAGATCGTGAGCATTTGCTGGATATATCTCGTCATTAAGAACCCAAACTTTATACATCCATCTCATAAATCTCATCCCCTTTCTACTTCCAATATTCGCCACAGAAAAGGAAATTTCCTTCTTTTTCAATAAACTTTTACACCGAGCGCCACCGAGGAGGATTCACCATGCCCGGCAGCGCCCGGGATATTATTGTCTTACACTCAGC
>ENA-UPAD01001573-UPAD01001573.1-bioreactor-metagenome-genome-assembly--contig:-NODE-1573-length-22617-cov-6.249180_pt1 | contig 22617 bp, 22 predicted proteins | sample MGYA00238179_ERZ772710 | MGnify/ENA primary metagenome ERZ772710 (study PRJEB29004, sample SAMN07631245) | bioreactor metagenome | isolation source: Switchgrass digestor | place: USA: Dartmouth...
CCTTAATGCTTATCAGGACGGAAATAACGTTGTTATTGAAGTCAAGGACGACGGAAGAGGTATAGATATAGAAAATGTCAAGAAAGTAGCCATAGAAAGAGGTGTCATAACACCGGAACAGGCAGAAAAAATGAGCGAAAGGGAAATAATAGACATTCTCTTTATGCCCAGCTTTTCCACTTCCAAAAAGGTTTCTGACATATCCGGAAGAGGTGTCGGCCTTGATGTGGTAAAAACCAAGATTGAAGCTTTAGGCGGAGAAGTGGAAGCAAAGTCGAAACTGCATGAAGGAACCACTTTCATAATCAGGTTACCGCTGACTTTGGCCATAATGCAGGCTTTAATGGTGAAATTGTCTTCCGAAAAGTATGCCCTGCCTCTCGGCAATATCCAGACTGTCGAACTGGTAGGCAAAAATGAAATAAAGGTTGTAAACAACACAGAAGTATTGAATCTCAGGGGTACCATTATACCGATAATACGCCTTGGAGATATTCTTGACTGTGAAAAAACCGAAGAGCAGGATGAACTTTATGTCGTTGTCGTAAAGAAAGGCGATCGTCTGGCCGGTTTGGTTGTGGACGAGCTGTTGGGACAATATGAAATTGTCATTAAATCCATAGGCAAGCACATTAAAGCCCATAAAATTGTCAGCGGAGCAACGATACTTGGCAACGGTGAAATTGCATTAATTCTGGATGTAAATTCGCTGATTTAAGAATGCTTGCCGTATGAAAACGGAGGTTATGGATATGCAGATTATAGATGTTAAATTAGGTAATGATTTATATGGCATTGAGATTAAATATATAAACAGTATTATAGTTATGCAGAATATAACCAGGGTTCCGAAAGCCCAGCCATATTATTTGGGAGTAATAAATTTAAGGGGTGAAGTCGTTCCGGTAATGAGTTTAAGAAGAAGGCTGGGGCTGGAAGACGACGTATTCACTCCTGCTACCAGAATACTTGTTATAAAGCCGGAAGATTCGTCCGAGCCGGTAGGACTTGTTGTGGATGAAGTCAATGAAGTGATAACTTTGGAGAAGAACGACATTGAAAACATAAATTATGAAGAAAAAGACAATACAGCCGAATTCAGCGCAGGAATAGGAAAATACGGCCAGGATTTGATTAACATCCTGAATATTCCGGCTATAATAGGCAAGTAAGATGATCAGGAATTGTTTTATAGGTTAAGGGGGTGTTCGTAGTGTCTGACCTTGATTTAAACAAAATCAGTAACATGCAGTACGACGTTCTTCGGGAAATAGGAAATATCGGTGCCGGTAATGCGACTACAGCACTCTCTCAATTGCTTAATTGCAGAATAGATATGAAGGTACCCAAGGTTGATTTGTTGGAATTTAAAGAGCTTTCAGATATTGTAGGCGGAGCGGAAAGACCGGTGGTCGGCATTTTGTTTACCCTCGAAAAAGATATTGACGGAATGATGATGTTCATGATGGACATGTCTGCTTCGAGGTACCTGGTTAATATGCTACTCGGAAATTCGCAGCCGGAGAGGGTATCAGACGATTGTGGATTCAGTGAGTTGGAACTTTCGGCATTGAGTGAGATAGGTAATATAATAGCCGGTGCTTACCTTTCGTCCTTATCATCATTGACAAGTATGACTATAACTTCCAGTATACCTTACATGGCCATTGACATGGCGGGAGCAATTTTAAGTGTTCCGGCTATAGAATTCGGGAAAATAGGTGATAAAGCACTATTGATCGAGACGGAATTTGGTGATATAGATAAGACAGTTAACGGTTATTTTATACTTATTCCGACATTAAATTCATATACAGCCATTTTAAATTCGTTGGGATTATAGGGTGACTAAATGAGCAAAATTATAAAAGTGGGCATGGCCGATGCCAATGTATGTGTCGCACCGGATGCAATTACCACGCTGGGACTGGGTTCCTGTGTCGGTATTGTTTTGTATGATCCGGTCGGTAAAATCGCAGGATTGGCACATATCATGTTACCCGACAGTACTAAGATTTTTAACAACTCAAATAAATACAAATTTGCTGACACAGCTATTGATTTGCTTATCGTAGATATGCTTAAGATCGGTGCTAACAGATATAATCTGGTTGCAAAAATAGCCGGCGGAGCACAGATGTTCAATTTCGGAAGCGGTACGGAAATGATGCGTATAGGTGAACGGAATGTCGAGGCTACCAAAGAAAAATTGGCTCAGTTAGGCATCAAAATATTGGCTGAGGATACGGGAGCAAATTACGGAAGAACAATAGAGTTCTATCCTGAGACGGGGTTATTACATGTCAAGGCTGTCGGTAGAGCGCTAAAAATTATATAAAAGAGTCCATAAAAGGCCTAAAACGGAAGGTGAGAAAATGCGCAAAAGATATTTACCGGCTCTTATCATGCTTACTGCAGGTGCCATTACCTGTATTGTTGATATATACCGCAAAGCTGAATTGTTGCCAAGTTTGGAGCGTCTACTGGCTGTTCTTGTAATATTTTATATCCTGGGATTGATTGCAAGTAATGTCATAGATAAAACACTTGCATCAAAACCCAAAAAAGAGAAACCGGATGCCGGCAACAACGAAGAGACGGACAATAATCCAGATACAGAAAACAATAACGAAAAAGACGACAAAAATGACGGCCAGAACGGCATTAAAAATAACAGCAATTTAAATGGCGTTAAAAGCAAGAAAACAAATCCGGTAAATGAAAAGGAAAAGTGATAAAAATTTATAAGCTTTTGGTTTAAATTAGGAGGCAGTATGAATACCGATAGCAAACAAAAGCTCTGGGAGGAATATTCCAGGAAGAAAACTCCCCAACTCCGTGAAAAAATTATAATTGAATATGCCGGACTTGTTAAACTTGTTGCCGGACGTCTCAGCATGTATTTGGGGTACAATGTTGATTATGACGATCTTGTCGGATACGGTATATTTGGCTTAATAGACGCAATTGACAAATACGATTATACGAAGGGGTATAAATTTGAAACATATGCTTCATTGAGAATTAGGGGCGCCATCCTGGATCAGATAAGGAAGATGGACTGGATACCCAGAAGCATACGTCAGAAACAAAAAAAGCTTGAGAATGCATATAAAACTCTTGAAACCAAATACGGTCGTGAAATAAATGATGAGGAAATAGCCCAGGAACTGGATATTAGTGTTGAGGAATTGGAAAACTGGCAAAATCAGACCCAAATAACAAATATTATCTCTTTGGACGAATTCCTTGAACAGGGATCAGAATCAAAAAACGAACAATATTTTGCGACAACTTTTGACCAGCCCGACAAGATTGTGGAAAGGGAAGAACTTAAGAAAATATTAATCAAGGCATTGGACACCTTAACCGAAAAGGAAAAGAAAGTAATAACCCTTTACTACTTTGAAGAACTGACCTTGAAGGAAATAAGCAAAATATTGGATGTATCTGAATCCAGAATTTCACAGTTGCATACAAAAGCATTGCAGAAGATGAAAAAAATATTGGGAATAAATATAGACGTGCTTACCAGCTTTTGATTAGCCGTTGCTATTTAATATTTATAATAATGAGGGGTTGAAGTGCAAGTTTATGGAGGGAGGAAAAGATGGGCCCGAAAAATGCATATTTTCAGTTAGTAATTAAAGATGATGGGACATATTTGAAGCTTTTTGAACAGGAACCCGGCGGGAAAGAGCTTTTATATGATGAAATAAGTAATTATTTAATAGATAAAAGAGTATATGAGTATGATAAAATTTCTCTGGGGAGAGCGATTGCACGTCTTAATAAAGAAGCTGAGGTAAAACTTACATCTGCGGTGCTACTTCCCCAGGATGAATATATGCGCATAACCATAAGCGAAGACAAAATGTTTGCGGTATGCAGATTTTTCCCTCCCAGTAACGAAGGTCAACTGCTGACCAGAGAGGATATAATATCAGCTTTGACCAGTGCTGGAATAAAACATGGCATTGATGAGGTCAGCATTGCCAATTTTTTGAATGAGCGCAGATATTGTACCGATTATATATTTGCAAAAGCCACACCACCCGTTGAGGGACATGATGCAGAAATAACATATCATTTTAATACGGATTTGACAAGGAAACCGAAAACTAACGAAGACGGGTCCGTGGATTTCCATAAACTTGACATAATATGCCATTGTAAAAAAGGAGATCTTTTAGCCACTTTGAAACCGGCGGATTTCGGAACGCCGGGAGTCGATATTTTCGGTAACATAATAAAGCCCAGAAAAGTCAACAATAAGGTACTTAAGCACGGGCCAAAAGTGGTAAAATCCGAAGACGGTTTGCGCCTTTATGCCGACGTGGACGGGCATGTAACTTTGGTTGACGGTAAGGTATTTGTATCGGACACTTTTGAAATTCCTGCTGATGTGGATTCGTCCACTGGAGATATAGAATATGACGGGAATGTGGTTGTCAGAGGGAATGTAATTACCGGATTTTCTGTAAAAGCCAAGGGAGATATTGAGATTTACGGAGTGGTCGAAGGATCATATATAGAAGCCGGCGGCCATATAGTCCTTAGGCGGGGCATGCAGGGAATGAATAAAGGTATTCTTAAGGCAAACGGCAATATAATTTCGAAATTTATAGAAAATGCCGAGGTTATAGCCGGAGGCTATATTAATACGGATTCTATCATGCACAGCAAGGTATCCGCGAAGGGAGAAATTGTCATAAGCGGCAGACGAGGCCTTGTGACCGGCGGCGTTATTCGATCGGGAACGTTGATATCTCTTAAAACCGCCGGCTCCATGATGGGAACAAGTACTTTGCTTGAAGTCGGTATAGATCCGCAGGTTTTGGAAGAGTTCAGGGAAGTGGAGAAAAAAATCCAAAATATAAAGGCGGAGAAAGAAAAAATTGTACAGGCCATATCAATATTGAGAAAGAAAATTCAATCCGGCGACAGCATAGATATCGGAAAGCTTCAGACACTTAAACAGTTGACCAGTGCCAGCATTCAGCTTAATGCCCAACTGGCTGAAGCAAAGGAAAAGTATGATTGCCTGAAAATCGAAGTGGAAAATAATGAGGCAGGCATGATTAAAGTATTTGATACCGTTTATCCCGGAACCAAGATTGTAATATCCAACGTCATATATTATGTTAAAGATCCCATACAACACAGTAAATTTGTAAGGGACAGGGCAGACATAAAAGTAGTACCGTTATAGACAGAAATTTATATGGCATGAATTTTACTACTCCCCGGTATTTTATAAAATCAATTTATTTTTAGGGGGAATTTAAATGCCAATAAGGCCAATAGATGTTGTAAAATCCGGTGAAGTTTCCCAATTAAGGAATCTACAGAATCAAAGATATCAATTAGATCAGGTTCAGATAAGCAAAAATTTTCAAAATCAGATTCAGGCCGAAGCTTCCAGACCGGTGGAAACTACAAAAAGTGAAAACAATGAATTCAGATATGACGCCAAGGAAGAAAGCCGCAACAAGTATAGCGGTCCGAAAAGGAAAAATAAGCACAAGCAGGATAAAAACAAGGATAAGGGGTCTGATTTTAACGGGCAAAGGCCGGGGGGAATTGATATTTTAATCTAGACATGATTTAATGCATATGCGGGAAGGTGGTAGACGGTGGATTTACTGGAAATCATATTGCTTATTACGGGGGTTGCTATTATCTTAGTCAGTATATTGTTAATCCATAACCCGGAGAAAGAAAATCAAACCGATACGGATAACAATGATAATGCCGTTAAGCAGTATATTGAAAAATTATCCTCATTAAGTGAAAATGTTATAGACAGGACAGAGGAGTATCTGAATAAAATCTCCAACGAAAAAATTATGGCGGTCAGTGAGTATTCTGATCAAATTCTTGAAAAAATAGATCGTAATCATGAGGAAGTCGTCTTTCTCTATAATATGCTCACCAACAAAGAAAAGGAGTTAAAAGATACTCTGAAGGAACTTACAGATACACAGCAAAAAGCCAGGGAGCTTTTAATAAAATACCGGGAAGGGCAAAATCGGGAAAGTCCCGAGGATATTTATCCCGGAGAAAATACAGTGAATATGAATAAAACTGAAGAACAGAATGACAATAAGTCCGTTTCAAAAAAAAATGAAGAAATACTTAATCTTCATTCACAGGGCATGTCGGTTCTTGAAATATCAAAGAAATTGGGAATCGGACAGGGAGAGGTCAAGCTTATAATAGATCTGTTCGGTAAATGACATAATTTTAATGAGCTGATAGGATGTGAATTTTGACATGAAGGTTAAATATTATTTGCTGGGGCTAGGCATAGGAATATTGGTAACAACACTGGTTCTTTCATTCGGTGAAAAAAAGGAAAAACTATCCGATGATGAAATAATTGCGCGGGCCAGGGAACTCGGCATGGTTATGAAAGATGAAACCGAGGATAAGTTAGAGGAAGTTATAGAAAAATCCTTGGGAAAAGCTGAAGAAAACTACGGCGAACTGTCAAAGGATGACAACAAAACCGGGAGTGATGCTGAAACCGATGTTAATAATGAAAATGGCAAAAATTCGGATGACGTGACGCCCTTAGATGAAGTTGCGATTTCCGAAGCCGGAGAATCAGGGGAAAATCAGGATTATACGATTACGGACAGGAATAATAAAGAAAAAAATATTAATAATAAAGAAGAAATAACTAAAGAAGAAAATACCAATAATAAAGAAGAAATTATTAATAATACGGAGAAAAGTATAAATCAGCCGGAAAGTGCAGATACTGAAAAAACTGCTGACACAAATAAAAAGCCGGATGAGAATATGACATCAAAAGACACAGATAATAATATAATGTCGGAAAATAAGACCGCTACTGATAGTAAATTATCTGAAGATAAAGATAAAGATAACAATGACAATAAATTATCTGCAGATAAAGATAACAATAAAGAAGAGGATTTGAATATTTCCGGGAATGCTTCGGAAACGGAATCTGCCTCGGAAGATGCCAATAAAAAAGGCAAAAGCAAAGCCGAATATATCACATTTACCATAACAAGAGGCATGACTTCATATGAGGTGGCAAAATTGCTCTATAAGGTAGGCATGATTGATGATGTCAAAGGTTTTGATACATATGTGATTAACATGGGGAAATCAAGAGTAATCAGGGTCGGCAAATATACCTTGTCTAAAGGTGCAAGTTATAAGGAAATCCTTGATACAATTATAATTAAATGAAAATTTCTCCTTTACACGAATTATCTGATATGGTATAATCATCAACGTTGAAAAAACACGCATGCGGATTTCATGTACGGTGCCGATATCCGGTCTACATGAAAAAAGAAGTATGCGGAAGAAATTAACCAAATGGAGGTAAATCATGAGCGTAATTTCAATGAAACAACTGTTGGAAGCCGGTGTTCATTTCGGACATCAAACAAGAAGATGGAATCCCAAGATGGCGGAGTACATCTATACGGAGAGAAACGGAATCTACATCATTGACTTGCAAAAGACAGTGGTAAAGATCGACGAAGCCTATGCTGCTGTAAAGAATATAGTTGCAGACGGCGGATCAATTCTTTTTGTTGGAACAAAGAAACAGGCACAGGATGCCATCAAATCGGAAGCAGAACGTTGCGGAATGTATTATGTTAATGAAAGATGGCTTGGCGGAATGCTGACCAATTTCAAGACAATCAGAAGCAGAGTGGACAGATTGAAAGAAATAGAAAAAATGTCCGAGGACGGAATATTTGATGTTCTTCCAAAGAAGGAAGTTATTAAATTAAAGAAAGAACTTGAAAAACTGGAGAAGAACCTGGGCGGTATCAAGGAAATGAAGAAGCTTCCCGATGCCATTTTTGTTGTAGATCCCAAGAAAGAGAGAATCTGCGTACAGGAAGCTCATATACTTGGAATTCCGTTGATTGGTATAGCAGATACAAACTGCGATCCTGAAGAACTGGATTATGTAATTCCGGGTAATGATGACGCTATTCGTGCGGTTAAGTTGATTGTTTCGAAGATGGCAGATGCCGTTATAGAAGCAAATCAGGGTGTACAGCTCACGGATACAACTGAAGAAGCAGAAGTATCGGAAGAAACATCCGCTGAATTAGATGCTAATAAAGAAGATTTGGAAGAAACATTTACAGAATAAATATGTGGATGGGTCTGTTGCATATGTAAAGGCATTACAACAGTCCCATTTTTAAAATATAATTATTTGGAGGTAAAATAATGAATATAACAGCTAGTATGGTAAAAGAATTAAGAGAGATGACCGGTGCCGGCATGATGGAGTGTAAGAAAGCCCTTACAGAGACCGGCGGTGATATGGACAAGGCTGTTGAGTACCTTAGAGAAAGAGGACTTGCTGCTGCAGAGAAGAAAGCAGGAAGAATTGCCGCAGAAGGTATTGTAGATACAAAAGTTAGCGAAGACGGAAAAGTTGCATCCATTGTAGAAGTTAACTGTGAAACAGACTTTGTGGCCAAGAACGAGACATTCAGATCCTTTGTTGCTGCAGTAACCGATCAGGCTTTAAAAACAAACGCAGCCAATATTGATGAATTCCTGGCCGAAAAATGGGAACAGGATCCTACCAAGACCGTAAAAGAAGCTCTTGCTTCTATGATAGCTGTTATCGGCGAGAACATGAACATCAGAAGGTTCGAGAAAATAACCGCAGAAAACGGCTTTGTAACTTCTTATATCCATGGCGGCGGAAGAATAGGTATACTGGTAGAAGTAGAAACTTCCGCGGTAAATGATGAAGTAAAAGAGGCCGCAAAGAATGTAGCCATGCAGATAGCTGCTATGTCACCGAAGTTTGTTAAGAAAGAAGACGCCCCTGCAGACTTTATTGACCATGAAAAAGGCATAATCAAGGCTCAGGTTATGAACGATCCTGCAAATTCAAAGAAGCCTGAGAATATTATAGAGAAGATGATCGAGGGCAGATTAAACAAAGAGTTAAAGGAAATGTGCCTGTTGGATCAGGTTTATGTTAAAGACGGAGATATGAGCGTAGGTCAGTATCTCGAATCCGTATCAAAGCAGGTCGGCGCTCCTATAGCTATTAAACGTTTCGTTCGTTATGAGACCGGTGAAGGCCTTGAGAAAAAATCCGAAGACTTTGCTGCCGAAGTAGCAAAGCAGATGGGTATGTAAGAGTGTCAGGTACGGTTAATAAATTGTGAATAATATGTAAATTATTTGTAAACAGGTTCTAAAATCCTGTAAAAAGAAAATATGCAATAAAACTGTTTATATAAGTTTGGCAATACGATTTTTAATAGCCGGAGGAAAAACCTCCGGTTATTTTTATAACAAGACTGACTTATTTTGCTTTTATAATTTTCAAAATCTGTAATTATTCATTATATTTAATTGCCAATAAAATCAATTTCGTTCACAAAATATCTTGTATGTTTTTTCCATAATAATGGCTCCTATAGGAGCTGTGATTAATATTGAAATAACGGCAAGAGATAATACCATATCGCCGCAATTCAAACCTTTCGATAAAGGAATACTACCGATAGCGGCCTGCACAGTAGCTTTAGGCAGCTCGGCAAATATGCAAAAAAGCTTTTCTTTTTTATTAAGGTCAGTTCCGGATGTGGACAGATATGTTCCAAATGATCTGAATATTAATCCGATTGATAACATAACTATCATCATGGGACCTGCTGATAAAGCATATTTTATATTAACTATGGTCCCTACCATAACGAAGAGAAAAATTTCTGCTCCGACCCACATTTTATCAAATTTCCGAATCAGCCTTTTAGCAACGTTTTCAGACTTATTATTGATTACAATACAAATGCTCATAACTGCTAACAGACCTGATATACTGATAATTCCATGGATTATTTTCTCCTGATAAACCAAGATAAATGAAATTGCCAGTATGATTAAAACTTTAACAGTATCTCTGATATGAAATTTCTTAAAAAAGCAAGTTAAGCCCAATCCCACCAATATACCTGCGATAATACCCAATACAATAGAAATTGGAATTTTTAAAAAGCTGAGAGCCGATACTTTTTCACCTTCTGCCAATGCCACTAATGCGGTAAATATAACGATAACATACACGTCATCCGCGGATGAACCGGCTATTATCATTTGCGGAATTCCTTTTTTAATCCCCCAGCCGTTGTCTATCATTTTTGACATAAACGGTACTACGACAGCGGGAGAGACTGCGCCCATCACTGCACCGAGAATAGCGGCTTCAAGCAAAGATACCCCCATAAATTTGGGCGCAAACAGGACAAAGGCAAGTAATTCAAAGGTTGCGGGCAAAAAACACATAAGTACAGCCGGCCGGCCGATTCTTTTTAAATCACTGATATCAAGTGAAAGCCCTGCTTTAGCTAAAATAATAATAAGAGCGATTTCCCTTACGTCTGAAGATATAGCCAGGATTTTTTGATCCAAAAGGTTTAAAACGAAGGGACCCAATATAATACCCGTAATAAGCATACCGAGTATATGAGGCAGGTTTAGTTTTCTAAAAATTGATCCGGACAAAAGACCCAGTAAAATAATTAATGAAATACTTAATAACATTATTTTCCTCCTTTTTGGATTAAATAAAAAAGGCTGATGAATCTGTATAATTTATACAGAAGTCATCAGCCTGATTGGCGGTTTCGGTCAAAACCGTGGGAGAACTTCATTCCCGCTTCGGTATATTATCATAATCATATATGCTTTCAAGCATATAATTTTTGTTTCTATTATTTTCAGTAACTTTTGCGGATAACAGCTCAATCTTTATATATTATTGCCTGAAATTATATTTTAAATTGCTTAACCAGATTGATTAATGTCTCTGCTATTTCGTTCGATTTATTTGTCAGGTTTGCGACGTTTTCTGTCATATTGACAATAGCTTCTGTTTTCTGTGCAATATTTGATGCTCCGGAAGCTTCTTCGTTGGCAGAGGACGATATCTGGGTTATAGCCTGGACCATATTTTGCATCGATGCCAGGAGTTCTTCGGAAATTGAACTGAATTCTGTTACTATATCGTTAATTACCATTGAAAGCTCATGATAGCGTTCGCTCTTTTGTACCAAATCTTCATAGTCATTCAATACTTTCTTATCGATAAATTCCATAATCTCCGTTGAACTGGAGGAAAGATTGTTTACAGCTGAAAGAACCTCATTAACCATTTCCTGTATTTTCGATACCGAAGTTTTTGAGTTTTCTGAAAGCTTCCTGATTTCATTTGCTACAATCGAAAATCCTCTTCCTGCTTCACCGGCTCTGGCTGCTTCAATAGATGCGTTCAAAGCAAGCAGATTTGTTTGGGAAGCAATATTCAGTATGGCATTTGACAATTCGTTTATCTGATTTACGGCCTTTGATTTTTCGATTGCATTCTGCAAATCGGTCTTTGTCCTGCTGTATATCTCCAGGGCTTTCTGTTTGGAAGTTATGGCGCTGTTTTTCATTTCTTCACTCATTTGACTTACTTTACCGCTTGTAACAGCACCTTCCTGGGCCTTGGCTGCAACGGATTCTATGGCCTTTTCAACTTCGAGGGATGTGGCGTTCATTTCTTCACTGGACGCTGCGGTTTCCTCTATTCCAGCGGATAACTGTTCGGTTGTGGATGAGATTTCTTCAATGTTTTGATTCAAATTAATCATATGATTGTTAATGTCACTTAACATCAGGCCTACATTTGTACATTCGTCTGCAACTGCCTTTATCATGGTACACATGGAACTTTTCATTTTGTCCAATGAATGAGCCAAATTGCCTATCTCATCTTGACGCGCCAAAAGCTTTTCAGAAATGTCTACGGTAAAATCTCCGGTTGACATAATATTCAGTTTTTTGGACGCTTCCTTAATTGGCCGTGAAATATTCCGTGCGATCAATATGGTTATTCCTAAACCGAATATCAGGAAAAAGGCAAAGATAAGATTAATAAGCGTAGTCAATTGATCTATTTTGGACATAACTACGGATTTTGGTGCAGTTACTGCCAGGGACCAGTTCATTCCTTCAACCGGATGAAATCCCATGTATTTTGTTTCGCCGTTATATGTATATTCACCTACGCCCTTTTCCCCATCAGCCATTTTTTTGACAAGTTCACTCAAATCCGCCAAATCGGTATTGTTTTCAGCTTCTTTAATGAAATTATACATATTCAGGACATTATTTCGATCATTGCTTGCCACCACGGTTCCTTCATTATTTACAATGAATACTTCCCGTTCATTAAACTGCATTTCTTCGGTGTAGGTGCTAAACTCGTTACCGTCTCTTCTCGCAATGAGTACACCCGTAACGGTATCACCGTCTTTTATGGGAACGGCAAAATCGACAACAACACTGCCGTCCCTCATATTGATTATGGGATCGGAAGCATTTGCTTCTCCGTTCAGTGCTTTCAAAAAATAGGCTTTATCTTTGACATAAACTATGTCACCGTTTGTAGAATGGGCGGTACCGTCTGTTTCGGTAAACAATATGGCTTTATGTCCGCTGCGTTCTACTTCCACTTTCAGCATTTCGATTTTTTCCTGCATTGATATATCGTTGCTTTTTATCCGTGGATTTTCTGCCAAAACTTCCAAAGCATTCAGCTGAGTGTTGATTTTCTCGTTGATTATCTTGGCGTCTGCTTTGGCTATTTCGGTAAGACTTTCGTCAATACTGGCTTTAAGGGAGGATTTGGTACTGAAGTAAGTACTGGTTCCGAATCCCAAGCAGATTATAAACATTAAAACTCCAAAAAATAAACTCATTTGTGTTGTAATACTTTTAAATTTCATTAAATCATCTCCTTCTAGTAACAACGTGGTAATACTTTTAAGATTGTATAAATGCACAGATGACTAGAAAATCATACTAATATATACTGATAATTTCAACAAATTGACTAAAAAATATACAAAATATTATGATATTCGACAAATTAATGCTAATCTTTTTTATTAAAATTTTATTGAAGTTACGGTTACATTATTTAACAACAACGAATAGAAAGCCCGTAAGACAGAGTATTGAGATATTAAAATAATATTTTTTGCCAATAAATTGATTTCAATGATACAATTAGTTTATAATTATAACTAATTGAAAAATTATTTAATTTGTATCTTTAATTAATTTATTAGCTGATTTCATGTTAAAATTTTATTTGCAAGGGGGGTTTTGATATGGGCAGAGTAAATTTTGGAGCGAAACCGTATATGTATCCGATGCCGGTATTAATTATCGGAACATATGATGAGAACGGAGTACCCAACGCCATGAATGCTGCATGGGGAATCATAACAGATTATCAGGAAATTACCGTAAGCTTGTCTCAGGAACATAAAACGACAAAAAATCTGGCCGTCACAAAGGCATTTACCGTAAGTATGGCTACGGAGGATATGGTAATTTCCTGCGATTATGTCGGTATCGTATCAGGCAACAAAGTGCCGGATAAATTTGAAACGGCGGGGTTTCATGCGACAAAGAGCCGGTTTGTGAATGCGCCGCTTATAGACGAGCTGCCTCTTACGCTGGAGTGTAAGGTAAAAAGCTATAAGGATGATATTCTTGTCGGGGAGATTGTAAATATCAGTGCCGATGAGAAGATTTTGACAGACGGTAAAGTTGATCCGGCAAAATTAAAACCGATCATTTATGATCCGGTTAACCATTCATATATAGGATTTGGCAATAAAATAGGGAATGCATTCAAGGACGGACTGCAATTATGCAATCGCTGACAGCATCAGAAGCGGCATAAGATAATTACGGATGAAACGCACAATATCTGTTGTCGGTTTAAGTTATGTCCGGAATATGAGTATGTAATTGATGCTGTGAATGGCAGGATAAATATAAAATAAATAAAAATAATAAAAAGCTATTACAGATGATGGGTGACTATAAATATGAAGAAAGTATCAGTGCTTATAAATGCCAAAGATAAAATAGCCGAAATCCATCCCGAAATTTACGGGCATTTTTCCGAACATCTGGGAAGATGTATTTATAACGGAATTTATGTCGGAGAAGATTCTGAGATACCAAATATCAACGGAATTCGCAAAGACATAGTTGAAGCATTTAAGAAAATAAACCTTCCGGTTCTTCGCTGGCCGGGCGGCTGTTTTGCGGAAGAATATCATTGGATGGATGCGGTAGGTCCCAAAGCCGAAAGAAAAAAGACAGTCAATACAAATTGGGGCGGCGTAACGGAGGATAATTCCTTCGGAATCCATGAGTTTATGGAACTTTGCAGGTTGGTCGGATGTAAACCGTATGTCAATATAAATATGGGAAGCGGTTCTGTTAAGGAAATGGAGGAATGGATTGAATATATGACATCCGATGCTGATTCATCCATGGCAAATTTAAGAAGAAAAAACGGACAGGAAAAACCCTGGCGGTTGGAATACATAGGGATAGGCAACGAAAACTGGGGTTGCGGCGGAAATATGCGGCCGGAATATTATGTGGATATGTACAGACATTATCAGTCATTCTGCAAAAACTATTCAGGCAATAAATTATACAAAATTGCCAGCGGGCCGAGTTCGGCGGATTATAATTGGATGGAGACATTAATGAAGCATCTTGATCCGAATTTGGTTAATGGCATTGATCTTCATTATTACACAATGCCGTTTTGGCCAGAGATGGATTCTGCGACGGATTTTGACGATAAAATGTATTATGATACTATGGGTGCCGCTTACTTTGCGGACGAGTTGCTTACAAGACATACTGAGATAATGAACAGATACGATCCGGAGAACAAAATCGGGTTAGTAATAGGTGAATGGGGATGCTGGCATCAGGTGGAGCCCGGAACCAATCCGGCATTCTTGTATCAGCAGAACACCATGAGAGATGCGATGGTTGCCGCCATCGAGTTAAATATTTTCAATAACCACAGTAAACGAGTTGTGATGGCCAATCTTGCCCAGACCGTCAATGTCCTTCATTCGATAATTTTGACGGAAGGGGAAAGAATGATAAAGACACCTACTTACCATGTTTTTGATTTATATAAGGAACATCAGAACGGTACCGCTGTATATTGCTTTGTTGAAGATGTTCTTACGGGAGAATCAAAACCCGTGAAGATGATTTCCGGTTCAGCATCGGTCAAAGACGGAACTATGACTGTCACATTAACAAACTGCTCATTGACAGACGAAGCTTACGTGGATTGTGATATTGCATATTTCAGGCATAACCAGGCAAGCGCCCGAATACTGGTAAATGAAGCCCATGCCTATAATGACTTTAATAAGCCGAATAAGGTGGACATAAATGAATTTCAGGTAAAGGTAAATGAAGATGGAAACGGTTTATCATTTATACTTCCGCCATGTTCAATCATATCAATTCAGTTAAAATAATTTAATTCATGTATTTATAAGGGGTATCAGCATGAAGAAATTAATACTGGGTTGCACTTTATTTATGTTATCCATATTCTTATTTGCCTGCGGGAAAGAAAACGGGAAAATAACGGATGAAGATTTAGACAGGGATGCAGCAACAAATCAGACAGACGATAACGAAGGAAGTAAAACAGACGTGAATATAGTACGTGAAAGCAATGAAGAAAGCAATGATGTGAACAAAGATGAAGAAAATAATACAAATGAGGAGTTGAGTGATGAAATGAACGCGGTATATACTGCAAGCAGCGATAATGTTAAACAGCTTGGACGTACATATTACTCGGATAAGGATATTCTTTGGTGCGCATTTTCCGGTACCGGAGCGGAATTTAAGTTTACCGGGAAAAAATGTACTGTAAACATAACCGGAGATTCCGTAAGTCTTACAAATCAAACCGATAACCATGCACGTATCGGTATATACGTAAACGGCAACCGTGTAGTTGATGATATGGTTGATAAGTGGCAGAAAGAATATGTTGTCATTGATGAAGATGAAATTACGGAGGCTACGGTTAGGATAGTCAAGCTTTCCGAAACAGCCATGTCGACATTCGGAATTGCTTCCATAAAAGTAGAGGAAGGCAAAATCGAACCTACGGAAGAAAAGAATCTTTTTATTGAATTTATCGGTGATTCCATTACCTGCGGATACGGCGTGGACGATGAAGACAGGGACCATCATTTTTCAACCAAAACCGAAGACGTAACCAGGGCTTATGCCTACAAGACCGCTGAAAAGCTTGATGCGGATTACAGCATGGTGGCAATAAGCGGATACGGCATTATATCAGGGTATACAACCGCCGATGAACCGAATTCCGAACAGACAATTCCCCAATATTATGAAACTCTCGGATTTTCATACGGAGGCTTCGGAACCGAAAAGCCGCAGGATATAAAATGGGATTTCAGCAAAAGACAACCGGACATTATAGTTATCAACCTGGGAACCAATGACAACAGTTATACCAAAGGAATTGAAGACAGGGTTTCTTTATTTGGCAGTGAGTATGGTAAGTTTTTAAAAAAGGTCAGGGAACTTAATCCGGCTTCAACAATTATCTGTTCTTTGGGAATAATGGGCGGACAGCTCTATCCCACAATTGAAAACACAGTAAATGCATTCATAAATGAAACGGGAGACAATAAAATTGAACTATTAAGATTTGATGAGCAATCGCCTCAGGACGGATATGCGGCAGATTGGCATCCTACAGAAGCAACCCATACAAAGGCTTCCGAAAAACTGGCGGCAAAAATTCGGGAAATACTGGATAAATAACTTTATTTGTAAAATTAGCTTTAATTCTTTTAGTATATAGTATTTTAAAAAAACTGCCATTCGCCTGTCCGATTGTTTCGGATAGGCGCTTTCTAAATAATGTTAAATGTTGCAGAAATTGCTGGGACGGGAGGTTTTCAGGCGGAGCTTTATAGATATTTTATATTTATTTAATAAAAATATATGTTTTTATAATACAGATTTACCGTTTAATTTGAAATATGGCATATGGTACAATGATATGGGGTTGAAAAGAAGAAAGAGGAGTATAATACTGATATATTGAACATCAGAATTGGAATAAATACATGGGAGGAAGAACATTGAAGCTTATTTCTTGGAATATAGATTCTTTAAATTCTGCACTTACGGGTACTTCGGAACGGGCAGTATTGTCCCAGAACGTTTTGAATACAATAAAAGAGCATAATCCGGAGGTAATTGCCTTACAGGAAACAAAGCTGCCCGCTGACGGACCTTCCAAGAAACAAACAGAGATTTTGAAAAATATGTTTCCTAATTACGAAATGGTGTGGAATTGCTCGACAGAACCGGCGCGAAAAGGTTATGCAGGCACAATGTTTTTGTATAAGAATTATCTGGAGCCTATTGTTACTTTTCCCGCAATCGGAGCACCGGGTACCATGGATTTTGAAGGTCGTATAATAACTTTGGAATTTGAACATTTTTATATAACACAGGTTTATACACCGAATGCGGGAGAAAATCTTAACCGTTTGGAAGATCGTCAGGTTTGGGACATTAAATACGCAGAGTATCTGTCAAATCTTGATAAGCAAAAGCCGGTTATTGCGAGCGGAGATTTTAACGTTGCGCATAAAGAAATCGATTTGGCCCATCCTGACAGTAATCATCATTCCGCAGGATTTACGGACGAAGAACGCCAGGGTTTCACTAATCTGCTGGATAAAGGATTTACGGATACTTTTCGTTTTATTCACGGAGATGTTACGGGAATATATACCTGGTGGGCCCAGAGGATAAAAACAAGCAAAATTAATAATTCCGGATGGAGAATTGACTACTGGCTGGTAAGTGACAGGATTGCAGATAAAGTAATTAAATCCGAAATGATAGATTCCGGCCCAAGACAGGATCATACACCCATCTTACTTGAAATTGACATGGAATTTTAACATTGAACTGTATCATATAACCGGTTAGCAAAAGAAGAGTTTGTTAATATACCGAAGAAAGGAGTAACCTTTAATGCACCCTATTTTCGGGAGGTCAAACAATAGTACAAGGGCGAAAATATTCAAAATATTACTGGTAAGCATTCTGATTGCCGTTATTTTGTGGATAGTATATATTTCAGGCGGAACTAAAAAGGTTTTCGTGCATTTTATGTATATTCCGATAATTTTGTCTTCTTTGTTTTGGGGCTCTTATGGCGGATTGGCGGCAGCAGTAATTTGTGGGATATTATCGGGCGCATTTCTTCCTCTTGATGTTTCTCAGAATATTATGCAGGATCCCGTAAACTGGGTTTCCCGTATGATTATTTTCTCCCTTATTGGATTTATAACGGGTTATATGTTCGATAAATTAAATAAATTAAGCATTGAAAAACAGGAAAGGAACCTAAAGAGTCCTTTTTATGACCTTCCAAATGCCCAGAAACTCTTTTATGATATGGAAGAAAGAATTAAAGCGGGAAGACATTTTAAACTTTTGTCAATAAAATTAACAAACCTTTATGAAATTGAAAAATATGTAGACAACAGGCTGGTATTCGATATAGTTGAAAATTTGCCGGATAAGTTAACACATTTTTGCGGGGAAAAGGCTGTATATTCCTATGAAAAAGACGAACTGATAGTTCTCATATGCGAATATTGCCAGAGAGATTATGAAGAAAAAGTAAGAAGTGTACTGAAAAAATATACGTCTTCTCCGATTACAATGAACGGATATAAGATTAGGGTAACATTAAAAGTGGGAATTTATGAATATAAAGGTGAAGAAAGTTCGCCTATCGAAATATACAACAAAGCCCGGATTGCCTACGAACAGGGAGAAGCCAAGAAATCAGGCGTTTATTATTATGACAAGGATTTTGACAAAAAAAGAAGAGAGAACCAAAATATTACGGGAGCCCTGCTGGAATCCATAGATAAGAATGAACTGTATGTGATGTACCAGCCGAAAATTGATATTGTGAATCACAGGATCTCCGGAGTTGAGGCCCTTGTAAGATGGAAAAGAAACGGTGTCAATATAGAACCGAATACCTTTATCCCTATTGCGGAAGAAATCGGTTATATCAATAAGATTTCTGAGTTTGTATTTGACAAAGTTACAACCCAGATAGAAATCTGGAAGAATAAAGGAATTAATATCGAATGTTCAATAAACGCATTGGTATATGAACTGCTGGATGACGGTTATATGTCATGGGCAAACGGCATAATAACAGGAAAAAATATAGACCAGAAAGATATTGAGATTGAAATAACAGAAAGAGTCATAGCCTATAATAACAAAAGGCTGCTGGATAAAATGAATTATTTAAAAGAAAAAGGTTTTCAAATTTCTATCGACGATTTCGGAACGGGCTACAATTCGCTGATGACAGTCGGTGAAATACCGTTTGATAAATTGAAAATTGATAAATATTTTATCAGCAGGATTAACAGAATAGAAATTGCGGAATTGATTAAACATATTATAAATTATGCTCATGCATTAGGCAAAATTGTCGTGGCGGAAGGTGTGGAGTCCGAAGAACAGTTATACACGCTTAAAAAATTAAATTGCGACCAAATTCAAGGGTTTTTCTACAGCAGGCCTTTATTACCGGAAGACTTTGAGATATTTTACAAAAAATATTATCAGGAAAATAAAAAAATGTAATTTGCTGCTGTGTTTTTGTGCCATAAGTATTTTTTAATGTCCTTGAAACAAACCGGCAGATGAAGGAAAACGGAGCAAACAAATATTATCACGGACTTCCCATAACTTCGATAACTATTATTTTCCCGCTTGTATTTCTTTTAAGCTTTTTTATTCCGCAATATGCTTTTAAATGGGTTTTGCTCGCAATGCTTTTCATTGTGGCCACATTGTTTATAGTCGATTTCAAACTGAAAAAACCTACGAATAAGCAGCTCATTGTTTTGGTTTTAATAGTGGCTTTTATGGTCGCAACCATTTTACTGTATTCGGATTATCGCATAAAGCATAAGGTTGTAAATGAGCAGGCACTTATTAATGAATTAAATGATTAAGGAGGATAACTCCGAATGATATGCATGGACCGCAACGGTAATAAAATCATGCAAAATGATTTGCAAAACAAGATTTTGAATCTTTTATACGGGAATATGCTTGGAAGAATATTACTGAAACCGCTGGTAAAACCTTGGGTTACAAAATTGGCAGAATTGGTGCTTAGCAGTTCCTGTTCAAGAATACTGATACCCTTATTCATTAAATTAAATAAAATTGATATGCGGGATTATGTAAAAAGTACATATCATTCATTTAATGATTTTTTCACAAGGAAGATAAAAAAGGGCGGAGAATAATCGACTGCAAGCCGGATCATCTGATATCTCCCTGTGACGGAAAATTAAGCGTATACCCTATAGATAAAAATGCCAGTTTTGTTATAAAAAACACAACATATACCTTAAGAAGCCTTTTTAAGAATAAGAAGCTTGCGGATTATTATGAGGACGGTATTTTATTGGTGTTTCGCCTGACAGTGGACGATTATCACAGATACTGTTACATCGACAGCGGGAAAAAATCCAGGAATTATCGTATAAAAGGCGTTCTTCATACCGTAAATCCCATAGCCCATGAATCGGTTCATGTTTTTAAGGAAAATACCAGGGAATATTCTGTTTTATTCAGCGAGAATTTCGGAAAGATATTATTGATGGAAGTTGGGGCTTTATTGGTCGGCAAGATTGTAAATTATCATGATGAGGCCTATGTCAAACGGGGCGAGGAAAAAGGCAGGTTTGAGTTCGGCGGTTCCACAATAATTGTGTGTCTTGAAAAAGGAAGAGCTGTCATAGATAAAGACATAATGGAAAACTCTTTGAACGGCATCGAAACCTTGGTTAAGATGGGAGAAAAGATAGGTGTGGCGGTATAGTTTTTCAGTCCATACGGAATTTTCGCATAATCGATTATAGAATAATTAAATATTAATAAGAAAACGCTTACATATATTGACAAAAACTTTTGGCATATTATATTTTAATTGGTAAGTTAAAAGCTCATTAAGCTCGTTTATGGGGAGGGGATATAATTTTATGGCTGATTTCATAGGGGTTGTTTTGGTGTGTATTTTGATAAATGCCGTAAAACCGATATCGGTTTTATTTTTTGGCGTCGGTGTCGGTATATTGGGAGCGATTGATTATATTTCGCAAAATAAACTGCCGATAAAAAAGTTTTGGTTACTTATACTGGAAATAATCAGTACCATATTTATTTCATTGTCACTGCTTCAAGAAGTTCCGTCTTATTTTGTATTTATAGTGCTTGCCGGAATGTGTATGTTTTATAGCCTGTATAACTTAAAGGATGCCAATAAAATCAGTGCGGTTATTTTGTTGGTACTTGCCTCTTTAATCATAGGTATTGCATTTTATAACGTACTTGACGTTTTCAGGTTTGTTGTTTTTATGATTGGGTTAATAAGTTATTTTTCCATTATATATCTTAAAAAGCCCGTCTTAATTAACTAAAACAATTAACCACCTGGTTGAGTCTGTTTATTCAAAGCATTTTTAAAATAGGTATTGACTGTCACCTTACGGTTTGGTTTATCATGATTACGAGGTGATAATGATGTTGATTAAAGATGTATGCAATGAATGCAATTTGACAAAGAAAGCCATCGAATATTATGAACAGCAGGGACTTATAGCACCGAAGACAGATGGTAACGGTTACCGGAATTACAGCAAGGAAGACATTTCATTATTAAAAGAAATAGGGGTTTTAAGAAAATTAGGCATAAGCATTGCCGACATAAAAAACATTATTAAAAGTTCCAATAAGCAGGCTGCTTTGGCAAAAGTTAAATTCAGGATGGATTTGGAAACCGAAAAGTCAAATGCAAGAAAAAAATGCCTGGAAAGACTGATTGAAGATTACAACATTGAGAGGGCCGCCGAATATATCGAAAAAGATATTGAGAAAAACTATACGATAATGGAAAAACTATTGCAGGCATTTCCCGGCGCATATGGGATATATTTATGCATCCATTTCGGGCAGTTCCTTGACGGGAAAATCGATACGGAGGAAAAAGAAGCCGCTTATAAAAAAATTGTTGAGTTTTTGGATAAAGTTCAGGATATGGACTTTCCGAAAGAACTGGAAGAATACATGCAGCAGGAATTCCAGAAAGTTGATGAAATGAAGAGAATGAATTCAGCAATAGCGGATACTGTTAACGATATAGATAAATATATGGAAGAAAATAAGGATTTTATTGAAAAATATCTTGATTTTATCAATTCGGAAGAATATAAAAATACGCCTGCTTACAAAATCAAGCAAATGTTGCTGAAATTCCAGCAGGAAAGCGGTTATTACGATATATTTATAGAAAATCTGAAGATATTGAGTTCGGCATACAAAGAATATATTGAAAAACTGCAGGCTGCAAACAAGGTATTTTTAGATAAATATCCCGAGGCCGGTAATATTTATAATGTATAGTTTAAGGCGTAAAAAACATATATTAGGTTTGTCAAATACTCCTGTATGAACACCCGGACAAATTATCATACAGGAGTATATTTATAATATAACCATTATCATACAGGAGTATATTAATAATAAAACCTAAATTGCAATTTCAAATTGAACACCACTGGTAATTAAGTTACCTTGTAC
>ENA-UPAD01001579-UPAD01001579.1-bioreactor-metagenome-genome-assembly--contig:-NODE-1579-length-22575-cov-6.356083_pt1 | contig 22575 bp, 18 predicted proteins | sample MGYA00238179_ERZ772710 | MGnify/ENA primary metagenome ERZ772710 (study PRJEB29004, sample SAMN07631245) | bioreactor metagenome | isolation source: Switchgrass digestor | place: USA: Dartmouth...
CTTGAAATATTGAAAAAATCACTGCCCGATATAACCTGGCTGGGTGATGTTTCGGCAGAACAGTTTGAACAGTACAAGCATACTATTGAAGATGATGTTGTCAGAAAAAGAGTGGAACATGTTATATACGAGGATGATAGAGTTCTGAGGTCAGCTGAGGCACTTATGAGAAATGAATTCGAAAAATTCGGGAAATACATGATCGAATCTCACAACTCCCTTAGAGATCTTTATGAGGTAACGGGCATGGAACTTGATACTCTGGTGGAAGAAGCTCTTAAAATTGATGGAGTGATAGGCTCCCGTATGACAGGCGCAGGTTTTGGCGGTTGCACTGTGAGCATTGTGAGAGAAGATGCGGTTGATAATTTTATTGAACAGGTTGGAAAAGCATATCAGGAAAAGACAGGAATTAAAGCCGAGTTCTATATATCGGAAATCGGAGATGGGGGTAAGGAAATACAGATGTAAATTATATGTAGCTTCCACAATGCTATTTCATTCCCAGCACAACAGGATAAATTTCCTGGTATAAGATATTAAAAAATTTTTGATAACTTAATACAGAATAACTACATGACTTAATATATAATAACCACATGGTTAATGCAAAATAACCACATAATAGCGGTAATAATGCATAATAGCCGCAATAATGTCGAAAATAAATTGCATAGGGGGATTACACATGGCCATTCTTGTTACAGGAGGGGCTGGATATATAGGCAGTCACACTGTTGCTGAGCTGCTGGATGCCTCTGAAGAAGTTGTAATTATTGACAACCTGTCTAAGGGGCACAAAAAAGCGGTGTTGGGAGGCAAATTCTACGAAGGAGATATAAGAGACGACGAATTCCTGGATAAGGTGTTTAAAGAAAATGATATAGAAGCGGTTATACACTTTGCCGCGTATTCTCTGGTAGGAGAAAGTGTCCAGGATCCCTTAAAATATTACAATAACAATGTAGTTTCTACACTGAAACTTCTGACTAAAATGAAAGACTGTGGAGTAAAAAAACTGGTATTCTCTTCAACCGCTGCAACTTATGGTGAGCCTGAGAATATACCAATTCTTGAAACTGACAGGACACTTCCCACAAACCCTTATGGGGAAACCAAACTTTCGGTGGAAAAGGCTCTGAAATGGGCTGATAAAGCCTATGGTATAAAATATATTTCATTAAGGTATTTTAATGCAGCAGGTGCTCATATAAGTGGTAAAATAGGAGAGGATCACAATCCTGAGAGTCACCTTATTCCTATAGTATTACAGGCAGCTCTGGGCAAAAGAAGTGAAGTAAGCATATTTGGCGAAGATTATGATACACCTGACGGAAGCTGCATACGAGATTATATACATGTTACCGACCTTGCACAGGCACATATTCTGGCTCTCGAAAAACTGAGAAACAATGCTGAAAGTTGTATTTACAATCTTGGCAACGGCCATGGTTTCTCAGTAAAGGAGGTAATTTCAATAGCCCGTGAAGTTACAGGGATTGACATTAAGGCTGTTACTTCCGAAAGAAGACCGGGAGATCCTGCTGTGTTGGTTGCTTCATCTGATAAAATCCGTAAGGAACTGAATTGGCAGCCCAAATACGGAGAATTGCACAAAATAATTGAAACTGCCTGGGAATGGCATAAAAACAATCCTGACGGCTTTGGGGATTGAATTTTGTAATAAGCTGCTGTATCATACCAATAGTATGAATACAGCTTTTTTTATTTATAAGGGAAAAATAAGAAGGACTTCATATGTTAATAATATATATACTGTAATTCATTAATTTTGGAGGTACATGTGTAAATGCTGATTGCTGATGACTGGAAAGATTATGAACTGATAGATGCAGGTGGCGGTGAAAAGCTTGAAAGATGGGGAAAGTATGTATTGAGACGTCCGGACCCGCAGGCTATATGGCCAATTAGCGGTGATGACAAGCGTTGGCGCAATATGGATGCACATTATCACAGAAGCAAAAGCGGAGGTGGCAAGTGGGAGTATGTACATAATTTGCCGGAAAGATGGACTATAAGCTATAAAGAGTTAACCTTTTACATTGAGCCTACAGGGTTTAAGCATACAGGATTGTTCCCGGAACAGGCAGTCAACTGGAATTGGATAATTGATAAGATAAAGGCATATGACGGTAAAGTAAATGTGCTGAACTTGTTCGCTTATACAGGCGGAGCAACTGTTGCGGCAGCATATGCGGGTGCTGAAGTGTGCCATGTTGATGCTGCAAAAGGCATGGTGACGCGTGCAAAGGAAAACATTGCTCTTTCTGGTTTGCAGGACAGGTACGTCAGATTTATTACCGATGATGTTATTAAGTTTGTACAGCGTGAAAAAAGGCGCAATAGGCAGTACAACGCTATTATAATGGATCCTCCGTCATATGGGAGAGGGCCTCGCGGAGAAATGTGGAAACTGGAAGATGAGCTGTTTGGGCTTGTTGAATTGTGCATGGACATACTTGTGGATGAACCTCTGTTTTTCATTATAAATTCTTATACAACAGGGCTTTCACCAACTGTGATAAAAAATATATTGATGCTTACATTGAGAAAAAAATTCGGCGGACGGGTTTATGCCGATGAAATTGGGTTGCCGGCTACTTCGACGGGGATCGTTTTACCGTGTGGTTCTGTTGGACGTTGGGAGGCACAATGACTCGTTGGGATATGTAGCGGCTGAAGTGAGAAAAAATGCATCGAAAGAATCAAATGTATCGAAAGAATAAAGCGCATGGAAAGAATAAAGTGTATAGGTGGAATAAAGCACGCCAAAACGTTGATATTCGCCGGAAAGGTAAAGTTTCAGGAGGATAAGGCTCAATGAGCAGCAGAACAAAGGAAAGGAATGCGGAAATAAAAATTATATATGAAGATAATCACCTGTTGGTAGTAGAAAAGCCCCCAAATGTGCTGTCTCAGTCAGATAACACCGGAGACGCAGATATGCTGACCTTGCTGAAAGCAGATATAAAAAAGCGGTACAATAAGCCGGGAAATGTTTATCTTGGACTCGTCCACAGGCTTGACAGACCGGTAGGTGGTGTAATGGTTTTTGCAAAGACTTCAAAGTCTGCTTCAAGGCTGTCAGAACAGATAAGACGGCATGAGTTCGGGAAAAAGTATCTGGCAGTTGTACACGGTACTTTTGAAAAGTCACATGGGCGCTTTGAAAATTATCTTTTAAAAGATAGCTCCACCAATACCGTTAAGGTTGTAGGCAGCGGAAATGACAAGAGCTTGAAGGCTGTTTTAGAATATGATGTCGTGGGAGAAAGATCTAATTTAAGTCTTGTAAAAATAAATCTTCTTACCGGCAGGCCACACCAAATAAGAGTTCAGTTTTCCCACAGCGGACACCCTTTGTATGGTGACAGGAAATATGGAAAAGAACATGACGTAGATGTTGATCAGATTGCTCTGTGGGCTGTAGAGATAACATGCAAACACCCAACTTTGCGAGAAGAGATGACTTTTACATCAACCCCCCCAAGTATATATCCATGGAGTATATTTTTTTCAAGTTAAATTAGTTGCTCATTTGAGAATACTTGCACAAGTTTAATTTTTTTATAAAATATTTTTAAAATTTTATATATAATTTATATATTTTTAATATTTATATTATATATTTATATATATTATTAGGATTATGTATTTATTTATAATGTTAGGAGCAACGTATGAATACAAACAATTTTTATCGTGAAAACAATTATGACGGTGGCAACAACTTAAATAATGACAATTATTACGGTGGCAGCAACTTTCATAATGACAATTATAATGGAGACAGCAACTTTTACAATGATAACTATTATGGGGACAACAATTATAACAATTATAATGAAAATTATAATTACAATAATGGCAATAATTATAATGAGAGGTATGACCGCCCGATAAGGCCTTCGAGGCCCAGACGAAGAATTCGCCTTTCTTATATAATTATTGCTGTTAATATTCTTATGTGGCTTTTCACAGAGTACTACAGCAAGAGATATGGTACAGATGGCAATCTTGTTTTTGGAGCGAAATTCAATCCGCTCATTATGAGTGGTGAATACTGGAGACTTATAACACCAATATTTCTTCACGGTGGAATTGTTCATGTTTTTTTCAATTCGTATTCTTTGTATGCAATAGGGCCTACGGTAGAGGATTTATTTGGAAGTGCAAAATTTGCTGCAATATATCTCATTGCAGGTATAATGGGCAATATAGCGAGCTTTGCTTTTTCCCCCCACATTTCTGTCGGGGCTTCAGGAGCCATATTCGGACTTCTTGGATCACTTGTCTATCTAATAAGAAAAGATAGAAGGATATTTAGAACTTCTTTTGGCACGGGTATAGTGATTACTATTGTGTACAATTTGGTTTACGGATTTATGAACGAAAGGATAGATAATTTTGCGCATATTGGCGGACTTATTGGTGGATTTGTTGCAGCGATGGTGGTAGGACTTGCAGGTGAAAGAAAACCTGTCCTCACAAGACTGACAGCTTGCACACTTGTAATTGCCATGGCTTTTACAGGCATATATATAGGTTTTAACAGCGAGCAGAATATAGAGCTGAAAAATTATTATGAAGAGGAGGTACTTCCCTCAAAAATAATTAATGAAGCAATAGACAGTTTCAAAAATAAGGATTATTCCAGAGCAGAGCAAATTTCAAAAGAGGTCCTTGATATGGAAAGGATAAGCCAGAACATTGAGACATTAGCTATTGATATTCTTGCTTCGTCCCTTATAAATCAGGGCAAATTTGATGAAGCAATTGAATACGCGCAGGCACTTGTCGAATTTGATGCAGCCAGGGGACACTACCTGCTTGCACTAAGTTACTTGAATACAAATGATACAGAGCGTGCAAAAGAGGAGCTGGAGACAACACTGCAGCTGGACCCTGATAACGGGCACGCTGCAAAACTTCTGGATGAACTGCAGAAGGTATATTAGAAACTTAACTTATATAATTAAGTTTTATAGAACAGAATATATTAGAGTAGACAGCAGCAATAGATTATGCTTGCTGTCTTTCTTTTATTTTACATTTTATTTCTTCTATTTTTGCTTCTATCTCACTTTTCTTAATTGCGCTAAGAGGAGAAAATTTGAAATTAAGGGCTTTTTCCATATTCTCAAGAGCTTTATCATAGTCACCGTTTTTTAACAGTACCAGGCCGTAATTATAATACGCTGAAGGAAATGATGGACTTAAGGGCATGAGTTTTTCATATATTTCAACAGCCTTGTCCTGCTCACCCCTTAAATAATATGTTTGGCCGAGATTGTCAAGAATAATTGGATTTTTATCATTGTAATCATATGCCTCAAGGTTAAACTCAAGAGCCCTGTCCAGGTCACCTTTCAGAATAAGCAAATAACCAAGGCTTCCATAAGTTGTTGTGGTTTTATAACTTTCAGTGACTTCTTCAAGTACATTTACGGCTCCGTCCAAGTCTCCTTTTTTCCACAGAAGAAGGGCGTAATTGGATTTTGCCAGCATTTTTTCATCCTGTCCAAGATTTAATTCAAAAATATGTTTGAATACTTTTTCTGATTCTTCTATATTTCCGCCTTTAAGCAGAAGATATGCGTATGTAATAGCAGTTCCGGCTTTTGCTTTGTTGATTTCATAAGCTTTACTGTACCAGTACAGCGATTTATCCATATCTCCCTTTCCGTAGTTTATGTTAGCGATTAATTTGTAAAAAATGCTTCGGGAAGTGTAGCATATTAGTATTATATATGCTATCAGGCATACTAAGCCGGCATATTTATTAAAAATAAAAGCGGCTATTATTAATAGAATTGGGAGAATAGTTTTGGTTATGTAATTCATGCTTATATTATTCATTGCTAACCTCCGGGAACAAAAGTCTTATTGGAATTATGCTTTTATTATAGTCCTGAAAGTTTTTTAGTGCAAGTAAAGCGGGGGAATGAAGATATTTGTTCCACTATTGATTATTGAATAGTAGAGTGGTAAAATATAACTAAAACTACTAATTAATAATTAGTACTGGAGGTAAAGTAAATGAAACAGCGAGAATATCTTCGTGAGCTGAAAGAAAATCTGGAATCCCGCATATCACCTGAAGAATTGGAGGATATACTATTGGATTACGAAAGTTTTTTTGTATCCGGCAGAGAAGAAGGAAAAAGTGATGATGAAATATCTGAAGAGCTCGGTTCTCCTGCTTTTTTGGCTAAATCTTTATTAGAAGAACGCATTGCCAAGGAAACAATACAACAGAATAAACATATAAGCAATCCCGGACGCCGTTTATGTGCTTACGTTATAGATGCGGTGATTTCGGTATTGCCTATTTTGGTAATAGTGTTTACTATGTCCAGAGCTTTTGCACTTCCATATATGATGTTTTTAACTTATCCAAGTCCTTTACCAGGAGCTTCAATATATTTGAGCTATTCTGCTTATACAGATTTATCAGAAAAATCAAGCTCCGGAGTAATAAAAACATATGTGGTAGCAGAAAGCGGCAGTACAAAAACTGTTGGTGAAACTAATTCAACATACAGTGTTAAGTCAAGGCTGCCAAGATATATTTTTTCAAGTCTGGGTCTTGCATTTTATCTTTTTTATTCACTGGTATGTTCATTATTGCTTAAAGGACAGACTATTGGTAAAAAACTAATGCGTATAAAGATCCGCAAGTCGAATGCAGACCCTGCAACAAGAGAATCTATCTTTTACCGGGAATTTTTAGGGAAAATTCTTCTGAATTCCATTCCAATAGTTCCTATTGCCTCAATATTTACAATTTTGTTTACAAGGGAGCATAGAGCACTTCATGATATGCTGTCCGGTACCATAATAGCGGAAGTATAGGAGGCAATATCGTGGATACCCAAATGAAAAAAGGAGTATTGGAAATGTGTATTCTTTATAGGCTTAAGGACAAGGAGCTTTACGGTTACGAACTTATGAAGTCCATAAGACAATTTTTCCCTGATGTTTATGAAGGATCAATATATACAATTCTTCGCAGATTAAACGCCTCAGGCTACACTCAAATAACAAAAAAGAATTCTTTAAATGGACCTCCGAGAAAATATTACAGTATTACACAGACTGGTTTAATTTACTTAGAGCAAATGTTAGCAGAGTGGAAGGCTATTGTAAATAATGTTGCTGCATTAGGAATTAAGGTCATATGATGATTATCAAAAAAGTCAAATATAGGCTGGGGCTGTCTGGGGATGTGTATCAGAGACTGTTCGACGTACGTCAGGGACGGTTTTATACCGTACTCACATAGCATAGTACCGTCAGACTGCGCTAAACATGTCGTTGTCGCGGTGCTGACTGCAGAAAATGCAGAACCGTCCCCATGTTTCAGAACCGTCCCCATGTTTCAGGTCTAAGAGCCGTCCCCGGCCTACTGCTTCATACAGGCTTTCCCAAATTGTTTAAACTGTTTTCAGGAACCTGTACAGAAAGGCGGCAATCACCTGTTGAGTGTAAGGCAGTGTGTTTTTGGCTGCAAAATCATAATAATAATATTTAAATAAAGAAAAAGAAGCTGAAGCAGCATCTTTGTAAGCATAGGCATTCTTTGCGGAGTCATCCGCAATTTTGCTGCAATAGGTTTCGAAGGAGTCTTCAAGGTAATCGTTATATTTAGAACTACTTATAACTCCATATTTTATTCTGCGTTGATCCACCCAATATTCAAATTCCACATGATTGGTAAGTATTGCTACCATATTAGAGGCATGGTGAGGTTGATTCATGTCTGACAGATAGTGGAGAGCTCTTCCTAACTCCTGCCATGCAAATGTTTTATTTTTGTGGAAATTGTTTGCAGCTTTTTCGGTATGCATCAGAAAGTTTGTTTTGGCTGTAGGACTTGTCTGACCCAAAAAATTTTGGCCTGTATATGGATTGTAAAAATGTCCGGCGAAAAGTACCCCCTTTTCATCATCATCGGGTTTGTCGGAATACTCCATTAATATCATTGTCCCGTTATCCTCATATAAATGCTTTGCAACGTTCCACGTCTTATCATTCTCTAATATTAATATACCTCTTGCGACTAAAAATTGATGGGTGTGGTCAATTCCGCTTCCTTTCCATCGGGGCAGTGCAATATTGCTGTCTTTATACTGGGTTATGCCGTGATGCATTATTCCGCCACCTACCATTGAATCGCTTCCGTTAGCAGTTTCCCACATAATTTTTCTGGCTACCTGTACATAATCATTGAACATAATAAAACCTCCAGACAGGCGTTACACTAATTAACTCTCAGAATCAGTATATGTACAGTAGTGAAGCATTTGCGCCAAAAAATAAATTTATAAAACAGATGGCAAATGGAAAAGATGTATATACATATAAGACTTTTATTGTTTTTATTGCATAATTGTGTTATAATAGCCGCAAAAGTTAATGTTAAAAGCTGTGAAGGAGTAAAGTAGACGGAACCGGTACATCACAGAGAGAGAACGCCGGTGGCTGAAAGCGTTTTTATGAATCCGACCGTTGAAGTTCACTCCGGAGCTGCATCCTGAATCGCAGAACAAGACACTCGCGTAGTAGGCGATGCCGGAGCAAACCCGTTAAAGTAAGAAGCAATAAGCCGTACAGGTAAGTTGCTGTATGAGAGCCCGCAGTATGCTGCGGGAAACCGGGTGGTACCGCGAAGATTGAACCTTCGTCCCTGTGAGGGATGGAGGTTTTATTAATTTATAAGGCAAGGGGACGCTTATTATTGAACAGGGGGTATTCCTTTATTGTTGAAAAATGCCCATGATTATGTAAAATGTCCCCGATGATAGCTGGTTGCGCTATCGAAAGGCTGGCAAAAGAAGTTAAGGCGAACTATCATATGAAAGGAGAAGTAAATATGAGAGAACAGCTGAACAGCATCAGGGAACGTGCAGAAAAAGAACTTAGTTCAGTAGAGCAAATTCAAGATTTAGAAAACATTAGGGTAAAATACCTTGGCAAAAAAGGGGAATTGACACAGGTGCTAAGAGGCATGGGCTCACTTTCACCTGAAGAAAGGCCGGTTATCGGTCAGCTTGCAAATGAAGTAAGGAAGCTGTTAGAAAGCAAGATCGAAGAGACCGGAAAGAAACTGGCTGAATTGGAACGGTCAAGGAAACTAGCGCGGGAGGTTATAGATGTTACCATTCCCGGTAAAAGGAGGTTCCTGGGAAGCAGGCATCCATTGACAATCGCAATTGATCAAATCAAGGAAGTATTTATCGGTATGGGCTATGAAATTGCCGAGGGTCCTGAGGTTGAATTGGACTACTACAATTTTGAGGCGCTTAACATACCCAAAGGACATCCTGCAAGAGATACCCAGGATACTTTCTACATCAACGAAAACATTCTTCTAAGGACGCAGACATCACCTGTTCAGATAAGGGTAATGGAGAATAAAAAACCCCCGATAAAAGTAATATGTCCTGGCAGGGTTTACCGTTCTGACGCAGTTGACGCCACTCATTCTCCCATCTTCCATCAGATAGAGGGACTTGTAGTGGACAAGGGAGTGACAATGGGAGACCTGATCGGTACACTGCAGGTTTTTGCAAAAAGCCTGTTTGGTGAAAATTCCAGCATCAGATTAAGACCTCACCACTTCCCATTTACTGAACCCAGCGCGGAGGTGGATGTATCCTGCTGGACATGCGGCGGAAAAGGATGCCGTGTATGCAAGAATGAGGGATGGATAGAAATACTCGGAGCCGGAATGGTACATCCTAAAGTTCTTGAAATCTGCGGAATAGATCCGGAAGTTTACAGCGGATTTGCATTTGGCATAGGAGCGGAAAGAACGGTTATGGGCAAGTTCAATATAGATGATATGAGGCTGCTCTACGAAAACGACATTAGATTTTTGAAACAATTTTAACTGATATTTTTGAGACAGTTTTAGAAGATAAAGCCAAATGAAACAATTTATATGTTCAGTGGAATGAATCAGTATTGTAGCAAAATGAATCAGTTATGTAGTGAAATGAATCTGTTTTAGCAGATTTAGTGAAATTAAATATGAATGGAGTGAATGATGATGAAAGTGCCTGTAAATTGGCTAAAGGACTTTGTTGATATAGATGTTGAAATTGAAGAGCTTGTTGAAGCTATGACTATGTCAGGATCAAAGGTTGAGGGAATTGAGAGCCCCGGACAGGAAATTTCAAGAGTTGTCGCCGGTAAAATTCTTCAAGTGGAGAAACATCCCAATGCAGACAAGCTTTTAGTATGTCAGGTTGATGTAGGAGATGAAACTATTCAGGTTCTGACCGGAGCAAAGAATGTAAAAGCCGGGGATGTTGTTCCTGTTGCCCTTGACGGATCCACTCTTCCAGGTGGGATAAAGATAAAGAAAGGGAAAATGAGAGGACTTGAATCAAACGGCATGATGTGTTCAATAGGTGAGTTGAACCTTTCTAAAGACGATTACCCTGAAGCCTGTGAAGACGGAATTTTTATTTTAAATCCTGATGTTATCCCGGGAACAGATATAAAAGATGTCCTTGGACTCAATGAGGTTGTAATTGATTTTGAAATAACTTCCAACAGGCCGGACTGTCTGAGTGTACTGGGCATTGCGAGAGAGGCAGCAGTAACTCTGGGAAAACCAATCAGAAAACCTGAGATAATTGTAAAAGAGGAAGATGACAGCGCAGAAAAGTATGCTTCAGTAGAAATCAAGGATACTGACCTCTGTGCCAGATTTGCTGCAAGAATACTCAAGGATGTTAAAATAGAACCTTCGCCGGAATGGATGAGAAACAGGCTTAAGGCCGCAGGTATCAGACCTATTAATAATATAGTGGATATAACCAACTATGTCATGCTGGAACTTGGACAGCCCATGCACGCTTATGATCTGGAAAATATTGAAGGAGGCAAGATTATTGCAAGAAGAGCTGTTGACGGAGAAATCCTGAAGACTTTGGATGACCAGGACAGAAAGCTTGATTCCTCAATGCTTGTAATAGCGGATGCTGTAAAACCTTTGGGAGTAGCCGGAGTTATGGGTGGTGCAAATTCTGAAATAAAGGAAACCACTAAAACAATATTATTGGAGTGTGCAAATTTTGACGGTATCTCTGTAAGGCTTACCGCCAAAAAACTCGGTATGAGAACTGAAGCTTCCAGCCGTTTTGAAAAAGGACTTGATGTTGAAAATGTAATTACTGCTATAAACAGAGCTTCCCAGCTTGCGGTAGAGATGGGGGCTGCAAAAGTGTGCAGCGGAATTATTGACTGCTATCCCCATAAAGCTGAGAGAAAAACTATAAAATTTAGACCTGACAGGATTAATGCATTCCTGGGTACATCCATTTCCACGGAATATATGGTGAAAACCCTGCGGGATTTGGAGTTTGACGTTGATGAAAATAATATGACAGTTACAGTACCGAGTTTCAGGCTTGATGTTGAAAGAGAAGCGGATTTGGCCGAGGAAATTGCAAGGTTCTATGGATATAACAATATTAAGGCAACACTTCTGGAAGGAAAATCTGCAACATTAGGTAAAAAAAGCTACAAGCAGAAACTGGAGGATCTCATAAAGGACACTATGATTTCGTGTGGAATGTATGAAATATACACGTATTCATTTACAAGTCCAAAGGTTTTAGATGCATTGAATATACCTGAAGACAGTGAACTGCGCAAAGCAGTGGTTATTTCCAATCCACTGGGTGAGGATTACAGCATTATGAGGACTACAACCATACCTGACATGCTTGATGCGATAAGCAGAAACTATAACAGGAGAGTAGATGGAGCAAGGCTGTTTGAAATGTCATATGTATACATTCCTGAAAGCCTGCCTGTTACAAAGCTGCCGTATGAGAAAGAGATTCTTACTCTTGGCATGTATGGAAATGCAGACTTTTACGATTTAAAAGGAGTGGTTGAAGAACTTCTGGATGCTCTGGGAATAAGACGTGTGAATTTCCTGCCCGAAAGCAATGATCCAACATTTCATCCGGGAAGAACTGCTTCTGTTTTGATAAAAGGACAGAAAATAGGAACTATAGGACAGATACATCCTGAAGTGGCTGATAAATTTGAATGCCCGGAAGAGACTTATATTGGTGTATTGGAAGTTGAAAAACTTATTGAAAATGCAAACATGGAGGTTGAGTATAAACCGTTGCCCAAATTCCCTGCTGTTACAAGAGATATTGCAATGCTTGTAAAAGATGAGATTCTGGTAAAACAAATTGAAGATATAATCAGCAGCAATTCAGGCAACATATTGGAAGATATGAAATTGTTTGACGTTTACAAAGGAAAGCAGATACCTGACGGAATGAAGAGCGTTGCTTACTCAATAACCTTCAGGGGACAGGACAGAACTCTAACTGACGATGAAGTAAATGCTGTAATGCAAAAAATCTTAGATGGGTTAAAAGATAAACTGGGTGCACAGCTAAGATGAGGTAAATTAAATAACTTGTTGTGCTATCTCATTGCTTAGCACAACAAGTTAAATCAGTTCTCAATATTTATAATATGTATGACCCATTTTGCATTGGAGACAATGCTTGAAAAAGGCAATGCCGGCTAGTGATGAAAATGGGTCATATATTTTTTATCTTTTTTTGTAGTTGTTTTTCTTATTGTAATTGTTTTTCTGCCATTGCAATCATTTTTTTAACCATCTGGCCGCCTATGGGACCTCCCTGCCGTCCGTTTTCTGCGCAGGTTACGTCGCCTTTATAATGATCGTTGAATTCCTTGCAGAATGTAAGGTGTCCTATCTCTTCCGCACATTCCAGCTTAAATCTTGTCAGTGCGTCTCTGCTTTCAGGTACCAGTGGAGTTTTTGGTCTTGACATTTTGTTCACCTCTTTAAGTTTTTTATGATTATTTTTTGCAAGATATTTTTTAAGGTATTTTTAAAGGATTTATTTTATTTTGAATCCCTATATATATCTTTCACCATATTTAAATTTTTTTACGTAAAAAATAATTCACAAAATAGATTTTTTATGTTCTTATGGATATATATCGAAAAAATGAGCAAGAATAGTGGGGAAAAGTAGATATATTATATTGTAAAATTATCCTTTAAATTAAAGTGTACAAATGTTATACTATACCAAGTAAACGTTAATCCAAGTAAATATTAAATTAATAATTATATATTTCAATGCAATGTAAACAAAAAATGTGTAGTCTGTCTCAGGAGGTATAATAAATGGAAAAATTGAAGTTCAGCTATTCTGACGCTTTAAATTTTGTTGGTGAAAATGAAGTATTATATCTTGAAAATTTTGTCAAAGCTGCCCATGATATGCTTCATAATAAGACAGGTGCAGGAAAGGATTTTACTGGTTGGGTCGATCTTCCTGTAAATTATGACAAAGAGGAGTTTCAAAGGATTAAAGCTGCCGCAGAGAAGATAAGACAGGATTCAGATGCTCTAATCGTAATAGGGATCGGAGGCTCCTATCTTGGGGCGAGGGCTGCTATTGAGGCGTTATCCCATTCTTTTTACAATATTCTGCCGAAGGATAAAAGAAAAACACCTGAAGTTTATTTTGCAGGAAATCATATAAGTTCCAAATATTTGTCTGATTTGATGGATATACTGGAAGGAAAGGATATCTCAATAAATGTAATATCCAAGTCCGGCACTACCACCGAGCCTGCCATTGCATTCAGGATTTTCAAGGAATTAATTGAGAAAAAATATGGAAAAGATGAAGCAGCGAAAAGGATTTATGTAACTACCGATAAATCCAGAGGAGCCTTAAAAAAGCTGTCTGAGGAAGAAAAATATGAAACTTTTGTGATACCTGACAACGTAGGAGGAAGGTATTCGGTACTTACTGCCGTAGGATTACTGCCCATCGCAGTGAGTGGAATTGATATTGATGATATGATGAAAGGTGCGGCTGACGCATATGAGACTTATAAAAGTGTGAATCTGGCAGATAATGAATGTTACCAATATGCTGCAGTAAGAAATGCGCTATACAGAAAAAACAAGATCATTGAAATAATGGTAAACTATGAACCTTCAATGCACTACTTTACCGAATGGTGGAAGCAATTATACGGTGAAAGTGAAGGTAAGGACGGTAAAGGAATATTCCCTGCAGGAGTTGATTTTACAACGGATCTTCACTCAATGGGACAATACATACAGGATGGCCTCAGGAATATTTTCGAAACGGTTCTGAAAATAGAGAAATCCAGTAAAGCAATAACGATTCAGACTGATAAAGACAATATAGATGGTCTCAATTTCCTTGCAGGAATGGAAATAGATTTGGTTAACAAAAAAGCACTTGAAGGAACAATTCTTGCGCATACTGACGGCGGTGTTCCCAATCTGCTGTTGAGCATTCCTGAGATGAACAGCTATTATTTCGGCAATTTGGTATATTTCTTTGAGAAAGCCTGTGGAATAAGCGGCTATCTCCTGGGTGTAAATCCATTTGACCAACCCGGAGTTGAAGCATATAAAAAGAACATGTTTGCCCTTCTCGGGAAACCTGGCTTCGAAGCGGAGAAAGAGATACTTGAAGAGCGCCTGCGCAGGTAAAGCACTTATTTATGCAGAGAGATAAGCACTTGCCTGATCAGGAAACCTGCGACTTATTCTCATGGAAGGTAATAGATTGTTATTTCAGGCCGTGACCTGAATCTGAGGGGAACGGTGACGTTCCCCAGTCCACGGCTTATATACAAATTAATTCCGTTAATTCTGTGCAGTCCTTTTTTTATTCCGTTTAAACCAAGTTTATCTCCACGCAGCAGCCTGAACTCCAGATTGAACGGGGCCCATATTTGTCCTCCGTGCAAATGTCCGCAGAAAAGATAGTGTATTTCCTTACCTTTAAGAGAATATACAATGTCCGGATTGTGTGAGATAGCTATATTTATATAGGCATTTTCTTTTTTTGTACTTAAGGCCTTTTCAATGTCCGGGCTACCTTCTCTTATATCGTCTATACCGGTAATGCTGTAATTTTTTTTATTTTTATTAAAACAAACGGAACAGTTGTCAAGCACAGTAATACGACGTTTCTCGATTTCCCTTATGAACTTATTAACTTTTTTGCGGTTATATGAAAAAGCCCTGTGATCATGGTTGCCCAGACACATGTAAACAGGTTGATCAAAGTCTAAATAATCGATGAAGTCAAGAAAAATATCCATATGTTGTTCTTTTTCTATGCAGTCTCCAGTTATTAAAATTAAATCAGGGTTTTCCTTTTTTATTATTTTTCTTATTTTTTGCCATGGCACTTTCAATCTGTTTGTGTGTAAATCCGAGATGTGGAGAATCTTTAAATTCTTACTGCTTTTTGTAAACTTTATATGATTAACTTCAACCCATGAAGCTTCGAAGCGCATGTAGGTTATAAAAAGTAACATCAGTGCTAATACTATGTAATAAATCAATGGTTACTCCTCCGGTTGGTGATATTATAATATATGCAAACTTTATATCTGTCATAGCAGATTTAAATATAATATAGCAGTAGATAGCATCGCTGGCAACTACAATTGACTTATTTCCTCATAAAAAATATAATGATATTGAAATGTTTTTACAAGTCTGACATAATAAAATTTAAACCATTAGTAATGCCATTAAACAAGTGAAGGATGTGCTATGGTGAAAAATTGTTTCGACAACTGTGAAGAATACAATACTAATTCTGATAACGTAAACAAAGTAAAAAAATCTATGCTGGGTGAAGAAGAAATAATAATGCTTTCTGAAGTATTCAAGACACTTGGAGATCCTACCAGGCTGAAAATTATATTTGCTCTTTCAAAGTGTGATATGTGTGTTTGTGATATTGCTGAAATTCTTAATATGACACAGTCAGCTATATCACATCAGCTTCGTATTCTCAGAAATCAAAGGCTTGTAAAGTTCAGAAAAGAGGGAAAGTCTGCAATTTATTCTCTGGACGATGAACATATTTTGCAGCTTTTCAACCAGGGACTGGAGCACGTTAGACACATATAAACATTATAAATATAAATATTACGCATATTAACATAATATTTATTGACATTACACTTATAAACAAATCTATTATGGATTTTTTTCCAAATGTGGTTTACATTTTAGTTATTTATGGATATAATATACTTTGTTAGTAAAATTTTAATAGATAAAATTGAATATTGTCGTATTTTGTCTTTTTATGCATTAATGCCTTATTAAAATACTAACTGAGAATGAAGGTGATCCATTTGAAAAAGCTAAAGAAGGCAAGAGGTAAAGAAATATTTACCAGAAAGTTAAACTTTATGTCAACAGTGAAAGGCAGAATGATTTTGGGATTCAGTGCTGTAGTAATATCAATGGGAATTGTGAGTATCTTATCTTTCTTCTTGCTACGTTCTCTCATTTCAGGTTTTGACAGCATGGTGCAGATGTCAATAGCAGCCAATGAAATCAAAGATTCAGCAGCGATAATTCCTGAACACCTTACTAATTACATCCTTGAGAAGGATAACAAGTTACATACAGATAATATCACGCTTGAAACTAAAAAGATTGATGACAATATATTATTGCTTAGGAAACTTGCTTCGGACAGTGAAGTAATTACAAGAATTGGTTATGTTGAAAGGCTTAACAAGACGTTTAAAGAATATATAAATGGTGTTCTGGAAAGTCAATCGATAAACGATTCCATTGAGAAAAGAGACAATGCAAAAAAAGTTGCAGGTTTTATTGAGGATGAGATTGATGCATTAATCTCATCAGAGTTAAACAGTCAAATGGATTTAAAGGAGCGTCTCAGCAAAAGAGCTGATACCACAGGAATTGCAGTAATTTTGTTAATTATAATTGTCAGTGCCGTGAGTCTAACGGCTTCTACAATATACTCAAGCAAGACCGGTGGAACTATCAACAAGCTTTCTTCCTCCGCACAGAGTATTGCAGACGGAAACCTTGATATTGGAAACATAAAAATAAATTCGAAAGACGATATTGCAGTATTAGCGCAGGCATTCAATAAAATGGCGTTAAACCTGCGTTCTATAATAAGTAAAATCAGCAGTACAAGTGAAAACGTAGCTCAATCGGCGGAATCACTAAAAGCCGGAGCAGAGCAAAGTACAAAAGCTATTGAGCAGATTGCAGCTGCTATCCAACAGGTCTCAAATGGCGCGATAGATCAGTCAGAGAAATCTGAAAAAACTGTAGAAGTTATAAGAAATCAGATGGAAAGAAATAAAAGAATCTATGAGAATTCCCGTACCGTATTATCTACATCCATAAAAGCAAGTAAAGCTGCTGAAGTTGGTAACGATAAAGTCAGACAATTAATAAATCAAATTGAGACTATTCAGAATAAAATTATCAATACACAGGAAGTTACTCAGTCACTGAATAAACAGACCGCAGATATAAGAGTAATTCTGGATTCGATAACTAACATTGCTTCACAGACAAACCTGCTTGCCCTTAATGCAGCAATAGAGGCCGCAAGGGCCGGTGAACACGGGAAAGGTTTTGCAGTTGTAGCTGACGAGATACGCAAGCTCGCTGAGGGTTCCGCAAGTGCAGCAAAGAGAATCACAGAAATATTAAAGGAAATACAAAACCAGGCGATGTTGGTTGCTGAAAGTATGACTGAGGGAGTTAATGAGGTTATTGAGGGCACAGAAATGGCAGAGGAAGCTGGCAAGTCCTTTGAAGAGATTGTCAGCACCAGCAGGGATGTGGATAATCAGGTAAAACAAATAAATGAAGAATTAGAAAAAGCAGTTGAAGAAATTCAGAAAGTGGAGGAAATGAGTAAAGCTATTTACGATGTGGCAAAGAAATCCATGTCCGGAAGCCAGGAAGTTGCGGCAGCTATAGAAGAGCAGACAGCAGGTCAGGAGGAGATATCTTCATCTGCCGCTATGCTCGCAGAATTGGCTGAGGAGTTAAACAATATGATAAGCAATTTCAAACTGTAGTATTGATTTTTTATAAGATTGTGTTATAATCATCTAGTAGCTTTTTTAAGCTACTAGATGATTGTTTATATATGCGGACATGGCGGAATTGGCAGACGCGCTAGATTTAGGATCTAGTGGCAACCCCGTGCAGGTTCAAGTCCTGTTGTCCGCACCACTTGCCCATAGGGTTTTGGGATGCTTTTCCCAAAGCCCTTATTTTATGGCGAAGCAGGTATTGTTGAAATTTTTAATCTTTTTGAATTGTTTAATGTTATTCTATTGTTGGTATATATTACATACTTGGAAGGTGGACGTTAATGACAGAAAAATATCCTTTTAAAGACATTTTGCTGGCCTGTGACATGGATGGTACACTTCTTGACAGCAAAAAGCAAATTAGTAGAGAAAACAGGGAAGCTGTAAAATATTTTGTAGAAAAAGGAGGAAGTTTTACAATTGCCACAGGCAGGATGGATCTGGGAATAGTACAGTACATGCCTCAGCTTACTGTAAATGCTCCTGTGATATTATACAATGGCAGCCAAATATATGATTATTGGAAAAAAGAAACGCTTTGGTGCAAGTTGCTTCCAACAGATGTTAGAAGTGTTTTGGTTCACTTGATGAAGAAGTTTCCCCAAATGGGTGTAGAGGTATTCCATGGAGGACATATGATACTTCTGAGGGAAAATGACACAACAGAAATGCACTTGAAAAGAGCAGAGTTTTTTCCCCGCCGCGCTTCCATCGAAGAAGTGCCTGATGGTTGGTATAAAGTAATGCTTGCCTGGGAACATGAAAAACTCCTGGAAGTTGAAAAGTATATTCTGGAGAATATTATAAATAAAGAAAGTGCTTTCTATACGGTATTTTCAGAACCGATTTTTCTTGAAATACTCAGTAGAGATGCTTCAAAAGGAGCGGCATTGAAAGAGTTGATAAGAATGCTGGAGATTTCACCCTCAAGGGTTATAGCAGTAGGGGACAACCTAAATGATGTTGATATGATACAGGCTGCAGGCATAGGAATAGCAGTGGAGAATGCACATGAACAACTGAAAAAAGTGGCGGATTATTGTTTTCCGGATAATGACAACCATGTTGTTTCAAAAATAGTAGAGTGGCTGGATAAAAAAGAAGTAAGGGCAGAATGGTTCGGGAAAATATAGAATAGATGGCTTTAGAATTTAAATTGTAATAATATGTAACGATAATATTGTTAAATATACTTTCAAATAATTAGCACTTAGAGTAATTTTATGATATTATATATATGATTTTACATAATAAATTTATAATGTTTTTCAATCTACTCTATAACCTGAGTGGAGGGATTAGTATTAATAAGAAATATTGTCTTTGTTCACTGCCTTATTTGCCATACATAAAAGTAAGAGACAATATAATTTATGAAATCAGTTATGCATTCATAAACCTGACAGGATATCTAAAAGAAGATCTTATAAATAATGATATTGAAACAGTATTTAAAAATTTATTTAGGGCTAGTATGGATTATTCCAGCATTTCAAATGAAATAGAGAAGAGAATGTATTTGTTTACCAGAACATCTCAGGCTAGGCTTGTAAATGTGATTAGGTTGCCTGGAGTCATGCCTGGCGAGGCGATTATCATATTCACTGAAGTACCAAACTCAAGAATTGAGGATCAACTTGCCGGCATAGAACATATTTCAAACGGCACTAATATTGGAATTGCTGTTTTTGGCGTGCCTGAAATGATTTTATTAGATGCAAACGGCAATTTCCTTAACCTGTTAAAGTCTCCGTATGATAATAAGAAAAACAGTGTAGGAGTCTCTCTTAGCAAAATTGCAGCAGAATGGGTTAAAGAGGATGGTACTTTCATATGGAAGGAAGTCTTTTCCTGTGGAATTATTATAAGAATATCCGAATTTATGGTTAAACGGGATACTGACAATGAAATGTATGTTGATATTACTTTTGTTCCCATCAAGGAAAACGAAACAATAAAATATATCATATGTATTACATATGATGTCACAGAGAAGGTGATTAGCAGACAGTTGGCAGACGAATATTCCATGGCAATGGAGCACCAGAGGAATGAATATGAAAAGATGCTGAGAACAAAGGATGAATTTTTCAGCTTTATATCTCATGAATTCAAAGTTCCTCTTACCGTAATTTGCGCTGCAGTTCAGACTATAGAAAATATGTACAGGAATTCAGTGCCCCAGAAAGTAAGAAAACTGATTCATCAGATAAAACAAAATTCCCTAAGGCAGCTCAGACTTGTTAATAACCTGCTTGATATATCCAAGGCAGAGAACGGATATATGAAGATTCATAAGAAAAATATTGATATTGTCTGGTTTACCAAATCTATTATAGACTCAGTAATGCTGTATGCAGTTGACAGAGGCGTTGAAATTAAATTCATATCTGATTTCGAACAAAAAATCATAGCAATCGATGAAGAAAAATATGAACGAGTCTTATTAAATCTACTCTCAAACGCAATAAAATTTACTCCCTGCGGCAGATCAATAGAAGTAAAAATCTTACATGACGGTGACAGGATTTGTGTGAAAGTTAAAGATGAAGGTGAAGGTATACCGGAAGATAAGATTGAGCTTGTGTTCAATAGATTTGTACAGGCAGATAACACCCTGGCTAGAGAGCGTGTGGGTACCGGCCTTGGACTAACGCTGGTCAGACTGCTTGTAAACGCAATGGGAGGGGAAGTTTTCGTCGAAAGTAAGGTGGATGTAGGCAGTATTTTTACCATTGTTTTTCCCATGGATATAATTGAGACAGATGAAAGCTCCAGTGGGGAAATGAACTGCGGAATTAATGATAATAACCTGGTATATGCTGCAGCAATAGAGTTTTCGGATATATATTTACAGTACACTGATGATAAAGCACAAGATAACGATGGTACAGTTTATCATCATACCCAAATTGAAAAGGAAACAATATAACTCAATCCTTGAAATTTGCAAATATTAATATAGAATATATTAATAAAGAATAAAGTTTGTATATAGTTTGTGTATAAAAAGTAGAGTTTGTATACTGTATTGCTTTTATTTATATGATTTGTTTGAGCTAATAAAAAGGCAGGGTCGGGTTATGAGAAAAAGACATGGTCAAGTTATGAAAAGAAGGCACGTTGTAAAATGGATTGCACTCATTACTGCGATGACTCTTATCATAACTACATTTGGAGCAATAGCATTATCAGTTGCAGGAAGGTAGTGATATAATGGGTAAAATTGCCGGAGCATATATATTTCCACATCCACCAATTGCAATACCTGAAATAGGCAGGGGTGAGGAGAAAAGTGCAAGCAGGACCATACAGGCTATGAAAAAGGCCGCTCAGGATATCAAATCCGACAGACCTGATACCATAATTATTACAACACCCCACGGACCGGTATTTCAAGATTACATATATATTTCAACTTCCACCAATCTGGCCGGTGATATGGGCAGGTTCGGAAGAAGTGATGTAAATCTGGAGTTTTCCATCAATACTGAACTTGTCGGGAAAATTATTGATTATTCAAATGCTGCCGGAATCCCATGCGGAGGCCTTGAAAACAAGGAACTGAGAAGATATGGCTTTTCACAGAATCTGGACCATGGAGCATTTGTACCGCTTTATTTTGTCAGCAAAGAAATCAGCTCATTCAAGCTTGTCCATATCTCAATTTCAGGCCTTCCCTTCAACGATTTGTACAGGTTTGGAAGATGCATTGCAAAGGCCGTTGAAGATTCACAGGGAAATGTTGTTTTTTTAGCAAGCGGTGACCTTTCCCACAGGTTATCTCATGATGCTCCTTATGGATACAATAAGCATGGCAGGGAGTTTGACGAACTTCTGGTAAACAGTGTGGAAACTCTTGATATAGAAAGACTGTTGGAATTGGATGAAGATTTTTGCGAACAGGCAGGAGAGTGTGGCCTAAGGTCTTTTATTATGATGTTCGGAGCATTGGACGGACATCAGTTGAAATCCGAGGTATATTCATATGAAGGTCCTTTTGGAGTAGGGTATGCCATAGCCAGGATTCAAGTTGGTGAGGAAAAGGCTGAAAGCAGTATACTGGAAAGAGTTGAAGACAGAAAAAAACAAAGGCTGGAAGAACTGAGAGAAAATGAAGACGCTTACGTAGCACTTGCACGGCATTCACTGGAGACATACGTGAGAAATAAGAAGATTATTAAGGTTCCTGGAGATTTGCCTGCAGAAATGCTGGAAAGCAGAGCAGGTGTATTCGTGTCAATCAAGAAGAACGGACAGCTTAGGGGATGTATCGGAACTATAGCTCCTGTAAGAAAAAATATTGCCGAAGAAATTATATATAACGCAATAAGTTCAGGTACGGAGGACCCAAGGTTTTATCCCGTTCAGGAGGATGAACTTGGTGAATTGGTATATTCTGTTGATGTGTTGGAAAAACCCGAGCCCATAAATTCGCTGGATGAGCTTGACGTCAAAAGATATGGTGTAAGCGTGAGAACAGGGCGTCGATCAGGTTTGCTTTTGCCAATCCTGGAAGGCGTTGATACACCTGAAGAGCAGGTTTCAATTGCTTTGAAAAAAGCGGGTATGGTACCGGACGAG
>ENA-UPAD01001607-UPAD01001607.1-bioreactor-metagenome-genome-assembly--contig:-NODE-1607-length-22175-cov-5.622920_pt1 | contig 22175 bp, 18 predicted proteins | sample MGYA00238179_ERZ772710 | MGnify/ENA primary metagenome ERZ772710 (study PRJEB29004, sample SAMN07631245) | bioreactor metagenome | isolation source: Switchgrass digestor | place: USA: Dartmouth...
GAGGCTTATAGCCTCAGAGCAAACCACCCGTTTGACGGGTGGTTATGATTTTTATGTTTAAATAGTCTACATATTCCCGAAAAATCATATATTAATAACAGTATCCGTACATATTTCAGGGGGATATGATGGGTAGGAAACTCAAGTCATCACATAATAAATTTAAAAAAGAAGCCAAAGATATCCTGTATAAAGGTTTTGACACAAAAAAAAGAAAAGTTAAGCCCAGGCTATCCCGTCTGGAAGAAATATCCGACTGCCTTAATCTTCCTACGGATATTCTGGCTGGAGCTCCAATTGTAACCGCAACCGGAAGGAACGAAATATGCCTGGAAAATTATAAGGGGATAATAGAATTTAATGACAATATAATAAAGGTTCAGTCCAAAACATGCAAAATCTGCATTGAAGGCCAGGAATTGAATATTCCTTACTTTACTGAAGACGAAATGAAAATTACAGGTTTTATAAAAGCCATATATTATCAGTAGGGTAAGTATAACGTTTATAAGCGCAAGGGTTACAATAATAAGGGGGTAGTGATGCTTAAAAAGCTAAAACACTGGCTAATGGGTTATCTGACGGTACATATAAGCGGTCCATCACCCGAACGGTTTATTAATTTGTGTGTAAACAGAAAAATTTATATCTGGAATATAATCAGGGAGAACGAGAAATTCAAATTCAATCTGAGTGTCAGAAATTACAGAAAAATAAAACCAGTTGTCAAAAAGACCGGTTTGGTGCCTAAAATCGAACAAAAACACGGACTACCCTTTCTTTTACATAAAAACAGAAAGAGAAAGGGCTTTTTTTTAGGTTTAATAATTTGCGCTGTTTTGGTTTATATAATGTCCCTGTACATATGGGATATAGAAATTTCGGGAGGATACAAGTATACGCCTCAGGCCCTTTTAAAATTTCTTGACGAACAGGGAGTAAAGCCTGGGATAAAAAAGAAATATATTGACGGAAGCAAAATCGAAGAAGAAATCCGTCTGGCTTATGATGATATCGGATGGGTATCTGCCGAAGTAAAAGGAACCAGATTGATAATAAAAATCACGGAAACCAATATGCCGTCACCGATTATTGAAGCGACGGCGCCGAGCCATATGGTGGCAACAAAGGATGCAATTGTAAAGGAGATTATAACCAGAACAGGCACACCGAAGGTAAAACCGGGAGACGTGGTGAGAAAAGGGGATATTTTGGTATCCGGAATTGTGGAAGTTACGGATGATTTCGGAGGCGTATTAAGCAGAAAGCCGGTTATTGCCAGTGCCGATATTGTATGTAAATCTTATTACGATTATTATGATGTGTTTTCGCTGACTCATATTGACAGGGTTTTTACTAATAATATAAAAAAAGGGTATTATATAACCCTGTGGGGCAAAAAATTATTTTTATATAATCCTAGATATTCTTATAATATGTATGATATAATTGTTAGCGAAAATACCCTGCATATTACCGATTCTTTCTATCTTCCTGTCCGGTATGGCACGGTGACAGTCAGGGAATATATAGAACAGAAGGATAAATACTCCGAAGACGAAGCAATAGAAATAGCAAAAAATAAATTAAAAAGATATTTTGATAAATTAAATGAGAACGGAGTCAGTATCGTAAAAAATAATGTTAAAATTTATATTAAAAACAACAATTGTATTGCCGAGGGCCGTATTTTTGTTGAAGAGCCTGCATGGGAATACAAAATAATTGACGAAAGTGAGTGGAGGATCGAAAGGACTGATGAGCATAACGGAAGCAATAATTGATATACCGATAGAGCATGAAAGAAATCTGTTCGGTGATTATGATGCTTATGTAAAAATTATAGAAAGGACGCTTAACGTAACAATAATCGAACGGAACGGCGAGATTAAGGTAATCGGCAATCCCGAAGACGTTGCAAGAGCCCAAAGTGTACTGATGCAGTTATTGGAATTGTCCAAAAGAGGAAATACCATTACCGAGCAGCAGGTCAATTACGCATTGTCTTTGGCATTCGAGGATAAAGAGAAAGAAATAGTTGAAATAGATAAGGAAGTTATCTGCCATACCATTAACGGCAAACCGATAAAGCCGAAAACCATTGGCCAGAAAAATTACGTAAATCAAATCCGCAACAAAATGATTGTATTCGGATTGGGCCCTGCCGGCACCGGTAAAACATATCTTGCCATGGCAATGGCCATAACTGCCTTCAAAAGGGATGAAGTAAGTAAAATCATTCTTACACGCCCGGCCATAGAAGCCGGGGAAAAGTTGGGTTTTTTGCCCGGAGATTTGCAGAGCAAAGTCGATCCGTATCTTCGCCCTTTATACGACGCCTTGCATCAGATAATGGGCCCGGAAGCCTATCTTAAGAACTCTGAAAAAGGATTAATAGAGGTGGCGCCTCTTGCCTATATGAGAGGAAGGACTTTGGACAATGCATTTATAATTCTGGACGAAGCACAAAACACCACACCGGCCCAGATGAAGATGTTCCTTACAAGAATAGGCTTCGGTTCCAAGGTGGTCATAACCGGTGACCTGACTCAGAAGGACCTGCCTAAAGGGACAAAATCGGGACTCGAAGTTGCCATTGAGGTACTCGGCAAAATCGACGATATCGGATTTTCTTATCTGACGAATCAGGACGTGGTAAGACATCCTCTGGTGCAAAAAATAGTAAGTGCATATGACGCTTATGAGAAAAAGCAAAATCTTTTAGCCCAGAAGAAGAAAAAATCAGCCAAAATTAAAAGGGTATTGAAAGCGAAAAATCAGGGGTAGCCATAATGATGACGGATAAGGAGAAAAAAAGGGATTCCGTAATATTTATCTCTATATTGCCGCCAATATCGGTTTTTATTGTTGTTTTAATTAAAATATTAAACAAGGCGGATGTTATCGGTATACTTAAGGTCGGTATCATTACCTTTCTGCTGACAACTGCCGTTGTGTTTTATATCCGTTTGCGTTCCGGGTTTGAAAATATTAAATATTCAAATATGATAATTTTCGTCTCATATTTGATGTCAATCCTGCTTGTGATGCTTCCGGGCAATCCCGTAACTTATAGTTTCTGGATGCTCGGCGGCCTTTTAAATGCCATGCTGATTGACAAGACTTTAGGATTACTGATATATTTAAACCTGACATTCATATTAAGCCTGAGTTTCACTTTCGGACCCGAAACCATCTTAAACTGCCTTATTATAGGGGTATTATTCGTATTGCTGGCGGATGCCCTCAAAAATAAATCGACCGTTATCTATGCGGCGATTATTTTGCTTTCTACGGATATTACTTTGACATTTGTATTGAATAATTTTATATTCGATACAAGAAGAAACGTAAACTATCTGGCTTCTTTTTTCAGTATCTTTGCGGTACTTGTGGCAGCTTATTTCTTATCTGTCCTGTACGGAAAACTTTGCGCCGGGAATATCGGGACAGGTCAGGAAAAAATTGATTACTCAAAGGAGAATGAAATTAAGGAAGACAAGCCGGTTGTTGTTACGTCAACCGATAAGAATACCGGGACCAGTTATGATGTATTGCTGTCCGAAGACAATGAACTTTTAAAGAGACTTAAAAATTATTCCGAAAATCTTTACAATCATTGCATGACGATAGGGGATTTATCCGGAAGGGCGGCGAGATTTATCGGAGCCGACGAAAATTTGGCAAGGGCAGGCGGATATTATCATGAAATCGGTAAAATAACCGGAAAGAATTATATTGAAGAAGGCCTGAAACTGGCAGATATATATGCTTTTCCCGGTAAATTGAAAGATATTATCAGGCAGCATAATATAAAATATGACAAACCTACTTTTATCGAATCCGCCATTGTTATGATATCCGACAATGTGGTTACCACAATGGAGTACATAAATAAAACAGGAGAAAATAAATTCCCTTTGGACAAAATAATTGATGAGATATTCCGTATGAGAATGGAAAAGGGAACGTTTGACGAATCAGGATTAACGGTAAAAGATTTTAAACTTCTCAAGGATTTTTTTAAGAATGAATTCGGAACAAAAGGCAGTATCAAAAAGGAGGAAAACATTTGACTATAAATCTGGAAAATGAGGCAACAAAACAACTGAATTTTGATTATACCGATATAATCAGAAAAGTAGTCGAGGAATGTCTTGACGAGGAAGATTTTCCTTATGAGACCGAAGTAAGTGTATTACTTACGGATGATAACGAAATACAGGAATTGAACAAAAATTTCAGAGGGAAAGATGCGCCCACCGACGTACTTTCATTTCCGGCCCTGGAATATCCGAAAGCCGGGGATTTCTCCTGTCTGGAAGATTTGGGCGACGAATATTTTAATCCCGAAACCGGCGAACTGATACTCGGTGACATAGTAATATCGGTTGACAGGGCCATGAGCCAGGCGGAAGAATACGGCCATTCCATTTTAAGAGAAATAGCCTTCTTAACGGCCCACAGCATGTTCCACCTGATGGGTTATGACCACATGACCGATGAAGAAAGGATTGTAATGGAAGACAAACAGAATAAGGTACTGGATAAATTAAAAATTTACAGATAAATTGAAAGGTAGTGGATATGAAAAAAGCGGTATGTATTATATGCATTTTGGTTACGGCTCTCGTTTTAACAGGCTGTAAAAAAGACAAGAATAAAGATAAAAACAATAACAATAATGATATAATTCAGGATATGGAAGAAATTCCACTTCCCACACAGGCAATAACTCCCGAACCTACGGAACCTCCGGAAGTCACGGAGGAAAGTCATGAAGGGGAGATGAGAAGCTATTTAACCGGTCTTTGGGTTCCTGTTGAAACCGGAACCAAGCGCCCCTATGCGATTCAGTTCAGCAATTATAAAACCGTCAGAAACCAGTGGGGTATAGGCCAGGCAGATATAGTATATGAAGCACTGGTGGAAGGCGGTATTACAAGGCTTCTTGCCATCGGTCAGAATTTTTCCGGTGACAGGATTGGATCAATTAGAAGCTCAAGGCATTATTTTGTCAGCTTTGCCGACGAATATGACGCCATATATATTCATTACGGAAAAACTAAATATGCCGAATCAAAAATCAAAGAACTGGCCATTAATAACCTGGACGGAATAACAGGAATCGGGAATACTGTTTTTTACAGGGACAACAGCATGAAAGCCCCTCATAACGCGTTTACCTCTTTGGATAAAATTCATGCGGGTATAGAGCAAAAAGGTTACAGGACCGAACTTAATTCCGATTATGAACCTCATTATAAATTCTATGATTCGGATACCGATCTTTCCGAGGGAACGTTGTGCAATAAAATCTCATTAAAATATCCGTATAATAAACCCTATCTGGAATATAACAGCTCGGACAAGCTTTATTACAGATATCAGTTCAACGAAGCCCATAAAGATTCCAATACAGGAGAACAGCTGGCCTTTAAGAATATCATTGTCCAGTTTGTAAAGGAATGGGATATAGATAAGAACGGTTATCAGACCATGGAACTGGAAAATACCGAAGGAACCGGATATTATATTACCAATGGCAAAATGGTCCCGATTACCTGGAAGAAAAACGAAAGCAGGAAGTGGATGCGCTATTACGATTCTTCAGGGGAAGAATTGACCTTAAATCCCGGTAAGACTTATATCGCGATTTATCCAAATAATCGTACGAAAGAAATTGTCATCGAATGAGGAGAGAAACATGGGTACAGATAAAAAAGAAAACCAGTTTTTGATACAGGGAAGTATACTGGCTGTGGCATCCCTTTTGGTACGAGTAATAGGATTGATTTACCGGATTCCCATGACCCGTATAATCGGAGATGAGGGCATGGGACTGTATTCAATAGCATATGAATTATACAGCATAACCTTAATATTATCGTCATACAGCCTGCCCATAGCCGTATCTAAATTGGTGGCGGCAAAAAATTCAAACCGTGAATACAGGAATTCATACAGGATATTTATAACCGCCATGGCTTTCGCGTTCGTAATAGGTTTGATTGCTTCCCTGATTCTGTTTTTGGGAGCCGATTTTTTTGCGACCGTTTTAAATAACGATCCGAACGCAGCCCTTCCCATTAAGGTTTTGGCTCCGACATTGTTCGTATTTTCAATAATGGGAGTCTTCCGTGGCTTTTATCAGGGTAAAAACACCATGATACCGACGGCCATATCCCAGGTAATAGAACAGATAGTGAATGCGGTTGTCAGTGTTCTTGCAGCATATCTTTTGATGAAAAGTTACAGCGCATCGGAACATGTGGCATCATACGGAGCGGCCGGCGGAACCCTGGGTACTTTGATGGGAGCAATAGCCGGGCTGTTATTCCTCTGGTTTGTCTATATAATATACAGGCCGGTTTTAAGAAAGCAAATCAGATCGGACAAAAATCATTCTGTCGATGCTTATAAGGATATATTGGTATTGCTCTTTTTAACCATTTCTCCGATAATTTTAAGCCAGACGGTATACCATATAAGCGGTGTGATAGACAATGCCTTGTTTACAAACTTGATGGCGACAAAAGAAGTGACCAGTTTTGACAGTACGGTATTTGCCAATACTGCTCCGGGCAGTTTATATACGGCGGAAAATATAAGGATACTGCTCGGTATCTACAGCAACAAATACAGAAATCTTTCCAATATACCGGTAGCCATAGCCACAGCCATCGGTGCTGCAGCCATAACCAGCATATCTGCAGCCAAAGCAAAAGGCTTGGACGGTGTCATCCGTTATAAAACCCATGTGGCCATTAAATTCAATATGATAATAGCAATACCTTCGGCCGTAGGCATGGGAGTATTGGCATATCCCATACTTCAGATGCTGTTTCCGGGATCACATCAGCTTGACGCCAATTATCTGAGACTGGGAGCAATAGCCATTGTATTTTATTCTCTTTCAACCTTGACTACATCCATCCTGCAGGGAATAAACCGGTTAAGGACGCCGGTGATAAATTCGGCCATATCCCTGGCATTTCATGTGGTTTTGGTATTCCTGCTTCTCAAATACACATCCTTAAGCGGATATGCTTTGGTTATAGGTAATGTGACATTTGCCTTAATCGTATGTGTGCTTAACTGGCTTTCCCTGGAAGCATACCTGCAATACAAACAGGAGATTTTAAAGACATTTGTTATACCGACCGTAAGTGCCGGTCTCATGGGAGTTGCGGTATACTTCATACATATGGGACTGTACAGGTGGACGTCAAGCAATACCTTTGCGACCATAGTATCCATATTTGCCGCAGTTATAATATATTTTGCCCTTTTGATTTTCATGAAAGGCGTGGATGAGGAAGAACTGGAAAACCTGCCGAAAGGTCATATGATTATCCGGTTTTTGCGGTGGGCACATATATTAAGATAAACCGGATAACGCCGGATGGTTATTCTCTATGGATTTATAAATAAAATATATTGTTTTGAACCAAATGCCGTGAATTCCTTTATAAAAAATAAATACTTTGTATAAAATTGTAAAATATGGGGAAAATATATGCCGAAGGAGTGGTCTTATGAGACTCAAAAAGGCATATATTTTCCTTATAAGTTTTTTTGCCTTATCCCTGTTTTTCAGCGTATGTTATTATTTGAGTTACAGGCATGCCTTAAGGCAGTTTAATAAAAGAGCCGTGGAACGTTCTGAGGATTTTGCCGCTCTGCATGAAAATATAACACCCACCCCTATTGCGGAACAGGTCAGTAATAAAGAAAATGAAAACGTAAAACCCGAATCCGGCGAATCGGTTTCGGCGGCAACCCAGACCGAGCCTATAATATTGCCTACGACCAAATTAATTCTTGAAATATATGACCGAAAGAACGGAACTTTGGAACGGATTGAGCAAAATCCGCCGGGAGATTTGGTGGGACTTACAAGGGAAGAGGTAGAAAAGTATCTGGATGAATATATGAGGGATCTCACCCTGTCGGAATATAACAAGGGTTTGCTTTCATATGAACTCTTGTCTTTTTCGGAAAAAGCGGTAAAATTAAGAAAAAGCTACGATGCCGATATGGTTCCTTACAGATTTTATGTGGTGGTTAAAAACGGTTATGTGGTTGTATATAACAGTGACTTAAAGTCGGTATATGAATATACCCATATTGAGGCAAAAAATCTTCCTGAAGAGGACAGAACGGCATTGAGCCAGGGCATATATGTAGACAATATCGACGACCTGTATGCTTTGCTTGAAAGTTTCACAAGTTAAAACCAGGCATAATTAATTGCGCATTGCTGGCACTCATAATTGTATTATATGGACACAGATATAATCTTAAAACACCGGGAATAACTGCTGTAATTTTGCGTCAGGGCAAATTACGGCAGTTTATATTTAACGGCTGTTGCGATTATAACTGTGTCTTATTAATTGCCGTATTGCCTTTATGACATATTGTAAAGAAAAATTTTTATTTCGGGGCGGCGTTTTTAATCGGATATATTATTTTAAGAAAATCAGGACTTTGGAACATTAAAATTAGTTTTTAATTAAAAATTATGGAATATTGAATTAAAATAAGCCGGGATGTCTTGAATTAATTCTTACGGTAAAATATAATGATACAAATGTCAGATACCGGGGGGTTTATCATTGGATTATGATGTTATTATAGTCGGAGCCGGAGCATCCGGCCTTATGGCCGCCATTGCGGCAGCCGGGAAAGGCAGTTCGGTTCTTGTTATCGAAAAGAACGGTAAAGCCGGGAAAAAAATACTTGCAACCGGTAACGGTAAATGTAATTACACCAATCTTTATCAGGCTCCGGAATGCTACAGATCCGAAGACAGCAATTTTGCCATGAAGGTGCTGTCCCGGTTTGATGTAAACAGGACTTTGGATTTTTTTGAAAAAATGGGTATATATCCCAAAGAACGAAACGGTTATGTATATCCTAATTCCGAACAGGCTTCCAGTATGGTTTCCGTACTGCTTATGGAATGTGAGAGATTGAAGGTTAAAATTATATATAACGAAAAAGTGAAGGCTGTAAAAAAGCCCGATTTTACCGTAGTGACACAAAAAGAAGACAACAGCGAGGCCGTTTATCACGGGAAAAAACTAATCATTGCGACCGGCGGATGCGCATCGCCAAATCTGGGCTCGGACGGAAGCGGATACATATTGGCCAAAGCATTCGGGCATACGATTGTAAAACCACTTCCTGCCCTGGTGTCCCTCAAATCACCGGATAAATTCTTAAGGACGGTATCGGGTGTACGGATTCAGGCCGCTGTTTCCGCTTATGCAGATTCCAGGCGTATATCGCGGGAAGAAGGAGAGATTATATTTACCGATTACGGAATTTCCGGAATACCGGTTATGCAGCTTAGCCGTTTCGTTTCGAAAGCTCTCGACGAAGGGAAAAAGGTTTCCCTCATGATAGATTTTTTTAAGGAGCATAGCGAAGAAGAACTCAGGCGGCTGCTGATTTCCCGTTGCGCCAACAACCCCGGTAAATCTCTGGAACAGATGATGGTCGGATTATTTAACCACAAACTTAACTATATTTTGATTAAGGAAGCCAAACTTGATCCCGGTTTGTCCTGTTCCAAGGCTTCAAAGACGGATATTAACAAATTGGCAAAACAGATCAAGAATTTTCCTTTAAGAATAAGTTCAGCCAATACCTTTGAATTTGCTCAGGTGACTTGCGGCGGGGTTTCAACTTTTGAAATCGACCCTTCCACCATGGAATCAAAAAAGAAGAAAAATCTTTACTTTGCGGGAGAGGTGGTCGATGTGGACGGAACCTGCGGAGGATATAACCTGCAATGGGCATGGAGCAGCGGATATATAGCCGGTTGCCATGCTGCAGATAATTTATAAATATATGAAGGGATCTCCATAATATATCACTCGGAATGTAATACTTATATAATTCAAAAATCATTACTTTTTCAAAATTCTTTACTTATTGACAGTGTCATTCAGACAGTTTAATACATGCGAAACATACGGAGGAAAATAATCGTGGATGAAAGAAAAAATTTAATGAATAAAAAGAGAATTATAATAAAAATAGGCTCGTCATCCTTAACCCATATGGAAACCGGAAATCTTAATCTTGACAAGATGGAAAAACTGGTAAGGATTTTAACCAACCTGAGAAATCAGGGAAAAGACGTGATTCTGGTTACGTCAGGGGCTATCGCCGTAGGAAGAAAAGCCCTGGGGCTTATGGAAAAACCCAAAGAACGGAGCATCAAGCAGGCCTGTGCTGCCGTAGGACAGGCAAGACTTATGATGGTTTATCAGAAACTTTTTTCGGAATACAATCAGACGGCTGCCCAGATACTTATGACAAAGTATACTATGATCAATGATATCAGCCGGGCCAATGCCCAGAATACTTTCAACGAACTGTTCAAAATGGGAGTAATTCCGATAGTGAATGAAAACGATACGGTTTCAACCGATGAGCTGGATTTCGGTGACAACGATACTCTGTCTGCCATAGTTACGGCCCTTGTCGGCGGAGATTTGTTAATCTTGCTTTCGGATATAGACGGTTTGTATACTGACGATCCCCATGTGAATAAAGAAGCCACGTTAATATCCTGTGTAAAGGAAATCGGTGATGAAATTCTTAAGATGGCAAAGTCTTCAACGGGATGCAATCTGGGAACCGGCGGCATGGCAAGTAAAATTTCGGCAGCCAAGATAGCCAATGCATCGGGAGCCGATATGGTTATAGTTAACGGGGATGATGTACAGAACATCAACCGTGTAATAAACGGCAAGGAAATAGGAACCCTGTTTTTGGCCCACAGAGCCAAGGATTTTAATCTCATGGATTACATAAAGACAAAGCAATACGGTTGACAGTACCGGGTGATCCTAAATGACGAAAAATGAAATTCGCACCCTTATGAAAAATAAAAGAAATCAACTTCAGGAAATCCTGAGAGGCGAATACAATAAAAAGATTCATGACAGGCTGATTTCTCTGGGACAATTCAAGAATTGTGACATCCTGTTCACATATGTTTCCTTCGGTTCCGAGGCCGATACCATAAATATTATAAAAACTGCTTTTTCAATGAGCAAAAGAGTTTATGTCCCCAAAGTGGAAGGCAGGGAAATGAATTTCTATGAAATCCGAAGCCTTGAAGGCTTAATCAGGAGTAAATACGGAATTGCGGAACCGTCTGGAGACAGTAAACCTTATGTATCGTCCGGAGATGATACGGCAAATAAACTCATGCTGCTTCCGGGGCTTGCTTTCGACGCTTGCGGAAACAGAATAGGATACGGGGCAGGCTACTATGACCGGTATATGAGCAGGTATCCGGATGAATGGATTAAAATCGGGCTTGCGTACGGTTTTCAGATTATGGAGGATCTGCCCGCTACCGACCGGGACATACGGGCAGATTTTATAGTAACAGACGAAAAGTTAATCATATGTTGTTAATCAAAAAGCTGTTAACACCGCCTTCATGGATGTATTTTAGAAGATATATGTTGTTAACAGAAAAATATAACGGATATTGAAAGGAGGAACGTTATGGATTATTTAAAGGATATTGGAATGAGGGCGAAGAATGCTTCGGCAAAACTGGCCCTGATGCTTCAGAACGAAAAGAACGATGCACTTAAAGCCTGTGCCGCGGCACTTATGGACCGGAAAGATGAAATACTTAAAGCCAACGAAGAGGATGTAAAACGTTCCCGAAAAAACGGTGTGAAAGAATCACTGATAGACAGACTTTTGCTGACTCCCGAAAGAATTAAAGCCATGGCGGACGGATTGCTTGAGGTTTGCGCCCTTCCCGACCCCATAGGAGAGGTCTTATCCATGAAAGTGCGGCCTAACGGCCTTCTTATCGGGGAAAAAAGGGTGCCTTTGGGTGTTATAGGCATTATTTATGAATCCCGTCCCAATGTGACTGCCGATGCTTTCGCCTTATGTTTTAAAACCGGCAATGCCGTAATACTCCGCGGAGGAAGTGACGCCATTGAGTCCAATAAAGCCATTGTCAAGGCCCTGCGGCAGGGGCTTAAGGAAACGGGCATAACCGAGGATGCCGTCCTTATTATTGAAGATACATCCAGGGAACTGGTCAGTCAAATGATGAGAATGAACGATTACATAGATGTACTGATACCCAGAGGCGGATATGGCCTGATAAAATCCGTCAAGGAAAACAGTACAATACCTGTAATCGAAACAGGAACCGGCAACTGCCATATTTATGTTGACGAGTATGCCAATTTCGATATGGCTTTAAATATCATCGATAATGCCAAAACGCAAAGGCTTGGGGTGTGCAATGCCTGTGAATCTCTGGTTATCCATGAAAAAATAAGCGGGACTTTTATTCCAAAACTGTATGAGAGGCTTAATGCAAAAGGCGTGGAGATTCGGGCCGACGAAAAAGGGTGTGCCATATGTCCAGGCTGTGTACCAGCCACTGAAGAAGACTTTTATGCCGAATATCTTGACAAAATCATATCGCTGAAAGTGGTAGGCAGTATCGAGGAAGCCATAGCTCATATCAACAAATATAATACCAAACATTCGGATGCAATCATCACCGATAATTATAATAATGCCATGAAGTTCCTTAACGAAATAGATGCGGCGGCCGTATATGTCAATGCTTCTACCAGATTTACCGACGGCCATGAATTCGGATTGGGCGCCGAAATAGGTATAAGCACCCAAAAACTTCATGCCAGAGGGCCCATGGGCCTTAAGGCTTTAACTACAACAAAATATATTATCTTCGGAAACGGACAAATAAGACAGTGATTGTATAATAATTATTCACATTTAATGCGCTAATTTAAATGAAAGAAGGTGTATGTATATCATGTCCAATGTATATGAATTTCCGTCAAAGGACGAATTTAAAAATTTCTTTAAAAAGTTTAAGAATGTACTGTTGACAGTGATCATACTGACTGTAATTGTGCTGCTGGCTTTCAATTCGTATTATACCATAAATGAACAGGAGCAGGCGGTCGTAACCACATTCGGAAAAGCAAAAGCTGTTTCCGAGGCGGGGCTTCATTTTAAAATACCTTTTATTCAGAAAGTGAAAAAAGTTGATGCCACCATTAAGGGATTCCCTATCGGATATGTGGAAGACACGGATTTTTCCGTGGAATCCGAATCGCTGATGATTACCAGGGATTTCAATTTTGTCAATGTCGATTTTTATGTTGAATATAAAGTTGCGGATCCCATAAAGTATCTGTATGCATCCTCGGATCCTGAGACCATCCTTAAAAATGTCGCCCAAAGTAATATCCGTACCATAGTCGGAAGCTATGACGTTGACAGTGTCATAACCGACGGGAAATACGAGATACAGTCAAAAATAAAAGAATCCATAATAAAACAGCTGTCGGAGTTTGATATCGGACTTATGCTGGTAAATATAACCATTCAGGACTCTGAGCCTCCTACAAACGAGGTTATGGAAGCATTCAAGTCGGTTGAAACAGCTAAACAGGGTAAAGAAACGGCGATTAACAATGCCAACAAGTACAGAAACGAAAAGCTGCCGGAAGCGAAAGCGGAAGCGGACAGAATAATCCAGGAAGCCGAAGCGACCAAAGCAAAACGCATTAACGAAGCCGAAGCCGCGGTGGCTAAATTCAATGAAATGTATGAGGAATATAAGAAGAACCCTTATATAACCAAGAAGAGAATGTATTATGAAACCATGGAAGAGATTCTTCCTTCGCTGAAGGTTATTATAGACAGCGGAGAAGGGAACATCAATAAATTACTTCCGCTTGATTCCCTTACCGATACGGAAGGAGGCAACGAATAATGGCAAGAAAAGTCAAAAACATAACAAAAGTATTATTAATCCTACTGGTGATCGCGGTTATAATAATCGCGTCTACGTCGCTGGTGGTTACGAATGAAGACGAATATACACTGATAAAACGTTTCGGAAAGATTGAAAGGGTTATCGACAGTCCGGGACTGGCCTTTAAATCCCCGTTTTTTGAAACGGTTGATAGGCTTCCCAAAAACATACAGTTTTATGATTTGACAGAATCGGATGTCATTACCGTAGATAAGAAAGCAATGGTTGCGGACAGTTATGTCCTTTGGCGGATAACGGATCCGGTTTTGTTCGCCCAGACTTTGAATTCATCCATACCTCTTGCTGAAAGCAGGATTAATACCATTGTTTATAACGCCATGAAGAACGTCATCAGCCGCAATACCCAAAATGAGGTTATAAGCGGAAGGGACGGAGAGCTTAACTTGGCATTTATGAACGAGATCGGTGATACCATGGATCAATACGGTATCGAGCTGATTACGGTAGAGAACAAACATCTGGATCTGCCCAGTGACAATAAAAATGCCGTCTTTGAAAGGATGATTTCCGAAAGGGCCCAGATGGCCGCCACGTACACGGCGGAAGGCGAATCGGAAGCACAGATGATTCGCAACAGTACCGACAGGGAGATAGAAATCAGCATATCCGATGCCCAGAAAGAAGCCGCAAAAATTATTGCGGAGGGAGAAGCGGAATATATGAGGATCCTGGCAGAAGCGTATTCCGATGAATCAAAGAAGGAATTTTACAGCTTTTTAAGGTCACTGGAAGCCGCCAAGACGGCATTCAGCGGTTCCGGCAAGACCGTGATTTTGTCTGAAGATTCACCCTTATCTCAAATTTTTTATAACATCGATTAAATATAATTTATGTATAGTCCCTGTTTAACTATTACGCATATCTTAATCGGCATACCCATATATTTTAATGTACGGACCGTAAAATCCGGGCGGCTTAAGATATATGGGTATGTCATTATAAGCTGATAATCTGTTTTGTAAATCAGTTCAAGTGTAATAGAAATATGAATAGGGGTCTGCATATGATTATAGATCTTAATAAGCCTGAGTATTCTTATTTTGATTTAATTTCGGACGTAAAAGCTTTAGCCCAAACATACAGTAAGGTCTTGCAAAGTGTCACGATTGGCAAATCCCATGACAATCGTGACATTGTTATGCTGAAACTGGGGACAGGCAAAAAATACATACTGTTTTGCGCCGGTGTCCACGGCAGGGAGACCGTTAATCCCATTGTGCTCTTGAAGATTGCGGAATATTATGCGAAAATATATGAAGGATTTTATAAGGAAAAAGAAAAATTCACCATGCTGCTTAAAAATCCGACAGATGATATTGGAAAACAATATGACAGGATGATATTTGGAAAATGCGTTTATGAACTGCTGCAAACATATACAATCCTGATGATTCCTCTTTTAAATCCCGACGGTTATATGATATCATTATATGGATATAATGTTATCCGGGATCCGGAACTGAAAAAACGGATAAAGAAAATGGGGATTCATTATGCCGAATGGAAATACAACGGCCGGGGAATTGATATCAACCGTAATTTCCCATGCAGATCCTGGAAACCGAAAGGGCCTAACGATTATGCCGCCAGCGAAAATGAGACAAAAACTTTAATTCAGATATTCCACCAGTACAGGATCAGATGTTTCCTGGATTTTCATTCAAGGGGTAAGTCCATATATTATTATCGTAACAGCATGCCTTCCGCCTATAATGAAAATCAATTAAAAATAGCCAAGAGGTTAAAGGTGGTAACCAAATACAGGCTGGTAAGTCCTGAGGATGAAATTGAATACGGTGATTCCGGAGGTAATACCGTACATTATTTTTCAGAGCGGTTTAACAGACCGGCCCTGACCATAGAAACTGTTGACGAAGATGCAGCTTTTCCGTTAGATTATAAATACCGGATTTCCACTTTTGAGGAAATAAAACTGGTATTGTTTGAACTGGGAAGCCTGTCACTATAAATATTATAACAAATAAATACTAATGACGTTAACGGAGGTTATTGTGGAAAATATAAGTAAAAACGAACTGGAAGCCAAAAGGCAGCTGGATATAATAAAGGAACTAAGAGAAAGATTTGAAGAAGAATACAAAAAGACCGGCGTAAGAAAAACATATCATATAGTTACTTTCGGATGCCAGATGAACAGTCGGGATTCCGAAAAAATATCGGGGATCCTTAAGCAAATCGGTTATGTGCCTACCGATACGGAGGATGCCGATTTTGTCATATATAACACCTGTACGGTAAGAGAAAATGCCGATAACCGTGTGTATGGAAGGCTCGGCCATTTATACACGCTGAAAAAGCAGCATCCCGGTATGCTTATTGCCTTATGCGGTTGTATGATGCAGGAAGATACCACGGTAGAAAGAATAAAAAAGTCCTATAATTTTGTAGATATAATTTTCGGCACCCATAATATTTTTAAACTTGCCGAATTGATTAAAATCCGATTGGACAATGAACAGTCCGGCGGAAAACATGCCGACCATATGGTTATTGATCTCTGGAAAGATACCGACCTGATTGTGGAAAATCTGCCTAACGACAGGAAATATCCCTTCAAGGCGGGAGTAAACATAATATTCGGATGTAACAATTTTTGCAGTTACTGTATAGTTCCGTATGTGCGGGGAAGGGAGCGAAGCCGTAATCCCCGTGATATTCTGGATGAAGTTAAAGCCCTGGCTCAGGACGGAGTTATAGAAGTCATGCTTCTCGGGCAGAATGTGAATTCCTATGGTAAAAATCTTAATCCGCCTACGAGCTTTGCAAAACTTTTGCAGGAAGTCGAGAAAATCGACGGAATTCAGAGAATACGGTTTATGACCTCTCATCCGAAAGACCTGTCCCAGGAGCTGATAGATTTTATGGGCTCATCCAAAAAACTCTGCAAACACCTTCATCTTCCTTTGCAATCGGGAAGCACGAGAATATTAAAAATTATGAACCGAAAATATACAAAAGAAGATTATCTCAGCCTGGTGGAAAGAATAAGAAAAGCCGTACCCGATATTGCTTTAACAACCGATATCATTGTCGGTTTTCCGGGCGAAACGGAAGAAGATTTTCTTGAAACTCTGGATGTGGTAAAAAAAGTAGGCTACAGCAACGCCTTCACCTTTTTATACTCAAAACGTACCGGAACCCCTGCCGCCGCCATGGAAAATCAGGTTCCGGAAAGCATCGCCCAGGATCGTTTTAACAGACTTGTCGAAGAAATTCATAAATCTTCATTAAAATTTTCAAAGCAATATGAAAATACGGTCCAGGATGTTTTGGTTGAAGAAGTAAACGAACATGACAGCAGCATGCTTACGGGCAGATTAAGCAGCAACATGCTGGTACATTTTGCCGGAGATAAAAGTCTTATAGGGAAAATAATACCCGTATATCTGAAAGAAAGCAGAGGCTTTTATTATATAGGCGAAAGAGTACAGTAGTTCAATTTATGGAGTGATACTTTTTTACCATCCGGAATAAGCCAATAATAAAATTTCGTTTACAAACATTTACAGCCTTGCCTTCCGCAGAAAAATTTACATGTAAATTATATATGTAATGTATATAATTACATATTAATTTAATTTTATGCAAAATTTTTCTTCTTATGAAAATTATTTCAGGGCTATACTTGACAGAATTGGAATTACAGTATACAATTTATTTATTGTATTATTTATAAAATTGATTTTCTGACAAAATGACTTTAGCAGCAAGTGGAACAATAAAATTTTTCTTCTTGTTTATAAAGTTGTGAAATTATTAGAATTAATTTTGTAATTGTACAATGAAAACTGAATAAGGAGGTGCTCCTGTGACCATAGAAGTTGTAATTGCTATTGTGGCTACCTTCCTGATAGTTGCTCCTCTGGCTTGGAAACTGGCGATTGCCTATCGGATAAAAGTATATGAAGCCAAGATAGGCAGCGCAGAAGAAAAAGCGAGAGAAATCATAGATGAAGCTTTAAAGACAGCCGAAACTAAGAAAAGGGAAGCATTACTCGAGGCCAAGGAGGAAGCTCTCAAGGCCAAGAATGAGTTTGAGAGGGAAACTAAGGAAAGAAGAGCTGAGCTACAACGCTATGAAAAACGGGTTTTGACCAAGGAAGAGATTTTGGACCGGAAAACCGAAGCACTGGAAAAGAAGGAAGCAAAGCTTGCTTTAAAAGAAACCGAACTTGATAAGTTGAAGCAAGAAGTTGAAGAATTCCATGCAAAGCAATTACAGGAGCTGGAGAAGATCTCCGGATTAACCTCCGAACAAGCTAAGGAATATCTGTTGAAGACTGTTGAAGAAGAAGTAAAAGCCGAAACCGCTGTTCTCATCAAAGAAATGGAGAACAGGGCTAAAGAAGAAGCGGATAAGAAAGCCAAGGAAATAATCGTGAATGCTATTCAGCGCTGCGCAGCAGATCATGTAGCTGAGACAACTATTTCGGTTGTTCAACTTCCTAATGACGAAATGAAAGGAAGAATTATCGGTAGAGAGGGTAGGAACATAAGAACCCTTGAAACGTTGACAGGCGTAGATTTGATAATCGATGATACACCGGAAGCGGTTATATTGTCAGCCTTTGATCCAATCAGAAGAGAAATTGCAAGGATTGCGCTTGAGAAACTGATTGTCGACGGAAGAATACATCCTGCAAGAATCGAAGAAATGGTTGAAAAAGCGCAAAAAGAAGTTGATATAATGATTCGGGAAGCCGGCGAAGCTGCCGCTATGGAAGCGGGTGTCCATGGGCTTCATCCCGAACTTATAAAACATTTGGGTAAAATGAAATTTAGGACAAGTTATGGTCAGAATGCATTGAAACATTCCGTCGAAGTGGCTATTATAGCAGGCTTATTGGCCGGTGAAATAGGAGTTGATGTAAGACTTGCAAAACGTGCCGGATTATTACATGATATCGGCAAATCTGTGGATCATGAAGTCGAAGGAACTCATGTACAAATCGGTGTAGATTTGTGTAAGAAATATAAAGAATCGCCTATTGTTATCAATGCTGTTGCAGCACATCACGGTGATGAAGAATTCCAGTCTTTGATAGCATGTATTGTTCAGGCTGCGGATACAATTTCAGCTGCAAGGCCTGGAGCAAGACGGGAAACCTTGGAAACATATACCAACAGACTGAAACAATTAGAGGATATTACCAACGGCTTTAAAGGAGTGGATAAGTCATTTGCCATTCAGGCAGGTAGGGAGATCCGGGTAATGGTAGTTCCTGAACAGATTAGTGACGCTGACATGGTATTACTTGCTCGTGACTTATCAAAGAAAATTGAAAGTGAATTAGAATATCCGGGACAGATCAAAGTTAATGTAATTAGAGAATCCAGAGTTGTAGAATACGCGAAATAAGAAAATTGGGCTCTGAGTCAGGTGATATGGTAATCATGCCAATCACTGGACCCAGAGCCTTTTTAATTGCTCAAAAAATTAGTAATGTATGGCGTAATAGATAAATGTATTATAAATTTGAACATTTTGCACAATAATTCCGTACTGCACGGACAAATGGCTACTTTACAGAATACTTTTTTTATATTTTTGTTGCATTTTAAAAAATCATATATTAAAATGTTATATAATTTTACAAGCAGAAAAATAAGGAATAAGGAAGGTGCAGTATGGCATTAACATTATCCAAGAAAGCTATGGCGGTAAAACCTTCATCAACATTGGCCATAACCGCAAAGGCCAAGGAAATGAAGGCAAACGGAATTGATGTTGTCGGATTCGGTGCGGGGGAGCCGGATTTTAATACTCCGAAAAATATATGTGACGCTGCAAAAAAAGCATTGGACGAAGGGTTCACGAAATATACGCCTGTACCGGGTATTCTGGAACTGCGCAAAGCTGTCTGTGATAAGTTCCTGAAATTTAACAATATAAAATATGAACCGGACCAAATAGTAGTAAGCAACGGCGGAAAACATTCATTGGCAAATGTATTTTCCGCCATCCTAAATCCCGGTGATGAGGTTATTATTCCGGCTCCTTACTGGTTAAGCTATCCCGAAATGGTAAGACTGGCCGACGGAGTCCCGGTATTTATAAGAGCGGATAAATCTCAAAATTACAAAGTTACGGCAAAACAGATAGAAGAAGCGTGTACCGAAAAAACAAAAGCTTTGGTACTTAATTCGCCGAACAACCCTTCGGGAATGGTTTATACGAAAGAAGAACTGGAAGCTATTGCCGAAGTGGCGGTAAAGAAAAACTTTTATGTCGTATCGGACGAGATGTACGAATATCTGATTTACGGAGACGAAAAACATATAAGTATCGCATCGCTGAATGATGAAATATACAAACGGACCATTACCTGCAGCGGCCTTTCCAAAAGTTATTCCATGACCGGATGGAGAATAGGATACACGGGTTCTTCAAAAGAGATAGCAAAACTTATGAGCAGTGTTCAGAGCCATTTGGCATCAAACCCCAATTCTATCGCACAGAAGGCGGCATATGAGGCCCTGACCGGTCCGCAGGATTCCGTCCGTGAAATGAGAAATGAGTTTGAAAAACGCAGAGATTACATGTATGATCGAATTGAGGGAATGAAACATATTTCGGCCGTCATGCCTCAGGGAGCTTTTTATATGTTTGTCGATATCAGTGAAGTATTGGATAAATCTTATAAAGGGCAAAAAATCGGCGACGTGGGGAATATGGCAAAACTGCTGCTTGAGAATTACAGGGTGGCCGTAATTCCGTGTAACGATTTTGGCTTTGACGATCATATACGTCTTTCATATGCGATAAGCCTTGAACAGATTAAAAAAGGACTGGACAGGATTGAAAGTTTCCTGGAGGATTTATCGTAAAATACATGTTGCATAAGTTGTATAAGCGCAGATAATAATTATATAAACAGGCTGCTTCATAGATATTGGAGGCTTTGCGATTGTTAATCCCTGAATTCCTAAGGAATATTGCCTGACAATATGAAGCAGCCTGTTCTTTAATTAATTTGTTGCATATCCGATATTATCCATTTATGCTAAAAAAATTCTGAACTGTCAATACTGATACCCTTATGCCGGTATCCGTTAAATATTCAAATATATTTTATATACAGAAAGTTTTTATGTTAAATATTCAAATTTATTTTATATGCAGAAAGTTTTCATGCTAAATATTCAAATATATTTTATATGCAGAAAGTTTTCATGCTAAATATTTAAATATTTTATATGCAGAAAGTTTCCATGTTAAATATTCAAATAAATTTTATATAAGAGAAAGTTTTCAGGTTATGCGAATCCGATTTATGATTATTCAATTGCTTTTATACAGTGGACTATCCTTTCTGCCATTCCGGACAAGTTAATCGATTTATCCGGAGCCCTAACCGGACTCTTTTATTTATACCTTCAGATCGATATTTATTAAAATCGGATCAATAAAATACTACCTATTTTGCGCGTTTTATGTTATATTTATAATTGTGATATAATGAAGTTTGATTGTTATTGTAAAAATAAATGTAAAATATGGCGTTTATATAAAATAAATGGTTTTTATCACGATATATATGAAAGAGGTATAAAGATGGCGTTGTTCGGTTTTATCGGGGCAGGAAATATGGGGTTTGCCCTCATGAAGGCGTGTTATAATACCTTCGGCAAAAATGAAATAGCATATTATGACACTTCCGCGGAAAAATGCTCGCAAGTCCTCAAGCAATTCGATATTCCTGCCGAAGATAATAATGTATCACTGGTGAAAAAGTGCAGATTTATAGTTCTGGCCGTAAAACCTCAGTTTTTACCCGGGGTTTTGGAAGAAATTAAGGGTTCCGTAACCGATCAGATAATAATTTCAATTGCGGCGGGGGTAAGCATTAAATCCATCCAATCAAGAATTGGATTCCCCGTAAAGGTTGTCAGGGCCATGCCGAATACACCTGCGTTGATATTTAAAGGTGTTACGGGTATATGTTATTCAACGGATTCTTTTACCGATGAAGAGAAGGATATTATAGATCGTTTCTTCAACTCGTTTGGAAGATATGAGGTTTTTGATGAGGCTTTAATGAATGCGGTAACATGTGCCAGCGGCAGTTCACCTGCCTATGTATATATATTTATTGAGGCGTTGGCCGACAGTGTGGTGGCGCTGGGTATACCCAGGGATAAAGCATATGTTTTGGCAGCCCAGACTGTTTTGGGAGCCGCCGCCATGGTATTGGAGACCGGGGAACATCCTGCAGCCCTAAAAGATAAGGTATGCTCTCCGGGCGGAACCACCATAGCAGGCGTAAAAGCTTTG
>ENA-UPAD01001622-UPAD01001622.1-bioreactor-metagenome-genome-assembly--contig:-NODE-1622-length-22026-cov-116.203450_pt1 | contig 22026 bp, 26 predicted proteins | sample MGYA00238179_ERZ772710 | MGnify/ENA primary metagenome ERZ772710 (study PRJEB29004, sample SAMN07631245) | bioreactor metagenome | isolation source: Switchgrass digestor | place: USA: Dartmouth...
GAAAATGTAGCTTAAAATTTTTGAAATAGTGTCTTGACAACGGGGGGCACTACATAACTCCTTTACTATTTCATCATCTTCCTGATCTAACCGGTACAATGCAGTAATAGGCCTATCAGAAAAAACAAACTCGGCTTTATAAGAAAAATTTTCGTGAGAAACCACTTCTTTTACCCCATAAATATCACCGAATACATAATGTAGAATTTTTCTCGTCTTGTTAATTCCGTTTTCAAATATTCTCTCACGCACATACCCATTATTTAATAAACTTTTGCTGAATTTCATATTCATCCCTCCAATTACAAGAAATCTAGATCGTCATCTTCATCATTATTATTTTGAGTTTCATTAACAACAGACGAAAGAATTTTGTCTAAGTTAATATCCTCAGCTGTCGCCGGTTTTATATCATCTCCAACCGGCACACTTTCTTCAACCGTCTCAACCGGCTTTTCTATTTTGGCTTCTGTCGGTGATTTAGCCGGTTCTTTTCTTACTTCTATTTTCCCTCCTTCCTCAAGATCAGGAAGCCATATTGTTACTTCCTGAATTTCTCTAGTTATTACGTTATTCCAGCGTTCTTCAATTAGTTGTCTATTGTATTCTCTATCATCTCTAAAGCCAAACTCTTTGTTAGCCTTATATTCTGATAGATCCGGAAGAGGATATCTTGCCGGAAAATAACTTATAGGCATTACAAGGCTGTTATTATTATCCCATCGCAAGACTTCATCCGGTAACAAAAGAGATCTGCCTGTCAACGATACTCCATAACTCCTAGAATGACCTTTGGATTGTACTGAACTGCTCGTATTATCTGTTTCTACTGTATACTTTCCTGTTTTCTCTGATATAAGCTTTGCAGTTTCAACATCGGCTGTCTTTATATAAATCCAGTTATGGCAGTTACCTGTAATTGTCTGAGAATTCTTATCATAAAGCTTTTTAAGCTGTGCCACATCCTGGACTGCTATTGTAAACCTCATTCCACGGCCACCGGCAACGGTTATCTTTTTATCAAAATCGGGAATTGGTGGTAAATTTCCGAATTCATCAAGTATAAAGTTAACACGCCTTGGAATTCTGCCCCCACGTTTATTAGCAAGTTCAACAAGAGCTTGATATACTTGGTTAATATAAAGAGTTGCCAATACATTTCTTGTTGATTTTTCATCCGGTATAATAAGGAATACTGCTGTTTTATCAATTCCTATGCTTTCAAATTCGTGATCTTGAAAAGAAGTCATATCAGATATGTTTGGATCACTAAACAGCCTCAAATCAGCTAGAGCTTGAGTAAAGAATGAGGCCCTTGTCTTATAAGGGGCAATACTGGCAGTAGCGAAGGCACTTTTGGCCGGATGCCGTACCGGTAAGTTTCTGATATAATCCATAAGAGGTACGCTTTCATCGTCTAATGGTTGCCCATACTCAGCTAATAAGTAGTAAGCTGTTGTCATATGTTTTTGAAATCTAAACTCAGAATTTAAAACAGTTAAAAGAATTAATGCAGCAATCGTTGATTCTTCTCCGTTTTCCCATATAGGCTCACTGCTCGTAGATGGCTTTTGGTGTGATATTGCATTTGCTATATCCCATGCCATCTCCGTTGCCTTTGGAACATCCCCTTCATCAACGGCTCTATTCACCATTTCTAGCATATTCCACTGATTGCCTTTAGCCGGTTCCCTGAAGTTAAGGACTATAACCTTATAGCCCATTTTTTCAAGATATTCTTTTGATGATATATATAACTCACCTTTTGGGTCGCCTAGAATCATGCTTTCTCCGCATTTTGCAATTTCCCATATACTAGGTAGTATAATTTTTCTTGATTTTCCGGAACGTGTCGCACCTATGATTAAGGTGTGTACGTCATCAGTATTAATCCATATTTTTTCTTTATCAGAATTGATTTTTTTCATTCCATAAATAATTCCACCGGCTTTAAGATCAGTATTCGTATACCAAACAGTAGCTGTTTTATCCATCTCTTTTTCATTCTGCCACCTACTGGTACCGTGCTGACCGTCCCCTGCCGGTTCCGGTCCGCCAATACCATCTTTTACTCTGTTTTTCTTTTTGAATTTATCTACGTTCCATGCAACGTAGATAATAAATGTTATAACCGGTAGCTGCATAACCAAAAAAAGCATTAAAAACTTCTTATCACTTAAAAAGCTTTTATAGGCTCCTGCTATTCCACACTTAAGCCATTGCTGATAAGCAACATTAATATTACCACTGTCTTTTAATAAAGAAGGGAATTTAAGGATCCATGGCAATAGAATAATGTCTAAGAGAACTATTAAACTGATCGAAATTAAACGTGCTTTAGTTGGTTTTTTCATAACTCTAACCTCGACCTCACTTTTTTATTTTTCTTGCCTGTGCTCCAAGATAGCCTTCACAATTAGCAAATACAGCGTCTTGCTGAAGCTCTGACTGTTCAAATTTTTCCTTAAGAAAAGGATATAGACTACTGCCACCGCCACCTGTTATAAGTATGGTTCCTAAGAGATCGCCTTCTAAGCCCCATTTAATTTTTATCTTCGATGAAATTTGTTCAGCTAAATCTTTATAAGCTTGCTCTTCAATGTCCAACAAATTATAAGTTTCACGCCTATAATCAAGCTTGCCTCCAAACCATAGCAACGCCTTCTCTATTTCCGTCAGTCCTATTTCACGGCCAACTTTTTCAGACATTGTTTTTTCAATTTGTTGAAATGCTTTATTCATGCCGTCCTCTTCCAGTGATCCTGAAAGAGAATCTATTATATTAATACCTTTACGTCCTTTACCCATCACCAGGAAATCAACAGTACGATACCCAATATCTATAACACCAACTGAAGATGTTGCTAAGTTATAATCTTTAATTTTTCCCTCTCTATCAAATACCGCTGCAAAATAAGCTCCGGCACCTTGAGGGAATACAAATAAACTATTAAATTTAATACTCCTTACTCCGGGAATACCTGAAATTGATATTTTAGCATCCAGAGACTGAAGAACATTTACAAGTTCATCTTTCTTAATTAAATAATAGCTTAAAGGCAAACCAACGCACAGATCAACTGATTCATTATCAGGGTTTAAAAGGCCAACCGAAGTAGATATAAACACCTTCATATCATCTACGTTAAAATCGTTTTTATCCTCCCATTTCCTGCTTCCGCCATTGGTTAGAGCTGAATCCCCTACATAACACTTTTTTTCATTTACTCTTCCCGATTCGCTTTCTTCCCAGTAGATAATTGAATAATCGTCATCAGCTCCACCAACTATTCCTTTTAATGTCGTTTCACTTCTTTTCATTGCTAATGAAGGAAAGTATGCCTTTTCCCCTCTTTCATTCATAGCTTTTATGAATCCAAATCCTACATCTACAGCAATTCTCATTTCTTCTACCTCCAATTCTTATTTAAAGTTTCCAACCGGTTGGAATACCGGTTATAATAGTGAATCTATTGAAGCATCAAGAAGCTTTTCTATTTCACTTTTTTCACCTTCACTTAGTTCCTGCTGAGTATCCTTATTTTCATCCTTTGGATAATTACTAGGCTTAGGCTCATTTATTGAAACAACTTTTGGTTTTTCTTCAGAAACAGAAGGTTGTTTCAATAGCTGTACTTTTTCTTTGTCTGCATTGTTATTTGTAACTACTTTAGCATCAAAAGGCAACATGTCTGCTGAATTAATCTTACATATTTTAGTTAACATACTTTTAATGTCTTTAATATCACCTTTTAAGTCGTCTAAGCTGCCATCTGTACAGCTTCTTTCCATATGTCTTACGTAAAATTCTATTGCATCACGCATAAACTGGCTTTTACTTTTGGCATTTTGCAATGCCTTTTTCGCTTCAGGCGACAATTTGTTTTCATTTATCTGGATACCCAACTTCGCCACCTTCTTTTTCTTTTTTGAGAAGTTCTTCAATCAAACCTTCAATCACTTCATTCATGTTAGTTTCATGCATAACACAGTAAATCTTTAGCTCCTTTATTAGATCCGGATTTAAACTTGTAGTAAAAGTTACCCTCTTATTATTTGACTTTGACATTTTCATCCTCCTTTTTTCTCTATCAACTCCTTTACATTCTAACATAAAAAAAACTATAAATAAATATTTATTTATTTATAACTATATCATATAAAAAAATAGACGTCAATAAATATTAACACAAAAACATAAATATTTATCAACGTCTATTACTGGATCTTTTCAACAACTAGATATTTTGCAATTATTAATTCTGCATTATTAACATTATATACTATTTATTACATAAGAACCATTACCTTATTGCTCAATTTCACTACTGAAGGACCCTTTATCTTTTAATTTCTTTGCAATTTCTTTCCTGGCCGACTTGTTCTCACTAGCTCTTTGTCTGCTCATATTCCTCTTCATGGCCTCAGCTTGTGCCTCAGTTTGTAATCTTTCTCTCTCCAATTCAGACCAGGTACTTTTCCAGATACTATTTATTATCGAATACAAACCCATGCCGGAAGAATTAAACTCCTTCCAATTTAGACTTTTATAAATCCACTGAAGAGCGTCTACACCTAAATCCTTAAACATTCGATCCCAGTCACTTTTTGATATGACCGTAACACGGCCAAATTTCCTATCATCCTCAACTTTTTGAGCAGTCTCATTAATGTCCTTTACAATCATATCCGGATCCAAATTAGATAAACTTCTATCATTCCAACTAAGCATTATTTGCTTAACTTCGTTTATTTCTACACCAGAAACCAAAAGAGCTGTAGAAATATTCTTAAGAGTTTTTTTAACAGTATCCTCAACGCCGCACGATTCACGTAATTTTTCGTAATTGACAGGCAACTTTTCATATTCACCATTAATATATTTGTTGGCAGCAATTCTCTGACTCGCTCTCTCAAGCTTGTTTATGTCTATATTACCATATGATGAAATTATTAATTTATTTAATGTCTGATTAAATTTTAATGTCTGATTAAATTCACTATTAGTTACAGGATTAGTTCTTGGAATGCCTTTGTATTTATCAGTAGTCACAAAGGTACCTTTTTCTATCTCCTTTACAAGACCTAATTTTATTAAAAACTGCAATTCTTTCCAGAGGTATTTTATTTGCGGTGTAAGTATTTCATCTCTCTTTACAGCTCCATAACTTGTTATCTTGTATTCTCCTTTATCACCGCTAACAATACCTTCTTTTTTAAGGAATTCAAGCCTTCTGATTATATATTTATAATGATTCTCTGCATCTTCGTTATGTATATTTTTATAAAGTACCTCCCTGAGTTCATCTTTCCGGATAGAACCGCCTTCTTTATAAACATGATATGACAAGTTACAAATATCTTGTAATGAATTATCAATTAAATACGAACCATTTTTAAGCCTCACAATATAATCTTTATCTATAAGCTCATGTATGTCAGACAATACTTGCTTGAATTTTTTATCAGATAAAAATGGATCCCTACACTCTTTATTAATAAGTTCCTTTAATTTTTCATCAGTAAGTTGGCCGTTTGAATTATTAAAGTATTTAATAACCTTTTGCAGCTCAAAAGATAACTTATTGCCTTCATCAGTAATTGTTACATTGCCGTTATTATCAACATTGATATAATCACTATATTCCTTAGATTCTATTACATCTATAAATTTCTCATAATATGAATCAGCCTTTTTATTTGCAATGTCACAATAAACCATCTCTTTCAATTTAACATCATTTAAAACCCCGTTTTCTACATTATCTATATACTTTAATACTACATTAGCATCAAATTTAGAGATTTCCATGCGTTCATTTAAATTTTTAAGAGCATTTAACCCTTCCTGGGTAAATGAATAAGTACTGGTATTTTTATCAATTTCTATGTATCCATTAAGACAGAGCTTTTCTATCCTTTTAAGATAGATATTATATTCCTTTTCAATTTTATCAATGTCAGCGTCATTATATTTTTTATAAACAGCCTCTTCAATTTCTTTTAACGTTATCTTATTATCATCACCAAACAAATCCTTGATTTTAAGATCAAACTTGCCGACTTTAAATTCTTCAGGATCTTTTTTGATTAGGTTGTTATAAACATCTTTATTGTCAATAAGCTCTGAAAGAGTCCTCTGACCACCTTCTAGCTGCTTTAATATGGACTTTTGAATTTTATCAAAAGTTTTAGTGTTTAAAAATTCTTCAATACCTTTAGAAGTCAGTTTATAGGATCCATTATCATAATCAAAAAAGCCGTCTCTATGTAAATTTTTAATATAATTTTCAAACTCATTAGTCTCTTTTCGTATCGCATCCTTGATTTTCTCATAAGCTTCTTTTTCCGTATAGCCACACAATTTAAGATTAGACATTATAAAATTGATTTTTTTAGGAGATGAAAAAATATCATCCTGGGAAGTAGCTCCGATATCTTTAACATTTTTAACAATATTAAAAATATCTTCTTGCTTTAAATTTAATCCCTGTTTCTCTGAAAAATCAGACAAGACATTTATTATTTTCTCATACGTATGGTTAGTTTCATATAATGACATAGCCATTTTATTAAGTACGGCTATTTTTTCAGGCATGTCATTAATTTTATTATTTAAATTTTTAATAAATTCAACAAAATTTTTGGATAAATCATTATCAACATAAATATTGTTTTCTCTAAGACTCTCAGCAGCACCTTTTAAAATAATCTGACATACACGGTCCCTTATATCATTATAAGAATTGTCTCTTGCTGCTTTTATATCCTCTTCTTTGTTTGTATACATTCTTGCAAGTTCTTCAGCAGCTTTAAGATTTTTTTCAAGTGATGCTGCAAAATCAGGCTTACTCAAAATATAATCAGCAATATCTCTTACTTCTTTTTTTACATCCTCCGGCATGAATTTAAGCATAACCCTACCTTTACCCGGCATCATACCTGAAAGATTCCGGATTTTATTTATAAGATCGTTCTCTTCTTCACCGTATAATTTAGGAGCAACTCCCTCCTGGTTTGTTTCTTTTGCTATTGAACGAATTTCAACACTATTTTGGCCGACATCTTTAATAATTCTTACAGCTTTACCTATATCATCTTTCGCAAGTTCCTTTATTAAGTCACGCATTGCGTTCTTTTCATTTATGATATTAAGACGTTCATCCTCGAAAACTTCATCAGTCAAGTTTTTACGTATCTTGTTAAGAGTATTTTTGCTTACGGTACCTATTATTTTCTCCGGCACCTTCTCCCAAAGCATAAAATGCACATGAGGGTGTCCCTTTTCCATATGGACAGCAGCAACCCACCGGGCATTTGTCATTCTTATGCCCATCTCATTAGTTACATCCGGCATCTTTTTTCTTAAAAAATCCTGCCATTTATCCTTTGACAAATAGCCAAGTGCCTTAGCATCTTCTTCTCTAAGTGATATGATACCTCTCCAAACAAAACTATCACACTTAGATAGTTCCTCTTGTACTTTATTAATGTCTTCCGCTCCTTCCTGGCCGAATAACCCATGAGATTTTGGTCTTTCATCTATATATTTCAGGTACTTATCATTATTGCTTTCATCATCATGTAAGATTGTTTGCGTTTCCCTAATAGCTTCAATACCTTTCTCTAGCTCTTTAATTAGATCCGATTCCGTAACAGTCTTGTCAACTCCCGGCCTGGTCGCTATATACTTTAAATGTGCAACATTTTTAGATTTAGTACTTTTAAAATTAGGGTGTTTGAATGTAAGCTTGAATATAACCTTACTCATAATTCTTCCTTTCATCCCATTCATTTGTTGGTGTTCTCATATATTCAACGGCTTTTTTTCTTGCATTTTCATACATCGGCCTAACGTCCTTACGCCTTTCTACCGGTACTAAATCCATTAAGGCTTGAACATTAAGAAAAGCAGCAGTTGCAGACATATGACCGGTTTTTGATGCAAGGCTGCATATCCTTTCTACAGACGGTTTGAGAACAATTTCTAGTTGATCTCTAATTATCTTTGTCAAGAAATCTATATTTTCATCTGCCCATTCAATAGCCAGTCCCTTTTTAATAAGTCTCCTTGTTGCTTCCGCTTCACTTATACCTGATTTTTTCGCAAGTTTTTTTATTTGCTCTTGTGTAGAATCATCTAACCTTAAATGCATCTGTTTGAAAGATTTTGCCATATTTATACCCTCCATTATTACTAAATTCTTATATAATATTATACTACCATAAACGGTATATTACAACCTGCAAATGGTATATTAATCAAAAGTTACAGCAACAAGAACTATCAGGCTTTGCCTGATATATGTGGTACCGTCCTTATCCTGCCTTCCCACCGCCTTCCCACCGTTACACTTAGATATTCTCTCTTGTACGGTAGGAAGGATTACGGTGAAAGGATCATTCACCGTAACCGTCTTAAGTGCAACGTGGAATAATATGGAAAGTGTTTTTTCATTCCTTTTTGATACGGTTTTTACTGCAAAGACACATCGGAGCATGATTGCTTTTAACTTTGCGGAGCAAAGTAACATTATTTTCATCTGATACTTATGTATCTGGATCTTATATATCATTTGAGCTTATATAATTTGCTTAAGTATTTATATAACTGGCTTTTAACTGCATCAAACACAGAAAAATAGAAAAATAAAGGTCTGTAAAAACATAAAATTAGAAGTAAATTGAAACTTAGCACATAAAATTAGAAATTAAAAAGCAACAAATGGCCTTAATTTGAGAAATATAGGTAAATCTTTTGAGATTTGGGGTCACAAAAAAGGTTAAAAAAAATAAAGCTCGATGTGAAAAATAATGAGATGAATATAAAGGCAGCACTTAATAAACTAAAGCCTTTTACCTGCACTTTAGTTAAGCAAAATTTTCAAGGTATTCATACTGATCCGGATGATGTTCCTGGAGAATTTTTCTCGCATACGCCCCCAGGCTTTCTATTTTGCTCCAACCGTACTCCTTACACAATCGTATTCGCTCAGCTATTATACTTATTATCTGCTTTATAATACGATTGCTTGTTTTCCTGAATACGGTGAGAAGATCATTTACATCCTTTTCACTGTAATCTATTTCACGCCTGCTAAGCTCTTGCTCTAGCAGCTGCAACTTTCTTTTATACCTTACATGTGTCAGCTTCTTCTTTATTCTTTCTGAATCTTTAGATACATAGTACTCCTTCCGGATCCGTACCATCACGGCTGTACCTGAAGAATACTGAAAGTGAAAATATTTTGATAGTGCCCTGAATTCTACCCCATCACCGAACATAGCAATTCTTAATTCGTTTGGGTATCTCTTTTTGTATTGTAGTAGTTTAGCAACGAATTTATCCCTATTTTTTTTCTTCTCCGTATCTAATTTAGCCATTTTGAAGAAATATACCTTACTTGGGCCAACTATATTTATTTTTCCGTTCTTCTTTTCTTCACCGTTGTTAAGCCCGAATATGATATCAAAAAATATTTTAATACTGGCTGTTTCAAGCCTTTTAAAATCCTTTTCAAATACCACATAAGGTACTATTACATAACGGTCAGAAATTGATTCTTGTATGCCGGAAATACGAATACAAGGACAATCTTTCCTTTCATCGTAATATATTTCTATCAATTTCAAGCTTATTAAATTTTTAAATGAATTGTACCAGGTCTGAAGATTGAAAACATTCCCGAACTCTTTATGTACGTTCTGGAGCAAAGAATGCACAGTACAATCTTCAATTACACCATTTTTATCTGTAAAAGCTAAACATGCACAGTATGCTAATATTGTATTTTTGGGTAGATTACGCCGTTTTTCTTCAAGCTCAATCATTTCCGGATTGTACTTAATAAGAGCATCCTTTTCACTTTGGGATAACGGTTGACCAGTTAAATAAGGCATAATGGATTCAGGTACTTTGAACCCTTTATCCTTATACTTATAAGAAATCTCGGGCACTTTCTCTATGGCCTTGCTCAGAGCTGTTTTTACAACATTCCCAAGCTTTCCAGATGTGAGTATGTTTAATATGTCCTGTTGCTGCTTAATTGGCTCCCGGAGCTTCTTACTTTGTTTAAGGCCATACAAAAGGTTGTTAAGGTTGTGTTCATGCAAAATCAGCACAACCATTTTATCGTGTGTTATATTCAAATCAATAAGCTGTTTATCGTGTAGCTCTTTCAGAGACTTGAAGTATTCTGATTTATTGCCGGCAAATATTTGATTAATATATTTATCTATCTTTGAAGAATAGCTGTCTACAACAGCATTATTTGCCTCACCTATTAAAGAAAACATAAACTTTTCAGCTTTGTCACTTATTTTTAGTATCCTGACTATCTTTTTTATTTTGTTCATTTTTGTTAATCTCATCTAAAAAAGCTCCTTTCTCTTTCTATTTAGGAGCTTTAAGCTTGATATTTCCTCAATTTACCCTATTGCACATGATTAAAAATAATGCTATAATAGTAGTAAATTGAATATCAAGCTTAAAGCTTTGAGCATTAAGCTTTAAGCTTAAAGCACGTGGTCAAAGTTATAACACTTTGACGAAGATGGAACCGTTTTCATGGCTTTTGGTAGGGGCGTGGAAAACGGTTTATTCTTTTTTCTTAGTGATAATTATACAATTTTCAACCTAAATTGTAAATACTAAAAGAACTCTCACAAATTCACTTCTTGGAGAGTATTTAATTTTGCCTAAAATCTTATTGAAAAAGTTATTGAAAAAGTTATTGACGGTATCGGGATTAGCTTACAGACTCAAAGCTTTGACCTTATTGAAAAAGTTATTGAAGAAGTTATTGAAGTGCTATCATTTAATCAACTTTAAAATCTTATTGAAAAAGTTATTGAAAAAGTTATTGACGGTATCGGGATTGACTTACAGGCTCTAAGCTTTGACCTTATTGAAAAAGTTATTGAAGAAGTTATTGAAGTGCTATCATTTAATCAACTTTAAAATCTTATTGAAAAAGTTATTGAAAAAGTTATTGACGGTATCGGGATTGACTTACAGGCTCTAAGCTTTGACCTTATTGAAAAAGTTATTGAAGAAAGTCATATAAAATTTTTATGTAAAAATAAAAAAATGATGGTTTATTGGACCAACACACGAATATAGTCGTATTTTATAATACTAAAAATCTAACCAAGACTTGACATTTATAGAGTGCTATGTTAATATTAGGCTATCCAAAAAAACAAGGATTGAGACTTTTATAATTATAAACACCCTATAAAAGCCCCTATTATCAGGGGCTTTACCTCTATAACCAACGTACTGATATAGGCCTCAGTATGTTTTTGTGAACAATATTCCCGCTATTATCCTTTTCTTTCGTTGGCTCATTCAGTTTTTGAAACGTTATAAACCCTGTTTTTTTACCTAACCGGTTTCTCTTAACGACAATATAAGAAACAAGACTATGATCACCATTAATGATCAGCTTATCAACTAGAAGAGCTAAGCTGATTTCAACGTCACACTTTTCTATAAGATCCTCCATGCTCCATTGAGGCTCTATGTAAGGATGAGGAATAATTGTAACCTCTTCCCTTAAAAATTGCTCAAGAAAAGATGTATTCTTGTGGTTTGAGAAAAAATAAACCATGTATTTAAATACCCCCTCCAAAAACCAATAATCAAGATCAAGAATTACTTTTATTTTTTTTGAGTTTATTTTGGTTACGGCTATTTACGAATCTTTCCGCAGCCGAAACCAACATGATATAATTTTTACCGGTCTTACGGTACTCGTCAGAGGCAAACTCGCCTCTGAGTATTCCTTTCCGGAAAGTCGAAACATCAAGGCCCCATTTTTCCGCTGCTTCTTGCAAAGTTATTACTTGATCTAAAATTGACATGATTATCACCCCTTAATCTTATCGATTGCATCTGCACGTGTAACAAGATCCTTTGTTTTATAATTCCCGTAGATTGCATTTATTTTTTTGCAATATATTTCCTTGTCAAAAGGCATATTTTTTTGAGTATCAATTGCATCTTTAAAACGTTTTGAAAAAATCGTAGATAATCCTGAATATCTTATAACTTTAAGGATACCGGTGTCGGCATCTGTAAGCAACGTTGTTAACCCAAATCCTTTACCATCCTGAATATCCTGGAACGTAAAAGGCTGTGACTGGTGTACGCTATACGGTGCATCCATCCAGGGCATCCCCTGAAATTTTGCAAGAATAAATATAATCTCGTCCTTAAAATAAAAACCAAAATCAAACTTGCCACTTTTTATAGATTCTATTTCCTTTTCTTTTGGTCTGCTAAAATAAAGATATAAAATTGGTCCAGATTGATGAAAGTCAAATCTTATACCTTCCTGATAACTGGTTATCCCATTTTGCAGCAATTGTCCTACCTCTAGTTTTGTAAGCACTCCAACTCCTCCTTTAATTTATTTATTTTTTCAATAAATTCTTTACAAGTATCGTTTATTTGCATTTTATAACCTATAGCACCTGCTCCACCGGTCCGGATGTTGTTGTAGCTCCAATCATCTCCGTCTCCGCCATTGTTTTGTATACCCCAAACTGTTACACCATCAACAACTATTCTTTGGCCGCCACCATAAATATCAAAACTGTCATATATAACTATGCCCTCAACCTGTATTCCTCTGCCTTCTGGATAATCACCATTGTTTCTGATATAGTGAACCAAATTATATACTGCATCATGGATCTCTTTTTCCTTTTCAGAAATTTTTCGTTCAATAACTCTTCTTTCCTCATATCTTTTTTCTTTCTCTTCAAACCTCCTTTTTTCCTCTTCAGTAACTGCATAAGTATCACATTTAGCACATATAATCCAACCGCCGTCGATCATATAGCCAAGAGACATTGTATCCTCTTCGTAATATTTCCATGCTTTTATGACCTTACCAAGTCTACCGTCCTGAGACTTGATTATTTCGCCAACCTCAAAACCGATATTTTTATTATCTGTAACATTGCGAATTATAAAGTATCTCTTAGCATCTTCAATTTCTCTCTGTTCCTTAGCTTGTTTGTATTCGGCCTTTAGTTCTTCCAGTTTACCTTCATATTCCTTTGTATCTATGCCGTACTTCTGAAGCGTGGAAATCCCTTCTTTTATAACTGACTCGCCATTGCTATACCAATGGCCTTCTACTATCGCATTCTTTATATATCTGAAATAGTCCTTCAATTTTTTCTTAGTTTTATTTATGATCCCTTCCTGAATGGCTGCCTTGAGCCGTTCTTTTTGTTCATCGTTCAAATTCATGCTACGTAGCTTTTCAACTCCATTCCAATATACATATTCTTTCGCATTCTTCTCTACATAACTAAGGTATTTCTCTATTTCTTTTTGTTCTCTTTCTCTTGCGACTACTTCTTTGTGTTGTTCTTTTTGTTCAGGAGTACAAGGGTATATGTACACCTTCGTATATCCTCCGGATGTTTGTTTTTTATATTTCCCTTCAAATTCAACAATCTGCCCTTCTATCCAGTCCTTTGAGATATCGTTGATTTCTATTTGTGCTTTATATCCCTTTTCTGCTTCTTCTGCCTGAAACCACTTACGACCCTTCTTTACTATCTTGTATTTATACATTTCAATACCTCCAAATCCTTTAATCGTGACCTACTATATAAAGTATATCACGTTAAGCGGATATAGTCAAGCAAATTTACAGTATTTCAAATAAAAAAGAGACTTTTTTAGTCTCCTGAATTTATGATTGTAATACACAATTGAACCGGCGATCCGGATCGGAGCTGATTTTTTGTATTACAATGAAGAATGATGTAATACAAAAAAAGGCCTGAAGATCTGGCCGGTTTTAAAGAGATGTATTACACATAGTATTAAAAATTTATTTTCCTTCATCGTAAATGTCTTAAAAGCCCTTCCCTTTCCTTTTCAACCTCTTCTATATTCGCTAAACATCCTTATTCATACCTTGATAAATATATCTATATCTGGTATAATAAAATTACCAGTTTGCTAGCTTTATTTGCCCCAAATAACGGGGCAATCCTCGCAAAACAGAGGATTGAAAGGCCCTAAAAAGGGCTTTTCTTATTGTCAATATAGATACCAATCATATTAGTCTAAGTCTTCACTTTCTTCATGCCTTCTCTTTAAGCTTTTAAAATACAAAGTTTCAAAGTATTCTATTTTACCGTTGATATAGTTTAATACGCTTCTATTCTTTGTACCGCAATACATATGTTGTTGGTATATCTGGTATTTCTTATTTGCTACCTTAAGCAGTCACACATGTCTAACACTCCTTTTCTATTATTTCCTTAATCCTCTCAGCCGTGGTTATCGTGCATCCTGTTAGTCTTGTGATTTTATGCCGCAATAAACGCCCTTCTATTCTGCCGTCTGTTATAGCGTTCTTGACCTCTGCGACTAACTCATCTATTTTTTTGGATTCCTCTTCTACTTGTTGCTCATACTTACCTTCCATTTTCTTTTCCTCCGCAAACAGCCTATCCATTTCCCTAGCTGCTTTCCGAATTTCCCAAGGTTTCATATTCATCCGTATACCTCCCTTAATTAATTTCTACAATTGATTGTGCGGTTTTAGGGGATAACCGCAAACCCTTGATTCTTTTAAGCTTCGACCAGTTTTCTAATTTCTTTTTTGAAGTTCTCTACTTGTTCCCAATCTCCCATTACGCACCATTCTTTGTAGTTCTGCTCCCAATCCCTATAGATGTTTTCGTATGCGTTCCAGCTTCCGTCTTCCTCTGTTGCCTTCCAAGCTTCTCTGATTTCGCTTTCCCAAGCTTCAAACCACTTTCTCAAACCTTCCTGTGCATTTCCTTTTGATTTTGTCATTTCAATACCTCCAAATCCTTTAATCGTGACCTACTATATAAAGTATATCACGTTAAGCGGATATAGTCAAGCAAATTTACAGTATTTCAAATAAAAAAGAGACTTTTTTAGTCTCCTGAATTTATGATTGTAATACACAATTGAACCGGCGATCCGGATCGGAGCTGATTTTTTGTATTACAATGAAGAATGATGTAATACAAAAAAAGGCCTGAAGATCTGGCCGGTTTTAAAGAGTATTAATAATATCATGTAAAGACGAAAAAGTAAAGACTATTATGTAAAGAAAAAGGAGTTTATTTTTAACATATGGAAATGTAGAAAATAAAACTCCGATGAATAATTAATATTTATAATTTGGGTGCTTTTTAAAGTGCAGTAATATAGCATATTACAAAAATATTATTTGTTCCTTTCACTGTAATTTTATATTAATGAAAAGTCTATATCGTAGTTATTTCTTGAATATTTTTTTATACCAAGGAGTTGACTTGCTATCCTTCCAAGCTGTAAGCTGTTTATCTATTTTTATATAATGATCTTCAGATGTTAGTTGTATCTTACGTAATTCATTACGTAAGTCTTCATTCTCTTTTATAATTTGATCTAATTTATCATTAGTAGTTTTCATTATCTCAGTTAATTTACTGCTTACGACATCCGTAATGAATTTTTGAAAATCTATTGATTTATCATCCATAATAACCATTGGTGTAAAAGGATCTGATTTAAGTATTCCCTTTTCAACAAAAAGTTTCCGGATCCCATCAAGAGACATACCTTTAGATTTTAGATCAAAAATCATTTCAAATATTTCAACGTCAGATTCACTATAAATACGATCTCCACTGCTGCTCCGGTTGATATTAAGTCCTATTTTTGATTCGTAATAATGAAGAGTTCTATAAGTAACTCCAAACCTTTCAGCCATTTCAGCTATAGTATAAGTTACCTTCTCATTCATACATTCACCAACTTTCATCTTTTGTAATATACAACGTAAGGCTTACGTCTGAATAACGAATGACGTAAGCTGATTATTATTATCTGACGTCTGACTTACGTACAACGTCAGCAACAAAATCTTAATAATATAATAACATATAAACTGTTTACAGTGAAAAAGAATATTTTATAAGGAGCAAAATCAACATGTGACCAGGATAAAAACTGTATTGAATAAATCTATTAATTTTAAAATTTATATTTTTAAAAAACATAATCAGGATAGGGGAGAGAGCTGCAATAAGTTGTATAGGATTAATCCTAAACACAATAACACTTATAAAAGTTAGAACAGCTTGAGCAAGTACTAGAATGTTTTCATCTGAAACAATATGAAATATAAGGATAGTTAAAGCTCCGTAAAGGCCGTAACTGCAATTTAAAATTTCTGTTAAAAACAATACTCCTAATATTGCGGTCCATCTCAACCATGCTACTTTAATAACATCATATATTTTTATTAATACAAGACCGGCCAGAAGCGTAAAGCACACGTTTAAATTACGTAACTCAAATAAATAGTAATATGGTATTTGTGAAATTATTGCTAAAAATAATAATCGTACCGCATATCGAAAATAATTGTGTGTATATTTATACCCAACGGAAATACCATATGCAAATAACGGGAATGATAACCTACCTATAATGCAAAATATAGGAAAGTCCGGGAAGAATATTATCCCGATATGGTCAATCAGCATTGTTAAAAAAGCTAATATTTTAATCATCTTTCTGAGGCCTGAATGATATATCTATTTTACAGTTAAGACATACCATCCGCATATAATTACTTATGGATAAGCCTATAGAATTAGCTTTCTCTTCAATTTTTTTATACTCTTCATCATTAACCCGCATTTGCAACGTTTTATTTCTTGTAGTTTCCTTTGTCATAAAATCCTCCTATCGTATTAAGTCCAGATCCAAACCTTTTTCTAAAGATTTCTGTTGAGCAGCTTCTTGTTTTTCTTTAAGCTGTGCCTGTTTCAGATCGTCAACAACGTCCTTAAGCATTTTAAAGTTATCCATGTCTGCCTTGTTATAATTGCCTTCAATTTTTTTACCGGCATCGTTATACATTTCTTTTATTTCGCTTATAGATAGGGAAGAGCCCCTACTATTATTTAGTTCGTCTATCGTTTTTGCAGTCTTTTCTGAAATGTGTTTTATTGCCGGATATTCATCCTTGTATTGTTCTTGTACTTTTTCTCTAACGGATCCAAAAGTAGAGCTTGATACGCTTATATCTACTCCATTTTCTGCAAAAGAATAGTATCTATCACCGGCTATAATTATATGATCTATTAGGTTTATACCTACGGTTTTGAGTGCCGTTGCTAGTTTCTGTGTAGTAATTATGTCAGCTTTGCTTGGTGATCTTGAACCCCCTGGATGATTATGTGCTGCTATTATTCCACATGTATCATGCATTAGAGCCTCTTTTACTATTTCACGTTCATATACAGGAGATTCGTTAATAGTACCTGAACATATAACCTTTGTAGATATAACATTATTCTGAGCATCTAAAAAAGCACATGCAAAATGTTCTTTATCTTTAATGCCTTCAAAATATGTTTTAAAATATTCACCGGCTTTTGAAGTGCTGTTTAGCTCATATGCTTTATTTGTTTCTCCTAATTTAATTCTATTGTATATATTACGCATTTCTCTAAGCTCTTCAATACGTTTTAATTGTGTGTGGTTAGAACATATTGAAGTTGGATGTGAGAAAATATTTTCGATAGAATTATGCTGAAGATATACATCAATCTTCGATTTTGAAATACCTGTGTATTTAGACAACAGGTCTGCAAACCTCAAAACATCAATTTTTATCTGTTCCATTTTAACCCCTTATAAGCATTCCAATTTCTTTTATTTTTTCTTCCTGCTCTTTAGAAATGCAGAGCAAGGAAGGATTTTCTATAAGTGCATCAATACCAACATTATTGATCAATTCTTCAATCTTTTCTTCTGCCACACCTGAATGTTTACTTAAAAGCCTTGAAAAGCATTTTATTTCATCATCATCTCCATCTAATTTAAGAGATGCATTAAGCCTTTCAGGTTGCTTCTTATAATAAACACACTTATTTTCACTCATATAAATACTCCTTTCATTATTTTACTTATTAGGCATCCAGGGACATAATGGTATATTCCTTATAATATCCATAAATTCATATTCAGTTAGTGATTCAAGTTTTACAATTATACTTCGTGCTATTTTTATTATTTCTTTATCTCCTGTATATTCAGCAGCATCTTTAATTCTCTTTATAGCCTTCTCTTTTGTCAAGTCTTCTGTATCCCCTTCAAAAAACGAATTAATCAGTTCACATTCTTCAAAATTAAACATTCCGGAACCTCCTTAAGATTTTGATTTATCTTTCCAGATCCAAACCTTTTTCTAAAGATTTCTGTTGAGCAGCTTCTTGTTTTTCTTTAAGCTGTGCCTGTTTCAGATCGTCAACAACGTCCTTAAGCATTTTAAAGTTATCCATGTCTGCCTTGTTATAATTGCCTTCAATTTTTTTACCGGCATCGTTATACATTTCTTTTATTTCGCTTATAGATAGGGAAGAGCCCCTACTATTATTTAGTTCGTCTATCGTTTTTGCAGTCTTTTCTGAAATGTGTTTTATTGCCGGATATTCATCCTTGTATTGTTCTTGTACTTTCTCTAATACAGTCATATCACTTACTTTTATCTCTTTGTTGGTCTGCAAGGCCATCTCTTTTTCGATCTCTTTCTCTATTTTTTCTATAATATCACTTGCAGTTTTTTGTATTAAATTAAAAGATTCCTTTAACTCTTTAAGATCTTTACCGCTGCTCCAGTTGGCCAAGTATTCAAAAGAATACTCACTTGTATCTATACCAAATTTATTAGCCACAATATATGCAACACTTTCAGCCTGAACCTCTTTTGTTGGTTTGTCTAAAATTGCGGTTTCATCAGTATTATGTAGTTGTGAGTGTGCATACTCATGAATTAATGTTTTGGCAGTCTGGTCTAGTGACATATCTTTTTTAATAACAATTATATTTTCGGCTCTGTTATAATAACCCTTTCCTAAATCGATATCTTTTTCAACTACCGGCACATCTGAGATATTTTTTATAGCATTTATTATTTTTAAAGAGTTTACACTGTTACCTTGAAGCTCATTACATATTTCCGGAAGAGGTTTTCCTTCAGTCTGTTTAACATCAAATACCGTAACCTTTTTAAACCGGATCCCTTCAACAGTCTTTTTTTGCATCTCCTTCTCGCCGGTTTCTTTGTTTTTAACCTCAACCTCTATTTCATACTTATATGGACAGGGTGCTAGTATAGATATCCCTTTCTCCCCACGTATTACATTACGTTGGAACTTATTTTTCCAAGTTTGGTACCCTGCCACAAGCGTAGCATCCGGTCTTTGCATATATATAAGCATGGCGTTATTGAAACTGTATTTGTGAAACAAAGATTGTACACGTAAAAAATTTTTCCATTTTTCACTTTCCATTGTTTCCTTAATACCATGCTCAAGCTTTTCCATTATTTCTTTTACATCGTCTTTCATTTACAAACCTACCTCTTTGACCTTATTACTAATAATTGTTTAATTATATTATATCTAATTTTTTTAACTAGGCAAAGGGTTGTACAGTTTGTCTAACACGCTACTGAAAATTTCTTTTTCTTTATCGTACTTTCTCAATGGTCCGTTAATTTGCTCTTTAATAAAGCATATTAATTCATTTATTTCTGCTTCATCCAACAATAAAACTGCATTGTTATGAAATATTACATCACCTACATTTAAATGTCTATCAAATATCTGGCTAATTCTTTTTATATTTTCATCTTTTGAATAGAAATTATATAATCCAATGTAATTATAAATTGTGAGAGCTTCATCTATCGAAAGTATTATTTTATACATTTTAAAACCCCTTTCTTATATTTCATCTCTTTCTAGATTTAATAACAGAAACAATATATCATTGACTTCCTGGAATCTTATAAAATATTCCATCTTCTTTTCACTGGTTTCTGCTTTTAAATAACATAATTTATTTTCATTTCTTCTATCTATAAGAGATTTTAAGATTATCTCTTTAGATAAATCTTCAAGATTAAAATTTTCTTTTACTTCATCTAAATCTTCCAAATCATCATTCAAAATGTCAGGTTCCGTTAGTTTATCATCTGTAATTTCAGGTACCGGCTTAGGCTCAATATTAAAGACATTACTACTCTCAATAATTACATTGTTTTCTGTCTCATTTGATTCTTCCGGATCCCTTATTTCTTCTGGCTCACTTATATCTTCATCAACATCGGTTAACCCCGATTCAATTAGATCCGGTTCTAATTTTTCCAACCGGTTGGAATTTTTTAATTTTTTAATATCTCTTCTTGACATCTCAGGAGAAACTTGTGTCATCTCTTCTTCAGACATCGTTGTCATTTCTAAAAGTTGTACATAACCATACTCCTGATAATTATCAGCGATACTTTTAGTAATTGGATTACCGAATTTTTCGGCTATACGCATCAGGTTATAACAAGTTGACTTTTTCATTCCAAGTTCTACTTCAACACATTCTACTAAAGATGAATATCCTCTTTCTTCGTAAAGTTTTAAATTACGCATGTCTAGAAGGATAAAACCTATTTTTATATAGTTATCTATGATGTTGTTTACGTTTTCCCTAATCATTTCTAGTCTCTGCTCTAATAAAGACTCATTATTATTATCTCCGGGAACATCTAAGGCCATCATATTTCTGTATAAATCACAATCAACAGCCCCAATAGATTTAACCATATTATCAAGTGCCCTACCTTTTGTCACCAGTAGAGCACATGCTTCATTATGATCACAATAATAATTGCAATTTTCATCCTGTTTTTTGCACTTTTTATTTTCATCTAAAAACATCGTTTTTTCACCCTCTTCTTGATTAAATTTTTCATTAAACCCGTCGCATACAATACCGGTATTTTCAGCATCAGTTTTCTTATTAAAATTCACGACCGCATTTTGTATAAAAAGTTTTCATATTAAATCCTTCCTTATTACCTTAACAATTAATTTATCCAATTTTTGTGACTGTTTAATGACATCGGGTCTGCAAAGATCATTACAATTATCTATTAAATCCGTAAGAATTTTTCGATTCTTTTCCAGTACGGCAGAATCATCTTTAACGCGTGTTATCTCCTTCATAATGAAAAATTCCACCCCCATATTCTTTTTTGAAACGGAAATATCCAGAGAGACAAATTTTCTTTTTTGTGTTAAAATAAACTTGTTATTTTGGGTTTTGTGATACCAAAGAACTGTCTGAATACATAACTGGCACAAAAGTATGTATTCGGACAGTTTCTTTTTCAGGAGATCTAAATAATTTACTCCATTCTTTTATGTCTTTTATTGCTTCTGGAATAAATGAATATAGTGTATATAAAAGTACTCCCGGTATAAAAATTGCTCTTGTAAAAATATCTAAATACAACATACAAACACCTCCTTTCATGCGGTTCTGAACAATAATTACTACATATATATTTTATCAAAATGTACTGCAAATGTCAAACAAAACAATACGTTTATATATGTACATAGTATATTAAACAATGGTATAATATAGCCAAATACAAGAAAGGAGCTGCATAGCAATGAAAAAGTATTTTGCAGGTTTTTTAACATGTCTAATTCTAATGTCGGGATTTTATGCTCTAGCGGAATCGCAACAATGGACAGCACTTAGAGCAACTTTCGATATCTTTATAAACGATCAAAAGTTTGAAACTGATAAACCAATTGTTGCTATCGAAGGAAGCACATATCTTCCGTTAAAAGCAATTGGTGAGGTTCTTAATGTCTCTGTAGACTGGAATGAAGAGCAGAGAAGAGTTGAAATTAAAAACAACATAAACAAATTATATAAAGTTACTGAAGTGATAGACGGAGACACTTTTAAAATCAATTACAATGAAAAAGAGGAAACTGTAAGGCTTATTGGAGTTGATACCCCAGAAAGTGTACATCCGGACAAAGAAAACAATACGGAATTTGGGATCATTGTATCTGAATACTCGAAATCACAACTTGAAGGAAGACAAGTAATGTAGTGCCCCCCGTTGTCAAGACACTATTTCAAAAATTTTAAGCTACATTTTC
>ENA-UPAD01001623-UPAD01001623.1-bioreactor-metagenome-genome-assembly--contig:-NODE-1623-length-22014-cov-11.245002_pt1 | contig 22014 bp, 18 predicted proteins | sample MGYA00238179_ERZ772710 | MGnify/ENA primary metagenome ERZ772710 (study PRJEB29004, sample SAMN07631245) | bioreactor metagenome | isolation source: Switchgrass digestor | place: USA: Dartmouth...
TTAACACGCAAACCGGTGATATTACGGAGTTCGATGATAAACTGGTTAGAAAACTGGTTGAAAAAGCAACGGTATATGATGACAGGATAGTGGTGGAGTTTAAGTCTGGGTTAGAAATTGAAGTGAATCTATAGGATTGTATGACATCAGTTGAAAAGAGTAATAATACTATTATAAATAACTCTATAAATAAAATTTATAATTAAAAAATGAAACGTTGAGTTGAATACTAATAGGACAGTAATTTTAAATAAAAATATGGTATTGACATTACCCCAACTTTGTGGTAGTTAATTTAATAAATATTATGAAATGCAATGAAGAGAAAGAGTAAGTAACAATAGCTTTTACAGAGAGCCCAGTTGCTGAGAATGGGTAAAGCGAAGGTTACTGAACATGGTCTTGGAGCAGCGTACCGAGAAGTTTTGCTTTTAGGCTAAGACGGGTTCTCCCGTTACAGAGATAGGGTATCGGTAATTGCTTATTACCCGTACTCGATGAGGTTCATTTCGTGAGAAATGAATAAATTAGGGTGGTACCGCGAAGCACAGCTCTCGTCCCTGAATAATTATATCTAGGGATGAGGGCTTTTATATTTATAAGATAAATTTAAAGCATTAAAAAATAAAATGAAATGAAATGAGGGAAAAAAATGAAAAACATTCTAATTGGTGGTGCCTGGCCGTATGCCAACGGCTCGCTTCACATTGGTCATGTGGCCGCTTTGCTGCCCGGTGATGTTCTTGCAAGATATTATCGCTTAAAAGGCGCTCAAGTTTTTTATGTTTCTGGTAGTGATTGCCATGGAACGCCGATTACAATCCGTGCAAAACAAGAAGGTAGAACACCAAAAGAAATCAGTGATTATTATCACAAAGAATTTTGTTATGTATTTGAAAAACTAGGGTTTAGCTATGATTTATATAGTAAAACTACAGATTGTTCCCATATAAAATTTGTAACTGATTTTCATAAAAAACTATACATGAGCGACTATATTTATGAGAAGTCGGCACCTCAAGCTTTTTGCAAGCATTGTCAAAAGGCGCTAACTGATCGTCTGATTAAAGGCATTTGTCCAAAATGTGGGAGTGAGACAAGAGCCGATCAATGTGATGATTGTGGCACGGTTTTAGAACCTGAAGCAGTCATTACACCCGTTTGCTCTGAATGTGGCAATATAGTAGATTTTTTAGAAACAAACCAGCTCTATATTGCAATATCTAAACTTGAAAATCAGCTATTAAAATATCTCTCGTCAAAATCAAATTGGAGAAAAAATGCAATTGCATTTACAAAAAAATATATAGATGAAGGGCTAAGAGATAGAGCTATTACACGAAATCTTGACTGGGGTATAGATGTTCCTAAAGAGGGTTACGAGGATAAAAAGATATATATATGGGCGGAAAATGTACTTGGTTATTTATCTGTTAGTAAATTAGTTGCAGAAAGTAGAGGAATTAGATTTGAAGAATTATGGGGTAGTAATGCACGACACTATTATGTGCACGGAAAAGATAATATTCCCTTTCATACAATTATACTGCCAGCTTTACTATTAGCCCATGGTGAAAACCTGCATTTGCCTGACGATATTATTTCAAGTGAATACCTGACATTAGAAGGAAGAAAGATTTCAACAAGCCAGAACTGGGCAATATGGATGAAAGATATCGTTGAGAAGTACAACCCCGATTCTATAAGGTATTTCCTTATAGCTAACGGTCCAGAAAGAAGAGATACGGATTTTTCGTGGCGAGAATTTGTAGAAAGAAATAATAATGAGTTATTAGGAGCCTACGGGAATTTTGTAAACAGAACGTTAGCCTTCATAGTTAAATACAATGATAGCAAAATTCCGAGTGGAACAATAGAAGATGAAATAAAAAATAAAATTGACAACATTTATTTAGAAGTGGGCTACAAAATTGAAGATGGCCACTTTAAGGATGCGCTTGAAATTATTTTTAACTTTGTTCGATTTGGTAACAAGTACTATGATACAATGGAACCATGGAAGACCCGAGTTGCTAATAAAGATAGATGCGAGAAAACACTTTATAATTGCGTTCAAATTATTGCAAACTTAGCTGTATTATTGCAGCCATTTTTACCGTTTTCTTCGCAAAAAATAACTAAGTGGCTTAATCTGAAAAATGAGTGGAAACCGCAGTATGTTCAAGAAGGATTGAAGATATCGGATATTTCTATACTCTTTGAAAGGATTGATAAGAAAATAATTGAAGAAGAAAAAAGAAAACTAGGCAAAGAAAAAAGTTGATATGTTCTCACAAACATCTGATTTTTCAAAAACAACTAAAACCCCATTGATATTTTCCCGCGAACGTAAGGTTCAAAAAATCAGTCCAAGACATCAATCCAAGCGGCTCGTGCCACGTGGAGTGCGTGGCATGGGTGAAGAGGGTAAAAAAGTGAGCATGTAAAAAAAGTCTTTTTTATGGGAGATTAGCCATTCGTCAAATTTAAATTTATTGAGTAGATAGAGGGAGAATAACATGCAGTATAAAATATTAGGTAAGAAAAATGACATTGCACTGATCATTACGGATGAGATTGTTATCAAAGATACCCAATCTGCATTGGACTTGATTGCATCTGTACAATACGAAACTGATTGCGATAAACTTATAGTATACAAGTCATGTGTAGCCCATGATTTCTTTGTTTTAAGCACGGGAATTGCAGGTGAAATACTGCAGAAGTTTATTAACTATCGTAAAAAGATTGCTATTGTTGGGGATTATTCAAAATACACAAGCAAACCACTTAAGGATTTTATGTATGAAAGCAATAATGGAAACAGTATCTATTTTGTGTCAAGCATAGAGGAAGCCTTGCTTAAGTTAGATGGCTCTGAACCAGCCTAATATGTTACAAACTAATGATTTCCATAGAAAAATTGGTAAACAGGATGAAGCGGTGAAGAAAATGGGTAAGTTAATGAATTGGATTAAAGGGCGATATTACAAATTAAAGTATAGTGTTAAGTCTAAAGACGGTTCCGCTGTTGGCATTATTTTTCTTGAGAAAAATGAGAGAAAAGATTTTGATGATAAGTTGGATGAAATATCAAAGGAAATAAAGCCTTGCTATAAAACAATTGCACAGCTTCAAGAATATATTATTGAAAAGTATCATGCTAAGGCAGTCCAGATGAGCCAACTGCAGATTGAAAGCTTTAAAACCAATCTTATTTTAAACTTTTATCCTGAGGTGTTGCGTACGCCTCAAATACAAACAGGGAATAAACCACCAAAAAGAGCTGAGTTTTTAAAATGGTATGAAAATGATAAAAAAAGATTTGAGGAAGCAAGAAAATACCCAATTGAAAAACTTGATTTTGTTATTTCCTCTTACACATTTGATTATGTGTTTGACAACGGTAAAAAAGCAATATTTCAAATTAACATGGAGGAAAAAACGGAGCAATGCACCATAAATACAAGCGCAGATGGGCAATTAAATGAAGCCGAATATAGAGTAATAAGGAATATAATTCGTGATATTGATTTATATAAAGGGGTCACACAAGAGGATATTGACACACGCTCACCAAGGTTTTTAGAATATGTTTCTACTCTTATGGATAAAGATAGAGATTAGTAAATAGAATTTAAAATATGATGAAAATAATTTAATTGATACAGGCATTATCACATGTAAGAAATTTCTATACACTTTATGAAGCAATGAAAATCGTCTTATCATGCGCAATAGTCTAATGGGACAATTATTGTGCAATTTGCATCTTGAGTAATATAGTAACTGCTCAGCTCCAAAAGGTGTATTTAGCAATTTTTTTATAACGAGCATAAAGGTGGTAGAAAATAGTGAGGTGAAAAAATAAATGGAGTATAAAAAAAGTGGAAACTATTATATATTAAGGATAGACAAAGGTGAAGAAATAATTGAATCAATTACAAAAATTTGTAAAGATGAGGAAATCGCTTTAGGTAGTATACAGGCAATTGGTGCCGTTGATTATGCAAAGTTTGGTTTGTTTGAAAGTAAGAAAAAGCAATATCATTCAGTAGAGGTTGTAGGAGATCATGAAATATTATCGCTTAATGGTAATATATCCAGAATGAATGGAGAAGTATATCTTCATATTCATATATGTTTAGGGGATAAAAACTTTGAAGCGAAAGGTGGACATTTAAATAAAGCTATTGTAAGTGCAACCTGTGAAGTAATCATTAATAAAATTGATGATTGTGTTGAACGGGAGTTTTTTGATGAAATAGGACTTAATCTATTCAAGTTTAATGGATAGAATATTATAACTCATTCTTTAGATCATGTATTGGGGCGGCGAAAAAAAGCAAGGCACACATCGCAAATATTACCGTATTACAGAAAAAGGACGTGAGTTCTATTGTGTAATAGAGACGTAAATAACGGAGTTTATAATATAACTAATAAAAAGAAATCAAATGGTTTCGTCCATTTAAAAATATTATTAAACGGAAATGGGGTGTACCATGAATTTATACGACAAAGTCAGCACGGGGTTAAATGGCTTTGATCAGGTCATTGATCACTTGCGATTTGGAGATAACGTAGTATGGCAAGTGGATTCTGTTTCAGGCTATAAGAAAATGGTTCATTATTTTGTAGAAAGTGCAAGAAAAGAAGATCTGCGCCTAATTTATATCCGGTTTGCCAATCATGAACCTATACTGGATGCCAGCCCAAATATTAAAACTTATTATATTGATGCAAGCAAAGGTTTTGAAAGCTTTGCCACGGAAATACACAATCTTATTAAAAAAGAAGGCAAAAGGGTGCTCTATGTGTTTGATTGTCTTACTGATTTATTAGAGTATTGGCATTCGGATTTGATGATTGGTAATTTTTTTAAAGCTACCTGTCCATATTTGTATGAGCTGGATGCAGTTGCATATTTTTCCGTTAAGCGAAATTTTCATACCTATAGTACCATTGCCGGTATTCGTGAAACCACCCAGCTTCTCCTGGATTTATATCAAATCAATGATAAAACCTATATTCATCCCCTTAAGGTATGGCAGCGTTATTCACCTACCATGTTTTTCCCGCATCTCATTCAAGGGCACGAGGCTGTTTGCATTACATCCAGTTCGGATGCTTCTGAACTTTTTCATAGCATTAATCGTGGGGAAATAAGGCTGGATCATTGGAATACCATCTTTAACGAAGCGAAAAAAATGTTGAGCTCTCACCATGAGCAACAGGAAGCAGTAAAGAAACGGCTCATGTATATGCTTATTGGCAATGATTCCCGAATGTTTCAGCTGTGTGACCGATATTTCACTTTAAAAGATATTCTTGACATTGCATCCAGAGAAATCGGCACCGGCTTCATTGGCGGCAAGAGTGTTGGTATGCTTCTGGCAAGGAAAATATTGGAGGTTGAGGGTGGTGATCGCTTTACATCATGTTTGGAACCTCATGATTCCTTTTTTATCGGTTCTGATGTTTTTTACACTTATATTGTCCAAAACGGTTGGTGGAAGCTTCGCACCAAGCAAAAAACACCTGAGGGTTATTATAAGTATGCAGCAGAGTTGAAAGAAAAGCTTTTACACGGAATCTTTCCCAAGGATATTCAAGAACAGTTTATTCAAATGTTGGAGTACTTCGGTCAGTCTCCTATTATTATACGTTCCAGTTCCTTGTTGGAGGATAATTTTGGAAATGCCTTTGCCGGTAAATATGAGAGTGTATTTTGTGTGAATCAAGGAACACCTCAAGAGCGTTATGAAGCCTTTGAACAGGCTGTACGTACCGTTTATGCAAGCACCATGAACGAAGATGCGCTCAATTATCGAATGAATCGAGGACTGGCGCAGCAGGATGAGCAAATGGCCATATTGGTGCAACGTGTATCAGGAGATCGGTATGGAGACTATTTTTTCCCGCATATTGCGGGGGTAGGGAATTCTTCTAACCTTTATGTTTGGGATGAAAGTATTGATTTGAATGCAGGCATGCTCCGTCTTGTACTCGGATTGGGTACCAGGGCAGTAGATCGGACGGATGGAGACTATGTGAGGGTAATATGCCTAGACAATCCGCTTCGTATTCCTCCAATGAATTATGAAGACCAAAAGAAATTTTCCCAGCATCAATTGGATCTTCTTTCATTGACAGAAAATGTTCTGGCAAGCAGAGATTTGGATGATGTTTTATCCCTTCCGTTAAAAGTAGACAAGAAATTGTTTATAACCCCTGATTATGCGACTGAGATGCGTATGCGTGAACTGGGGTATAAGGATTTGAAGACACCTTATTTATTAGATTTTAAAAAGCTTTTTACTAATACAACGTTTGCTGCCATAATGAGAGAAATGTTAGCGCTATTGTCAAAAGCATACGATTATCCGGTTGATATTGAATTTACAACGAACTTTAATAAAGATCACGGATTTAAAATAAATCTTTTGCAGTGTCGTCCGTTGCAGACCAAAGGATTAGGTAAGACAGTACAAATACCGGAATTAAAGGATGTGAAGGATTGCTTCTTCTCCGGTAAAGGTAATTTCATGGGTGGAAGTGTACGACTGCCCATTGATTATGTTATATTGATTAGTGCGAATGCATATTTACAATTAAGTGAAAAGAGAAAATATGAAGTAGCCAGACAAATAGGCTTCATTAATAGAGAAATGAAAGGAAAAAATGCCATGTTGGTAGGTCCGGGCAGGTGGGGAAGCACTACACCATCCCTTGGAGTTCCGGTGAGCTTTACGGAATTATGTAATATGAAGGTGATTTGTGAGTATTCTTCAAAAAGGGAAGGGTTTATGCCGGAATTATCCTATGGCAGCCATTTCTTTCAGGATATTGTGGAATCAGAGATCTTTTATGTGGCTATTTTTGATGGATACCAGGATGTAATTTTTAACCCTGATCGTATTTTAAAACAAGAGAATTTGCTTACTTCTTTCTTGCCTGAGGGTGGTTTATTTAAAGATGTGATCCATATTGCAAATACCAGTGGTATGGAGATATATTCTGATATTGTCACACAAAGGCTATTATGTCGATAAAACTTGATGTATAATGTAATTTGGTTTACACTATGATAAACTTAGGAGGAGATAGGATATGAAAAAGTTAAAAATTGCCGATGGAATACACATGCTTACGATGAATGTTGAGGACATACTGTTTGAGGGAATTTGGGAGATTGCAAACGGAGTAACTTTGAACTCCTATATCATTCAGGGAGAAAAGACAGCAATTATTGATGGTGTCATTGGCTGGGATGGAATTCCTGATACTCTTTATCGAAACTTGGAAGAAATAGACGTCAATCCCCAAAATATCGATTATTTGATTGTGAATCATATGGAACCGGACCATTCTGGTTGGATTTCAAATTTCCGAAAAATTAAGGACGATTTTACAGTAGTATGTACTGATAGAGCTGCAAAGATGGTAGCCTCCTTTTATGGGGAAGACAAAATAAGAATTGTGAAAGAAGGAGATACGCTGGATCTTGGAAAGGGGAAAGTATTAAGTTTTCATCCGGTACCAAATGTTCACTGGCCGGATACCATGTATACTTATGAACGAGCTACAAAAACGCTTTTCTCATGTGATATGTTTGGGTCATTTGGCAGGATGGGTGCCCATTGTTTTGATGATGAGCTGACACCTGAAGAGGTAGACTTCTTTGAATCGGAAGGAATAAGGTATTATTCCAATGTAATGACAACTTTTACACCGAGTTTGAGAAAGGCAATTGAGAAAGCAAAAGCGTTGAAAATAAATATTATTGCTCCTGGCCATGGCCCTGTGTATAGAAATAATCCTCAAAAAATTATCGATGATTATTCCAGGTTTTCCTTATATGCTGAAGGGACAGGTAAGAATGAAGTTACTATATTGTGGGGATCCATGTATGGAATGACGGAAAAAGCAGTTAATTACGTTGAAGGTATCCTTCAAAGAGAGGGCGTCAAATATAACAAGCTGAGAATGCCACTGGACAGCCATAGTGAAATGGTCGCCACTGTTTTTAGATCTGCAGGGATCATTATTGCAGCACCTACTTATGAGTACAAGCTTTTTCCGCCTGTAGCAGAAGCTTTAAATGAGTTTGGCAGAAAGAAGATAACAGGGAAAGCGGCATTCCGATTTGGCTCCTATGGATGGTCCGGCGGCGCAGAGAAGGAGCTGAATGAAATCATGGAAAGAAATAAGATGAATTGGGATTTTGTTGAATCCGTGGAGTTTGAGGGAGCGCCAAAGGAACAAGACCTTGTTAAAGTGGAAGCCGGAGTATTAGAGCTTGTTGAGAAGATGAGAGAGAAGGTAGTAGAATAATTCTAACAGCTTAGAGACAGGGCAATTATTGTGCAATTTGTATTTTGAGTAATACAATAATGGTCCTGTCTTTTTGAGTTTTCATCTATTCTTTTTATCATCGTTATAAAGATTTTCAATGGATCTATCATAAGTCTTTTCGCCGGCTTTGGAAAAGAAGCATCCAGGTACTTCTCCGCTTTTGCGGTGATATGCAACACATTGACAACATCTTCCATGGCGATGACATGAAGTATATGTACAAGTGCAATGAATCGTATTGTTACAAGCCGTCGTGACCCCTCCAGAATAAAAATTTACATTATCATTATAATAAAATATAAATTGCTTTTCAACAATTAAAGTATCCAGCATTATGTATCCGTCACTTGAAAATTATTCCTTAATCGAGTTAGTTGTCAGGAATAATGGGTATAAAGATTATAGTTTTAAAAAAGCAGAGGAGGATTATAGTGAAAGACATAAACGAAACCATTCAAACACAACTTGCACACCGTACCATTCGGGAGTTTAAGGATTAAAAGATACCTCATGAGGTTTTTGAACTATTAATGGAAGTTGCAAGGCGTACAGCTACATCTACCGGTATGCAAGCAAGTTCCATTATTCGTGTTACAGATCCTGAAATAAAAAACAAGATTGCCGAGATTTGCAATCAGGAGTATGTGGCAAGAGTCCCTGAACTTCTCATTTTTATTGTCGATCAATATCGGAACAATCAAATAGCAAAAGAACAGAATTATTTTACAGAAACCGCAAAAGATATGGACCGTTTTTTTGCAGCATTTACGGATGCCTGCATCATGGCACAAAATCTTGTAACAGCTGCAGAATCTATGGGGTTGGGAACGGTTTATTTGGGAAGCATCCTCAATGATTCAGAGAAGATTTGTGAACTTCTAAAACTGCCTGAATTAACTTTTCCGGTTGTAGGTCTTGGGTTAGGATATCCGAATCAAAATCCTAAGCTTAAGCCCAGAATGGAAATGAAGCTTAGGGTTTTTGAAAACAGCTATACTGCTTTTGAGAATTATCTTGATGAAATTAAAGAATATGATGAAGAAATGCGTACTTACTACGATTTACGAGAGCCCGGAAGATCGGTTGACAGTTTTAGCAAACAAGTGGTTAGCAGATTGAAACAATGCATGCCTAAACGCCAAGAAATACTGAATGTTATTTGCAAACAAGGCTTTGATCTTAAGATAAAGTAGCACACAGATTTGTATTTTTGCAGGAGGAAGCATATGGTTGATTTTGTCATAGAACTAATTGCCGATATTGTTGATGTTTTTCTTGACTTTTGGATTAATAAAGTAGTGGCAAAATTCAAAAGAAAAAATGTTGACAAGTAAAGGCAGCTTAGGGATGAGATATGTGAAGTATGTGGAATTGATTGCAAGAAAATATAAAAGGATGGAAATAGCATGAGATTATTTATATCGCTAAATTTTAAGGATGAGGTAAAAACTCAAATTAAGGATGTCATGAATAAGGTGAAGTCAAATTCCATTCAAGGCAAATTTGTAAATGATGAACATTTACATCTCACGGTAGAATTTTTAGGGGAGATACAGAGCAATCGATTGGATTTGATTAAAAAAATAATGGATGAACTTGTATTTGAGGCATTTACATTAAATTTAACGAAGGTAGGATATTTTAAGAGACAAGAAGGAAATATCTATTGGCTGGGTGTAGAAGAGAATGATACACTATTTAAAATCCATAAAAAATTACATCAAAATTTAATAGATAAAGGCTTTGAGTTAGAAGACAGAGAATATAAACCTTATATAACGATAGGCAGAAAGGTCAAATTGAGGGATGATTTCAATGCCAATGAATTAAATGATATGGTGGGGAAAGTAAAAATTGATATAAACAGAGTAGATTTAATGAAATCGGAATTTGTAAACGGAAAGTTGATATATTCTTTAATATATTCAAGACAATTATTTTAAATCATTAAAGGAGCGATACAATGTTTAATTATTTTCTTGATGTAATACCATCCGACATGTATTTCAGAACGAAAGCGACAATTTGTCGGTACATTGCTATTTTTGAACCGGAAGAGTACGTTTTGGGAAAAGTATTATGTGTTGATGATTATCACTTTGTTCTGTTTTTGTCGAGCACTCCTATTACAAGAATTAATAATATTGAGTATAGTGTAAAAAAGGGTGATATGCTGTTGATTCAACCGTGGGATGAGGTTTATTGTGTTTCCGGTAAAAATAAAAAGTATGGCAAATACCTGCATATAGCTATTAATAAGGAGTTTTTTCAAGAAACTGCCGTTGAAGCAGCTGGGAAAGAAACATTTGCATTCAAACGCATTCATGGTCATTACAGTAATCATTTGCTTGATTTAATTGGGGAGTTTCAACTGGAACTTATGAATTACGGCGAGACCTATCCAAAAATGATTTATAGTCTTTCTACGCAAATTGTCTTTCAGCTTATTCGGGATTTGCATACTGAACAGCAAAATAGCAAAGAGGAGACAAGCTGGGACAATCCATATATTGACAAAGCTATTTTATTCATGCAGGAGCATTATCAAACAAGTATCAATATTAGCGATATTTGTAATTTTATTTATTTAAGTCCTTACCACTTTAAGCGGATATTTAAGGAACACACCGGGCGGACACCTCATCGGTATTTAATGGACATCCGGTTGGAAAAGGCAAAGGAATTGCTGGTAAAAAGTAGAAGAACCATTGAGGATATAGCAAGACAATGTGGCTTTGTGAATGCGGGACATTTTGCAGTAGCTTTTAAGCGTGATACAAAATTGTCACCATCTGAGTACAGAAAAATTCATGGGCAAAAATAAAGTCAGGAATTTCAATCAAAATATAGCACTTTTAGAAAATAAAAAATGACACTTTTGAAACATTAAATATTTTTATCATGTGTTAATATGATAAAAAATTATAAGAGTTTTCCATTTTCTGTACTAAATTTATTTAAGGAGGAATTTGAAATGTCAAGAAAACTGCTTAGCATTATTCTAATTGTGGTGTTAGTGAGTGCCATGATTCCTATGGTGGCATGGGCAGCAGGCGTAACGATTACAACAGATAAACCGGCCTACACCATTAATGAAAAAATGGTTATTACAATCTCAGGGAATACTTCAGATGATGCATTTGTATCAATATATCAAAAAGGAGCCCGTGTTGATCAGTATGGTCCTTATGAATATGTCAACAGCTTAATTGCAGGAAAATGGGAGGTCAATGCTCCATCTGAAGCGGGAGAGTATGAAATAAGAGTTTATACAAATGATCATGACGAAGGCAGTCTTTTAGCGAAAATTCCATTGGAAGTAAAATATATAACGGATAGAGTTGCTACGATTAAACTCGATAAGGCGGCTTATACTCCCAATGAAAATATGGTTGTTATTGTAGAAGGTGTATCAAAGGCCCAAATGGACAGCAGTGCTTTTGTAAGCATTTACAAAAAAGGAGCGCGCCATGACCAATATGGTGTGTACGCATATATACGAGATTTAATTGCAAATAAGTGGGAAGTGGCCGCACCATACGAAACAGGTGAATATGAGATGAGAGTGTATGCGGCAGATCATGCTTATACGGATGAAGCATTGCTTGTATCTGTTCCATTCACGGTGAGCGGCAATCCTATTGAGTTTTCCGAAGGTTATGAAGGAATATCCGGTTGGGCTGTAGGAGAAATCAATGAAGCGGTAAGTAATAACCTTATAACCGAAAAGGTGGTTGTGGAGTTCCAGAAACCAATTACTCGTGAAGAATTTGCAGAGCTTGCCATTAAGCTCTATGAAGCCATTACAGGTAAAGTAGCTGAACCTGCACCGGCATCGACCTTTACGGATACTACAAATCCTGAAATCTTAAAAGCTTATAACCTGGATATCATTAAAGGTGTTGGTGACGGAAAATTTGCACCTGCTAATCCTGTAACCCGCCAAGAGATTGCAACAATGCTGCTTCGAGTTATCAAAGCGGCCTTGCCGAATGTTGATACAAGTGTTGCTTCACCTGCAGTTTTCACGGATGATTATGAAATTGCGGATTGGGCAAGGGAAGGTATTAATTATTTCGCATCAAAAGGAATAATAAAAGGAGCAAACGGAGCTTTCTTACCGCTTGCCAATACTACACGCGAAGCTGCAATTGCACTGATAAAACGTACGTTTGATAGTTTTTCTGAAATATAGTCAAAAATAATTTAGTAAGTTAGAAAATTGATTTTAATTTGCAGAAAAAGTTTTAAGCATTTTCGTATTCCCATAAATAGAACCTTGGTTAGATTACCAAGGTTCTATTTTTTCTATACAGCTTAAGCCTTGTTACCCACTTTACTATTCTTTGATATCATTATTAACGTTGTCAGCGGTTGCGTTTTTATTACTACTATTGTTAGTATCCTGCACTTCGCCCGCAGTCAGATTTGTGGGACAAAGCCCTACCGGGCAACTTGCAACGAACGGTATTACAATAGGTTCGGTACCCGTTGATTGCAGTTGGATAAAGGCATGAACGGTTGTTACGACGAAATTGTTTTCAAGTTGTGTGCTTTCACAAGTTGGATTTTGTACCACGCAGCTGACGGTAGCATTTTCAGGGATTGATAAATTCGCTGTTGTAGTAAAAACAAGCGGCTTAACTACATGAGTTACCTGGCATTGAGTCTTAATCATATAAGCAATTTTGAGTGCAACCTGTATTTGGATGGTATTCCTTGTATTATCAGTCTCTTCTATTTGACATATGAAACACTGTGCTTGTGTGATTTCACATCCTAGCAAAACACCGCTTTCCAATAATGGAATAGGTAGTTCTGTAGTATGAGTTACTTCTTGTCTGCGAACGTCAAATATTCTGTTCGCCATTATGCAGATGTTATTATTGATGAATGGAGGAACAATTCCTGGCTTTGTTGCAAATAATGCAGCTGCTACGTTGAACGAGCCTCCGTTTGCGTCCAGGGTAATGGCAGTTTTTTTATTGTGGCCCCAATAGTAAAGTACTGTGCTGTCATTATTAGGTGGACTGGAAATGTTTCGATTTGGGTCAACAGTATAGTCGAATGTGGTTGCCCTACTTGTAGGCCAATAGGCATATTGTATTCGGGTAGGCGGAGAGCCTATATCAATATTTTGTGGGCCTGCTACCGTACCATAAACAATATATGTCGCTGGATTTGGGTTGCGATCGTTATCGGCTACTTGAAAAACTTCAAATTCCGGTTGGTTAAATTCAGTTTCATTTGTTATTAGTGGGCTAATTGGATGAAGTGTTTGGAATGTAGGTCCGTCATCATTATCGATTATTGGGTCCCAGAGATAACGTATACCAATTTTAGTATTTACATTATTATTGTTTGTAATTTGAACTCTAACTTCAATATACGAATTTTCGAAAGTTGTCCCGATAACGTTAACATCTTGCTATTTTTAAAATGGAGATCAAAATGTCCCTCAAAGTTATTATCTGCAATGTACTGAATGTCATGTGGCATGGATGACATGGAAGCGGCTATTTTTCTTCCTTCCACATGAACAATCACAGCACGTTCTTTCCATGAGTATGTCCCTCCCCAGATTTCTTTAATAATTAAGGAGTCATTTGTTGTTAACGGCTCGCAATCAGCATGATTTGCACCTATAGTTCTTTTAATCTGAAAAGATTTACCGGTCTCAAAATCAGTTATCGTAGCAATTTTACCAATTGGTAGAAGATATTGAGCTTCAGTCCACCAATCCAGATATTCACCATGTCTTTCGCTGACGGTTTCCTTAACAGCTATATGATGAACAGGAATCTTGATTTTCTGACCAATATACAACATACTATTGGTTGTCAAATTATTTACTTTTAACAACTCTGCCATAGGGATTCCGAATCGAATACTCAAATCCCATATATTGTCCCCGGATTTTATTTCATAGGTTTCATAAGTTATGGTATTTTCTTCGGGGGCCTTAGGAGTTTCATTTGGAGTATTAGTCGTTATTTTTAATTTTTGACCAATGTATATCATATCACCTGACAGTTGATTCTCTTGCCTAATACTGTCAATGGAAACATTAAACTGATTGGCAATTTTCCAAAGACTATCTCCTGCTTTTACAGTATAAATAGTGATTTGCTGCTGATTGCTGGAATCTTGTTTTTCGGGGATAACCAGGTTCTGTCCGATATATATTTCTGTGCCACTGAGGTTATTAGTAGCTTGCAATTCAGCGACAGTGATCCCATATGCATTGGCAATCTTCCATAAAGTATCTCCTGCTTTCACCGTATACGTAGTATTTGTCTGTGGATCTTCAGAAACAACTTTTGAGGGAATCTTAAGATTCTGTCCTACATAAATTACCGTACTATTTAGATTATTTATAGCTTGGAGCTCGGAAATCGGTACTCCAAAGGCATTGGAGATCTTCCAAAGACTATCGCCTGATTTTACAGTATATACCGTTGTATGAACTTCAGATGCAGAAGCTGCGCTAACATTTGCTAAAGGTATAGTAAAAGTAAGTGTAGCTATTAGTAAAGAACCTGCCATCACTTTCACTGTGTGGACTTTCAAATTTGGCAGCCTGGTATGCATATAATCGCTAATAACTTTTTCCAGGCTTTTGGCTTTTGAATTGTCATCCATCATAGCAAATTCACTTGAAAACTCAACCAGCATAGGATCCAGATATAAAGTTAAGACATAACCGTTATCATCTTCTATTAATCTGTGGTTGATAAATATGTCCATTTGTAGACTCACCTTCCTTCATCCTTAGTTTCAATTAAGTTTAATAACTTTATACCAGAAATATTTAATACTTTATATTATTGTTATGTAAATGAACATTTGATAAAATAAAAGTATGAATGATTAAGGAGCTGATGTTATGGAGTTGACACTTTCTACGCCGGCACTTTTGTTTCCGGCAATATCCTTATTATTACTGGCATACACCAATCGCTTTATTGTTTTAGCGAACCTTGTAAGAGATTTATATTCCAAGTATAAAGAAGAACCAAGTGAAATTTTATCTGGCCAGATTCATAATTTGAATAAAAGGATTGATATTATTAGAAACATGCAGATTCTAGGTGTATCCAGTTTCTTTTTCTGTGTCTTTTGTATGTTTCTAATATTTGCAAAACAGGAAATGGCAGCAAGCATAGTATTTGGAGGAAGTCTTATTTTATTAATGGCCTCTTTAGCTTTATCATTAATGGAAATACAAATATCAGTAAATGCCTTGAAGATTCAACTGCATGATTTTGACAATAAAAAGACAGAATGATTATTCTAATATGGAAATTATTTGTTTGCAGGAGTATTTAAGAATAATGGAAACCGATGAAATGAATTTTGAAACATTAACGTGAAAATTAGGACAAAAAGCGGATGTTTATTTACAACATAGAAATATGTTATAATAGGAGCTAAAGAAAGAATATTAACGCTTTACATCAAATTATTAAGTTTTTAATCATTTAATAACGGGGGTCCATGTGAAATGGGAAAATTTGATGGAGTTCTATTATGCAGTGACTTAGATCAAACTTTAACAAACAACAAAGGCATTATTACTTCGAATGTTATTGATAGCATTCATTATTTTCAACAGAATGGCGGGACTTTTACTATCGCTACCGGGAGGTTACCTGCTTATCTTTCAAAATATGTAGGTCTTCTTTCAATTAAGGCACCGATTATTTGCCACAATGGCGCTACGATATACAGTTATGAGACAAAAAGCTTTTTAAGAAAGAGTTACCTTAATCCACAAGTGTCTGAACTTTTAAACTTTGTGTATAAAAACTATGACTGTGTGCAATTTTTTCACTTTCATTCTTTAGAAGTGACTCATACTTTTTCTGCAAGCCAAAAGGAAGAGCTATTGGAAGCTTTTTATACCCAGGACTGGTGCAAGGTTGTATTACATATGGATTCCGAAGACAACGCGATTAAATTGAGAGATGATCTTAGAAGTTCCATTTATGGCGATCAATACAGCTTTGTACGTAGTTGGCCTATTGGTCTTGAAATACTAGGGATAGGTTCTTCAAAAGGGGATTCCGTAAAAATATTAAGAACACTAATTCCAAATATCAACAAAGTAATTTGCGTAGGCAACTATGAGAACGATATTACTATGTTGGAATATGCCGATATTGGCTATGCCGTTCAAAATGCATGTAAAGATGTTTTAGATGCGGCTGACAGAATCACTGTTTCAAATGACGAAGATGCTATAGCACATATCATAAGTGAACTTTAAGATGTATAGGAAACAATTTACTGATAAGGAAGTTTTATTCTATCATAGGCAAGGACGTACTTGTTTTGAGAAACTTATGAATGCTTATGTCAATCAGTAGGTTTTATTTTTATTTTAGAATTTGTAAGGCATAAGCAAGGCACTATAATTTACAGGATACCATAAGGTATCCTGTTTTTTTGGCAGTCATTAAAGAACATTTGCCAGTAGGCGTCTAGAATATTTAATGCTTACAAAGATGATGAAACCGACAATAATACAATAAAACCAACAAATATATCGTTTACTTTTATATAAGGTTCTTATAAAATGATCTTAAAGTGATAACTAAGATTGTATAAAGAAAAAATGCATAAAAGAGCAGAAAGGGTGTTGTTTTTTGGTGAGGTGTATCAAAGTTTTATGCAGAAACAGGAGAAATACTTTTTCATCTTTTCTTATAATAGTTTTAATGTTTGTTCATAGTTTTTATGCGTTTGCAGAAACTGCCCGATGGGACGGTTATGACACTCAAAATGTATCATTACCCAACGAAATATCCTTGATTGATTTCAATAACCCTCAAGAGATAATCAGTGCCGGTGCACAGCCAAGTAATAAGTATAATCGAGACGGATTATATTCTGCTTATTGGTCACAAAGTGCATCGAAAGAATTGATATTTACTAATGTACCCAAAGATTGGACAGATTATGATTTTTTGGATTTGTGGATATATGCGGAGAATGCAGACTATACGAGATTTCTTACCGGGCCGGTCTGCTATCCGTTACCGGGAGAAAGCGAAAATGGGTCTTATTTTTACACTTACACAGAAGTAAGAGACGGATGGAACCATTTTACTTATAATTTAAAAAATTTAAATGTATCTCGTAGTGCTTCTTATGACAGAATAAAGAACTTGAGATTCACCGTAGGCGGTTGGAATTTGACAGTCAACAAAGATGCAAAATACTACATTGCTTCTGCAAAACTAAAGCGGTTGAATATATACGAGAGTTTGAAAGAAAATTATACCATTGATGTGTTAAATGAAACTGTTGCGCTACTGGAGAATGCAGTTGCTGTTTATGGTGAAAGTCCCAATGTTGTCATAAACGGCAAAGTGGAAACCTATGACGGTATGTCTCATGCACAGAAAAGCAAGACCATAAACGGAAGCGTGATGGTTCCGGTAACCTTTTTTGAGAAGTTTCTTGGATGCCGTGTGTCTGAATCAGGATCCCAAATTACTATCGGTTTAGATCAACAGAACATAACCTTGACGGAAAATGAGAAACGTTGCCAAACACAGGACGGCGACAGGGATTTGCAGGAAGCACCTCAAAGAATGGATGACACGTTTTATGTACCGGTTGGTGAGGTTGCAAGTATTCTGGGTAAGCAAGTTTTACAAGTAGGACATCTTGTTATTATAGGTGAAGACCAATCAATTTACAGGTTTATAACGGATGAAAAATTAAATGATTTGGGAGAAGTGGTTCAGTACCTGGCCGCTTATGTGGATATTGATCCGGAAACCATCGGAGAGGAAGAATTTGTCAAGGCAAAAAATAAATGGAGGTATTTTTTGGTAGCCGATGAAAGTCTGGATGTCAATGATCCGTATATTGCGAAAAAACTGTCCACCATCCAAGCGATGGGACAGTCTGCATGGAATACCTTGAATAAAGGTGAAGGCATTACAGAACTTTTTGACGGCATTGAATCGGTATCGTCAGCCAGCTTGACCAGTCAATATCAGAGGCTGCGGAATATGGCTCTGGCTTATGGCACATACGGGAATGGACTGTATAAAAATGAAGCATTAAAAAATGATATCCTATATGCTCTTGAGTGGTTGTATCAGAATCGTTACGGACAAAATGAAATCAATGGTACAGGTTGGCGCGACCCTTCGGACTATAACTGGTGGGATTGGAAAATAGGTGTTCCGGAGAAGTTAATTGACATTTTGATGATAATGGAAGAGGAATTGACCCAGCAACAAATTAAAAACTATTTGGCTTTGTTTGATTATCTTGTCCCAAAGACATATAGTACCGGTGCAAACCGGATTGATATGGGAAAAGCAATTATTGGCTCCGGACTTTTGCAGAAGGATGCTAAAAAAGTTATTGAAGCAAGAAATGCTTTGGATTCCATATTCCTTTATGCAGATAATGGAAGAAACAATAAACAAGGCTTTTATACCGACGGAAGCTATATCTATCACGGTGCACATCCTATGAACGGTACCTATGGTGTGGAGCAGCTTGAGCAAACAGGTGTTCTTCTGTCTATTCTAAAGGGAACAGCCTTTGAATATACCAATCCGCAAGTGTCCAATGTTCGGGATTGGTACTATAATGCGTATGAGCCTCTCATGTATCAGGGATCGATTATGAAAATGGTAAGGGGGCGCAACAATCCTCCTGGAGAACGTTCAACAGGCGTGAGAGTGTTGTCTTATATGATTGATATGTTGGATGCGTTGGATGAGGCTGATAAGGCACGCTTTAAATCTATCATCAAGCGGCAGGTTATAGATGATACACTAACCGATTACTATTCCACATTATCCCTGGTCCGTACACAAAAACTGAAAGAAATCATGAACGATGAAAGCGTACAGCCACGGGAGAATTATTTGCTGAATAAGGTCTATTACAACATGGATAAAGTAGTGCACCACCGCGAGGATTTTGCGGTTGGAATTTCCATGTCTTCATCGCGTATTTATGCTTATGAGAGCATTAACGGACAAAATGCCACCGGCTGGTATAGTAGTGACGGCATGATGACGGTATACGTCAAGGATGCTTTGGAACAGTATAGTGATACCTATTGGAAATACATTGATCCGTATCGTTTGCCCGGCATTACGGTGGATACTCAGGAACGGCCGGCGGTCAATATTGCAACCGGTAATGAATGGCTCAGCAGTCAGGATTTTGTGGGTGGAGTAACCATTGATGGAACATACGGTACGGCGGCCATGTCTCTGGAGTCTTACCACAGTGATGTGGAAATCGGGCAGGACAGAGGTTCTTATGGTGGTCCTTCCCCTATCCATCATTGCAGTCTTATGGCCAAAAAGGCATGGTTTATGTTTGATGACGAAGTGGTTGCCCTGGGAACGGACATTAACGCCCACGATGATGTCAATGTGCTGACAATTGTGGATAACCGGCTCTCTTTTAAAACCAGGTCCTTAAAATCCCAAAAGTATACCGGTAAAAAATATCAGGTTGCAAATGTTTTTGCAAGCCAGGAACCGGAACCTGAGAATGCTGCCGTGAATACCATTGACGAACAGATGTCAACAAAATGGACAGCCGAGGGAGAAGCGGATATTACTTGGGATTTGGGCGAAGTGAAAAAGTGCGGGTTTATCAATTTGGCATTTATAAACGGAGACAAGCGCCAACAGATTTTTGACTTATACACCTCGGTTGACGGAATGGAGTGGGTTCTGAGATTTTCCGGGATGAGCAGCGGAAAAACCGAAGGAATTGAAACTTATGATTTGGGAAACTGTGAAGCACGTTATATCCGCCTGAATTCTCATGGAACTACGACAACTAGCCAATGGATTAGCTTGGCAACAGCGGAGATTTATCCGCCCTATGAAGGAGAACTGCCGACTATGGAGGAGCCGGAATATATAGGCACGGAACGAATTGATGTAGAGGGTGTTCCAAATATCGAAATTGGGGTGTCTGACGTTAGCCTGAAAGACAAAAAGTGGGTGCATTTGGAAGGAGTAGGCGGTTACTGCTTCCCCCAAGGCGGCAACCTTTTTGCAAGACGCACAAGCGGAAATGCCAGTTTCTTCGAGTTGTGGTTTGACCACGGTGTAAATCCGGAGGATGGGTCATATTGTTATGTGGTTCTTCCCGGAAAGAGCACGGAGCAAACGGAAGCATATGCACAGAATGCGGATGTGGAAATTCTGTCCAATACCAAAGAAATTCAAGCAGTTCGTGAGAAAAATCTGGGCATAACCGGAATAGTATTTTGGGAAGCCGGAACGTTTAACGGCATTACGGTATCCGAGCCAATGATTGTCATGCTGAAAGAGACAGAAGACGGGATTCAACTGGCAGTGTCTGACCCGACTCATAAGCTGAACAAGGGAACCGTTACCATTCACAAAGAACTGCAATATGTAAGCGGAGACAAGAGAATTAAGGTTGCAGAAGGGGTTAGTACGGTTCTAACCGTTGACTTTGCTGGTTCGTCGGGCAGAAGTCTGGAGGTTCAATTGCACGATCTAAAAAAAAACAGTGAAATTTATGACGGAATTCACATTAGAGGATGGGACACCGGTGCAAGAAGTACCGTCCGATGACTGCATTATCAAAATAAAAAGCGTCATAGAACGTGATGATTTTGACGGTGGAAGTTTGCAGCTGTTTTGTGCTCATTATACGAAAGACAGACAGTTGCTAAATGTTGAAAGTAGTGTGATAGATAAAAAGCAGAGTATATGGGAAGGGCAGGTCCGTATCAGGAACAAAGATGATGTAATTAAAGTAATGTTATGGCAGGATGTTCAAACCATAAAGCCGGTGGCGGTAAGTGCAGATTTTAATGTGAAAACAGAGGGGGAAGGCAGATGAGTGGAAAGTTATGCTGGGTGCCGATTTTTATGGCTGTATTGTTGGTCATCACGAATACCGGTTTATATTTTGCAAAGGCAGTAACGGAGTTTACGGAACCGACTTTTGAACATTTGACATTGACGGCAGCAAATGAAGTGGTAGTAAATTATAACTCGAAACTTTTTTCTGCAACCGGCGGCACATTTGGTACAACTCCTGTAAAATTTGCGGAGCAAAGCTTTGGTGTGAAAGTTGATCAAAGAAGGGAGGGAACATTGACCGGAACCGTAGCACTGCAATCCTGTGCCTATTTGAATATGTGGGTTTATGTACCGGCCGAAACCATTCCGGAAGGAACCGTACCTAGATTGCGGTTTAGAGTCAATGATAATAGTACCGGTACAGAAAATACTTACAGCGTATACGTGAATGTGGATTGGACAGGATGGAAGTTGGTGACCATTCCTTTTAGTGAACTTAAAGATTCCAATGGTGCTACATTACCTGCATCGGCAGTGGTTACCAAGTTTCGCATAATAACCAATGAAAATAACAATCCGCAGTTTAATACTAAATCTTCAGAAAGAATTTATCTTGACAGGGTCTGGTTTTCACAAGAGGCGCCAAGCATCATAACGGCACAGCTTCAGTCGGAAAATGGAAATGAAAACTATTCTGCCATAGATAAGATGCTGATTCTTGTGTTGGATAGAGCTGCTACACTAGATGCAGAAGCTAATGTAACGATTCAGGCTGCGGATGGGACCATCATAGCAAATACCCTTTGCCAGTTGGCACCGG
>ENA-UPAD01001625-UPAD01001625.1-bioreactor-metagenome-genome-assembly--contig:-NODE-1625-length-22007-cov-24.143905_pt1 | contig 22007 bp, 21 predicted proteins | sample MGYA00238179_ERZ772710 | MGnify/ENA primary metagenome ERZ772710 (study PRJEB29004, sample SAMN07631245) | bioreactor metagenome | isolation source: Switchgrass digestor | place: USA: Dartmouth...
CAGAGCTTAAGCCCTTTTATCCACCAGCATAGCTGGTGGTTTTCTATACAAAATTAGCCTGTTCCAAAAGTCATACGACCCTGAACAGGCTTGCTTTATTTTTTATTAAATGGCCGTACACCTATCGTCGATAGAAGCATATAGCCGTTACCTTTACAGTTAACTCTAACCAGGTAACCTAGCGGCACACAGAATTAACTGCTTACCGCTGCTTCCTTCCGGACCTGACGGGGTTCACAGACTTCTATTGCGCAAGACCCAATTTTCATTGCCACTTGTAAAGGGCAGGCACTACATACTAAAACCTCGGACAGGAATTCAATCCTGCTATAGCGGATTGCAGGTACAGGGCACCGCTACCTCCCCATCTAGTACGACCAAAATTGGCTTATTGATAATGTATACTGACACTGATAAATACTAGTTCTCACTGTTAACTATCAAATACCAGCCGATTACTACTGGAATCGGCTTTCCTCACTTAGGAAGAAAGGGCTGCTTAATTTGTTCAGCCTCAGTACACTTTACACATTATAACCTAAATACTTCTCCATAGCAATACATATCACTCAGTAAATATATGTAATATATGTAAATATTCTGGTATGAATGCTTCATATGTGGATTGAAAGCTTTAGATTTCCCACTGCTATGTAATAAGTTTTGCCCATAGAATCACTATTTAGCTGCTCCTCCATATTTCAGGGCAGAAAAAAAGCACCTCAGATTATAATATATAATAATTCCTGATAATACCGGTGCCATAAGTAACAAAAAACAAATCAATAAATAATAATATGTTTAAAGGAGGAACAAAATGAAAAAGCTTATAATGGCTTTACATTTATTATTATACCACGATTTTCCTGAAATAATGTTAAGATTGTATAACAAATATTAATAAAATGTGAATAGTAGAGCCAAAAAGAAAGCCTGTCCGTCCAGTATCTTTATATTTACCTACATAATTCAAATTACATTATAAAGCTGATAATTATGATGGCAATTCCCACATACAGAGCTACCTGGCCTATGGCGGCTCCGATATTATCCTGTTCATATATTTCATTCCATATATCTACTTTAACTATGTATGTAAATATCTTCTTGAAGAGAACCGATAATATACCAAAGTTAATCAAGCTTACTGATAAAACAATTAATACCGTTAAAAGCTCAAAGTCCATGCCGTAGTAAGACATTACACCGGCAATTATTGTCTGTATTGCAAATACAAAGCCTAACAGGCCTATTCCGGCAGCTGGATTGTTGTCAATAAACAGCTCCTTAAACAGAGTTGTTCTCCTTCTTAAAACAAAGCAATAGCATACAAGAGCAGCAAGCATAAATATCAGGAATAATAGAATCTTTATAAGAATTTCCATACCCAGGCCATTTATTATATCAATAAAGTCAATTAATTTTATGATATTAACGAATATTACTGAAACGGATACCGAAAATAAAGCAGCACCGATGTTTTTCTGCTCACAAATTTCTTTATTAAGACATATTTTCCCATGATTATCGCTGGCATCAATAAGATTTACAATAAACTTAGTACAAAGTCTCAACATAGTTAAAATGGCTATGTAAAATATTGTATATCCCAGACATACAGACAAATCAACAAATATATTTTCACTGACCGAACCCTTTATCCCCTGACCTGCCAGATATAATACGGGAAATACAAAGGCACCGATGAACTCAACCCATACAGCCAGATTGTCTCTGGTAAACAACGCCTCTTTCAGAGATACATCCCGTAATACAATATTATTATAAATTATCCAGCCAAGAATAAATCCAATAGTTAGTATTACGAAGCTAAAAGAAAAATCCTTTATGAAAAAACTTATGTACTGAAACATAATCCTATCCCCCACTAAATTAATCTTTATTCAAACCCTTATAAATCCTGTAATGAGCCTCTTCAAACCTCTGGCCCACAAATATCCTGAACATCCCGTCATCCTTCATCATCTCAATATTAAGATATTCAGTCACACCATCGGCATCTCTCTTATAGTCCCATATCTCAACATCCACTTTTTTTGATATCTTACCTGTATTTAAATCCAGAACCTTTATAGTTCCATGAACTCCGTCAATTCTATAATCACATTCCGGCATTATACAGCGTTCATATTCCATTCCATCAGGAGTAGTAATATATTTTTGACCCGCAATATTGAGAAACTCCTCAGAAAAAGGTACTGTATCATCTAAAAAATACAAATAGGTTTCAAGTACCTTTTCTTCTTCCTGAGAACTGTATACCTCAAAAACATACTCCGACTCATCAACCTTTGAATATAGCAGATACCTGGTATATGGGCGCTGCCCCACTTCCATCTGAATTATTTTTTCAAAAGTAAAAAATCCTTCCAACTCAAACTCCTTGAGATTAAACTCTATCATAGAATTTTTATTGATATTCAAAGGATTCAGAATCTCAGATGCATGCCTTCTTTTAAAAAAACCGAACATATTTCCCCCCATACTGTTAGTCTGCTTTCAGAATATTAATCTTTGCCATTCATCCACTAATAATATTTTAGAATCTACCAATACTTTTCTTTGATATATTAATAAATTTTGCTGTAATGAGATTTCTTCTGCTTAGGTTTCGACAATACTCTTATTACAATTGCCAGAATTACTCCCGAAATCATTATCAGGTTTACAACATCATCACTGCTTATAGAATTTGTAGAGTACTTATCGGTATAATAGATTTTATCTATATTTTCTTCCTGATACTCCTGTGAGAATTGTAAATCCAGATCTGTATCCGGCTCGACATATTTAGGGTCCCTTAATATTCTCTGCTTTTCAAGCTCTTCTATCCTTTTTTCCATCTCTTCAAATTCCTCTTGATTAAAATAATTCTTATACGGGAGAATTTCCAGCCAGTGATGATACCAGAACATTTCAGAAGCTCTCATTAAAAACCACAGGTCCCAGGGTCCTACATAGGCGTAACCATATGAAAAAGGGCTGCTGAACATTGCGGAATTCACATTTATACGAATTGGCCTTTTATTAAAGGAATTAATTCTTGAAGTCCTTGTATTCATGGCATCCTCAAAACTCATCCTTCTGGAACTGGTCCTGTAATCCCTCTTCATCGAATCATTATAAACCTTTTGTTGCTCAGCATTAAGCTTCTGCTTATATTTATTGTAGTTCTTTTCTGAAACCTGCTTTTTATATGTATCCTGCATATAGGAATACTTTTTGGAAGAAGATTTAGACGAAAAGCTCTTTGCAGATGACCCCGAAGAACTGCTGTAGCTTTTGGCACCTCCGGGTATACTTCTTATGCTGCTTTTTGTACTGCTGCTCCTGGATTTGGATGAACCAAACGAACCTGAGCTTTTTATTGAACTCTTATAGCTACTATATGATTTCGAAAAAGTTCTTGTACTGCGAAAGTATCTGGGCTTTGCAAAAACTCCCGCAGTAGAAGAAAACAAAAATATCAGTATCAGCATAATGGCAAATACTCTTTTTTTCACAAATCATCCCTCACATTTTATATTTATCTTCTTTTATTAGTACAGGAATAGCACTTAATCACTTCAGGAATGCTATATTTTGGATATTTGATATTATATCATTAACTACGTAACATTACACTATATTTAATAACGCCTGGCGACATTATTTAATATAGCCATATATGAGTACCTGTCAGCAAATAAAACTAAATAAAAATATATAAAAAAATGTATAATGCAGGGCCAAACAGGAAATAAATATAACTGACCCCACAAAATACATTTTAACCCCCTAAAAATGCTCCGGCGGCGCCGGGCATTTTTTTTTAATCAAATCACATTTTAAATCTGTAACCTACTCCCCATATAGTTTCAATAAATTGTTCTCTGTCTTTATCCTTTTCAATTTTATCTCGTATTTTACCTATATGTACGGTTATTGTAGCACTGTCACCAAAGTAATCCATTCCCCAAACCCGCTCCAGTAAGGTTTCCTTAGTGAATACATGATTAGGATTCTGAGCAAGGAAAAGAAGAAGATCATACTCTTTTGTAGTAAGAAATATTTCTTCTCCGTTCAACATTACTCGTCTTGCCTCAAGGTTAATGGTTAAGCCTCTGATAACCAGTTCCTTTTGCTTATGAAGCCTGCCTGAACCGCTGAGCTTTTCAAAACGGCTTATATGCGCCTTTACTCGTGCCACCATTTCATTAGGGCTGAAGGGCTTTGTAAGGTAATCGTCGGCCCCGAGCCCAAGACCTCTGATTTTATCAATATCATCCTTGCGGGCTGAAATCATCAATATTGGTGTTTCCTTTATAGTTCGGATTTTTTTACAAATTTCAAAACCATCTATTTCCGGAAGCATAAGATCAAGAACAATAAGGTTAAAGTCCTCTTTTAAAGCCAACTCAAGCCCCTTGGCTCCATTCTGTTGTAATACTACCTCAAAGCCGTTAATCTCCAGATAATCTCTTTCTAGTTCAGCAATGGCCAGATCATCCTCAATTATTAAAATTCTCTTTTTCTCCATGCTACCTCCCATATAAGAGCAATGATTTGTTATTTACCCTGCGGAATTCTGAAGGTTATTTGGGTCCACTGACCCTTTTCACTGTCAGCCTGAATTCTTCCGTTATGCTGCTCAATAATCTGCCGTGCTATAGCAAGTCCCAGGCCTGAGCCTCCTGTACTTCTGTTTCTTGACGGGTCGGTCCTGTAGAATCGGTCAAATATTTTCTCCAAATCATTTTTATCTATACCAATTCCGTTATCCTTAATCTTAACAAAAAGATTCCCGTTATTCTCTTCAAATTTAATATTTAAAAGTTTATGCTCTTTTTCCATAAATTTCAGGGAATTACTGACAATGTTCAATATGACACGCTTAATTTTCTGACTATCCATAAGAACTTTGAAACCAGGAGTTATATTACATTCGGAGATCAGCTCCACTCCTCTGCCTTCAAGCTCCAGCTGCAGTTCCTGTAAACAATTGTTATAAAATTCCCCAACATCTATATAATCCTTATTAAAGGGTTCCTTTCCCAAATCAAGCTTTGAAAATAAAAATAAATCATCTATCATGACGTTCATATCTTCTGTTTTTGCATAAATAACATCAAGGTATTTATCTAACTTCTCCGGATCTTTTGCAACACCGTCCTTTATACCCTGTATATAACCTTTTATTGATGTAATAGGTGTTTTCAGGTCATGAGTTATATCGGATAACAGTTGCTTTCTGCTCTCCTCCATTTGAAGCTGACTGGTAATAGACTTTTTCAGCTCCATTCTCATTATTTCATATGAGCGTATAACACTCCCAATCTCGTTGTTTGAGTTTGAATGAAGCTGGACATCCAGATTTCCCCGTGCAATCTCCTTTGCGCAGCTGTCCAGTTTTTTTAATGGTATAACAATATCCTTTGTTAATATGAATAAGAGAGGTCCAATTATTATTGCAGTTATAAACACCAGCCCGGCAAAGAGGACCCTGCCCTGGCCTTTTACAAGATATTCACTTTTATTATTTTTAAAAACAAAATAGTAGGTAAGTGAATCTGCCTTTGAAAAGTTATATTGAAGAAAGAAATACTCTTCCTTATTCCAAAAAAACTCGCTATCCCTAAAATTTAAATTTATTTTTCCATAGTCATTTTTTACAGAATTCTCCATCAATTCATACAACTTGTGGTCGGCATTTTCTTCTCCATAGGCTTTATATTCCCCATGTTCTTTTACCACCAGAAAGCCGTTGAAATTCCTTAGCTCCTCAGCCAGCTTTTCAGAAAAACCGGTCTCCCTTAAGGTTTCAGGATAGTATTTTTCAGTGTACCGTAAAACAACAACAATATCAACCATCCGACCTATAGCTGAATCTTCGCTTTGTTCACCAATAAATGACTTGAATGTTTCACCGATGGTATAGGTAATTATGCCAAAACCAAAAGCAATAATAATACAAACTGTTACAAGGAGCATAATGACATATGTTAGAATCAGCTTAGCCCTAAGAGACATATTTACACTTCTTTCTTTTCAAATATTAATAATCCTGTTACCCCAAATATGATGGAATATGAAAGCATATAAAGTAAAGCCGGCAATGCCATGGAAATTCCATTCCCATTGAGCAGCGGTTGATACCATACCGAAAAGCTTGTAGGCAAAAATTGTCTGACAGAGCTTATGAAGATTCCTGCAACACCTGTAACAATCCAGATAAGAAGATTTACTAATATAGACATATTAGGGCTGCCTGTAATTAAAGTGAAAAAGGATACCAGTACCAGAACCGTCGAGAGGAATATAAATGCCCCAAAATAGCATACAAGCATCCTTCCGATGCCAGCAAAAGCCCCAGCTCCATTTATGATAAGGTCTACTATAAAACCCGATACTCCCAGAGTTAAAAGGCAGGTACCTATAAAAGCCGCTCCGGCAATTAATTTCCCTATGTATATTATACTTTTGGTAACAGGCAATGCAAACAGATTTTTTATGGTGGCCTCCTTAAACTCTGCTGCAAACAGTTCACTGCCAATAAATATTATCAGGACAGGAAGTACAAATCCTGTAATCATCTCAAGAACAAAGACAGGAAATCTTCCCGGAACCATCATTTCAACACCGGTTTTGAACTCAGTAATAAAAAGTGCTATACCGGCTGCTGCAGCATATAAGACCGAAAGTGCTATAATCACTTTGGTTTTTGTTTGATATAGCAGCTTTTTATATTCATCTGCTGAAAAAGTAATCAAACTGCTCATTTTTATCTCTCCTTTCCTGAAACATTTTCAAGATAGTACTTTTCAATGGTGGGATAGCCGGCTCTTATTTCATCAACATTCCTTGTCCCGATACATTTTCCTTTGTTTATTATACAGACCTTTGATGTAATTTCTTCAATATCATGAATCAGATGGCTGGATATAATCATGGCAGTGTTAACTTTTTCAGAAATATTTTTAAGCATCTGCACCAATTGATTCCTGCCTTCAATATCCATTCCTGAAAAAGGTTCATCCAGAAGCAAAAGCTTTGGCTTTGTCAGCAGTATTTTAGCAAGATAGATACGCTGCTTCATACCTGTAGAAAAAGTTTTTATCTTGCTGTCCCTTCTGTGATATAATCCCGTGATATTCAGAACCTCGTCTATTTCATTATCAGTAACCTTAAAATAGAGATTATGGTACAGCTTCAAGTATTGATATGCTGTAAGATAAAGATAAGGGGTGGGATCTCCTATCATCATCCCTATTTCGGATTTTGTGTCTTTTGGATTATCAATTACAGATATCCCTTTATAGGTCACGGTACCTGCGTCTGCAGGTATAAGTCCCATCATTGCCTTCATCGATGTAGTCTTTCCTGCTCCATTAGGGCCAAGAAGGGCGACAACCTCGCCCTCTGCTACAGTAAGGTTCAACCCTTCTATGCCATGGTTTCCGGAATATAGCTTAGTTAAATTTCTGACTTCCAGTAACATATTAACCTCCCAGTCCACCAAAGGTGGCCTTATCAATAGTAAGTGTATTTTACACGCTATTTCTCTACTTCATATACACTCTTACTCCGCTGCCTTTCAGCTCGTCAGCATTTATAACCTCAATGTCCTTTCCATTAAGCTCAAACTTTTCAACCTTGGTATTGTTTATATCGCTGATGGTAATTGCTCCCTGGAAGGATATTTCATGATATGTTCCATTAGCGTCTGAACCTGATATGCTGAGTTTTGTTTCAATAGATTTCAACTGGTTCTCAGAGTCTACATCCAACTTAATCAGGAAAGCATTGATTTTTACGTTCTGCTTCAGGACTGGCAGCTTTTCCTTATCGGCTTCCATGAAATCTTTCATGAAGGGAAGCTTTTCAATTAACAACTGCTTTTCCTTGTCACCCATTTGAGATTCATTTTGTCTGCAAGCCTGGTCATCATTACCGGCTACTGCAGCTAATAATAAATTACAGGCTGTGGGTATTTCATTTTCGTCCAGATCAAGCGTTATAGTCCTTGAGCCATCTCCATTTTTTGATAACTCAAACTGGGATTTCAAATCTCCCACAATTAGATCCAGCAATGCTTCCTGAGTGGCATCCATTTCCCTATCACCAGGATATTCTTCCCTGTTGTAGTAATAACTCTGCCTATTATTGTCTTTTTCAACATTTTCTACCTTGTAGTACTTTCCATTGGTATTATCAAATAGGAATACCTCATCATCCTTTTGATAAAAGGACAGTTCCTGTTTTTTGCCTTTCTGATCGATCTGGACATTTCCACTGCTTTCCTTATCCGGTCGGTTTACATTAACCTTTCCTGTAAGTAATGAAACTGTTTTCCCATTATCGGTTACCTGGAAGGATCCATTGAATGATGCACTGGTAGCAACTTCAATTTTCTGTGAATCCTTCATTACTTCCTTCAGGGCCGTATAACCATCCTCCCCTGTACCTGCTGCAAATGCTGTGGCTGTAAACAAGGTAACTGCAGCCATTACCAGTGCGCCAAGCTTTAACTTTTTGTTTTTCATTTTAATATCACTCCCATCGAATTTTATTTGTGCTTTCTGCTACACTTTGAATTATAGAAGTCAACACTAAAACTCTTCGAAAGGAATTCTAAAATTTTTCTAAAAATTATTAAAAAAATGTATATCTGCTTCACAATGAAGCAGATATACATTTTTTATCCTTTACATATACTTATACATATACTTATTTATACTGTCCTCTGGTCTCTTTACCACCAATTCCATTACTTCCTGTAATGGTGAGCGATATAACAGTCCTGGGCTCCAGTATGGTAGAGTTATCTGTGACTGAAATCTTCTGTGCAACTATGGCAGGATCCAGGGCATTAATCAATACTCTTTTGGGTGAGCTTGCAAAGTTTGCTCCTGCCTCCATTATTGCTTCATAATAGGATTGACAGGCTCCCGCAAAAATACACAGCTTATCAGGATCAGGTTCATACTCCCGTGCAATTTTTGTGGCTTCAATAAAGTATGCCGAATTAGCATAGCTTTCCAGAGACTTAAAATTTTTAGCGTTCTTTTTCAAACCATCATGACCTGTCAATACCAGTATATTAGGCTTATATGTGCGCAGATACTGCTTTACCACTGATGGCTGTTTATCTTCACTTACCCATTTCCCGTAACAGGTTATCTTACTTTGTTTGTAAAAATCTATACACTGGTTCATAAAGTCCTGAGCCGCATCAATATGAAGAATTCTGCCCGGACGCTTCCTAAGCCTGTTAAGCAAGCCCCTGCAGTTTGGTCCGACACATTCAATACTGCTCTTAATCTGATAGAGTTCTCTATATGCTCTTGTATATGCTGTTCTGGCGTCCTGTTTTTCCAGGTCATCTGCTTTGGAGTCAGCTTCTATTCTGGAAGACAACCCACGTAATACATAGCGTTCCGACCCATCATATTCTTTTATTATGTTAACTACTCTAAAAAGAAGATCTCCTCCATAAGATCTTCTTGTAACAATATCTCCAACTTGAAATTTTGCCAAAAAAATCACTCCATAATTTACTTTTTATTGCATAATATGCAACCAGAAGTGATTTTGGGACTAATCTAAAGTATATTTGTTTACTTAATATTTAATAATTTCATTGATAAAATTGGAAAATATATTGACATAGGAAAATTAAGGTGTATAATTTAATATATGAACAGTTGTTCATATGATGTAAAGCTCAATTGATAACGAACTTGCTAAAAAAGCCAACATAGTAAATGCTTTGCATGAAATTATTACTAATTCAGGAGGAACTCAAATGACAGCAGAACAAAGTGTTGAAAAATGTGACTGGCTCTGTATTCACCAGGATATTGTTAAAAAGGTACTAAGCAGTATGCCGGAAGAAACTCAGCTTTATGATCTGGCTGAGCTCTTCAAAATTTTTGGTGATACTACCAGGATAAAAATACTATATGTCCTGTTTCAATCTGAGATGTGTGTATGCGATATAGCCCAACTTCTTAATATGGGCCAGTCTGCCATATCACATCAGTTAAGAGTACTCAAGCAGGCAAAGCTGGTTAAGGCCAGAAGGGAAGGTAAAACAATATTTTATTCCCTTGCTGATTCCCATGTAAGAACAATCATTGATCAGGGCTTTGAGCATATTGAAGAATAAGTATCAGTGAATTATTCAAAATAACTACAGATTTAGCAAACTTGGTAAACTGTTGAAGACGCAGCGTGAATGATACATTTTGTAAGTTATGAAGCGTTTCTCGCAACAAAACCCGTCAATCTGCTTTTAATACAATCAGTATACACGCTGTACTTGAATTAAAGCCACTTCAGTGGCTAAGGAGGTATTATTATGAAAAAGGTATATAAATTAGAAGAACTGGGATGTGCAAATTGTGCTTCAAAAATGGAAAGAGAAATAAATAAACTCAATGAAATAAACAGCGCTTCTATAAACTTTTTAACTCAAAAGCTTACTGTGGAAGCAGATGAAGAATTAACGGAAGAAACTCTCAAAACCATTCAAAAAATAATAAAGAAAATTGAACCAGATTGCAGGCTAAAGGTTTAGATGGAGGTCACATGTCCAGAGCCCAAAAAACCATAATCAGAATATCATTAGGTGCAGTATTATTTTTAGCAGCAGTAATTATTCCAGTTTCAGGCTACTGGGAGCTTTCAATATTTTTGGCAGCATATCTCATCATTGGTGGCGATGTTCTTTATAAAGCAATAAGAAATATTGCCCACGGTCAGATTTTTGACGAAAATTTTTTAATGTGCATTGCCACTATAGGGGCATTTTTTGTTGGAGAATATCCCGAAGGCGTTGCAGTTATGCTGTTCTATCAGGTGGGAGAACTTTTTCAGGACTATGCGGTGGATCGTTCCAGAAAATCGATAAGCTCCCTGATGAATATTCGTCCTGACTATGCTAATCTTAAGAAGGACGGAGAGTTGATAACCGTTGATCCTGATGAAGTTAAAATTAATGATATAATAGTTGTTAAAGCAGGGGAGAAAATTCCTCTTGACGGAATTGTTATTGATGGCTATTCAATGATTGATACCTCTGCACTGACCGGTGAGGCTGTCCCACGTGAAGCGGCTGTAGGCAGTGAAGTTTTAAGCGGGTGTATCAATATTAACGGCTTACTTACAATTAAGGTAACCAAAGAATTTGGTGAATCCACTGTTGCAAAAATATTGGATCTTGTTGAAAACTCAAGTAGTAAGAAAGCCAGGGCGGAAAATTTCATAACAAAGTTTGCCAGATATTATACTCCGGTTGTTGTTATCGCAGCAGTATTGATGGCCGCCATCCCTCCTCTGCTGGTACCCGGAGCTGAGTTCAATGACTGGCTGTACAGATCCCTGAACTTTTTGGTTGTCTCCTGTCCCTGTGCCCTTGTTATATCTATTCCTCTTGGGTTTTTCGGAGGAATTGGCGGAGCTTCAAAATCAGGTATTCTTGTTAAGGGCGGCAATTATCTTGAGGCCCTGGCCCATACCGAAATTGTGGTTTTTGATAAGACTGGTACTTTGACAAAAGGAACTTTTAAAGTTGCCGAGCTCCACCCTGTTGGTATTACTGAAAATGATCTACTTGAATTAACAGCACTGGCTGAAAGCTATTCAAACCATCCCATATCTCAGTCTTTGAAAAATGCTTATGGCAGTGAAATTGACAGTTCAAGGGTAAAAGATGTGGAGGAAATTCCCGGCCATGGGGTTAAAGCAGTTGTCGATGGAAAATTTGTTTATGCAGGGAATGCCAAGTTAATGAAATACATCGACGTGCCCTGCTATTCCGGTGAGGTAGTGGGGACGGCAGTTCATGTGGCTGTGGACTCAAAGTATGTGGGCTATATTGTTATTTCAGATGAAATCAAGGAAGATTCTGCTTCTGCTATAAATCAACTAAAGTCAGGAGATATCAACAGGATAGTAATGCTTACCGGGGATACTAAAATTGTAGGCCAGGCTGTTGCCGATCAGTTGGGAATTAACGAAGTATGCACTGACCTTCTTCCTGCCGATAAAGTAACTGAAGTTGAAAGGTTAATTGGCGATAAGTCTCCCAAAGGCAAGCTGGTCTTTGTGGGGGATGGAATAAATGATGCTCCGGTACTATCCAGAGCAGACATTGGAATTGCAATGGGAGGACTCGGCTCTGATGCGGCAATTGAGGCTGCTGATATTGTTATAATGGATGATCAGGTTTCCAAGATATCGACAGCCATCTCAATAGCAAAAAAGACTCTACGTATAGTAAAGCAGAACATAGTTTTCGCACTGGGTATCAAAGCTTTGGTGTTAATACTTGCAGCCTTCGGTTTATCAAACCTTTGGGAAGCAGTATTTGCTGATGTAGGAGTTTCCTTTATTGCTATTTTAAACTCCTCAAGAGCCCTTAAACCACCGTCAAATTGAAGTGGAATAGCTTATTAAATAATTTATTAAAATTATTAATTTTAAATGATTGTTTTATTGATGTTATTATGGGCTGGCATGACCTATAATTGAGTTAATCAGAAGTTTTACCTGAAATTGAACCGGCCATTTATTATAAAGAGATACCGGGAGACCTGAGAAGTGATAAGAGATATAAATAATTGTATTTCCCCGAGAGGTAATAAACCTGAGCCTGATTCAATAATTCTTGTTCTTCATGAGATTTATGGCGTTAATAAACATATTTTGACTACTGCCGAAAAACTTCGGCAAATGGGTTTTGCCGTCGAGTGTCCTGATTTTACAGGCCTGGCGAAGCCCTTTACATATGACTGTTCTCAGGCGGCTTACCAACACTTTATTCGGGATGTAGGATTTGCTGAAGGAGCCCGCAGGGTTCTCTCCCATATTGAACAAGTTAAAAACAGCGGTTACCGCAGGGTAATTTTATATGGATTCAGCATTGGAGCAACGGTAGCATGGCTTTTAAGTGAGAATAAAAGTGTTGACGGAATCATTGGTTTCTATGGCTCCCGCATCAGAGATTACCCTGACATCAATCCCCAATGCCCCACCCTTTTGTTTTTCCCCACATATGAAGAGTCTTTTGATGTCATAAGCTTTGCATCTTCAATAAAGAAGGAGCAGGTATTGGTGAAGGTACTTGAAGGGAACCATGGCTTTGCCGATTCCTTTTCTTCCAGTTATAATAAAGATTCCAGTTTAAAAGCAGATGTACTGGTAAGTACTTTTCTTAGCAATCTTTAGCTATTTATGATATAGAATTCTTCATCCACATCACATTAAAAGCAGGCCCTCACATTTAAATATGAGGAGCCTGCTTTTATATCAGGTTTGCCCTAATTAGAACTATGTTTCTTAGCACTCATAATTTTTTGCCAGTTCAAATTCCTTCTGCATTTCCTCCGAAGGTGCCTCTGTTAAAAGTGAAACTACAACAATAACTATGCAGGAGAATACAAATGCCGGGAACAATTCATATATTCCAAAAATTCCTCCAAGTTTGCTCAGCAGCTTATTCCATATAAATACCATTCCTCCACCTGCAAGCATACCTGCAATGGCTCCTGCTCTGTTGACTCTCTTCCAGAACAGAGAGAACAGCATAATAGGTCCGAAAGTTGCACCAAAACCAGCCCAGGCAAAGGATACAATTTTAAAGATAACACTGTTTTCATCAAGAGCAATAATGATACCTATCAGGGCAATAGTAAGCAGAGTTATACGAGTAACTGTCATAACCTGTTTATCGGTAGCTTCCTTTTTAACAATTCCCTGGTATATGTTCTTTGATAAAGCTGACGCAGCTATAAGCAAATATGAATCAGAAGAGCTGATTGTAGCTGCAAGAATACCTGCCATAGCTAAACCTGCCAGTAATGGAGGAAGGAGCTTTGATGACATGACTACAAAAATACTTTCTGCATCACCACGAGTAAGGAGTTCAGTAGGATACAGGCTTCTTCCAATCAACCCAATTGCAACAGCGGTAGTAAGTGAAATGACACACCAGGTTGTTGCAATTCTTCTTGAACTGGTTAACTCATCGGATTTTCTTATAGCCATAAATCTCAATAAAACCTGAGGCATTCCAAAATATCCCAGTCCCCAGGAAAGGGTGGAAATTATTGTTAATAATCCATATTTACCTGCATCGCCAAAAACAGGCTTACCATTTGTCACCTTCTGAACACCATCTGCCAATTCCGGCTGAGCTATACCAAAGAACTCAAAGAAACCCGGTATTTCCTTAATGTTCTGATAAACAACTGACGGTCCTCCTACTGCAGATACTCCAACAATAACTACTGCACTCAAGGCAACAATCATTACAATGGATTGCATAAAATCAGACACACTTTCAGCAAGAAAGCCTCCCAGAAATGTATAAATGATAACAAAAACTGCTCCTGCAATCATCATGTACTGATATTTCAGCCCAAATAATGTACTGAAAAGCTTACCACAGGTAACAAAACAGCTGGAAGCATATACTGTAAAAAATATCAGAATAAAGAGAGCCGCTATTGTCATTATAATCTTGTTTTTTTCTTTAAATCTATTGCTGAAGTAATCCGGAATAGTTATAGAATCTCCGGCAATTGCAGAATATCTGCGAAGTCTTTTTGCAACAATCAACCAGTTGAAATATGTACCAGCTGCCAGACCAATGGCTGTCCAGATAGCATCACTCAACCCAAACCAGTAGGCTACTCCAGGTAAACCCATCAGAAGCCAGCCGCTCATATCCGAAGCCTCGGCGCTCATGGCAGTAACCCATGGACCAAGTGATCTTCCGCCGATGAAGTAGTTTTCACTGCTTTCATTGGCACGTTTTGCGAAATAAATCCCTATACCAATAACAAAAACCATATAAATACACATGGTTATAAATATTTTTGTGGTTTCGGCACTCATTTACTTTTCTCCCCCTATAACCTATAAAATATGAAAAAAACATAATAATATAAACAGTGCTATTATATCAGATGAATGTTTACAATAAAAGGATTTTCTTTAGTATAATAATAATTTATCAGGTTAAATGGGTAGAATGCAAAATTATATTGCAGTTAATTTCCAATTTTATATATAAGTTGTTAATCGGTGGAGTAAAACTGATTCAGAAGCTGTAGAGCATTTTTGATGTGAAATAGTAGAGATGTTTAGTTATTTACTTGAAAATCCCGGATATTTCTGAATTTAAACTTTGTGTGTCAACAGTCCCTGAAGGTAAATCAGCCATCGAATACTTCCTCTTTAGCTCCAGAACCCTGTAAACGCTTTCTTCAAGTCGTTCAGTACTGATTTGTCCCGTACGGGCAGCTTCCAGCAGTGCCTTAATAACCTTCTCCTGCTTATCAAAACCATGACAAACCAATACTATGTCACCGCTGGCCAATATGGATTTTACTGCCGCAGCCCCAATATCGAAATTCTTCGTTATGGCTCCCATTGTAAAGTCATCTGTAATAACCACACCGCTATAATTCATTTTTGCCCTTAACAGGTCTGTTATTACTGGTTTTGATAAAGAAGCGGGGTTCACTGAATCCAGCTTTGGAAGCAGTATATGTGCTATCATCACCGTATCGGCACCATTTTCTATAGCCTCAATAAAAGGAACTAATTCAAAGCTCATTAATCTTTCAAGGTCATGATTTACTTTTGGAAGTCCCACATGGGAATCCACTGAAGTGTCCCCATGCCCTGGAAAATGCTTAACAACAGAGATTATGTTTTGAGATTGTATCCCCTTCATAGTCTGTACTCCCAGTCTGCTTACAAGTGCCGGAGTATTTCCAAAGGCCCTGTCACCTATTACCGGGTTTTTAGGATTGCTGTTAATGTCAAGTACTGGTGCGAAATTCATATTAAAGCCAAAGGCGTGCAGTTCTTTTCCTAAAATAGCACCAACCTTGTATGAGAGATCACTGTCATTTTTATTGCCTATTTCTTTACAGGAGGGAATTTTCTTAATTTCATCAGGAAGCCTTGACACCCTGCCTCCCTCCTCGTCAACAGACAAAAAAAGGGGCACTTTATTGGATGAAGCATTTAAAGCTTTCAGTGAATTAAGCAGGCTGCTCAATTGTACTGAATCCTTAATGTTCTTTTTAAACAGTATGAATCCACCTACATGATAATTTTTTATAAGCAGCTCTGAGTGTGTATCGGTTTCATAACCGTCGACACCCACCATAACCAGTTGTCCCACTTTTTCCTCAAGTGTCATACTTTTTATCAGCCTTATTGTCTTTTCAGAATTGCCTTGATCTCCAGGAGTCGAGGGTTGTATTTCTTCCGGGATATCGCTGCCGGATACGGCTCCTTGTCCGGAATTGCTGTTCGCACTGTTTTGGGTCGAGGGGGGCACTTTGGTCATATTGCTATCAGTATTGTCAGAATTAGATAATGTGGTTTGCTCAACACCATTTCCATGTCGGTTCTGATCAGACGGCGGCAGTTCCGGAATACCAAAATTAAAGTGCAGTAATACTATCGGCACTAATACTGCTGTAAACAGTATTCCAATTATTATTAATACCACTTTTTTAGCCTTGTCACCGTCTTTTGGCATTTTATCCTCCTGCTGGAACATTGCTGCACTAAAAACTATTGTATTTATGGGAATCAGGTTGTAATGTCATGCCCATTAGTACAAATGTCTTATAAGTATTAAAGAAGTTCTTTACCACAAGTATAACAGAACTGTCAGGATTTTTAAATGCCACAGCAGTTCAGGCATAATGGCCTTTTACTCCAGGTTGTTATACTTCTGGTATTAAATCTTTCATGACGGGAACTTTTTGTGAGGAACAGGGTGGTTTTTTATATACATGAGATAGTTCTCTATCCTTTAACAGCTCCAACCGCCAGGCTGTCCTGAACCTTTTTGCTCATAAAGGCATAGATTATCAATGTAGGAATGGTTGCTACCATCAATCCGGCACCTATTGGTCCCCAGTCAGTGGTATATTGTCCGGCCAGAGACTGAATCCCCACTGTCAGAGTCTTATACTTAACATCACTGATAAAGACTACTGCAAACATCAGCTCGTTCCACGCCTGAAGGAAGGTGAATATAATTACAGTAGCTATGGATGGCTTCATTAATGGCAATATTATGCTGAAGAATATTCTGTAAATACTGCAGCCGTCAATGCAAGCTGCCTCTTCAAGCTCTTTGGGAAGAGAAGCCATGAAGCCTGAGAATATCAATATTGCCATAGGGATTGCAAAGGCCGTATATGGAATTATCAGAGCCCAATAGGAGTTTACCATTTTTAAGTTTCTCAGCATTATAAATATTGGAAGTAAAGCCGAATGCAACGGTACTGTTAAACCAAGAAGAAAAAATGAATTCATTTGTTTTCTAATTTTAAATATCATTCTTGTCAGCGCATACGAAGCCATGACAGACATAATGACCGTTAATATAATTGTTACACCTGTGACAATTACACTGTTCAAAAAGTATCTTCCTACATTTCCTCCCAAAAATGCATCACTATAATTGGACCAAAGCCATTGCCGTGGAAGTCCTAAAGGGTTTCTCCCAAATATTTCAGAGTTGCTTTTCAGTGAAAATGTAAACATCCAATATAGTGGGAATAGCTGTATAAATGCCACTATACTAAGGGCGGCATACATCAGTATATTTGCTGCTATATTTTTTGAACCTCTTACTGCCGTATTTCTCATCATTATTCACCTTCTCTTTCCCTGAACAGAAAACCTACCAGAATTGATAATACAAAACATTCCAGTATGACAAATATGGCCATAGCACTACCGTATCCATATTGATTTCCCTTAAATATAGTACTTACCATGTAAGTACCTATAACCTCACTGGCATGGGCAGGCCCTCCACCTGTCAAAACATAAACCAAATCAAATACCTTCAGTGCACCAGTAACAGCAAATATTACCGATACATTAAGTACTGGCTTTAACATTGGTATTGTTATTTTCAATGAGGTGTTCCACCAGGATGAGCCGTCAATTACTGCAGCTTCAAATACATCAGTGGATATGGATTTTATTCCTGCATACATTAACAGCATATGATATCCGATGTACTGCCAAAGTATTGGAATAAAGGTTGCTCCCAATGCTCGTCTGGGGTCTCCCAGCCATTCCTGTGCCCATGTTTCCAAACCAATGGAGCGGAGTATAATATTTAATATACCGTAATCGTAATTATATATCTTCATCCATAGTTGACCAATGACAACAGTAGAGATAATTACAGGTATAAAATAAATTGTGACAAAGCCTTTTTCAAATCTGACTCCCTTTGATAACACAAGAGCCAAAAATAATGAGATCGGGAGCTGAATAAATACCGAGGCTACTGCCAATATCAAAGAATTAACTGCTGCTTTGACAAATATGGAATCAGAAATGAGTCCCTTATAGTTTGAAAAACCAATGAAGGTACCTTTACCAAAGCCGGACCAATCCTGTAAACTATAGTAAAATGACATTATTATTGGTATTATAATAATGGCAATAAACATAACCGAGGCTGGAAAAAGGAAAAATATAATGGCTTTCTTATTACTTAATACCTTATCCACAAGCTCACTTCTTTCTTTTCAGATTTTATAATTTTTTGTGTGTTACGCTAATAGCCTCAACATTTTAATGATGCCACATTAGTCAGTATTTGGCGTCCATTTAAGCCGATTAATATCAACAGATAAAATGGACGCCTGTATCATTCAAGCTTTCCGCTTTTATTAACCATACATTTGCTGCAGGCTGTCGATAAACTGTTGGGGAGTTTTAATGCCCATAAATAACTCCTGCAGTGCGTTCAGATAGGTTTCTGTATCCTTTCCTGAAAGGAGTGTATCCCACCAGATAGTGAATCCTTCAGCATCCTTTGTAAGATCAACAACTTTAACAAGTGTAGCAGGTAATTTTGATTCATCTACTCCCTCAACTTTCCATGCCGGCATTGATGCACCCGAAATATATGATTCCTTTGCAAAATTTTCTGCAAAATACAACAGGAATTTAACAGCTTCCTCCTTATCCTTTGTATTGGCATTAACCATCACAGCGTCGACGGCCCCGCCTGTAAATTGTTTTGCATTTCCTTTACCGTCGGGTATTGCAGGAAAGGATATTACATCGATTTTGCCTGCAACCTTTGAACCTTCTATATCTGCTTTACCTGCCGCCCAGCTTCCTTTGAACATCATTGGAATTTTGCCTTCATAGAACGGAACCTCAGCTTCATCATTCGAAATACCAGCTGCACCTTTTGAAAAGGCTCCTGCATCTATAAGCTCTTTAAATCTATTTGCTGCATTCAGGAACTCAGGATCCTTGAAGGAACCCTGCTTTGTTAGGGTCTTTACTATTTTTTCAGGACCCGCCGCCCTTAATGCTATTACGTCAAAATACATTGCAATTGTCCATTTATCCTTACCTGATACAGCCATTGGTGTAATACCTTTAGAATTAAAGGTTTTTACAGCTGTTAACAGCTCATCATAGGTGGTAGGAACCTTGACACCGTTCTTTTCAAATAATTCAGTATTAATGAATAACGCCCCTGCCGTAAGGTGAAAAGGTAGACCATAGATCTTACCGTTATAGGTTACATTGTTAAATGCACCATTTACCAATTTATCCTTAATGTCCTGAGTAAGGTAATCATCCAATGCCAAAGCTGAGTTGGAAGCAATAAAGGGCTCTGAAAACCCGCCTCCCCAGGTTGAAAATATATCTGGTAATTCATTTGCTGCTGCCATTGCTTTAATCTTTGTCTTGTAGGCTTCATTCTCATTTGTATCAACTGTAATTCTTACATGGGGATTAGCAGTCTGATAGTCATCAATTACTTTTTTTGCTGCCGGAGCAAAAGCGTCTGTAGCTCCTCCCCAAATATGACTGAATCTTAAGTCAACCTTTTTTCCGGCACCCTGGCCAACTTTTGTCGTTCCGGCTGCTCCTGAATTGGTAGCAGTTCCGGTATTGTCCTGGCCGGATGAGCATGCAGCCAGGCCTATTGTTAATGCCCCTGCCAATATAAATGCTGTCACTCTGTTTAAAATATTGTTCATTGTTACTCCTCCTTGAGAAATATTACCGCTGAAAATACAAATAAGTGATATAAATAACAACAATATACAAATTATTATGAGCAAAAGTTGCAGAGTTATAGGTATACTGCTCATGAATTTTGTGGAAATATTCAATTTGTAATTTGGCTAAATTAATTTCTAGAATTTATTAAACAGAAACTGGTTAAAATTAACTAATTAAAATCCAAACCCATGTTTTGGATGTCATATACAGCAAAGACTTTAGCCTTCACAGTTGATAGTACAAAAGGATTTGGATAAAATTCGATTTTGTAATTTAAATTTTTTGGTTTGGGTTTTTTGGTATTGTTTCAAAATAATGGTATAATGGCATAACGCTAACAGCATGATTGAATAAGTTATTAATTTCTGGCTATGATAATATTTATCAGGATAATATTTGTCATGTAAATTTCAACAATTCATATAAAAATTCAGATAAAAAAGGATCGGATTGAATATGGAAGACAATAATTTATTACAATGTCCCAACTGTGGAAGTCACAATTTTTATATAAAATATGAGGCAACATATATATATTCCTATAATATTGATTCCGATGCACCGGGTTTAAAAAATACTGAAGAATTTCTTCCTTTTATGTATGATAAAAGAGAGCAGAAGGATGCCCATCAATTTCTGGAGTGTAAAGGATGCTTCATGAAATTCCCTGTCTACCTGAGCCAGTGGAATGATAAGATAGGTTTTAACGAGCTCCAACGGGCTTTAAATAATACTAATGCTATTATTTAAATCCATTCCCCTCATTTTTCTATAACAGCTGAGTCATGACCACACGTAGAACGTGTGGCATGCTCTAGCCCTATAAGGGTATGTTACTAGCTATGTCTAAAGACATATTGAATTGTCCGCCAACCGCGTAAAATTCACAGGCAGCCCCTCAAGGGGCTGTTCTTATTTACCTTTCTTTACTGGCTCACCCGTAAACAGGTCAATATGCTCTATTAAGCTCATTTGATCGCTTGCTATATCATTTTGTAATTGGTTTCGTATATATTTTGCTATTGCATTTTTATTTCTACCTACTGTATCAACATAAAATCCTTTACACCAAAAATGCCTATTTCCATACTTATACTTTAGGTTTGCATGACGGTCAAATATCATCAGTGAACTTTTCCCTTTTTAAGTATCCTACGAAGCTAGATACACTCATTTTTGGAGGAATACTGACTAACATATGTATGTGATCTGGGCAAGCATTTGCTTCTATAATTTCTACGCCCTTTTGGTCACACAACTTTCTTAATATTTGACCTATATCTGCTTTAATTTTTCCGTATATAACCTGTCTACGGTATTTTGGTGCGAAAACAATGTGATATTTGCAATTCCATTTACTATGTGCTAAGCCTTCAGTATCCATTTTGGATAACCTCCTTTGTTAATGTAATTGCGGTTGGTAGACCTGCAATCACATTTTAACAGGGAGGTTTTTTGCTTTCCACTCAAAGCTATAAGCTTTCCGGAACCACACGTAGAACGTGTGGTATTCGTTACACAAAAAAAGAAACCTGCACTCATGCAGGTTTCTTTAATGGCGGAGAGGGCGGGATTCGAACCCGCGTGCGATTGCTCGCAAACTGATTTCGAGTGCTCCGATAAACTTAGAACTTAGTGGAGGTTGGCAGTAAATGCATGTAGATAAAAACATCGGAAAACCTTGGTGGATGAGGACTTCAGAGAATTTTCTTTGTGCTTGCAATGAAAATCAAGCATGATGAAAAATCACAAAAATTTGTTATCCGAAACCTGTTTTGGATAGAACTCGGATAGAACTCAAAAGTTCTATAATCTTTAAGGACTAAAACATACTTCACCACTTGCCGTTGATAAATTTTAGAAAGTCCAGCGGTAAGATGTCAATAGGTAAACTGGAAAAAGATCTTTGAAAATTG
>ENA-UPAD01001630-UPAD01001630.1-bioreactor-metagenome-genome-assembly--contig:-NODE-1630-length-21943-cov-54.401133_pt1 | contig 21943 bp, 24 predicted proteins | sample MGYA00238179_ERZ772710 | MGnify/ENA primary metagenome ERZ772710 (study PRJEB29004, sample SAMN07631245) | bioreactor metagenome | isolation source: Switchgrass digestor | place: USA: Dartmouth...
AAAACTAACTTTTACATACAAGAAGTAGTTTACACAAACTTCTTGACACTATCCTATAAAAAAGCTTTTCCTTAATGTATAATAAAAGCAATTAATATTTTTATCGGAAAGGAGAACGATATTGAAAAATTGCCTACGTAAAAATCTCCAAAAAATCTGTTGCATAATCTTAATATGTTATATCGTTAATATTTCAGTATATCCTCTTTATTCCCCAGAACACCAAGTAAAATCATCTCCAGCACCTTTGATGTTAATCGCCTATGGTACCCATATGGAATTCGTAATCCCGTCCTTGGGCTTTAATAGAATTATCGTAAACAAACTGCTCCCCATTAAGATTCGATCCTTTATGCCAATGGATTCTACAGTCTATTTTCCTTTCGAGTCCTACAGTGATCAAAGAAAAAACCAAGTAGTTTTGGATAAAAGAAAATACATCTTTAAATTATTTCCACATTATTTTCAAGGGAATGATCTTAAATGGAGGAATCACCTGTTTCAAATTTAGAAACGGGAGGTGATTTCATGGGTACTGATATCTTTGTGATTGCATTATTAGTATTTACAGGAATTGGGACTGTTTATCTGGTAAGAAAATCTCAAAAAGTAAATAATTCAGAAAATGCCGATAAGAAAAATTAAGTTTTAATTAATAATAAGTATAATTTAAAAAGAGAGAAATTTCAAGCATTTCTCTCTTTTTTCTTAAATTTCAAGCTTAATTTTAAGAAATAGATAGAAATGTATCTATTTGCTCTTTACAGATACATAGGGATTATCTTTGACATAAAATCTCCAAAGAAAATCCGCTGCTTCTTCTGCATAATCTATATTGACTCTTTTGGCTTCAACGATTTCAAATGTATCATTTTCTTCTCCGTCACATATATATAATTCATTTCCGCAAAGATCCATGCCATAATCCTTAAGCGTAATATCCATTGCCAAGCAGAGTTTTCCGGGTCCATTTCCTATATTTATTTTTTGTGCCTTAGTTAATGCATCATAAGTTTTATTAAATCTTCTTTTAGCCATATCATCCAGGCCTTTGATGGGTTCAATGCTTCTAAGCAGTACTGCACATGGATTGCCTTCTTCCTCTGTCACAATGTTCATACAGGGATATATGCCATAAATCAAAAACACATAAGCATGCCCCGGAGGACCAAACATCACTTCAGTTCTATTGGTTCGTCTGTTCTGATAGCTGTGCGCTGCTTTATCCATTGCTCCTTTATAAGCTTCTGCTTCAACAATTTTTCCTATAAGCTCCCTTCCATCCACTTTATGAATAATATATTTTCCCAATAATTCTTTAGCAACAATTAGAGTATCTCTGTCATAAAATGATCGATCCAGCTTCTTCATATCTCTCACCTGCCTTTTCAACTCTGTTATTTACGAAATGATCTCATTCCAGATAGATTTTACTCTTTTATAATATACCTATTTTTTGCAGATATCAAAATAAGATGAATTTCTATAACATCTATGGTATAATAGTCCCCGAATGCAATTACACAAGTAAAGGAAGGTACAGACGTGATTACAGTAACTAATGTTAGCTTAAGATATGGAGATAAATTACTTTTTGAAGATGTAAATCTTAAATTCACCCCAGGGAATTGCTATGGTGTAATTGGAGCCAATGGTGCGGGAAAAAGTACATTTTTAAAAATTTTATCCGGAGAGATTACTCCTAACACAGGAGAAGTTTCTATAACTCCGGGAACAAGACTCTCCGTTTTAAAACAAGACCATTTCCAATATGACGCCTATCCTGTCCTGGAAACAGTCATTATGGGAAATCCAAGACTTTATCAGATTATTAAAGAAAAAGATGCTTTGTACGCAAAATCCGAGTTTACTGAAGAAGACGGTGTAAAGGCTTCTGAATTGGAATTTGAATTTGCTGAACTCAATGGATGGGAAGCAGAATCAGAAGCAGCAACTATTTTAAATGGTTTAGGAATTGAAACAGAACTTCACTATAAAACCATGGAAGAATTATCAGGTCCCCAAAAGGTTAAAGTTCTGCTTGCCCAAGCGCTTTTTGGAAAACCTGGCATACTGATTTTAGACGAGCCTACCAACCATCTGGACATCAAATCCATTCGATGGCTCGAAGACTTTTTAATAGAATTTGAAGGCATCGTTATTGTTGTTTCCCATGACCGACACTTTCTTAATAATGTATGTACACATATTGCCGATGTGGACTTTGGTAAAATCAAATTATATGTAGGTAACTATGATTTTTGGTATGAATCCAGTCAATTGGCTCTTCAAATGGCAAAGGAGCAAAACAAGAAAAAAGAAGAAAAGATCAAAGAACTGCAAGCATTCATTGCCAGATTTAGTGCCAATGCTTCTAAGTCCAGACAAGCTACATCCCGTAAAAAACTTTTGGAAAAAATTACTTTGGAGGATATTCAGCCTTCAACAAGAAGATATCCCTATGTTGCATTTAAGCCTGAAAGAGAAGTAGGAAATGATATCTTAAGAGTAGACGGATTATCTAAAACCATCAATGGTGAAAAAGTTTTAAACAATGTAAGTTTTACCGTACTAAAAGGAGATCGCATTGCTTTTGTAGGAGAAAATGATATTGCAAAAACCACCCTATTTCAAATCCTCGCAGGAGAAATGGAACCTGACAGTGGAGAATATAAATGGGGAGTAACGATCACCACTGCTTATTTCCCAAAAGATCATTCAAAATACTTCAATGATGTAGAATTGAATTTAGTAGACTGGCTCAGACAGTATTCTCAAGACCAAACAGAAACTTATATAAGAGGATTTTTAGGAAGAATGCTCTTTTCAGGGGAAGAAGCCCTAAAACAAGTAAAAGTCCTTTCCGGTGGCGAAAAGGTTCGCTGTATGCTGGCAAAAATGATGTTAAGCAATGCCAATGTTCTGATGTTGGATCAGCCTACCAATCACCTGGACTTAGAATCTATCACAGCACTAAATAATGGCCTGATTGATTTTAAAAGCAATATTTTGATTGCATCCCATGACCATCAACTGATTCAAACCGTTGCAAACCGAATCATTGAATTTACTCCGGATGGTATCATTGATAAGCAAATGACATATGACGAATATCTGGAATATAGAAACTTATAACAAGAAAGTGTTTCGTCGCATTTTCAAAAAACTTGCAAAGCATACTTTCTTCATTTCAAAATAAAAACATCGACCAAAGTCGATGTTTTTATTTGTGTGTATCCTCTCTAAATAAACCTGAAGTCTTGCTAACATTCATAACAAACATTATGCCCTTTCCAGGTTCATCTATTTTCATTTTTTCCCTTATAATTTTAACAACTGCATCAGATATTTCTTTTGGAACGATAATCATTACAATCTCTTTTTCTGGCTCGATATTCATTGCAAAAAATTTATTATCTTCATGAATTCCCGAACCTCTTGCATTTATAATTGTTGCTCCCCTTGCTCCTGCCGAACTAGCTACATCCACAACTTCATGACCAAGTCCTCTGTCTACGATCGTGAAGACCGCTTCATATTCCATTTGCATGTCATGGTTCCCTCCTGTTTTCAATTCCCTGACAACATCAGATCCTATATCAGTTATTCTGCCGATTATACTTTTTATTGGTATCGTAATGATAATTCCCTGATTAGGTTTATCCATATGAAATTTACTTGTTAAAGTTTCATGGAGTATGCTTTCATATTTATCTTCCGAACCCAATAATACAATTTCCTTTTTTTCTTCATCAAATCCAAGAAATTCTAGCAATCGGTTGGTTGTTGTTCCTTTTCCTAAAAAAATTGTTCCACCATTTACACCGATATGTTTTGCTTCTGCCAAAACCTTACTGCCCACTCCGGGATTTACCACAACAAGGGTAAGAATATAATTATTCATAGTATCCGATTCCATCTATTTCAACTCCTTTTAGAAGCCTTATATTCATATATTAATCCTAAAATCTGTATTGCAATCAGTGGGGTTAATGCTACCATAGCAATTACACCAAAACCATCCATTAAAACATCTGCTCCATCAATGGCCTTCGCCACCCCTTGGGCAAATGCCAGAATAAATGTTGCCGTCATAGGGCCGGAAGCCACTCCACCGGAGTCAAAGGCAATTCCTACAAAAATTTTGGGTGCAAAATAAGATAATACGATTGCTAAGACATATAAAGGTAAAAGAAAGTGCCATAACTGAATGCCTTTCACCATTATTCGAAGCATGGAAAGAGAAACTGCTACTGCAACTCCTATTGCCAATGTATATAATATTACTTTTTTTCTAATATGTCCACTAGTCACGTCTTCAATTTGCTCATTTAATACGTAAACAGCAGGTTCTGCTAAGATGACTGTAAATCCAAGAACAAATCCTATAGGTACGACAATCCAATTATTCTCCAGAGATGCAAGTCCATAACCAATCATTGTGCCTGCTTCCATAAAGCCTGCATTTACTCCTGTTAAAAATAGCACAAATCCAATAAAAGTATAAATCAAACCTTTTAAGATTTTACTAAATTGTCTTTTGGTTAACTTGAAGAAAAGTCTTTGGAAAATAAAGAAAAGGATTAAGAAAGGAAGTAACGCCATTGTAACTTCAAAAGAGATCTTAGGAATTTCATGAATAAAAGGGGCTATGATTCCCATTTCATCTATGGTGTTCGCTGATAAATCTCCTGTTAATTCTTTGATTCCAGAAAAAATACTCATTATAAAAACGGCAATCATGGGACCAGTAGAAGCTATTCCCACTAAACCGAAACTATCTTCTTCAGATTCTTTCCCCCCTCGAATGGAGGATACTCCTAACCCTAAAGCCAAAATAAAAGGAACGGTCATCGATCCAGTTGTAGCGCCTCCTGAATCAAAAGCTATGCCTAAAATCGAAGAAGGCGCCAATAATCCTAAGATAAGTATAATTCCATACAAAATGATCAGAAGTTTATTAAGGGGGAAATTAAAGACGATTCTTCCTAACCCAACTGAAACCATTAAACCTATACCAATTGAAACAACCACTAGTAAACTCGTTTGCGAGATTACTCCTGAAGTAACATCACTGACTTGCTTTGCCAACACCTGCAAATCCGGCTCGGCAATATTAACAAAGAATCCAAGAATAAATCCAAAGATTAAAACAACCCATAGCTTTTTACTTTTTGTAATGCTTTCACCCATAAGCGTTCCTATAGGTTGTATTCCTAGATCTACTCCAAATAAAAAGATTGACAGCCCCAAAATAATCAGTACTGCTCCTACTATAAATCTCCCCACCAAATTACTACCAATAGGAACTATCGTAAAATTAAGTAATAGTACAATAAGTGTAATGGGAAGAACAGATATTATGACCTCTTTTAATTTCTGCATTAACATATTCAACCGCGATCAACATCCCTTCTTATTTATTGTCCAATTAAAGTATAGCATAAAAATTATGTAAAGTTAAGCTCTTCCCTTGACCATTCTGGTAAAGTTTAAACTTCCTCGATTAATACATATTGTAGTTTATTAAAATAAAGGGTATTATAATACTATACCATAGAATATATACAGGAGTGATCATCATGGATATGCGCTGGAGTCTTGAAGAATTATACCCTTCGTTTGACTCAGAATCGTTTCAAAAAGATTTTGAAGAAGTATTTGAAAAAATTGAAACCATAAAAGAATGGTCAAAGAACAATTTAGATTCCATCGAAAGTTCTGTTTCCAAAATTGAAAACTACCTCAAAATGCAAATTGAATTTGGAAATCTTTATAGTCGATTATATGAATATGCTTCTTTAACTATGAGTGTAGACGCAAAAAACGAAACAGCTCTGCAAGTAATAGAAAAATTGGAAGCCAAAATTACTGATCTTGCCGAACCCTTAACGAAGTTCAAAAAATGGCTTAACTCCTTAGGCAATTTAGATACTTTGATTTGCTGTTCGGATCTTTTAAAAGAACATACTTTTTATTTAAAAGAACTTATTTTAGAAACTAATTACTTATTAAGCGACGAAGAAGAAATTTTACTGGCTAAGATGAAAAACACCGGTTCAAAAGCCTGGGAAAAACTTCAGGAACTCCTTTCATCCACTTTGCTTGTAGATATTACAATCAATGGAGAAAGCAAGCAATTGCCCCTTCCGATTGTACGCAATATGGCATATGAAAAGGATGCTGAGCTTAGAAAGACAGCTTATGAAGCTGAACTTAAGGCCTATGATAAAATTGCAGAAGCCTCTGCTGCATCCTTAAACGGTATCAAGGGTGAAGTCATCACTGAATCCAAAATGAGAGGATATCATTCTCCTCTTGAAATGACACTGATTCATTCAAGAATGGATCAAGAAACCTTGGATGCAATGTTTTCATCCATTATGGAATCTCTGCCTTCTTTTAGGAAATATCTTAAGAAAAAAGCAGAACTGCTGGGACATAAAAATGGAATTCCTTTCTATGATTTGTTTGCCCCTATGGGTGAAGTGGAAATGAAATTCACTTATGAAGAAGCAAAAGATTTCATCGTAAAGAATTTTAGCAAATTTAGTCCTGCTTTAGGAAACTTTGCAAAGAATGCCTTTGAAAAAAGATGGATTGATGCAGAACCCAGAGACGGCAAACGAGGCGGTGCTTTCTGTTCAAATATCCATGCCATAAAAGAAAGTCGAATTTTAAGCAACTTTACAGGAACATTCAATGACGTGGTGACCCTTGCTCATGAACTTGGTCACGGATATCATGGTGAGTGTTTAAAAAATGAAACTTATTTAAACAGTGATTATCCTATGCCCATTGCAGAAACTGCATCCATTTTCGCTGAAACAATTATCATCAATGCGGCTCTTAAGGAAGCTTCTCCCGAAGAAGCCTTTGCCATACTTGAAAGCGATCTGATGAGTTCAACTCAAGTAATCGTGGATATCTACAGTCGTTTCTTATTCGAAGATGAACTTTTTAAAAGAAGAGAACATGGTTCTTTATCTGTCAATGAGCTTAAAAAGATGATGCTGGAATCTCAAAAGGAAGCCTACGGCGAGGGCCTTGACGAAAATTACCTTCATCCTTATATGTGGGTCTGCAAGCCTCATTATTATTATGCCGATTACAATTATTATAACTTCCCTTATGCTTTTGGACTTTTATTCTCTAAAGGACTCTATGCTTTATATTTAGAACGAGGCGAAACCTTTGTAAAAGAATTTGATGATTTGCTTGCTGCCACAGGCAAAAGCAATTTAGTGGATGTGGCCAAAAAAATGAATATTGATCTTCACTCTGTAGAATTTTGGAAAAATTCTCTTAAGCTTATTGAAAAAGATATAGACAAATTTATTCATTTATAAAATGCAATAGATGGATCATCATATTGATCCATCTTTTTCCCTTTATATCTATATGATTTTACTTCCACACTCGCTGCAGAACTTTGCTCCATCCTGTAATTTAGCTCCACATTCAGAGCAAAATTGCTTTTTGGGTGCAGTTGGAACATCATCCACAACTTTTTCCCCACAATTGCTGCAAAATTTCGTATCAGGGGCTATAGGTTCGTAACATTTTTTACAGAATTTCTGCCCAGCAAAAGGATTGTTTTCAGTAAGGGGCTTTGTCATTTGCTTTGCCATTTCCATTCCGATAGAAATTCCCATACCGGCTTGAAGGGTACTTCCTATATTACCACCGGGATTCTTTTCTAAAGAATCTATTATGCTGATCTTCTGATACTTGTCTACATTTCCAACCATTTCAAAAGATGCATTCTTTTCGATCATCTTCTGGATTTGTTCCGGATAGTTGAAACTGGATATCGTAAGATCGGTAACGGTCAATCCAATCTTAATCATTTCCATATCCAAATCCGTTCTTATTCCTCTGGCAATATCAAAAGCATTTGCCTGAAGGTTAAACATATTTTTGCCTTCTTTGACAATCCATTTCATAAGCAGCTGATCTAAGACTGCTAAGGCCCTTTCCCTGATATCATCCACTGTGAAAGTTTTCTTTATTCCTACGATTTTATCAATAAGCACTAAATAATCATCCACTTTAACCGTAAAAGTTCCAAAACTGCGTATGGGAATACCTCCTGGCATACTTGGAGCAGGAATGTTGATGGCATTTTTTGTCCCCCATCTGATTAAAAATTCTTTAGTATTTACGAACACAATTTCTGCCCTAAGTCCACTGTTAAAACCAAACTTAAATCCTTTCAATGTACTTAAAAAAGGTATGATCTCTGTTTCTATTTCATAATTGCCTTCATCTTTAAATATGCCTTCTATCTTACCATTATAAAGAAAAATGGCATCTTGCCCCGGTCTAATGATTAATCTGCTTCCTTTTTTAATTTCATCATTATTCCATTTCCAGAACAGCACATCATCCCTTGTTTCATTCCATTCAATCACATTCAATAATTGTTTTCCAAAAATACCCATGGCTTAGCCCCCTTAGAAATTTCCTTTTTCTATCTCATCAAGTTCAGCTAGTGCTTCTACCAGGTCTAACTTTCTATTAACTTTTTCTTCTAAAGCTGAAAAAGCATTGGTATTGATCTCATTTAATTTTTCTAATATTTTAGCTCTCTCCATTTTGATATCTATAGCATCCTTGCGATTTTTTAACTCATTCATTTTAGATACTATTAGATCTTGAGACTGATTCATTCTTTGCATATGATTAATCATAGCATCAAAAGCATTTTTCAGTGTTTTCTCTTTTTCTTCCAGTGCAGCCTTTTTGGTCAGGAATATCCTTTCGTTCTCCGTATTTCCTGAGTTTCTGGCATGTTCTATATAATCCTGCATCTTTCTTATTTCTTCACGGCATTCGTCCAGCTCTCGTTTGGTTCTGGACTGAGTTGCTTCCATTGTTGAGGATTCAACCTTAATTTTTGCCATTTCTTCATCCAGTGTTTTTAAAAGTTGAGTAATTTCTTTATCAGAAGCAGTATTCTTAGTAAATCTCTTAAAAAGAGACATGTTATCCGTCCCCCCAAATCGTGCTCGCTAATTTGTTTTATTGTATATTATTTGTGTTGATCTTTCAACCTTTTACCGTTATATCTTTTTTTACTTTTCTCTTGTGGTTCGTTTTTCTTCCGAGGCTTAATTAAACACTTTTTATCATACCCGATTAAATCCTCTCTGCCGGCTTTCTTCAACGCTTCCAGGACAAGTGAGTAGTTTTCAGTCTTTCTAAATTGCATTAATGCTCTCTGGACGGCTTTCTCATGGGGAGATTTTGCAACATATACTTTTTCCTTTGTTCTGGGATCCATTTCAGTGTAATACATGCATGTTGACAGTGTCCCGGGGGTAGGATAAAAATCCTGCACCTGTTCCGGCATGTAGCCTAAATCTCTTAAATATTCTGCCAGCTCAATAGCTGCTTCGATATCCGATCCAGGATGGCTCGACATCAAATAAGGAACTAAGAATTGATTTTTCCCCAGCTCTTTATTAATTTCGTAGTATCTTCTTACAAATTTATCATATACATTTCTGTTGGGCTTTCCCATCTTCTGAAGCACTCTGGATGAAATATGTTCAGGTGCAACTTTAAGTTGTCCGCTGATATGATACTGGCACAGTTCCCTGAAGAAACTTTCATCCTGATCATAAATCAAATAATCATAACGAATCCCTGAACGAATAAACACTTTTTTTACTTTAGGAATGTTTCTCAATTTATGAAGAAGAGTCAAATAATCCTTATGATCTACTTTTAGCTGCTTACAGGGATTAGGAAATAAGCATTGCTTTTTGATACATGCTCCTTTACTTTTCTGCTTCTGACAGGCTGGCTCTCTAAAATTGGCCGTAGGCCCTCCCACATCATGAATGTAGCCTTTAAACTCTGGGTCTTCTGTCATGGCCTCAGCCTCATGAATAATAGATTCATGGCTTCTCGACTGTACCACTCGTCCCTGATGAAAAGTCAATGCACAAAAACTGCAGCTTCCAAAACATCCTCTATTGTTTATAATACTGAATTTAACCTCCTGTAAGGCGGGAATGCCCCCTTGAGACTCATATATGGGATGATAGGTTCTCATATAAGGAAGATCGTAAACAGCATCTAATTCCTTTTGGCTTAAAGGCATTGCCGGAGGATTTTGAACCACATAAATGTCCCCATAGGGTTCTATAAGCGTCTTTGCAGCTATTGCATCAGTATTTTCATATTGTATTAAGAAGCTCTCTCCATATTTTTCTTTTGAGCTTATAATCTCATTATAAGGCGGAAGCACCATATAGTCATAGGCTCTTTCTTTATCTTTTGTCTTATATACCGTTCCCCTGATATAAGTTATTTCATTGACCGGTATTCCACTATCTAACGCCTCCGCAATTTCAACAATCGCTTTTTCTCCCATGCCATATACGATCAAATCGGCCTTAGAGTCTAATAAAATCGATCGTCTTACCTTATTGTCCCAATAATCATAATGGGCCAGTCTTCTTAAACTTGCTTCAATACCGCCTAATATTATTGGAACATCTTTATAGGCTTCCCGTGCTCTGTTGGCATAGACAATGGTTGCCCTATCCGGCCGCATACCTGCTTTTCCCCCCGGAGAATAAGCATCTTGATTTCGTCTCTTTTTCGCTACAGTATAATGATTTACCATGGAATCAATGTTTCCACTGGTAATTAAAAACCCGAGTCTCGGCTTTCCCAGTTTTTTAAAATCAGAAGCATCTTTCCAGGAAGGTTGTGCAATAATTCCTACCTTATATCCCCTGCTTTCTAAAATACGTCCAATGATCGCAGTTCCAAAAGAAGGATGATCTACGTAAGCATCACCTGATATCAAAACAAAATCAACATATTCCCATCCTCTTTTTTCCATATCTCTTTTTGAAATCGGTAAAAAATCTGTCATTTCAGCCTCCACTAAATCCATCGCCATGCAGGATAATATTTATTTTTTAACATGTTTTGCTGCATTTTACCCCACCCCAGGGGATAACCATCTACACATACCAGATTCCATCCCTTATTGCCTGCTATTTGAAGGGTTTCACCTTTTAAATAGCGCATCACATTGGGATCACCTAGCGGTAAATCAATACTATTCTTAACCATATTTTTTGTAAGTCCCATAGCCATTACATGAGAAGGCTCAAAACGGTTCTTTTTCAAACTTCCCAAAAGCCATCCCGATCGTATAATTCTTAAACCATTAAGATCCGGTACATCGTTTGGAACCAGGTAAAGATTGTCTCTATGAATTTTAAAGTCCCCTTTTAAGGTAACATTAATATTCTCTTTCATAAAGTTATAAAAATCTTCTAACTGCTTATCTGATACTTCCCGTTTAGGAATCGAAATTTTATTTTTTACTTCTCCTTCTTTTTTATGCAGAAGGACCAAAAAATGTCCTTCTCCTTTTACTTTATGAGGCCATAATCTGGCAGCTCCCCTTAAACTTTCCCGTCCTCCGATCCATTCAGGTCTCCCCGGCGAAAAGCCATTTTCGTGGGGAATTGGAACAACTTCAAAATCAGGATGCGTTTTTAAAAATTCTTCTATCGTCCCTTCATTTTCCTCAGGAGAAAAGGTACAGGTAGAATACAGCATGTATCCTCCTGGCTTAAGCATTTTTGCTGCATGGGGAAGTATATTTCTTTGCATCGTGCAGCATTTTTCTACTCCATGGGTTTCCCAGTTCTTTAGAGCCTGGGGCTCTTTCCTGAACATTCCTTCACCGGAACAGGGCGCATCCACCAATATTTTATCAAAATATTCTTCTAAACGCAGGGATAGCTTTTCCGGAGTTTCATTGGTAATCACTGCATTTCTAATCCCTGCCATCTCAATGTTTTTTATAAGTGCTTTTATTCTGCTCGCACTAATATCATTGGCAAAAAGGACGCCTTCCTGCTTTAACTTCGCTCCAAGCTGTGTGCTTTTTCCTCCGGGAGCTGCACATAAATCCAGCACCTTATCTCCCGGCTGGACATCTAAAATAGCTCCCGGTGCCATCGCACTGGGTTCCTGAATGTAATACAACCCTGCATAATAGTATGGATGCTTTGCAGGCTTGTCTTCTTCTGAGTAATAAAAGCCTTCCTTACACCAGGGCACTGGACTTAATTGAAAATCCACCCGTTCCTTAAATGTACCAGGTTCTATTTTCAAGGTATTGACCCTCAATCCATAATATCTTTTCTCTTCAAAAGACTTAACATATTCATTAAATTCATCTTTAAGAAGACTTCTCATCTTTTCTTCAAATTGTGCAGGTAACTTAATCAATGTATCTACTCCTCTTTAAAAATGGATTTTATAAATAGTATAAACATTATAACTCATTTCATCAAAAAAAGAGCTTCTTAAGCTCTTTTAAGAAAACATTTCAAGATCTATAAATTCAAAACCTACTCCTCTTTCTTTATTAATCCATTTAACTTTTGCTTTTGTTACAAACTGACCGTAATCAAAGTCTATTTCAGCTTCTACAATTTGACCTATTTCAAAATCCTCAACATAACTTATTCTAAACCCACCAGCAGAAAAATCTTCCATAGGATAGGATGACAAAGTATCATTCATTTTTATTTTTACTTCAGATTCATTAGGGAAACGTAAGAATCTTCTTTTTTCGTTAGTTTCCACCTTTTTCTCCCCCCTATTGATATTTATCTATAATTTTATAATAATCTCCTTTTTATTTATTTTATAATAATTATTTCAGAATTACAATCTGATTTTGTCGAATTGTTAATCTTTGTAATTATTTTGCATGTATTATTTTCACAAAATTACATAAAACATTGATATATAAATACCAAGTTATTGATAAGAAAGGAGATTAATTATGGCAACCGTAATGAATATTACAGAAATTAATATTATTACTGTAGATAAATCCGATGACGTTTGGCTCATTGAAGGCGAAATTACTTTCGAAGAAGAATTACTAACAACTTTTCAGGCCAATTACAATTCTATAACCGGTGAATTTGAAGAATTAGATATCGAAACCGATCCAAAAGACTACGATGAAGATGATTTAAAAGAAATGATTCTAAAAGCAGTAGAAAATTACGAGTAACTTTTGGATCTAGATGGTATATAAGCCGTGGCAAACGCTCCTGCCATGGCTTAATAAATAAGGACCGGCTTAAAATCAATATAATCAGAAGAAACCAATCTATATTCAATGCCGTTATAATGTCCCTGCAGCCCCAGATTAAAAGACTCTTTTCCATGAAGATGGCCGTAAATAACTTTTTCCACCTTAAATTCTTCAAATAACTGAGTATAAATGGAAGGCTCCAGATTTTCATTTGTGGGAGGATAATGCATGATCACAATGATTCTGTCATAGTTTGCCTTCTTAGCTGCCAAAAGGGACAACCGTAATCTTTTTTCTTCTCGTTCATAAATCTTCTGATCATGGGCAGTAAATTTTGTATCGTTAGGACAAATCCAGCCTCTTCCGCCACAAATAGCAAAACTTTCTGCAACTGTAAAATCATTTTGAAGAAAGTACATGTTATCATATATCGTATTTAATTTCGTTACAGACTTCCACCAATAATCATGATTACCTCTAATAAGTATTTTCTTTCCCGGCAACTCATAGATGTATTGCAAATCAATTTCTGCTTCTTCCAATGTCATTCCCCATGAAATATCTCCAGGAATTAATACTGTATCTTCTTCAGAAATGATGTCGAGCCAATGCTTTTTAATTTTTTCAGCATGATTCTCCCAATTTTTACCGAATTTATCCATAGGTTTATCAACTGATCCACTTAAATGCAAATCACCTATTGCATATATAGACATATGACCCCTCTTCCTTAGTATATCAAAAATCTATTAACTGTTAGATTATATCATATAAATCGTTAAACGTGACCCTAAAACCTTTCATCTGGTCCATTCCAATTTACTTTATTATATTCTGCATACTTAAGGATAGCATAGGGGTTGATCCACAATTCTTCTTTTACAAATGAAACATCAAGCATAATGCCTAAATGCAGGTGAACCGGAAAGTTCCCTATTGTACCAGGCTCTTTTCCATATCCTGAATCTCCCATATATCCTATACATTGTCCTGATTTGATTTCCATCCCCTCGCTAACCTCAGAAGAATAAGAATCCAGATGAGCGTAATAAAAATAAGCTCCACTGGGAGATCTGATGCCTATTCTCCATCCACCCTTTTCATTCCATCCCATTTGCTCAACAATCCCATCTGTCATACTGACAATAGGTATACTTCCCCGTTGATTATGAACATCAATGATATCTGTTCCTAAATGCTTTCTTTTTCCTCCGTAATCTCTATCTGCCCCCCAGGAATTAGAATAGATATATTCCCCTATATCTGGAACTGGAAATACATTAACATCCTTTAATGCCTGTTCATAGATCCTATAAAGTTTTTGAACCTCTTTTTTATTATACTTTTTTCTAATTTTATTCATGTCCTCTGTACAAAATGTATAAAGTTCTTTCTGATCGATCGTGATGTTTTCAGCTATAGCAAAATCATTTTCCAAAGCATAAAATGTAACCGCTTCAATGAAATCTGTTTCTGTTATTTCAGAGATATTTTTTAATTTATATAAAATATCCCCCGGAATATTAAATGCTGCTACTTTTTCAACAAGTGCCGGAAGTTGTCTGCTGTCTTTATAAACACATTTTCTTATTAAGAAAATACTCATTAATACAACAAGGACCAAAATCAAATATATTTTATCATAGTTTCTCCTCTTTCTCCATATTACTTTTTTCCTCTTTTTTTTCATTTTGGCACCCCTTTACAAATTAAAAAAGACAGATCCTTAGGTTCTGTCTTATTATATGCATCGATTATGGAAATCCATGTTAATTCTTTTATCCCTCTTATTTGTTAAGAAGGGCTCTTAGTCTTTTCTCAATCAAAAAAATGTCGTACAGCACTTCCGTTCAGATAATTACACAACCGTCCTTGATAATAATGATTTGCTCGCATTTCTTCCTCTATTTCGTCTCTGATCTTCCACCAGCTTGTATTCCAGTTAACAAACAAGGTATTTTCTTCAGGAGCCCTTCCAATAAGTCTTTGAATAACGATATACGGAGAAAGATATTCAAGAAAATCTATAACTCTTTTTTTATACTCTTCAACAGAAATCATCTCAAATTCTCTATTTTTAAATTGCTCCCCCATTACGGTATTTTCTACAATATACAAAGAATGGAGCTTCACCTGATCAACAGAAAGCGCTGACAGAATTTTTGCACTTTCTATAACATCCATTCTCGTATCCCAGGGAAGATTTAAAATTAAATGCGCACATGTTTCAAAACCATATTTTTTTATTCTCAATACAGCATCTATGAATTCAGCCAAAGTATGCCCCCTGTTGATTTTACGAAGAGAATGATAGTTAACCGTCTGAAGGCCCAATTCTACCGCAATATCAATATTATATTTGATCTTTAATTCCGATAAAAACTGCAAATACTCTTCTCTGATGCAATCTGGCCTGGTAGAAATGGCCAGTTGGACAATATTTTCTCTGGCAGCCTGTTCCATAACCATTTTAAAAGTATCAAAAGGCATATAGGTATTACTAAAGTTTTGAAAATAAGCAATAAATTTTCTCGCTTTATATTTCTTGCTGATATATTCTTTATTTTTACGAATTTGCTCAGGTACAGGTATTAAATTAGATAAATTTTCAAACCCCGCCCCTTCATCTCCGCAAAAAGTACATCCACCGCATCCTGATATACCATCTCTATTGGGACAAGTAACAGGTAAATTAATTGGAAGTTTATATACTTTTTCGCCGTATTTTTCTCGTAAGTACTCTGAATACCTTCTATATAAAGTGTCCTTATTTGGCTTGCTGTTATTCAATGATTTCACAACCTTTATGTATTTTTATATTTTTACTATTATAGCATAAAGAAAAAGCCTCTAAAATATTTGGGATCAAGGGAATTTTTAATAAAAATCGGTGTTTTTTCTGCATCCTTTTACTATGCCAAGTATGTAAAAAGCTTACTTAATTCAGAAATTAATTTCTGATTAAATAAGCTTCTAAGAATGTTTCTAAAACTTTCCGCCTCCACCACCATGGGTCGTTCCGCTGCTGCCAGTATGAATGCTGCTGGTTGAATCTCCGGAATCCTTGTGAATTTCAGTTTTTGTAGTAGTTTCTCTTATGAAATCATCTCTGCTACTTGAAAGGACAAATGAACCTTTTGCTTCATAAGTATGGTTATTAATCGTAACAGTTCCTTTACTGGAAAGAGATGCTAGTATAGTAGCGATTCCTGAAATAATCAAAGCGAAAAGAAATACATAAAAAGACTGCATCAATCCTAGAACTTTATCGAAATAAGTAACTTTATGATAATAGGCTGTACTGGACTGCCCCTGATATTCCTGCTCTACCCTATGCTGTCCCTGGGGTACTCCCATTTCTACATAGTATCTTATATCATCAATAAAGGTATTGGAAGCTTCAAAATACTCACCCTCAGAAAGAGGTCCTACAACATCATCAATCATTTCTGCAATTCTGCTGTCTGTAAATATATCAATCGCTTTACCGGTTGTAGAAATCCAGACCTCTCTTTCAGCCATATTAATAAGCATAAGTAGCCCGGAAGAATCACTGCCGACACCATGTCCGTTATAATCATAATAATCGTCGGCAAAATCTTTGGATGATTTGCCTTCTGTATCATCCGTAATCACAATAACAACATCCAGATTGTAACCGGTTCTAACACTGTCAATAGCCTCTTGTAATTCACTTTCTTCATCATCTGTCAGATAATCTAAATAATCTTTAACATTGCTTAATTCACCGGAAACAGCATAAGCTGGACCAATAATCATGAAAAATATAAAAGCAATCAATAAAACATTTAATCTTTTAAACAAAGAAGGCACCTCCAAACACAGATATGATCCAAACTATTGCAAAAACAATTCCCATAAATGCAAACTGTCGTGAACGGCTAATCGGTGTGTCTCCTACTACTTTTCCTGTTTGGCCATTTACAATAAATATATGGTCTTTTCCTTTATATTTGTTATTCAGAAGATAAATAGGGAGCATTGAGTATTCGTTATGTATATCTGAAAGAGATACCTTTTTGTCGTGGAGAGAAAACGATGTGTACCCGTCTACAGTTTCTCTTAACCGTTCTTCCATGTATTTCTCTACTCTGCCTTTCATAACTACTTCTGCTTCCGATGCTTCCACATCGTATTTTTCAGCCATAAATCCTGACATATATTTCATTGAAAAATCAGTCAAATCATTATAATTGTATGGCTCTATCATATGCATAAACTTATCATCCAGTTTTTTTGAAGCATCCACCGGCACTTTGTGATATTTAGCATGCCCTCCCCGCATCACGTGATAATATTTGGTTTGGGTATACTGATAATTTCCACTGGTCCAGGATCGCGTCCGAGTGCCTTCTCCTCTAATCATACCTTCACTTTTACAATTAAACAGCCAAAATGGAGCATATATTCCTGTGATCTTTTCAATTTCTTCTTTACGTTTAAAATCCTTGGGAGCAAATATACGCTTGCTAATCCACTTTTTATAAAGTTCTTCAGCTTGATCCTTTGTTATTTTAAAAGGAATAAGACTCTTTGGCTTGAATTTCCCCGAAAACCTGGACTTAATAATACTATGACTTCTGCAATACAAACAAAAAGTGGCAGAAGTTGTATTGTCTGCAATCAATTCAGCTCCACAACTGGTACAATGATAAGAATCCAAGTCTGAAATATCTTTTTCAAGAGATTCTTCTATTGGTGTATCCGTTTCAATTTCATTCTTACTAAACTCACTCAAGCAATACTGACATTTCCACTTTTGAGAAGCAGGATCAAATTTCAATCCTCCTCCACAACTGGTACACCTATATCCTTTTACTACATCCATCTGATCTCTCCTCTTCAATGATTTTCTAACCCTTTTGATACCCAATTGCACTTTATTCATATTTTATCAAAAACATATGATTCCTTCCAGCTTTAATCAAATCAATAGTATTTTAAAAATCTTTGTCGAATTTTTGCAACATGTCCGAAAGAAATTCATATATTGATACTAGAAGGAGGTGATAAAATGAAAAGAAAAATGGAAGTTCAAGGAACTACAAAAAATAATGTCGTATTACCTCGCAACATTAAAGACATTTTAAAAAGTCTCATTGATGAAGATGTAATAATCGTATTAAAATCCGGAAAATGTGAAGAAGTTACTATACTCGGTGTAGAAGGAAATCTGCTCATCGCCAGCCCAAATGGAGATATTAAATTCGTTGACATTGACTGCATCTGTGAAGTCATTGCTGATCCTGCAGACGTTATAGAAGGTCTCTTTAAAGAACGTTGCTGCTAATATATTATATATGTATAGAGAAGTTAACAGGGTGCTTTCTGTTAACTTCTATTTTTATTTGATTTAGATCAAACTTCATTTTACATTCTGCTGATTTCATGGTACACTTTTGTGGATACTTAATATGACAAAGGAGATTTTTTCATGGAAAATAAGGTATTAGCCATTGTTGATGGCAGAGAAATCAAAGAATCAGATATTTATTCACTTATGCAAAATTTAGGTCAACAGGCTGCACATTTTAGAAGCCCACAAGGCCAAAAGCAATTACTTAACGAGATTATTGCTCAGGAATTACTTTACTCTGAAGCTTTAGAAAAAGAATTTGACAAAGAAGAGAATTTTGTTACAGTATTAGAGCAGATGAAAAAGTCCTTACTAATGCAGTATGCTGCAAATAAATTCATGTCTTCTGTTTCCGTAAGTGACGAAGAAGTTCAAAAATATTTTGAAGAAAATAAAGCGATGTTTATCCAGCCAAAAACTGTAGCTGCCAGTCATATTTTAGTAGATAGTGAAGAAGAAGCATTGAACATATTAGATGAGATCGAGCACGGACTGGATTTTTCTGATGCAGCTCGTAAATATTCAAGATGCCCTTCCAAAGATAGCGGCGGTGTCCTTGGTGAATTCTCTCAAGGAAAAATGGTGCCTGAATTTGACCAGGCTGTTTTTTCTATGGAAGCCGGAGAAATCAGCAAACCTGTTCAAACTCAATTTGGCTATCATATCATTAAAGTTGACAAAGTAAATGAAGAAAAGGAAAGCTCCTTTGAAGAAGTAAAAGATGAAGCAAAAAACCAATGCTTATTCTATAAACAACAAAAAGCATATATAGAAAAACAAGAAGAATTAATGAAAAAATATTCCGTAACCATTGTTGAATAGTGTGTAAATAGTATGTAAATAAAAAACGGTGCCTGTGATAAGGCACCATTTTTTTATCTAGGACCTAATAGTGTTTTCATACCCTTTACAAATTCATTTTTTCCTCCCTGCGCAGGGTGTCTGACTTTGTCACAGCTGATTCCTAATACCTTAAGATTTTCATCAGCTTTATTGCCTACTGCAATTACTTTTTTTATATCAAAGAATTCTATGATCTGAAGAAGAGGCTTCTGTCCAATTTCCAACTCTTTTTTTAATGGTGGTCTGTTACTGTTCGAATTACCTTTTTTATGAGGATAAAAGGGAAAGGCACTCCATCCTAATGCAATAATATTGTACTCTATAAGGGTACTCCATATAATAGTAGCTGTAGCTTCCTTTGATAACTTCGAATTTTCGGCTGCCAGCTTATAACAGTTTGCGCTGCCGAATAATTTTAACCCATCCATGTTATTCATAAGTAAATGCTCACTGGTAAAAGGAACTCCTGTAAGGCGACAGCCTCTATATCCCGGTGCTTCTCCTACAAGTAAAATTTTAGGTTTTAATTGGTCCATCTGATTTAAATACAGTAAGAGATTGTCTCTTCTTATGGAGTTCTCTGGAAAATCGTAAGAGTACTGATTAAATACGTTCGGCGTAACTTCCATAGATGCTAATTGCTCCACAAATTCACTTATACTTTTCATGATCAAACTTATCCTCTTTTTTAGTTTCTATTATAACTCAATATAATACAAAATTATATCTGTGTAACTGCCGTCTTTAAGCAAATATCCTCCAGGAATGACACCTAATCTATGAAAACCTATTTTTCATATAAACGAATTGCAACTGTATTTGTAGAAACTACAGCATTAAACTGTAGAATTTTAAATTATTAGGATGTAAAATATATAATCCAAGGACTTCATTTCCATCTAAAGCTACGCCTGTATAGGTTTGAGATCAAAAAAATCTTTTTGCCTCATCAAAAGCCAGTTTATCTGTTTGAGGAAATGCATTTCCTTCTTCCACAATCTCATTCCAAATCGCAATCATAGATGGTATATCTTTGTCTTGATATTCTCTTACAAACACTTCCATAATTTCATCCATCCTCGATGTGATATTTTTCATTAAGCGTTTTTATTTTAATATCCATATAGCTTTTTAACAATAATATTAAATAAAAAACACACTAACCTAAAATGAAGTGAACCCCTTTCGTTAGACAAAATACTAATGAAAGGGGTTTTCGAATGTCAGGGAAAAAGAAATATTCTGATGAGTTTAAGTTGGCAATTGTAAGTGAGTATTTAGACGGTCATACAGGTGGCTATCGTGCTTTAGCTGCTAAATATGGAATTAACCCGTCAATAATTAAAAACTGGGTTGCTCTCTACAAAAACGGTGGAATAGACCAGCTTATTAATGCCCGCAGAACTTTTAGTGGAGATTTCAAAATTCATGTTGTAGAATATATGCATCAGAACTCTTTGTCTATAAGATCAACTGCAGCACTTTTTGGAGTTCAAAGTCCAACAACAGTATCAAAATGGGAACGTACTTATTATGAAGAGGGAAAAGAAGCACTTTACGAAGAACGGCGAGGTCGGTCACGGAAAATGAGCACAAAAAAGCCAAGGAAAGATAAGAAAGATATCAAAGAAAATGAGGATCTTCTTGCTGAAGTTCAGCGTCTTCGCATGGAGAATGAATATGTAAAAAAATTGAATGCCTTAATTCAAGAGCGGGAAAAGTCAGAACAGAAGAAAAAGTAGCTGTCATTTCTGAATTAAGGCAGAAATATCCGCTTGAAGCATTACTTAAATTAGCTGGTGTTGCCAGAAGTACATATTACTATTATTTGAAGCGTGCTCAGCGGCCTGACAAGTACCGTATCGAAAAAGATGAGATCACGGCGATTTACCATGAGCATCAAGGTCGATATGGCTATCGACGGATTACCCTTGAGATGCGGAATCGTGGTTATGTCATCAATCACAAAACGGTTCAACGCTTGATGAAACAACTGAAACTCAAATGTCAGGTGAGGATCAAGAAGTACAGATCTTACAAAGGCGAGATCGGTAAAGTTGCTCCGAATCTCATCAACAGAGACTTCCATGCTATAGCTCCGAACCAGAAGTGGACAACTGACATTACTGAGTTTTCGCTGTTTGGTAAGAAGCTCTATCTTTCGCCGGTTCTTGACATGTACAACAGCGAAATCATCAGTTACAGCATTAGTGATAAGCCATATCTAGGACAAGTCATCGACATGCTTGACAAGGCGTTTGCAAAGATACCTGATGGTACTGGGCTGATATTTCATTCGGATCAAGGATGGCAGTATCAGCACAAACAGTATCAGCGTCGTCTCAAAGAAAAAGGAATTGTTCAAAGCATGTCTCGAAAAGGAAACTGTCTAGACAATGCCATTATGGAGAATTTTTTCGGTTTGCTAAAGTCAGAACTGCTGTATTTAAGAGAATTTAAGGATATTAACGAGTTTAGAGATGAACTCGAGAAATATATTTACTACTACAACAATCATAGAATAAAGGGCAAACTAAAAGGTCTGAGCCCAGTTCAATACCGAGTTCAGACCCAAATAGTCGCTTAATTGCGATGCCCGCCTTTTGTCTAACTTTTTGGGGTCAGTTCAA